>Ga0307408_100000681_pt1 | contig 28053 bp, 25 predicted proteins | sample 322Cmetagenome_FD_202116 | JGI IMG/M metagenome (GOLD analysis project Ga0307408, IMG submission 202116) | Maize rhizosphere microbial communities from greenhouse at UC Davis, California, United States - 322HYB-C-3 | ecosystem: Host-associated > Plants > Roots > Rhizosphere > Soil | place...
CGGACGGACCTGCGTCGCTTTGTGTGGCGAGGGAGCTTGCTCCCGCTGGGCTGCGTAGCAGACCCAACACTAGACCGCTCAAGCAGAAACCCTCGCCATGAACGATCACTCGACCTTACGATTGCGCTTCACGACCCAGGAGAAACAATCAGTGAAACCATTCAGGATCCGCGAGCTGGAAATGACCGATGTGCACGCGTTGCTGGCCTTCGAAATCCATAACCGTGAATGGTTCGAATCGCAGATTGACCCACGGAACCCTGGCTTTTATTCATTGACGGGCGTCACCGATCACATTGAAAGCTATCTGGCCGATTTTGCCGAGGGCGCCTGGCACCCGTTTGTGATCGAAGATTCCAGCGGGACAATCGTGGGGCGGGCGAATTTGAAAGGCATCCATTCACCACACGGTTGCGCCGAGGTGGGCTATCGCATCGATCAACGCGCGTGCGGGCAAGGGCTGGCAACGCAGGCCCTGAAACATCTGATCGAGGCGGCGCGGATGCGTTGGGGGCTTACGGGACTGGTGGCTTATGTCTATGAGAACAACGTCGGCTCGAGGAAGGTCCTTGAGCGGTGCGGGTTTGTGCCTGACGCGCTGTCGGGTGGCGAGGAAATCGAGGGTGGAGATCGTTTTGTGCTTTCGATCTAGCCATTCGGTTCATTGGATTGGCCACCTGAGCCACCAGCGTTCATGTTTCGTAATCAGACATTTTCCTCTCTTGTTGCTTAAGCAATTCCAGTGTTCTTGGGTCGACACTCACTCCACCCTCCAGCGCCTGGTCATACACGGAATGCTCGCCCGCGGCCGCTGCAAACAGCGTCATGCAGGACGCGAACTTCATGGCATCGAGGGGCCCGAAGAGTGTTTCTAAAGCGACCTTCGACTCCAATACGGCACGAGTCGCGCCTTCGAGGCGTGGTCCCAGAAGCGGGTGATGCACGTAGTCGCGCGCCTCTTCCAGGCCGCGCAGGCCGTAGTAGGTGGCGTTCTCGCTGACACCCAGGCCGCGTAATTGAGGAAAGATGAACCACATCCAGTGGCCTTCCTTGCGGCCGCGCCGTAGCTCTAGCAAGGCGTGGTCGTAGGTTGATGCTTGTGCCTGGACAAAGCGCTCCAATGATTCGGTCATACGAGCCTCTGATGCGGTTTCGATAGTCTCGATCATCCCCCTATCCAGGACGAAGGCAAAGCCTATAGCACACTTGCGCTATAGCGCCGGTTGGCACTCGACCCTAACCTGTGAAGCCGTCGTGTTCCAGGTCGATCGCAACGAGCCAATTTGAACAAGGATCCGTTTCTTGAAAAGCACATCTGCCAGAAAATCCAACATCTGCCCGGCTTATCGTAAGCGCCTCGCAACGGTGCTCGCCGTTTCGGCCCTTGCCGCCAGTGGCTGGAATTCTTTTATCGCCGGTGCCTCGGCATCCACTGGGACGTCCTCTGCCGCTTGCACCAACGAAGCGGATTTCCAGGCCGGGACGGTGGTGGAGTACGAAAGTCGCGACAACCTGTCGCCGACCACCAGTCGCGGTAAAACCGAGACGCTCGGGCGCGAGGCGTTTGCCGGTGCCAATCCGGTGGCTTCGGTGCATACGTCGTTCCTGAACAATGCGCCGTTTTTCCTGACGACCACCTTCGCCGAGATCAAGGACGGTCGGCTGGTTCGTTACGGCGATCGCCATGGTGCGGGGCCATCGTTGGTGACGTCCACCTATCAGCCTCCCGCTTCCACACCGATTGATCTCGAACCTGGGCAGACCGTCACCGTCAGCTACAAAAACAAAGCGGTGAGCGCTGGCGGATCGGTCGAGTTCGATGTCGTCGAGAAGCTGACTTATAACGGGCGTGAAACGATCAAGACGGCCTTGGGTACGTTTGATACCTGCAAGTTCACCAATGAAATCTCCACCGGCCCGGCGTCGGCCGAGCAGCCGAAACAGGTTGTCGTTGTGCAGAATTGGTTTCCCGCGGACGGACCTTATCGCGGTCAGTCGATCCGATCCGTCACGCCTCCCACCAATGGCGTTGCGCAGAGAATCAGTGAAGTCATCAAGATGCGGTATGGAATGCAATGAGCGATGCCAGGTTGGGGCAGGCCCTGGAGGTTGCCGAAGTGCGCTTCGCCGCTCTTGAAAGAGCACTAATCCAGCGACATGGACCCATGCTCGCTGAGTTCGTAGCCCACCCCGGCGCAAGAGGCAGGCTTTATATGATTTGCCTCAATTAAGCATTTGTGTAGTTGTTTTTCCGGTACCAGTCCAGGGTATCGATCAGGGTTTCAGCGATAGGGCGGAATTGGCATTGCAACTCCCTTGAGCTTTTGTTGTGGCTGAAATGCGTGCGGTCTTGTTCCTGCGCCATGAGCTTGACCGTAGACGTACTGATGAGTACCGGTTTTTTGGTAATTCGGTAATAACCTTCATAGATCAGCGCGATGAGTCGCAGCATGAACAAAGGCACTTTTCGTTCCGGGGCTTTGACGCCACTGACGCTGGCCAGCGCCTGGAAAATGCTCTTCATCTCCATGTGATAGCCGGCGGCGAGGTAACGCTCTCCGGACCTGCCGCGCGTGATAGCCGCGATTTGATGTTCGGCCACATCCCGGGCATCGACGACGGAAAAGCTGCCGGGAAGTACACCGGGCAATTTTTCTCCGACAAAATCCAGCAGGAACTGTCCCGAGGAAGTCGGGCCGATATCCCCAGGGCCAAACATCCATCCTGGCAATACCATTGCAATGAACATATCCGGGTGCTGCGCCAAGAATTGCTGGACTGTCTGTTCGGACAATATTTTGCTCAAGTAGTAATCGTCAGCCTCCTGTTCACTGCGAGACATGGTTTCATCGATCACTTGATCTTTATCGCCCTTCAACACGGCGATGGAAGAGGTGTGCACGGCACGACGGATCCCGGCGGCATAAGCGGCATGCAACAAGCGCTCGGTGCCGGTCACATTTGTGTCATAGAGTTTTTGCCAATGTTTTCCGCCTTTGTAACTGTCGCGGAAATATGCCGCCGTATGAAACAAGGCATCGCACCCTTGCAGGGCATGGCTGAAGGCATCGACATTGAGCATGTCGCCTTCGACCCATTCTACGGGCAGGCCGCTGAATTGTTTCTTGGCTTTCTCTGCGGAGCGAACCAGTGCTTTTACTCTGATGTTTCGTTTTAACAGCGCACGAACGACATTGTTCCCGAGCAGGCCAGTAGCGCCTGTAACGAAGGCATATTCCATTAAAATCCCGCTCCTGTGAGGTGACCTGTCATTGCATCGAGACCGGTGTCACTGACTCGATGCCTGATCCAGGCGTTGGGCTCCACTAACGGCGCAAGTAAAAACCATTCGGTATCTGAAAATCAAGCGGTATTTCGTGCGGATAGCTAGCGAATGGCTCTGGAACGGGCTTTACGCGGCTCTTTTCACGCGCCGGCGAGGTGCGGAGGCGCGGCGAATACGGCGTTGAAGAAGGTCAAAAAAGGGCCATCTACGATATGATGGCGAATACCGGTTCACTACAGTGAGTAATCGCTTCGTCGCATTCAGATATAGGTACATGTTTTGACTGGCCAAAGGAGCCGAGGGCGTGATTAAAAAGAGACTAGGTCGAGAAGAGAGCCAGCAAGTAACAAGAGACAAATTATTCGACACTGCTACTGACCTGATGATCAGCAAAGGCTTTCATGCCGCCAGCGTCAACGTCATTGCCGAGGAGGCCGGCTTCTCCAAAGGCGCCTTCTTTTCCAATTTCGCCAGTAAATCGGACTTGCTCTTGCAACTGACTCAACGCTTCAAGCGGGTTGAAATAGATCGATTGAGTACGACCCTGACGTCGGGGTATACGTCGGAGCAGTTGAGCCATGGCTTGAATGCCTATATCGACACCCTGAAGAACAATACCCGCTGTGCGATTCTCGATGCCGAATTGCAATTGATCGCCCTGCGTGACGAAGAATTCTCGCAGCATTACTACGATTTGCATGAGGAAAACAGCGAGGCCTTGGGCAAGTTGATTACCGTCATATTCAACCATGCTGGCAAGAGGCCGCCGCTGGGCTATGCCGCGCTTGCGAAGACCTTCACGGCCTTGGTCGAAGGCTTGATATTGCAAGGGCATGAAGATCCGGCGATTGAAATAAAACTGGTGCTCAACTCGCTCATCCAGACCGCAGAGCCTCTCTAGGTCTTCGTTGTTATCGCTGATAGGCCAGCAATCGGCGCTCAGCCAATCGGAATATAGCCACCAGCGCGCACGCCAGCACCATGTAGAGCAGCGCGGCAATGCCATAGGCCTGGAATGTCTTGAAGGTGGCAGCGTTGACATCTGCCGCGATTTTAAGGATGTCAGGAACGGTCGCGGTAAAGGCGATGGCTGTGGCGTGCAGGACAAAGATCACTTCGTTGCTGTAGGCCGGTAGTGCTCGGCGCAGCATGCTCGGTATCAGCACCAGCATGAACAATTGGCGACGGGTCATGCCCAGGGCCAGTGCCGCCTCGATTTCACCGCGCGGAGTGGTGCGCAGCACGCCGGCAAGAATTTCGACGGTGTAGGCGCACGTATTCAAGGCCAGCGCCAGGATCACGCAATGCATGCCGTCACGAAAGAACCACCACAGGCTCGGCGACTCCCTGACCAGGCTCAGGCTTGCCAGGCCGCTGTAGATGATCAGCAGCTGCACGAACAGCGGCGTGCCGCGAAACACCAGGGTGTAAAGCTGGACGGGCAGTGCCAGCCAACGATTGCCATAGGTGCGAACCAGTGCCAGGGGAATCGCCGCGGCCAGGCCGATTACGGCGGACGTTACTAACAGCCATAGGGTGACGGACAAACCACTCCAGCGATAACCGTCGGACCAGAGAAAGTTCGGCCCGAACTCTTTCAGTATCTCGATCATGACACGCTCCGCTGTGGTTCGATGCTGTAGCGCCGTTCAAGGTGTTTGAGGGCCAGGCTGGACAGGATCGCAAAGGCCAGGAAAATCGCCGCAATCACCAGGTAGAAGAACATTTGCCTTGAGGTCGCGTTGCCCGCCTGTTTCGCGACCTGGACCATGTCATTGAGGCCCAGCAGCGAGATCAGGCCGGCACTTTTCAACAGCACTTGCCAGATGTTGCCGATGCCAGGCAATGCGAACCGCATCATTTGCGGCAGGCGAATACGCCGCAATACTTGCCAATGGCTCATGCCATAGGCCCGGGCTGCCTCCAGTTGACCATGGGGAATGGCCCTGAAGGCGCCGCGAAAGGTTTCGGTACAGTAGGCACCGTAGATGAATCCCAGCGTACCGATGGCGGTGCCGTAGGGATTCAACTGCAACGATTCTCGGCCGAACACCTGGGCTATCTGGTTGATGCCGATTTGCGCGCTGTAATAGATCAGCAGCATCAGGACCAGGTCCGGCACGCTGCGCACCAGTGTGGTGTAGATCGTTGCGAGCAGTCGTAGCGGCGCCACAGGCGAGAGTTTCGCCAAGGCCCCGAGCAGGCCCAGTACGATGGCGACACAGGCAGCCCATGTGGCCACCTGGACGGTCAGCCACGCGCCTTGGAAAATCAGATAACCGTACCCTTCGAGAAACATGCTTTCAGGCTCCGCTCGAGTGGTTTATTTCGGCGAGATGTCGAAGTCGAAGTACTTCCTGGCGATGCGTTCGTAGGTGCCGTTCTGGTGGATGCGTTCGAGCGCCTGATTGATTTCTCCGGCCAGGGCGGTATCGCTTTTACGCAATCCGATGCCGGTGCCCGGGCCGAAGATCTCAGGAGACTTGACCACTTCGCCGGCATAGCCGAAGCCTTTGCCCATGGGCTTTTTCAACAGGCCTTCGGAAACGGCAATGGCATCGTCGAACGCCGCATCCAGGCGCCCGTTGATCAAGTCCGAATAGGTCAAGTCACTGCTCTGATAGGGCACCACTTCCACGCCCTTCAGGCCCCACATCCGCTTGGCATAGACTTCGAACACACTGCCTTGCTGCACGCCGATACGCTTGCCGCGCAAGGATTCAGCCGTCGGTTGCAACGGGCTGCCTTGCGGGGCCACCAGCCGCGCCGGGGTGTCGTACAGAGTGTCGGAAAAGGCGATTTCGGCTTTGCGCGCTTCGGTGATGGAGAGGGCGGAGAGTATCCCGTCGAACTTCCTGCCCTTGAGCGCCGAGACCATGCCGTCGAAGGCGTTTTCGACCCAGACGCAGCGGCGTTGCAATTCGCTGCACAGGCTTTCGCCCAGCTCGATATCGAAACCTGTCAGTGAGCCGTCCGGTCGCTTGGACTCAAAGGGCGGGTAGGTGGGGTCGACCCCGAAACGCAGTTCTTCGTTGGCGCCCCAAGTTATCAGCGGGCTGGCCACGAGCATCAAACCGATCAGACATTTTTTCATCGACAGGGTATCCACGACAGGTTGGTAGAGCTGTCCCGGGAGGGCCCCCGGGCAGCACGCTTCAGCCTTGAATGTTCAAGGCGTGTTTCAGTTGTTCGGCGCGTTGAATGTCTACGGCTCGCCCATGGCCAAAGCCTCCGGCCCAGCCGCACACCTGGCCGGCATGCTCGACGCCTCGTGCAAGACATTCGGCAAGGTTGTGCCGCGCTTGCCAGGCCAGCAGGAACGCAGCGATAAAACCGTCGCCGGCGCCCATGCTGTCGACGAAAGTGCAGGGCTGCGCGGCCTGCTCATACGCACCCTGTGCGTCGACGGCGAGGGCTCCCTGGGCGCCACGGGTGATGACCACCGTGGCCGGGCCCTGCGCTCGCATCGAGTGCCCCAGGTCACGGGTTTCACTGGATGACAGGTCGGCCGCCGAGAAAAAGGCAATGTCGACGTGCCGGATGATTGCCTGCCAATCGAACTCGACCCAGTTATCCGAGAAGTCGAATGACAGGCAGCCACTGGCCTGGCGAATCTGCGCCAGTTGGTTCTCAAGACCGCTGTAGAGGCTGCTGTGGGCCAGCGGGAATCTCGCGAGGTAGGCCAGGTCGTCGGCATCGAGTCGCAGTTGGCGACAGACGCCCGGATCGCTGCCGAGAAACACCCGTTCGCCATCGATGCTGTCGACACAGGCCCAGCCATTGGCCCCCGTCAGCGTACGGCAACGAGAGACATCGACGGCTTCCTGCTGCAGGCAATCGAGCAGGTACTGGCCGTGCCGGTCATCGCCAACGCAGCCCAGGTAGGCACTGCGAGCACCCAGCCGGGCGGCGAACACCGACACGTTGAGGGCGTTGCCACCGGGGTATTCGATGTTCCGGTCCAGGTACACATCCAGGGTGTTGTCGCCGACCGCGATCAGGCTGGCCATGCTCAGTACTCCGTCTTCCACATGTAGCGGCGCGTCGTCAGCGGCTGCTGGTGCCAGACCGCGAGATGCGCGGCGATGCGTTCCACGGCGATGCCGACGATATAGGGCGCGACAATGGCGCGGATCTCGGGGTCGATGCCCTCCATCGGAAAGTCCTTGGCGTCATAGACCATGAGCCGTTCGGTGTAGCGCTGGCAGAAACTGACGACGCGTTCCATCTGTGCCCGGCTGGGGTCTTCGCCCACTAGCAGGAGCAGCGGGGTGGTGGCGTCGATGGCTTCGAACGGGCCATGGAAAAACTCCGCTGCCTCCACCGGCAGGCAATGTAGCCACTGGCTTTCCATCACCACGCAGACGCCGAATACATAGGCGGTGGTGAACATCGGACCCGAGGCAAGGAAGTACATCACGCGATCATCTTTATAGAGGCGTGCCTCTTCGGTGGCGCGCCGGTCATTATTGAACGCTGCATCGGCCAGCGCCTTTGGCAGGGCCTTGAGCGAACGGGTGAGCTTGTCCAGCAGCGGCCAGCCTTCGCGCTTGGCCAGGATTCCGCCGACCAAGGCCTGGAGAATCATGAAGCACCCGAAGTACGCCTCATCGGTACGCCCCAGCAGGAAGCAATGTTGAACAGCCTGGGCCAGCGGCAACTCGGCGGTTTGCGTCACACCGACGGTGAGGCAGGGCTTGTCTCGCAGAAAGTGTGCGGCGGCGATGGTTTCCTGGGTCGTCCCGGACTTGGAGGCGAGAACCACGAGGGTGCGTTCATCCAGGCGCGGTGGATCGATGTCCATGAAGTCGGCCGGAAAATAACGACGCACTTCCAGCGTATGGCTGTAGCGCTCCAGCCAATATTGCAGCCCGAGCATGATGCGGTTGGGCGCACCGCAACTGACGAAGTAGATACGGTCGATCCGCGTGGCCAGCTCTTGGCCAAACTGCTGCGCGTCGTCGACGATGTGCACGGATTGTTGCAAGGAAGTGGTGAATGCTTCCCGGTTGAACTGGATCGCCATGTGAGCTCCTGGGGGCCTTTGTTGCGGTGTCGCGTTGCGGTTCATGGACACCGTTTAGACCAAAAGCTATACCATGAAAAATACCATTACAAGGCTTTTTCCCCATGGTCTAATGCGCTTCCAGCGCGGTTTTCCAGATAGGCACTGGGCTGTTTTTTTGTTCTCATTATCAAGCTGGCGGGTTTGCAACGGTTTCAGGTGGGTGTTGTTGCAACGCTGTGGCAGAAAAAATAAATCCAGGATGTAGACCATGAAAAGGCTTCCTTCCAAGTCCTCCGACGTGACGCTCCTGGCGCCCGAACGCAAGCAGGTCGCCTGGCAGGCCGTCCAGGCACTGCTGGAAATGCTTGAGCGCCCGGAGTTCGGGCCAACCGAGCGGATCCCGGCGGAACGGGACCTGGCCGAGCACTTGGGCATCAGCCGGATGACGTTGCGAAAGGCCCTGCAGACGCTGATCGATCGTGGGGTCCTGGAGCGCCGGGGTAACCGTGGCACCTTCGTGACTGCTCCAGGTGTCGAGCGGCCACTCAATACCGTGGCGCGAAAAGGCATCGCCGAAGTGGTCGAGCAAGCGGGCGCCAGGCCGGGCAGTAAGTTGCTCTACTTCGAACAAACCCAGGCCAGTGCCCGCGTGGCGAAACTGTTGAAGATCCAGGAAGGCGACACGTTGCTGACCATCAGGCGCCTGCGCACCGTGGATCAGAAGCCATTCTGCATCGAGACCAGCTACATTCCGGCCGCTCGCGCACCGGAGCTGGTGGCGGCAGACCTGATCGAGGGGGCCTCGTTGTATGCGTTGTTGTTATCGCGCTACCAGATCGAAATAGAAAGCGACGAGGGCACGCTGAGCATCGCCACGATGAACGACCAGGAGGCGCGCTTGCTTGACGTCGAGCCCGGGACGGCTGCGCTGGTCTACCGGGGCGTGATCTTCGACCGCCAAGGGCAGCCTGTGGAATACCTGGTCTCGATCAACCACCCTCAGCGCGTGGTGTTCAAGCTGGCGGACAGTCGGGTCAATAGCATTCATAACGATCATTGACGCATTGGATGTGCTGTCGCTATCGCAAGCAGGCTTCTCCCCATGAGCTTCTCGGTGTTCCCAGCAGGGCCCCGGTCCGGCGAGCTGAACAATCTGGCCAATTGCTACACGCCGTTGTCCGGCATGATCTAAGCTCCAGAGGAGGGTTACCCGAGCAGGGGGTTTCAATGCGAAGCGCACCTGAAAACAGCTTGAAGAAAGCACTGAAAGCCTGCCGGGACAGCTTCATTTCTGTCGGTTTTTTCAGCTTTTTCATCAATGCGCTGATGCTCGTTCCCACGTTCTATATGCTTCAGGTCTATGGCCGTGTGATCACCAGCGGAAGTCTCACGACCCTGACCATGCTGACGCTGATCATGACCGCATTGCTGGTGACCCTCGGTTCGCTGGAATGGATCCGTTCGCGCATCATGGTTCGGGTCAGTACCCGGCTGGATGTGCTGCTCGGTCGCCAGGTCTACAGGGCCAGCTTCAGACGGGCCTTGGAAAGTGGTGGCATGGACGCCTCGGCCCAATCGCTCAATGACTTGACGGGCTTGCGGCAGTTCCTCTCCGGTAACGGCTTGTTCGCGTTTTTCGACGCCCCTTGGTTGCCGATCTATATCGCGGTGATGTTCCTGTTCCACCCCTGGTTTGGTTGGGTGGCGACGGCCAGTGCGCTGTTGTTGCTCGCGCTCGCCTTCGTCAACGAACGACTGACGGGGCCGGTGCTGGCCCAGGCCAACAAAGAGCACATCGGCGCGACGCTCCACACCACCAAGAACCTGCGCAACGCCGAAGTCATCGAATCCATGGGCATGCTTGAAACCCTGATGGATCGTTGGGGCCGGCGGCAACGCAACGTACTGTTGTTGCAATCGGCGGCGAGCGACAGCGGGGCGATCATCAGCACGCTGTCGCGCACCTTTCGCATCCTTGTGCAATCGCTGGTCCTGGGCTTGGGGGCCTACCTGGCCGTAGACCACCAGGTCGGGGCTGGACTGGTGTTCGCCGGGTCCATATTGCTGGGACGTGCGCTGGCGCCCATCGACCTGATCATTGGCAGTTGGAAGGGTTTCATTGCCGCCCGCTCTCAATACAGCCGCCTGAGTGACATCCTCGATAAACAGCAGGCGCAACCCGAGCGCATGGCTTTGCCGGCGCCTCAAGGGCATGTGCAGGTCGAGAACCTGATTGTCGCGGCCCCCGGTTCCAGGACCCCGATCCTCAAGAACATCAGCTTCAGCGCACCCGCCGGTTGCATGGTCGGCATCATCGGTCCCAGTGCGGCGGGCAAATCGACGCTGGCCAGGGCCTTGCTCGGGGTGTGGGCCCCGCAACATGGCGTGGTCCGGCTCGACGGTGCCGACATCAGCGCCTGGGACAAGCATGCGCTTGGGCCCCATATCGGTTACTTGCCCCAGGACATTGAATTGTTCGAAGGCACCCTCGGCGAAAACATCGCTCGCTTCACCACGGTCGATTCGGTGCAAGTCATCCAGGCGGCCAGAGTCGCCGGCGTTCACGAGATGATCCTGCAACTGCCCGATGGCTACGACACCGTCATCGGTAGCGAGGGCCTCATGCTTTCGGCCGGGCAGCGCCAGCGCATCGGACTGGCCCGGGCGCTGTATGGCAGCCCACGGCTGATCGTTCTCGATGAGCCCAATTCCAATCTCGACGACGTCGGTGACCGAGCCCTCGCGGCAGCGATCCTGCAGTTGAGGCAGACCGGCGCGACGCTGTTTGTCATTACCCATCGCACCAACATCGTGTCGCAGCTTGACCGACTCCTGGTGATGAACGCTGGGGTCATCAGTCTCTACGGGCCACGCGAGCATGTCCTGGCCGAACTCAACGCGCAGCGACAGCAGGCACAGATGCCAGCCGTACCCGCAAGCACCGGCACGGCTTCGGTCGATACCGGCAAGGGTGATTCCAATGAATCCCATGGTGCCCAGTCGTCAAATTGAGAGCCTCACCGACCTGCCAACTTCCGATCAAAAGATTCGTCGCCTGGGTGTTGTCATCATCGCCGTGATCTTCGGCCTGTTCGGCACCTGGGCGGCCGTTGCCCCGCTCGACGGTGCCGCCTATGCGCCAGGTGTGGTCACCGTGAAGGCTTATCGAAAAACCGTCCAGCACCTCGAAGGCGGCATCGTCAAGGCGCTGCTCGCCCATGATGGCGATATCGTCAAGCGTGATGATCCGCTGATTATTCTGGATGACACCCAGTTGCGCTTCGAATACGAAATGGCCCGGGGACAACTGGTTGCGGCCAGGGCCATGGAGGCGAGGCTTGTGGCCGAGCGCGACAGCTTGCCGGCGATCGGCTTTGGCGACAGTGCCGAGCCTGGCAGCGTGCGGGGTGTGGAGGCACGCCAGGGGGAGACCCGGGTATTCAACGCTCGACAGGGTTCACGGTTGGGCCAGATTGCAGTATTGCGCGAGCGCATTGGCCAGTTCCGCCAGCAGATCAAGGGACTGGAGTCGATGGTCGGCTCCAAGGTTCATCTGGAGAAATCCTACAGCGGCGAAATCGCTGAGTTGGCCGACCTGCTCAAACAGGGGTTCGTTGATAAGCAGCGCCTGCTCGAACAGGAGCGCAAGTTGGGGCTGCTCCGCTCAGAGGTGGCCGACCACCGCTCTGCCATTGACCGCACGCGCCTGCAGATCAATGAAACACAGCTGCAGATCCTCCAAGTCGACCATGACTTCAATGCCGAAGTCACCAAACAACTGGCCGAGGTCCAGACCCGGATCTACGACCTGCAAGAGAAAACCTCGGCCCTGGAAGACCGGCTCGCTCGCATCATCATCCGGGCGCCCGATGCGGGCATGGTGATCGACATGACGGTGCACACCATTGGCGGGATCGTGCGCCCGGCGACGCCACTGCTCGACATTGTGCCCTCGGTATCCGACCTGATCATCGAGGCGCAAGTGGCACCGGTGGATATCGATCGCATCGCCATCGGCAAGCGTGCCGATATACGTTTCGGCGCATTCAATAGCGACACCACGCCCGTGATCCAAGGCGAGGTCAGCAACGTGTCTGCAGACCGCATGACCAATGAAAAGACCGGGACGGCCTATTACCTGACGCGGGTGCGGGTGACCGAGGAGGGGGCACGTACCTTGGGTGAGCGCAAATTGTTGCCGGGCATGCCGGCGGACGTGCTGATTATCACCGGGCAACGCACGTTGCTGCAGTACTTGATGCAGCCGGCACGCAATGCTCTGTCTCAATCGATGATCGAGGAATGACCATGGCCGCGTCGACAGTTGTGCTAGGCGGTTTCTTGATGCTCGCAACGGGCGCCGTCCTGGCGCAGACCCAGACGATAGCGCCCTCCGGGATCAGTGCCTCGACGTTTTCCACCGACCTCATGCAGTTGTATCGCGAGGCACGGCTGGAGGATCCGCAGATATTGGCGTCTTATGCGCAAGCGCAGGCAGGTCAGGAGCATCAGCGCGAAGCCATGGGCGCGCTCTTGCCGCAATTGTCGTTCAACGCCGGGTCGAACCGGATTCACCAGGAGAGCGATCTGGTGCAGCGCAGTTTCGATAGCGAAAGCTACGGCCTGGTGATGCGTCAGTACCTCTACAACAAAGCCGCCTGGGAGAACTATCGAAAGTTCAAGAGCCTGGCCAGGCAGTCCGAATCCCAGGCTCTGGACACCCAGGCCGAAGCTTCGGTGGAATTGGCCCGGCGTTACTTCACGGCACTGGCGGCCGAGGATGAATTGCAGTTGGTACGGGCGGAGCGGCTTACCACTCAAAGGAGCCTGGACCGGATCAACGCGTTGTACGAAAAGCAGTTGGCGCTGATCACCGATCAACTCGATCTCAAGGCCAGGGTGGATCTGCTTTCGGCCCAGGAACTGGATGCCCGTAACCAGGCCAGTCTCAGTCGCGAGGCGCTGGCAGAAATTGTCGGTCGGCCGGTCAAGGAACGACTCAACCGGATTCGTGACGACCTTGAGTTGCAAGTCTCGGCACACAGCCTGGAGACCTGGGTTCGCGATGGCATGGCGCTCAATCCGGCGCTCAAGGCCAACGAGAGCGGCGTTGACGCAGCAGGGGCAGCCTTGCGCAGCGGCAAGGGCGGGCACTATCCGACCTTGAGTTTGAACCTGAGCGCCCAACAGACCAATGAGGGTTACAACAACTCCCTGGCACCGCGCACCGACAGTTATGTCGCCGGGATAGGAATCCAGGTTCCGCTGTACAGCGGTGGATCCACCTCGGCGCGGGTTCGTGGGCTCTATCAGGACCAAGTGGTCGCCGAACAGCAGTTGGAAGCGACCCGGCGTCGGGTGGTCAAGGAGATCACCAATGCGTACCTGACCGCCAATTCCAATGGCGAAAAAATCGGCGCGAACCGGCTGGCCCTGGAGTCGGCACAACTGTCCCGGGTGGCGGCGGAAAAAGCGCTGAGCTACGGGATGGTCAACTCCGTCGATGTCCTGGCCAGCGTGCGCAATGAATACCGGGCTCGGCGGGATCTGCTCAAAACTCAATACGACTTTCTCAGCAATGTGCTGATCCTGAACCGCTGGGCGGGAAAACCACCGGCCGAGAGCATTGAGAGTGTGAATGGCTGGTTGAGTCCCGGCAGCGCTGGCCAGGATTTTCGCTGATCAGGGCATGCTGGCGTGCGTGCATCTGGTCGGCTGTCAGGCGTTTTTTTGACGTTATGCGTGAGGCGCTTTATTACGGTGTCTAACTACGTACCGCTCGTCGATTAATTGACAATGATCTTCCGGCTTCGACAGCCTCGCCGATTCCTCCAGCCTAGCGTAACGAACTGATTTAACGAGTGTTCCTTCACCTTTCGAGACGGGAGGCCAGACGCCCGGCGCCAAGTTTCGGCCGGCGACGGGTTAATGGGCGGTCGGCGCTGCGCTGGGCTGGCCTAGACTCAGCCTACGAGCTCGAAAGGAGCACATTATCATGTGTAAGCTGTTGATAATTATTCCTATTCAGGTTGTCTCGATGGTTTCGTCCGGCTTCTTGAAATGCACGCACCCCCCGCCAGAGCATCCAGTGAACATCCTGGTTTGCCGTGCGTGGGGGTTATCGCTATGAGGCCGGAGCATAGAAAGCCGATACGCGTGATGCTGATCGATTGTCGCCCTCTCGTGCTCAGGGGGCTTCATGACTTGATCAATGCCAGAAAGCCGCAGATGGAAGTGAGCGGCGAAGCGTCGACGTATACCCATGCGCTGGACCTTGCCGATCAGTTGCGGCCCAACGTGATTTTTTTCAGTTTCTTTCCCGATGCGTTGAATCCGCTGGAAGTCGTCGCCGGGTTGACCCGCAGCGCGGAGATGAAAGTGCTCGTGCTCAAGGGGTTGTATGAGGCCGTTCCCGTGGCCCAGGCGATCGAGGCGGGCGCACGCGGTATTGTGCTGGCCGAAGACCCGACCGAGTCGATCATCCAGGCCATCGTCAAGGTGCACCATCGCGATATCGGACTGGACAGGGCCTGGGCAGGAGGGCTTTCCGGTTATGCCTCCATCGGCCATGCCACCACTCAATGCAATCTGGAGCAGGCGAAACAGGCTCGGTTGACGCTGCGCGAGAAGGAGCTGATCCGCGCCATCGTGGGGGATCCGTCCGCCAAATACATTAGCATTGCGGGGCGTTTGGGAATCAGCGAGCACACTGTGCACAACCATCTGAGCAATATTTATCAGAAGCTTGATCTGATTAACCGTATCGATTTGTTGATGTATGCGCTTAAGCATGGGCTTACCAACAATGAGGAGCCTCCAGAGTCGACCTGGGTGGAGTTGGATTGATCCATGTGGGGGGCGGGCCTGCTCGCGAAGACGGCGGCACATACACCATTGCTGCAAGCTGGCCCACCGCCATCGCGAGCAAGCTCGGCTCCCGCACTGGACCTTCAGAGGGCAAAAAACTTGTGTTCGGCACAGCTCCCTCTGTGGGATGAGTTGGATTTCGTCGCGAACAGGAAAAGCCTTGAAAAACAATGCGAGGAGGGTTTCCAGGCCTCCTCGCATTTTTCAAGTCGCGGTGCTTCAGGCGCTGCCGAAGACCACGTCGCTGCCCAGCAGATCGACGCCCACCAAGGTGATGGTGGTGATTTGCCCGCCAGTCTCGGCGACCGTCACGATGCTGTCTGCACCGGCGTTATCGATCGATTGGAGGACTGCGCCCTGGTCACCATTGAGCACCAGTGTGTCTCGCAGGTTTTGGCTCACATCGAAGCCCGTGACCTGGTACAGGTTCTCGGTGAAGGTCAGGTCGATGTTGAAGGCATCCCGCTCACCACCCGTACCTACCAGGCTGTAGTCGAAAAGCGCATCCGCCGGGTTGTTGGCGAACAGGTTGGCGTCGAACGCACTGGTCGCGGTATCGCCATCCTTGTCTGTCAGCGTCGCGTTGAATGACAGTTGCACATCGCTGGCCAGGTTCTCGGTTTCCTGGATGAACTGGATGACCGGAATCTTTATCGCGCCACGGCCCATCGTGAGCTGAACGGCATCGATCATTGCCGTGCCCTCGCGCTCGACCTCGAAGGACACCTGGCCGCCAGCCTCGGCCGTCAGGGTGTTGACCTCGGTGAGGTTGGAAAACGTGCCGTCTTCGTAGTAGATCCGGAAATACAGATCCTCGGTCGCGGTGTTGTAGCCGGCCACCGAGTTGTCGATGAAGATTTTCATGCCCGTCAGCAGGCTTTCCGGGTTGATGACGAAGCTTTCATCGGCAGCGCCGATGGCCGCCAGGTTGTCCCCCTGCAGCAGGTTGTTGCCGACCCCGATACCGGATGTGCTGACGTTCATGGCTGTCGGATCGATGTAGGACGGCAGGGGCGTGGTTTGCAGCGTGGCCTCGGTAGGGTCGGGGGCGCCGAGTCCGATGCCGGCGAGGATATCCGTGGTGGAGGCGAGTGCCTTCGCAGAGAAGAACACGATTTCCTCGGACGCCGAAGGAATGGCCGGATTGTTTGTTTCAGGGATCAACAAAGTGCGCACCGGATCAGGGCCGCCGGCATCGAGGGAACCATCGGCACTGCTGCGCACGAGGGTCGAGCTGAAGCCTTGCACCAGGTCCAGTGCATAGCTGCCATTGGCGTAGGCGGTCAGCGTGTAGTCGACGCTGGTGTCGGCGGTGGTGGCATTGTTGTCGAAGTCGCCGGTCAATGTCCCGGCGAAATGGTACGCACCGTCAACGTCCGGCGAGGGCGCCTGTTCGGTGAGTGTGCCGGTCCCGGTGGTGGTTGTGTCGTCGGGCCTGACCAGGGTGAACTGGCCATTGACCAACGAGATATCCAGGCCCGCTGCACCCAGCCCATCGGCCCCGGCCGACTTATCCCAGAACCCGTACTGTGGCAGGACGCTGCCGGTGCCGATCAGGTTGCCGAACGCGACCGAAGGGCCGTCGTCTTCGAATACCAGGTTCTGGCCGATGTTGAGCGTCGCCTGGAGGCTGTCGCCGTCCTTGTCGGTCTTGGTTGCGATCAGCGTGATCAGGTTGTCCGCCAGGCTTGTCGCATCATCAGGATTGGTGGCATCGGGATGCACCAGTGCCCGGATCTGGTCGAGGGTGACATCGCCATTGGTGGCCACGCTGACGGTGAACACCAGCAGGTTGGTGGTGGCCGTGCGACCTTCTACCGTTGTGCCGTTGGACGAGAGGTTGACCGCCTCGCCGGTGGCCGTGTCGATGACCCCGGAAGCGCCGGCCACTACGTCGAGGCTGTAGGTCAGTGTGCCGGCATCGTCGGCGCCGTAGGCTGAGACGAAATTGGCGGCGAAGTTTTGCATGGCGTTGGTCGCCAATACCGTCTCGTCCACCGTCAGCGTCGGCTCGGTGCCGGTGGTGCTGATGCTCGGCCCATCATCCTCGAACACCAGGTTCTGGCCGATGTTGAGTGTGGCCTGGACGCTGTCACCGTCCTTGTCGGTCTTGGTCGCGGTCAGTGTGACCAGGTTGTCCAAGGTCAGGCTCTTGGCGTCATCGGGATTGGTGGTGTTGGGATGCACCACGGCGCGGATCTGGTCGAGGGTGACATCGCCATTGGTGGCGACGTTGACGGTGAACACCAAGAGGTTGGTCGTGGCGGTGCGACCTTCTACCGTTGTGCCGCTGAGCGAGAGGTTGACCAGCTCACCCGTGGCCGTGTCGGTCAGCCCGGAAGCTCCGGCCACCATGCCGAGGGTGTAGGTCAGTGTACCGGCACCGTCGGCGCCGTAGGCGGAGGTGAAGTTGGCGGCGAAGTTCTGCGTGACATCGGTGCCCAACAGTGTCTCGTCCACGGTCAGGGTGGGTTCGGCGCCGGTAGTGCTGATGCTCGGCCCATCGTCTTCGAAGACCAGGTTCTGGCCGATGTCGAGCGTGGCCTGGACGCTGTCGCCGTCCCTGTCGGTCTTGGTCGCGGTCAGCGTGACCAGGTTGTCCAAGGTCAGGCTCTTGGCGTCGTCGGGATTGGTGGCGTCGGGGTGCACCACGGCGCGGAGCTGGTCGAGGGTGACATCGCCGTTGGTGGCGACGCTGACGGTGAATACCAACAGGTTGGTCGTGGCGGTGCGGCCTTCTACCGTTGTGCCGTTGAGCGAGAGGTTGACCACCTCGCCCGTGGCCGTATCGGTCAGCCCTGAATCACCGGCCACCATGCCGAGGGTGTAGGTCAGCGTGCCGGCACCGTCGGCGCCGTAGGCGGAGGTGAAGTTGGCGGCGAAGTTCTGCGTGGCATCGGTGCCCAACAGCGTCTCGTCCACGGTCAGGGTGGGTTCGGTGCCGGTGGTGCCGATGCTCGGGCCATCGTCTTCGAAGACCATCTGGGAGCCGATCTCGGTCTTCGTAACAGACGCCTGGACCAGCGTGAAGCCGCCGATGTCGAAGTCGGCGTGGTTGGTGCCCTTGGCGTCGAGAGCCGCGCCGTTCTCGATGAGCACGCGGTTATGGTCCGATGTGGTGGTGTATTCGATCTGGTAGCCGGCCTTGACGCCAGTGATGGTGGCCACCCCGGAAGCGAAGCTGATGACGATGCTCGCATCATTGGCAGAGCCGTCCGAGTTCTCGATGACCACCCCGGTGCTGATGTTAGTGACCCGGACATTGCTGATCGCTACCGAGGTGTCACCGGTGTAGCCATTGACGAAATTCACCCCGGATTCAGCGGCGGTGCTGAATGCGCTGATTTTTACCACGGCCGTCTTGCCGGCCTGCAACTGCACGACATCGAAGTTGGCCATCTTCGTATTGAAGACGTCGGTGAAGTCGATGTTGGATTCCACATCCGCTTCGGTCTGGTCCAGGTTGGGAATGGTCACATCCTGCCTGGCACCGGTGACGAAGGTGAAACGGATGCCTTCCTGCTCCACGATCATCTGGTTATTGGTACCGAAGGTTGTCGGCCCGCCGGCCTGGCTGGTGTTGATCGTGTCACCGGTGGTGATGTTGGCGCCGCTGGATTGGTCGGCCGGGTTCTTGCCGGTAGCGATGATGGTGGGCTCGGTGATGCGCAGGACACCGTCGACCAGCTCCGTCGTTGGGTTCGCCGTGGTGAACATCAGGAACAGGTTCTGCCCGGAAGGCGCATTGGCCAGGCTGAACTCCAGGTCCTGGCTCGCGCCGATGAAGACTTTGTCCAGCAGGTTGACGGCATCGTCAGGGTTGGTATTGAGCGGTTGCTGGAGCGGTTCGTAGAGCACGGTCCAGATCTTACCGCCGGTGGCGGTTTCTTCTATGTACGCGGCGAAGACAATTGCACCGGCGGGACCGCCGGCCCGGCCAAGGACGATGTTGTCGTTGGTGTCCGTGTAAAGAAGGATGCTGGTGCCGTTGAGCGTATCCAACCCGCTGTCCACCCCGTCGAGCGGCGCACCGGTGCTACCGACGAAGCTGATATTGGTAATGCTCGCTCCTGGCGCGACGCTGACCGAGAACGCATCGCTGCCGGTGTTGCCCACGTCGCCGGTATAGCCGCTCAAGGCTGCTCCCGTTGCGGTCCCTGTACCAAGGGCGGTCAGGCGACTGGCGAAGGCTGTGGGCAGGGACGCGGCCAGAATGTCGTTGTCATCCGCATCTGTTGCCGTGCCCGGCGTGGCGGTGCCGTTTTGCAAGCCGGCGGTTTCATCCAGCGTCACATTGACGCCGGTTGCCACGACGCCCAGACCGGTGCTGGCGGTTGCCGTATATAGCGAGGCTGGATCGCTCAGCAGTGCTGAGTCTTGCTCGCGAATAGTCATGACTTTCTCCAGAGCATGCGGTCATCAAGGCCTGACCGTTGACCGTTGACCGCAACTATGGGGAAGCACAGGGCCATCGCGCATCGGCTGATACTCCCAGGCGGGCTGGGAGTTTCGGCCTATGCCGCGTACCGGCAATGGGAGTGAGCCGGCGAGGGTAGATTCGCGCAAGACCCCGACAGTCCCAGCAAGCCTGCGAAAGCTCCGCAGTCGCCGATGCGAGACAGTGAAGCCGTCGATAAGACAGCGCCCATGGGCGCCGGGCCGGCGAATGTCTCGTCTGCCCGCTCACGTAGGAGAGCGATCATGACCGATATCCAACACACTATTCCCCATGAAGTCGACGGCAAGGTTGCGCTGGTTACCGGCGCTGCCAGTGGCATCGGCAGGGCGATCGCATTGCTGTTGCATGCCCGCGGCGCCAAGGTGGTGGCTGAAGACATCAACCCCGCCGTCCAGGAGCTGGCCCGTCCGGGGCTGGTGCCGTTGGAAGCCGACATCACCGCGGATGGCGCCGCCGAGCGCGCCGTCGGCCTGGCGGTCGAGCAGTTCGGCCGGCTGGACATCCTGGTCAACAATGCCGGGATCATTATCAACAAGTTGGTGATCGACATGACGCGCCAGGACTGGGAGCGCATCCAGGCGGTCAACGCCACCGCCGCCTTCCTGCACTCACGCGAAGCGGTCAAGGCGATGCTGCCCAACAAGTCGGGGGCTATCGTCAACATTGCCTCCTATGCGTCCTATTTTGCCTTCCCGACCATTGCCGCCTACACCGCCTCCAAAGGGGCACTGGCGCAACTGACGCGTACCTTGGCGCTGGAGGTGATCGAGCAGGGTATTCGTGTCAATGCGGTCGGCGTGGGCGATGTGGTCACCAACATCCTCAATGACGTGGTGGAGGACGGCCCGGCGTTTCTTGCCCAGCACGGTGAAGCCGCGCCCATCGGCCGGGCTGCACAGCCGGAAGAGATTGCCGAGGTGGTTGCATTCCTGGCCTCGGACCGTGCCAGCTTCGTGGTCGGCGCGGTGGTCATGGCGGACGGCGGCATGACCGTTACCGCTGGCTAGCCTAGGGCCCCTGTGGGAGCGAGCTTGCTCGCGATGGCGGTCTTTCATTCAGTATCAATGCCGACTGGCAGGACCTCATCGCGAGCAAGCTCGCTCCCACAGCGGGCAGTGCTGCCCACGGCTGTTCTATCTGCCGGCTGCTGGCGATCGAATGTGGGAGCGAGCTTGCTCGCGATAACGGTGTATCAGGCCCGAACAACTACCCGCGCAACTGCGCCGGACTGATGCCAAGGCGTTGCTTGAACAGCGTGGTCATGTGCGCCTGGGAGTTGAAGCCACAGGTGTGTGCGATGTCAGTCAGCCGGGCGGTTGAGTCACGCATCAATGCTCGTGCCTTGGCGAGGCGCCGGTCGATCAGGTAGCTGTGCGGGCTTTTGCCAGTTGCCTGCTTGAAGGCTCGGATGAAATAACCTTCGGACAAACCAAGCAGCCCCGCCATCTCCTTGACCCCCAACGGGCTGTCGAGACTGGCGTCGATGAAGTCGTCGAGCAGGCGCATCCGGCCGTCCGTGATGGAACCTTGAGGGCGTGACGAAAACCCTGTGTGGTCTTTTACGCGTTCAGCCAAACCGTGCGCCCAGGCTTCCCAATCGTCCTCTGCGTTGGCACGCAACAGCGCGCTGCGCATTCTCAATGCGAGGGTGATGGCTTGCGGGTCTATGCGATTGTTGAAGGCATGTGTCCCCGGTAACGCCATGCCGTCGGTACGCACGACCCGCAGGTATTCACCGCCGGCGGGAGATTCGGAGAACACGTCGCATCCGACGGGAACGAATGCCAGGCCGTTGGGCAGCGCGTCGAACGGCTGGACCCGGTCGCTGCCGATGGCGTGCAGGCCGCGCTGGCTGTCGAAGGCAAAGCCGATTGCCGACTGGGTCGCGACATAGCGGGTTGCGTAGGTGCAGCCGGGCAGCAACTCGATCGCCCAGGGGCCGACCTCGATCCGACGGACCGGTTCAGATGGGGACAGTGGTTGGCGGTTTCGCGGGCTCATGAACAGCATAGTAGTGAAGAGTGGGCCGAAAAGTCAGGTCAGTTTTCTGAAAGCCCGTCGATGGCGCGCTGATTAGACTGGGCAAAAACCTGGAGACCCATCATGCACACACTGAGCCGCGACGACATCGAACAGGCTGCCCGCCATCTCTATCAATTCATGCCCGCCACTGCCCAATACGCTTGGCCGTTGCTGGCTGAACGGTTGGGTTGCACCGTGTGGGTCAAGCACGAGAATCACACCCCGACCGGGGCCTTCAAGGCGCGCGGTGGCCTGACCTTCGTGCATTGGCTCAAGCGCGAACACCCGGAGGCAAAAGGCATCGTCACGGCGACTCGCGGCAATCACGGCCAGAGCCTGGCGCTGGCGGCCACTGCCTTGGGTTTGAAAGCGCTGATTGTCGTGCCGCAAGGCAACTCGGTGGAGAAGAACAACGCCATGCGTGGCTTTGGCGGCGAGGTAGTCGAGTATGGCCGCGATTTCGATGAGGCCCGCGAGGAGGCCGCACGCCTGGCCCACGCCCAGGACCTCTACCTGGTGCCGCCGTTTCATCCCGAATTGGTCAAGGGCGTGGCGACCTACGGGCTCGAACTGTTTAAGGCGGTGCCGGACCTGGACACGGTCTACGTGCCGATAGGCTGCGGATCGGGGATTTGCGCAGTCATCGCCGCCCGCGATGCCTTGGGCCTGAAAACTCAGGTGGTGGGCGTCGTGTCCACCGAGGCCGACGCGGCGAAATCGTCATTTGAGACGGGAAGGCTCTGTGAGACCCCTTCGGCCAATACCTTTGCCGACGGACTGGCCGTGCGCAAACCCATCCCCGAGGCCTTTGCCCTCTACGGAGCCGCTGCGGCGCGGATCGTAGCAGTCAGCGACGCTGAAATTGCCGAGGCCATGCGGGTGTATTACACCGACACCCACAACCTCGCCGAAGGTGCAGGCGCGGCGGCCCTGGCAGCGCTCATGCAGGAGCGTGAAGCGATGCTGGGGAAAAAGGTGGGGGTGATTCTGACCGGAGGGAATATCGATCGGCCGGTGTATGCCAAGTTGATTGGTTGAACAGGTTCAGAGCGGCTGTATGCGTTGCATGCCCCACAATCCCCTGCTCGCGAAAGCGGCGGGTCAGCTTGCGGGGATGGTGACTGTGCCGCCATCTTCGCGAGCAAGCTCGCTCCCACCGTTTTGCGGATTGAACAAGGGATTTGAGGTACACCTCGAATCCCTTGTGGGAGCGAGCTTGCTCGCGATAGCGGTGTGTCGGTTTGCACTGGGATAGATTATGCCGCTTCTGCCGCCATCGCCGCCCGTACGCTGGGGCGTGCTGCGATTCGCGCCATGAATGACGCCAGCTCCGGCCAGTCGCCGATCTCGATATTGAACGACGGCAACCAGGTCAAAACGGTGAACAGATACGCGTCCGCCAGGCCGAAGCGGCCCATCAGGTAATCCTGTCGCTCAAGGGCCTGACTGAGGTAATCCAGGCGCTTGAACAGTCTTGCCCTGAAGATCGCCTTGGTTGGCTCTGCAATATCGGCATTGAACAGCGGGGCACAACCGCTGTGGACCTCGGTGCTGATGAAGTTTAGCCATTCCTGCAGGCGCACCCGCTCCCAGGTGCCATTGGCCGGCGCCAGGGTGTTGCCGGGAACCTGATCGGCCACGTACTGGACAATGGCGGGCCCCTCGGTCAGGACCTCCCCATTCTTCAGCACCAAGGCCGCCACGTAGCCCTTGGGGTTGATGCTGAGAAAGTCGCGTCCGTCGGCGGTGCGCTTGGTCTTGTTGTCGACCCGGATCAATTCAAAGGGCAGGCCCAATTCCCGCAACACGATGTGCGGGGACAATGAGCAAGTCATGGGGGCGAAGTACAGTTTCATGGTTTCCTCGAGGATGGGGGACGCGCCGCCAGAATCCGTGAGGGCCGGAATATTTTCAAAGGACATCTTGAGTGCTAGCCTATGACAAAATCTCATGGGCACGAGAACCCAATGGCCGCCAGAATCCCATCTCTAAACGGCCTGAAAGCCTTCGAATCGGCAGCTCGACACATGAGCTTTACCAAGGCCGCCGAAGAGCTGAATGTCACCCAAACAGCAGTCAGTCATCAAATTCGCCGGCTCGAAGAGGAGCTTGGGGTGCGCTTGTTCTTGCGGCTCAAGGATGGTTTGGCCCTGACAAGCGAAGGCCAGGCCTATTTCCCCGGCGTTCGTTCGGCCTTCCATGAGTTGCGCTACTGCACGGAGATGTTGCTGGAGAGCCGCAATCACAGTGTCTTGACGATCAGTACGCTGGTTTCGTTTGCCTCCAAATGGCTGCTGCCGCGGCTGGCGTCATTCCAGCAGGCGTTTCCCTCCGTCGATGTGCGCGTAACGGCGTCCACGGAACGGGTGGATTTTCGCAAGGGCGGTGTCGATGCGGCCATTCGTTACGGCGTCGGCGACTGGAAGGGCGTGCGTGCCGACTGGCTGATGGCCGATGACATCTTTCCGGTGTGCAGCCCCAGGTTGCTGGAAGGTCGGAGCGCCTTGCGGACCCCAGGCGACCTGGCCCAGCACACCTTGTTGCAGGTCAGCGGGGTGACCAGTGACGACTGGAGCTCATGGTTGAGTGCCGCCGGCCAACCGAAGAAGCTCGCCGACGGCAGTCGATTGACATTCGACCTGGCCATGATGGCCGTACAGGCAGCGGTTGATGGATTGGGGGTGTGCATCGGCCGTTCAACCTATGTCGAGGATGACCTGAGGGCTGGACGACTGGTAGCGCCCTTTGACCTGCGATTGAGGTCCGACCTGGGCTTCTACTTCGTCACCCCTCATGAACTGGCCGACTCCCCAAAAGTGCAGGCCTTTAGAAGCTGGTTGATGGATGCGGTGGGTTTTGACGCCGAAACATGATTACGTCGTACCGTTCAGTCCCCAGCCAACCCGCCGATATGAATAGGAGGTCCGGTTACTTTCAGGGTTCACCGAGGGTACGTCATGTTTAATAAAACACTAAAAAATGAACTGACGGCTAGGACGGCCGAATTGGCAACTTACAAAGGACTGGTCGGCGCCCTTGAGCGGTCGATGGCGGTTATCGAATTCAGTCCCGACGGCAAGGTGCTGCGGGCGAACGAGAATTTTCTGAAAACCATGGGCTACCGTGCGGAGCAGGTGGCCAGCCTGTCCCATCGGGATTTCTGCACCCCGGCGCTGGCGGGCAGCGCCGAATACCGTGAATTCTGGAACCAGTTGCGCGCCGGTCAATTCGTGTCCGGCACGTTTCAGCGCCGTAGCGCTTCAGGCCAGAACGTGTGGCTGGAAGCCAGCTACAACCCGATACTGGATGAACAAGGTCGCGTCGCGAAAGTGGTCAAGTACGCACTCGATGTGACTGTCAAAGTGGCCACTGAGGCCGAAACCCGTGGCCGGCTGGCGGCCCTCGACCGGGCCATGGCAGTGATCGAATTCGACTTGGGCGGCAACATCCTGACCGCCAACGATAACTTCATGAATGTGATGAATTACTCATTGGCTGAGCTCAAGGGCAAGCACCACCGGATGTTTTGTGAACCGAGCCTGGTGGGCAGCTCGGAGTACAGCGATTTCTGGCGTCGTCTCAACGCCGGTGAGTTTTTCAGTGGTCAATTCAAGCGTCTCGGCAAGAACGGCAAAGTCGTCTGGCTGGAAGCCAGCTACAACCCGGTCTACGACGCCGAAGGCAAGCTGTGCAAGATCGTGAAGTTCGCCAGTGACATCACCGAGCGGGTGGAAAAATTCGAAGAGGATTCGCGCGGAGCGTCCCGGGCTTACCACATCTCCGCCGAGACCGAGCGCGTGGCTGAACAGGGTGCTCTGGTGATCCATCAAACCGCCAAGGAAATGCGCGAGATCGCCGACAATATCGGCGCCTCCGCGCGCCTGGTGGGGCAACTGGGGGCGCGTTCGGAAGAGATCACCGCCATCGTCAACACCATTCGCGGAATTGCCGACCAGACCAACCTGCTGGCCCTCAACGCGGCCATCGAGGCGGCACGAGCCGGCGATCAGGGGAGGGGCTTCGCGGTGGTGGCCGATGAGGTCCGGCAACTGGCCGGGCGCACCAGTCGCTCCACGTCGGAGATTGCCGAAATGATCGGCATGATCCTCTCCGAAACCCGCGATGCCGTCGCGAGCATGAACGTCACCCATGAGGGCGCCTTGCGTGGCGTCACCCTGGCAGACCAGGCCGGATCGGTCATCGTGCAGATCAGGAACGGAACCACCGATGCCCTCGATGCGGTGAGTATGTTTGCGTCCAAGCTCGACGAGTCCGAAGTGATTCCCAAGACGGCTATCGGCTGGGTGGGTTGAGGTGAGCTGAGTCCACGCCCTTGCGATCCATGCGCTTGACGAGTTCGAGCAATACCGCTCGCAGCTCCGGCGGTCGCACGGGCTTGGCCAGCACCGAGATGTTCAGGCTGTGCAACGATTGGCGTATCCGCTCGATCTCATGCCCGGTGATGACCAACGCCGGGACCTGCCAGCCGCGCTGCTCGCGTATCGCGGCAATGCACTCGGCGCCCGAGACTTTCGTGCCCAGGTCGAAATCGGCGATGACAATGTCGCCATCGCTGGTCAGCCCCTCGCCGTCGCTGTGGGTTTCAACCTCGCAACCCCATTTTTCCAGAAGTGCCGACGTCGCCATCAGAACGTTGGCGTCGTCCTCTACCAAGCACACCCGTAATCCGTCCAGACGATTCTGGACGGGCGTCACCTTGGGCTCCATGGCCCTTGGCGCCGCCAGCTCCAGGCCGCTGATTGCCACCTGGGTGCCTTGGCCGACCTTGGAGCGAATGTGTATATCGACGTCGAGTATCTGGCTGATGCGCTTGACAATGGACAGGCCCAGGCCAAGGCCCTCGACATCCTTGTCGCGGACATGGCGCACGCGGTAGAACTCTTTGAACACTTCTGGCAAATGTTCGGCGGCGATACCACGGCCCTTGTCGTAGATCACCACGGCCAGGCGCTTGCCCCGGCGCCGTACGCCAATCAACACCGGCTGGCCAGGCGCGTATTTGAGGGCGTTGGACAGCAGGTTCTGGACCATTGTGGTCAACATGCCTGGATTGACATTGACCCAAAAAGGGCTGGCGCGCAGGCGCAATTCGACCCCGGCCCAGCGAGCCGCCTCGGTGTTCTGCTTGACCACTTCCTGCAATAGAGTCCCTAAGTGAATAGTGTCGGCCTGCGGTACGAGCTTGCCGTGGTCCAGGGTGTAGATATCGAGGATCGAACGGAACAACTGCGAGACGGTGTGCAGCGAACGGTCGATATTGTCCACTAGCCGCAGTTCTTCCATGCCCAGCCTGGCGTCACGCAGGCAGGCGGTGAACAGGCCGATGGAGTGGATCGGTTGGCGCAGGTCGTGGCTGGCCTGGGCGAGGAAGCGTGACTTCTCCTGGTTCGCGGCAATCGCCTCTTCCGAAGCGATACGGGTACGGGTCAGCAGGATATGCGCATAGGCTGGCACCACGATGGTGGTGACGATCAGCATGAGGAACATGTAGGGCTGGGTACGCCAGAAGGGCTGAAGGCAGAAAATCACCACCAGGGTCGCCAGTGCGATACCGGTGGCCAGTGCCAGGTAGCGCGAGCCGAAGCGCATGCCATTGCCCAAGGTTACCCAGAGCAGTGCGGCGTAGATCGGCAGTGCAGTTTCACCTCCCAGCACCATGGCGAACGCGATGCCGGTGTAGTCATGCAGCATCGTGAACAGGCGTCGCCAAAAGAAGTCTCCTGGCCAGCGTTTGATGATCATGCGCAGGAACACCGAGACGAAAATGAACGTGCCGATGTAAATAATGATGGGCACGTAGCTGGCGGCGTCTTCTGGATACAGGCCGGCCAGGATGACGATGTACAAGAGCGCACAGGCGCTGACGGTCAGGCGTAACGTGGCTTGGTCGAGTTCGCTGTTCTTTTCCACCGGCTTTGACATCTCATGACTTCTGATGCCTCCAAGCGTAGCCGTTAGCCTGGGTGAAAGTCGGGGACAGGCTGGACGCTGTCCCCAACGGATGGAGCCATTGCGTCAGTAGACCCTGTAGTACTTCACGACGTCGTCGACGAAATAGATGGTCAATACCGAACCCTGGGTCTGGCTTTGGCCTGTTTTCGTGCCGGTCACGCTGCTGACGTCGTTGGCCACGGTTTGTGCCTTCGCCAGTTGTGCCGAGGTTTCATACATCTTCAGGCTCGTTTCGGTCGACACATACTTATGGGCCAGCTTCATATACTTATCGAGGCCCTCATCATTCTTTTCATAGGTCCAGTTCGACTCGTTGCTGGCGCTGGTCGAATTGAGTTCTTCATTGGTCGGCGCACCGAACATCTGCGTGATCTGGCCTTTTGTCGTCTTGCCCGGAATGATCGTTTGCTTGAGGTAGGTGACGTCGTATTTTTGGCT
>Ga0307408_100000683_pt1 | contig 27901 bp, 20 predicted proteins | sample 322Cmetagenome_FD_202116 | JGI IMG/M metagenome (GOLD analysis project Ga0307408, IMG submission 202116) | Maize rhizosphere microbial communities from greenhouse at UC Davis, California, United States - 322HYB-C-3 | ecosystem: Host-associated > Plants > Roots > Rhizosphere > Soil | place...
ATGCCCTAAATCACGGTGAAAGCTTTCAGCGCTTAATTTCAGTATCTGCCTGGCGGGAAACACCTTATTATACTCCGCAAGAGCAGGCTGCACTTGCTTTTGCAGAAAGGCTAACGGTGATCAACAACTTAGAGGATAACGATGATATTCATGAAGAATTAAACAAATATTTTTCTAAGGATGAGATTGCTAACCTTACTCTTGCAATAATTCAGATTAACTCCTGGAACCGCCTGGTAAAATCTATAGGCCCTGTTCCTGGCAACTATCAACCAGCAAAGCTTCAGGAAGCTTAAGAATAACTTAAAAATAAAAAGCCAGCGCTCTACCGGGAGGTGCTGGCTTTTTATTTTTAAAATTTAACTAATGTGGTATCTGTACTCCATGCCTGGTCTACAGATACGTTTAACCCGAGTGCGCCGGTAGATTCCAGCAATTTTCCGCTCACAACGGTTCTTTGGTTCTTAAATACGGGTACCTGTAAAGCCTTTCTAACTCCGCCGCCAATTATCTCAATGTTGAGCGGCTTATCTGTCCTTAAAATGTATAAGCTGATAGGCCCTTTTGAATTATCAACCTCAAAGCCCATGTCATCGTCAGTAGATCCGAATGACGTTCGGCTTTGAAAGTAATATCCGATTGCTTCGTTGTTCACATCAACTTTGTATTGAGCTACATCTTCAACCGTTACTTCAAGTTTTCCAACAATTCGTTTAAGAGGCAATTGAAAGCTTTGATTGTTTGTTATTGGTAATGCAAGAGTCCCGAAAAATGTGTCTGCGGTTTTATAAACTTTATGAGACATAAATTCATTGTCTTGCCAGTACTGCATATTTGCCGATTTAAAAGGTAGCAGAATTGGGTTAGTGGTATTGGTTTGGAAGTACTGGTTAATTCCAAAAAGCGATTTAGAACCTACCGCAATAATTGTGAAAAATCTCTTGGGAAGGTTTAGTGTTATTTTCCCAAAATCAGAAGAGGTAGAAAATTGGGTTCTTCTCATAAATTCATTTCCGTCTTCAGAATAAGCGATAAAAGTTAACTGGTTAATGGCGACGTTTAACGGAAGCGCTGTTTCGGAAGCCGTTTGTCCATCATCTTTATTGGAAACAGCAATTTCCACCGGATATGCTTCTTTATCTAATGGTGCGGTGTCTTCTCCTTCTTTAGAGCATGATAATAGCATTAAAATCGATACAGTTAAAATTGCCAGAGGGAATGAAATTTTTTTTGTCATGTTTTTCTTTTTATAGGTATTTAGAATGGGACTATCCATGCAGTTGACTATCAGCTCTGCAGTTTGATAGATGATTTGAAAACCATGAAAATAGGCTTTTTAAAGTCCGGACGTTGTTGTTCAGGAAAAGTGTAAACTAAATTGTTGAGTAAATTATTTTTAAATAATTGGCTTTTAGTTTTTTATCTCCGTGATCTTGTAAAGCCTTTGGTTGAAAAACTTTACATAGATGAGGTTGGTTATATTGTTTCCTGGCAGTCCGATTTGTGATGTTGTTAATTTATATATGTGTTTGTTGCAGTATTGATAGAAATTGAAGTAAGTGCTTTGTTTATCAATAAATAGGGAAGAATGCTTTAACAAAGTACTTTTTTTGCAGTTTTTATATTTAGATTTAATTCTGAATTTCTTTTTACAGCCTGTTTTTATGGAATTAAATGGCAACCCGGGGGTAAGTACAGAAATATTAAAGGTTTTTGAATCTTTGCCAGGCATCTACCTTATTCTTTCCGCTGATTTAAAGATACTTACTGCCAGTGATTTCTATTTAAAAGTAACTAATTCAGTAAGAGAGAACATTGTTGGCAAATCCATTTTGGATAAAAAAGTGCACGGATGCAATACCAGTGCATTAAAAGAATCATTGCAGCAGGTGTTAGCCCTGCGAAAGCCTCATCAATTAACAGTTTTCAGATTTGATACTTCTGTAACCGATGACAAATCCCTGGGGTGCTACTGGGACGTTTCAAATACACCCATAATAGCTGAAAATGGTGAAATTCAATACATTATTAATCATGCAGTTGATGTAACTCAGCAAACGATAGCACAACAGAAGCTGAATGAGAGCCTTGAGAAAGAAAAGAAGTCGGTTGCTGAATTTAAAAAGTTAAGCCTGCGGCTGGAGAAATTCTTTTCCGATATACCTGCCTATATTTCGTCGTTTTCTAGCCCCAATTTTATATATGATTTTGTTAATGAGCCTTATAAGCAGTATTTTCTTAGGGGTAATGACGTTATTGGAAAAGCCCTGTTGGAGGTTTCGCCCGGCCTGGTGAATCATCCAATATGGCTCAATTTGCAGCGGGTTTATCAAACCGGACAAACGTTCGAGTCAAAAGAAGTGTATATCGAGGTGTCTGATGGAAATGGGCAATTTCGAGCCCATTATTTTGACTTGGTGTACCTGGCTTTGTTTGATACCGAGATGAAAGTAAACGGCGTACTAACTTTTGCCTACGACGTAACTGAATTTGTTGAGGCTAAAAAGGATATCGCCCGGAAAGAATCTGAACTAGTCCGGCTTAATGATAATTTGCTTGAGGCGAATGAAGAAGTACAGGCCGCCAATGAAGAATTAAGAGCCACTAACGAAAGTTTACATACCGCACAGCAGAATCTTCAAAAACTAAACTCTACGCTTGAGCGAAGGGTGGAACTTCGTACCAACGAATTGCTTATAGCCAAGGCTGAAGCTGAAAATGAACGCGAGCGGCTGAAACGCTTTTTTATGCAGGCGCCTGCTGGCATAAGCATTATCGATGGGCCAGAGCATGTATTTGACTTGGTTAATCCCATCTACGAGAAGCTTTTGCCCGGTAGGGAATTCTTAGGAAAACCAATACTGAAAGCTTTTCCGGAATTAAAAGGGCAGGCAATTATCGACATCTTAGATGAGGTTTATCGAACCGGACAATCTTTTGAAGGCCGGGAATGGGTTATTCCTTTAAAAAAGGAGGGAAGTGGAGAATTGGAAAATCGCTATTTTAATTTTATTTACCAGCCGCGATTTAGCACCTATGGCAAGGTAGATGGCATTATGGCTTTTGGTTTCGAGGTTACCGATATGGTGAAAGCCAGAGAAATGCTTCAGTCCAGCGAAAAGCGGTTTCGTTTCGTGTTGGATGCAATGCCGCAACATGTTTGGACAGCAACTGCGGATGGTCAATTAAACTATGTTAATCAATTACTTTGCGATGATTTGGGCAGAACTAATGACGAGATTTTGCAGCATGGATGGTCTTCGTTTGTTCATCCCGACGATTTAGCAGACTGTGTTACGAGATGGAATATGTCTTTAAAGTCGGGAGAAAGTTATTCGGCTGAATTTCGCTTGCTTGGTAAGGATGGAAATTATAGGTGGTACCTGGGAAGGGCCTTGCCTTTGATAGAAAATGGAACTATTAAACTTTGGGTTGGAACAAGCACCAATATCGACATACATAAAACTAATGAACAAAAAAAGGATGAGTTTATATCCATAGCCAGTCATGAATTAAAAACGCCATTAACCAGTATTAAGGCTTATAATCAATTGATGCAACGCACCGTCGATTCAGAGAAGTTAAACAGTTTCGTAGCAAAATCAGCTGGCCATATTCTTCGACTAGAAAAGCTTATCAGTGATTTGCTTGATGTAACCAAAATTAATGCAGGCAAAATATTATACAACCTGGAGGAATTCAGCTTTCTGCAAATGCTTACCCATAGCATAGAAAGCGTACAACATACCGCGCCACAACATGAAATTGTACTCGAAAGTGCCGAAGATGTATTTTACACGGGCGACCGCTTCCGATTGGAGCAGGTTGTTAACAACTTTTTAAACAATGCCATAAAGTATTCGCCTGAAGGTGGCAAAGTGATTGTAAACAGCAAGGTCTCCAAAGGAAATATTATCGTATCTGTTCGCGATTTTGGTATTGGAATAGCCGAGCAGGATTTAAATCACCTGTTCGAAAGATATTTCAGGGTAGACAATACCGCTATGCGCTTTGAAGGCCTTGGATTGGGCTTGTTTATAGCATCAGAAATTTTAAAAAGGCATAATGGCAGTTTTTGGATTGAAAGTGAGCCGGCCAAGGGAGCTACCTTCTATTTCAGGCTGCCCCTTGTACAACCAGATAGACAGAAGCTCGCGGGCAGTACATTGTCGGGGGAAGGTGGTATTAGCATCAATTTTAATGAAACTCACAATTACCTAAATGTTAATTGGACTGGTGGACACGATTTAAACTCGGTTAAGTTAGGCTGTGAAAAGGTATTAACCTTTATTCGAAGCTCTAAGACAAAGAAAATGCTCATAGATACAACTTTTATTGTAGGTACATGGCCCCAGGCCGACAAATGGATGGTTGCTGAGTGGTATCCGGAACTGGAAAAAGCAGGAATTAAATTTATAGCTTGTGTATATCTTCAAGGTTCTTTCAGCCAGTTTTCGATAAAAAAATGCTTTGAAGAACAAGGCAAAATTCTTGTCACCAAATTGTTTACAGACTGCGATTCCGCGGAAGATTGGATTGATAGTAACTAGTTTCAATCCCCCCTTCCAATAAAAGAAAATGAGTATAAGCCACAGCATTTACGTGTCAATAGTTGCATTGGCATGAAGTGTGTACGGACAACGATCTAAGTTCTCATCACTCGTGCTAAAAGCTTTGTTTTAGTCTAGCTTTTATAGTTGTTTATTAATTTTCCCATAAGTTATACTGCTTTCTGTAAACATTCAATGTGTGCAAATTTTTCCCACATGTTGCGTTGCCTGTTGATTTGCCTCTACATCATTGGTGAAAATAAATTCACGCCTCCCATTGGATATTTTCTAAGCTATTAAATGGATTAAACTTAATGGTTTCGTTTTTAAGCATGCTAGCCTTATTTTTTATTGCTGATTAAGGATGTTTAATTATAGCGATAGGAAAATGGGGCTTTTAAGCGCTTTTAAGTTCAAATGGATAAGTTTTTGTTTACTTCTCACTGAGTTTTTAAAAGGTATCTTCTATTAACCAAAGGTTAGTACCCTTTATAGATTTAATTTAACGCTCTCAACTGGTCCATGTAACCCATGGATTAGATTTTAACATTATTGTAATTCCCGTCCGGGGATGAATAATCATGCATTAAATCTTAAGTTGATGAGACTCTCTCTTACTTTAACGTTTTTAGCGTTTACACTATTGATTGTAGTTGTAAATAATCGTGCTTTTGCACAGTCAAGTGGTGATTACAGGACGGCTACTTCCGGAAATTGGAATAGTGCAAGTACCTGGGAAAGATACAACGGCTCATCATGGGTAGCGTCGCCTTCGCAAGGTGCACCTACATCATCCATGGGGGCTATTACGGTATTGAATACGCATACAGTCGCGGTAACGGCAAATGTTACTTTAGACCAGGTGACTGTTAATAGTGGCGGTCAATTAGCCGTCAACAGTGGTGTTACCTTAATCGTTAGGAATGGTTCGGGTACCGATCTAACGGTTAGCGGTATTGTTAAGAGTGCCGGCACGATTAACAGGCAGGGCACAATTGTATTTAATAGCGGAGGTAAATATCAGCACAATTTTACCACTACAGCTGGAACAATACCAACGGCAACCTGGAATACCGGCTCAACTTGCGAAGTTATCGGCTATACCTCGCTAGCCACTATGGGCAATATTGGTTTGGGACAATCCTTCTACAATTTTACATGGAACTGCCCAAATCAGGCTAATACATTAAGCATGGCTGGAGGCCTAAAAACGGTAAATGGAGATCTTTCTATTATATCGACAGGAACGGGGGTGCTTCAGTTTGCCAATACGATTAGTTCTAATTTAACAGTGGCAGTTGCCGGAGATTTTACTCAGTCCGGGGGAATCTTTACCTTACTTGGTAGCAGTGGAAACTCAACAACACTAACTGTTGCCGGTGATTTTACCATTTCGGGAGGAACCTTTCAGAGAGGCGGCGGAACCGGAAGTGTTGCATTTAACGGAACATCTGTGCAAACATTCAGCAAGTCAGGTGGTACTATTTCAGGTGCTATCAACTTTACCGTTAATTCTGGCGCTATTGTAGACTTTGGTACTTCTGTTCTGGATGGGTCCACTGGTACATTTACTTTATCCAGCGGAGCCAGCATTGTAAGCTCCCATGCAAATGGTTTAAGCTCTACCGGATCTATTCAAACAACAAGCAAATCCTTTAACAGCGGAGCTAATTACCAATTTAAAGGAGCTTCAACCGGAACATTTACCACTACAACGGCGAATACAGTTAATAATTTAACCATTAACGGATCGGGCACTACATTGGCTCAGAATTTTAATGTTAATGGAACTTTAGCTCTTACCTCGGGGATATTAACATTAAGCACATATAATCTAACCGTTGCATCTTCTGGTTCTATTACCAAATTTTCATCTTCGGCTTACATTAAAACCAATAGCACTGGCCAGCTTAAAAGAACTGTTGGCAGCAGTAGTGTAGTTTTTCCCGTTGGAAATTCAAGCTATAATCCAATAACTTTAACCAATGCTGGCACATCAGATGTTTACGGAATAAGGGTTGCCGACGGAACTATTCCTGCCACAATTAACGATGCAGCACAATCTGTTAACCGCAGGTGGATAATCACAGAAGCGGTTTCTAATGGCGGTAATCTCTCTGTAAGTGCACAATATAACAGCAGCGAAGAAGGAGCTAGCTTTGTCGCCGGAACCAATACTTATATTGGATTTTACAACGGTAGTTCCTGGACTCAAACCGCAGCAACACAATCAGGATCTAATCCATATACCTTTAGCTCTTCTTCGGGCTTTTCTTCTTTAGGAAACCTTACAACTGGCACCCAATATTTTGCGGTGGGAAAAGACAATGCATTTATTGCTCCAACGAAACTGGTAATAACTTCGGTTTTGCCGGCTTCACCTACTGTTGGATCTTCGTTTAGTGTAACGGTACAATCTCAAACTTCAGATAACCAGGTATCAGCTGTTAGTTCTGCCACCTCTTTTACTTTAAGTAATACGGGCGCTGCAGGTTCGCTTAGCGGAACAGTTAATGGAACTATTCCTGCTGGAAGCAGTTCGGTAACTGTTAGTGGAGCCATTCTCTCATCTGCAGGAACGGCTAATTTTACCGCAACCAGAACAAGCGGAATGAGCTTAGCCGCAGGGTCTACTACGTTCAGCGTTCTTCCCAACTCTCCCACAGTTCAGGCTTCATCAATCTCGTTTTCATCAGTGAACAGCACAGGGATGACGATCAGCTGGGCCGCTGGAAATGGAAGCAATAGCCTTGTGGTAATTAAAGCTTCGAGCGAGGTAAATTCCGATCCGGTAGATGCAATTACCTACACAGCTAATGCTACTTTTGGAAGCGGCTCTCAACTCGGTGCGGGCAATTATGTGGTTTATAATTCCACAGGAACAAGTGTCGACGTAACCGGCCTTACTGCAGGTGTAGAATATTTCGTAGCGGTATATTCGTTTAATAACACAAACAGCATTCCTAATTATTTGACAACGAGCCCGGCAACTAGTAGCCAGCGTTCTTTCTCGACTAATGATTACAGAAGTGCTGCATCAGGCGCGTGGAGCACGGTTACCACCTGGCAAAGATGGAATGGAAGCAGCTGGCAAACGCCTACATCTGGCGAGGGAGTGCCGTCAAGTTCTGATGGATTTATTACTATCCTGAGCGGGCATACAGTTACGGTTTCTGCTAATACTACAATAGATCAGGTTACCATTAATGCTGGAGGCCAGATAACCATAAGCGGGAACTCTTATCTAAGGATTAATGCCGGCAGCGATGATGATCTTATTGTAAATGGAACAATTTTAAATAATAGTACAGAAACAAGTTACTATGGGCTACGGATCAATAGTGGTGCTACTATTGCAGTTGGAAGTGGCGGAAAATACCAACACGGAATTAACGGTGGGACGGTTCCTACGGCTACTTGGGAGGATGGTTCAACTTGTGAGATTACCGGTTTTACAACCTTCAGTGGAAATCCTACAGGAGGGTTTGGACAGAACTTCTACCACTTTACATGGAATAGCCTAGGACAAACTTCAGCTGGTTTAGTTTCTCTCGCCGGTGCTTTAGTTACTGTAAGAGGAAATCTTACGATCACTTCTACTGGCAGTGGCAATCTTCAACTGGCAAATAATGCAACTGCAACTTTAGATGTAACTGGTAATTTCACTCAAACAGGTGGTACATTTATTCTTTGTAACACAAGTGGAACCATTACCCTTAACATCGGCGGAACCTTCAACATGTCTGGTGGAACTTTACAGAAGGGTTCTGGTAATGGAAATATCTATTTTGATGGTACATCTACTCAGTCGTTTATTAAAAGTGGGGGAACAATTTCAGGAGCTATAAACTTTAATGTTAAAACCGGAGCAACGTTAGATTTTGGTTCATCCGTTTTGAATGGCTCAAGCGGTACCTTTACACTTTCAAATGGTGCTGGACTAGTAACTGCCAATACAGCTGGGATAACATCATCTGGCGCTACAGGCTCTGTACAGGTTACAGGTACACGTACCTACAATACAGGAGCTAACTATACCTATAATGGAAGTTCAGCGCAGGCAACCGGCAACGGCTTGCCATCAAGTGTTAATGACTTAACAATAAACAACTCGGCGGGAGTAAACTTATCTTCAAGCTGCATAGTTGAGGGAATTTTGACGCTAACTTCCGGAGTCTTTAATATTGGAACTACTACATTAACTCTGGAATCTGATATTTCTAAAACTGGAGGAACTTTAAGCAGCAGTGCAACTGGAACTGTTGTTTACAATCAATCTACAGATGGGCAAACGGTTATTAGTGGTACGTATGGCAATCTTACATTCTCCAACCGTAATAAGATTTTTGAAAGCACAAGCTATAATACTGATGGAAGTTTAGGCACCTCGAATATTGTTATTTCCGGAACTTTCAATGCCGGTAATTCAAATGGGCATGATGCAGCAGAAAGTATTGTTACTTTCAACAGCGGCAGTGCTCAAGATGTTCCAGCATCTATTAATTATTTCAGTGTTTATTTAAGCGGGACTGGTACAAAAACTATTAAGGGAGCAGGCCAAACACAATTCAAAGTAAACTGGAATATAGATGTAAGTGCTCCTGTAAGCTTCGACAACAATATTTCATCTATTTATATATCCAAGAACCTTTCAGGAAATCAGCCCTTCTCTGCCGGTGCTATTCCTATAACAATTGGCGACGATTGGAAAAATACAGCAACAGGCTATAGCCATCAGGGGCTTGTTACCTACAACGGAGAAAATGGCCAGACAGTAGAGGTAGGACCTTTGAATTACAAGAATTTAACAATTACTGCCAGCAGGGGAGCGGCATATCCAGTAACTACCAGCCTAATACGGGGTGCAGTTGCCGTTTCCGGAGTTTTAACCGTTGAGCCATATTGCGACTTTGTTACAAACAGTAATCTTACATTGCTGGCTTCTGATGGCGCGAACGCAAATGTGGCGCCTTTACTTGGCGGTGCAAAAGTAAGCGGAGATGTAAACGTTCAAACATTCATAAAAGGAGGTTCCTCTTCTCATAGAGGAACGCGGGCAATGTGTGCGCCTATCAGCAGTAGCAATATTTACGAACAGTTGAAATCATATTTGATCGTAACGGGCCCATCAGGAGTTGCAGGAGGTTTTGACCCTGGAGGTGCGGGCCAGCCGTATGGCGTTACTATTGCTAATTACAAAGAATCAAACTTGCCAACGCAAACGGCTTTTGAGCCTGTACAGGCTTTGGCAGAGGAGGCGAATCCTCCAGGCGTTGGCTTTCTATTTTTCTTTAGGGGCAATCGTGCTAATCCTTCATCTAAGCTAAATTCACCATATGCTGCGCCGGAAAATGTAACGCTTGTTTATAAAGGGCCTATTAACCAGGGGGATATTGATGTGGAAGTACCTAATAGTGATAATCCCGGCGATGCTTATAATGGATATCAGCTGGTAGGAAATCCGTATCCCTCAACCATCGACTTTCAGGCCCTTCTAGCAGGTTCTTCAGGTATTAATTCAATTATAACTATTGTAAGGGCCGGACAATCTGCAGCCTATTATAGTGCAGCTTTAGACAGCTCGGCAAATGGAGGGGCACGTTATATACAGCCAGGACAGGCCTTTTATGTAAAATCGGTTTCAGGGGGAGGTATTCTTAGGTTTTCAGAGGATGTGAAAGTAACTGGAGAATCAATAAAACCTGGGCGTCTTTTAAGTCGGCCGGAACATTTTGATTCAGGGAATTTGTTACTAAGTAAGAACTCCTCACCTGCAATAATCAAAAGTAATAACAGCAATTCTTCTGCTAAGATTCTTCGTATAAGCCTTCAGGATACTCAGAATAAGGAAGAGGCATTGATTGGTTTCCGCAATGATTTTCTGGCAGAAGCTGATATAAATGATGCACAGTATTTCGCCGGAACTACGGTCAATCTTTCAACTCTCTCTTCTGACAATGTTCAGCTGGCAATCAATACTATGCCTGATTTTAAGGATGTAAAAGAAATCGCATTGAGCGTAAACGCTTCCGCATCGGGGCAACTTAAACTAAACTTCGCCAATGTACCAGTACCCTCAGATTATACCATTTTCCTGAAAGACAATTATCTGAATACATTAACTGATATCAGGACAAGCTCCGAATATGCATTCTCTATTGATAAAAATGTATCCAACAGCTTTGGCAATGAACGTTTTTCATTGGTAATTACGCCCGTGTCTACTCTTCCGTTTAAAGTTAAAAGTTTGACAGCAAGAAAAATTTCCTCTGGTGCCGAGTTAAAATGGTTGACCGTATCTGAGGCTAACAGTAGCCACTTTAAGATAGAGCGCTCTGCAGACGGAAAAAACTTTCAGGCAATTGGCCTGGTAAATGCTGCTGGAACATCTTCAGCTACGTTATCCTATAATTTTATTGATACAGCACCACAGTCGGGGGCCAATTATTATAGGTTGCAGATTGTGGATAAGGACGGGCTGCTTTCGTATTCTGAAGTTATAGTTCTAAGCTATAGTTCGACTGATGATAACCAAGGTATATCAATATATCCGAACCCCGTTGTAGATGTTTTGACAGTGAATTTGGGGGGATCTGCATCTGTGCAAAATATACAACTAAGCACTTTCGATTTGCAGGGAAGAAGGCTTTTAAGTACCGAAGGTTCTAATAAACAAGACGTATCAAGCCTTATACCGGGCAATTATATTATACAAATCAATGACAAGAATACTGGAATGGCATTGGGAAGGTTGAAGTTCATTAAAAAATAATACATTGAAAATTCTAAGATTAACAGTATTACTCGGTTGTTTGATTTTTTCAAGTGTACCAAAAGGGTTTTCGGTGGAATGTGACCCCATGGACTTGTTTTCGGATTGTGGCACAGGCGAGGATCATGATGATTATATTCCCCTGGATGATGGAGTAATATTTCTGATTGCGGCAGGAGCGATATTTGCCGTTAGGGAGCATCGCAAAAGGACGGCTGCAACGGCTTTGACAGACATCAATTAATCTAATCTAAAAAGAAAAGGGTAGCGCCAAGTTTTACCCTTTTTCTTTTTAACAGCCATGACACGCAGCTTCAAGCAGTTCGAATAAGCTTTTATGATGTCAACATTGCCCTATTATACTTATTCCGGTAGTCCATAGGCGATAGCCCTGTAAGCTTTTTAAAAGTAGTCCTGAACGATTTAAGGTCGGTGTAACCGATGTTATACATAACCTCCGAAACATTATCTCTTGAAGTTTCAAGGCTTAGCTTAGCCGCCTCAATTTTCACTCGCTGAATATACTCAACTACAGTATTGGAAGTGGCTTTCTTGAAACGGCGTTCCAGATTGCGGCGGCCAATGGCAAGCATATCTGCTAATTGGTCCACAGTAATTTTTTCACGAAAGTTGCCTTCGATAAATTCTTGTGCTTTCTTAATGGGCTCGTCCTCGTGTTCCTTCTGTCCCTGAAAAATGATAAAGGATGACTGGCTGTCACGTTCAATTTCTATTGCAAAAACCTTGGCGGCAAGAATGGAAATATCCCGGCCGGCATATTTTTCAATCAGATACAAAATAAGGTTCATATAAGAGAATGCCCCTCCACTTGAGTAGATGCCATTTTCATCGGTAATGATTTTTTCAGTAACAAGTTCTACTTCTGGAAATAGCTGCCTGAATTTATTAGCCGCCATCCAATGTGTAGCGCATTTTTTTCCGTTCACCAGCCCGGTAGATGCAAGTAAAAAAGCGCCGAGGCAAAGGCTGGCAATTTCTGCACCGCTGGCTCGTTGCTTAATGAGCCAGGGAATAAAATCCTGATTCTCTTCCACAGCCTTTTGTATATCTCCATCAAGCGCTGGTATAATAACCAGGTCGGTTTTTTTTACTTCATTTATTAACAGGTTAGGATGTACGGTAAACAAACCGCCGCTTACCTGCACTTCCCTTGCCAGTCCTATCAATTGAACATCAAAAGCCGGAGCCAACCCTCTGGCTCTAAAAAAATCGTTTACCTGGCTAAGTAATTGCCTGGAGCCTTCAAGGCTACCCAAAATGGCACCTTTGGGAACAAGGATAGATATGTGCTTCATTTTTCAAAAATAATAGATATTACAAGATATGAAATTTAATCAGCAGTTCAGGTTATTATCAAGCCACAAAGGATAGCTGTATCCACGTTATCTGTATGGCTCAATAGTCAGCAATATTTGTAGTTTTGCAACAATCAACCTGGGCCTACAGGAAAATAATCAATGGAAAAGTATTTTACAGAGCTTCAACGCAATTTTAAAGGCGAACTTTTTTATAATTCTTCAGCAGAGCATGAAGCCATTCTGATGGCATATTCTACAGATGCATCAGTCTATCAGGAAAAGCCAACAGCAGTAGCTTTGCCCAAAGATTCCAACGATATAAAATTACTCATCGGCTTTGCCGACAACCATAAACTTACGCTTATTCCCCGCGCTGCGGGTACATCCCTGGCTGGGCAGGTAGTTGGAAAGGGGATTGTGGTAGATATTTCTAAATACTTCAATCAAGTATTGGAAGTAAACAAAGCAGAAAAATGGGTTAGGGTACAGCCAGGAGTAATTCGTGATGACCTGAATTATCATCTCAAACAGTTCGGGTTATTGTTCGGCCCCGAGACCTCAACCGCAAACCGGGCGATGATAGGCGGAATGGTTGGCAATAATTCATGCGGATTACACAGCATTGTTTGGGGGGCTGTCCGCGACCATTTGCTGGAAGCCACCGTGTTGTTAAGCGATGGCTCTGAGGCAATATTTAAAGCACAGGATTTACCGCAACAAAGTGCAAACGGCTTGGAAAATGAAATTTACGAGTGGATAAAAACCAGGCTTTCCGACAAAGAAACTCAGAAGCTTATCAAAGATAAATTTCCCAAGCCTTCAGTTGTGCGCCGGAATACAGGCTACGCTGTTGATTGCTTACTTAATATGAAGCCTTTTGCTGAAAACGGTAAGGCTTTCAACTTATGTGGGTTGCTGGCCGGGTCGGAAGGCACACTTGCTTTGGTAACAGAGGTGAAGTTGAATCTGTTGGACCTGCCTCCGGCTGAAACTGCGGTGGTTTGTATCCATACCAATTCCATTGACCAGGCGCTTCGTGCCAATATAGTGGCTTTGAAACACGAGCCAATGGCTTCAGAGCTGGTAGATAAATACATACTGGACTTTACAATTGATCATCCCGAATTTCATAAGAACAGAAACTTTATAGTAGGTGACCCTGCCGCCATTCTGATGGTTGAGTTTATGGCTGATAGCCACGAACAGGTAAACCAAATGGCAAATGGCTTAATCGAAGAATTGCAGGCTTTTGATTACGGCTATGCATTTCCGGTTTTGTTTAATGAGGATTCAAAGATTGCCTGGGAAGTTCGCAAGTCGGGCTTGGGCCTGCTGCGTAATCTTAAAGGAGATGCTCAGCCAGTAAACTTGATTGAAGATTGCGCTGTGGACCCGCATGATCTACCCGAATATATCCGGGATATAGAAGTGCTTTTGAAAAGGCATGGGGTAAGCGCATCATATTATGCACATGCCGGTGCCGGCGAACTGCATGTAGAGCCAATGGTGAATTTAAAAAGCAAGGAAGGGCTGAAAACTTTTCGGGCAATATTGGCCGATACCGTTGAACTGGTTAAAAAGTATAAAGGTTCCCTTTCGGGAGAGCATGGCGACGGCCGTTTGCGGGGAGAGTTTATCCCAGAAGTTGTGGGCGAGGAGATTTACGGCCTGTTTAAAGAGATTAAATACCTGTTTGATCCAAATGGGGTGTTCAATGCCGGAAAAATTACGGGAACACCCGCGATGGATACAGATCTACGTGTAAAAGTGGATGCTAAGGAACCCCAAAGGAAGTCGTTTTTTAATTTTAGCGAACAGGGCAGTGCCCTGCAATTGAGCGAAAAGTGTTCAGGTTCAGGGGACTGTAGGAAGAGTGCTATTGCAGGTGGAGTGATGTGCCCAAGCTATATGGCCACACGCCGAGAGAAGGATACAACTAGAGCCAGGGCAAATGTGTTGCGCCAGTTTTTAAGCAATGAGCATGACCAGCATCCTTTTAACCACGAGGAGATTAAGGAAGTAATGGACCTTTGCATCAGTTGTAAAGGCTGTAAAACAGATTGCCCTTCGGGGGTAGATGTTTCCAAGCTGAAGGCTGAATTTTTACAGCACTACTACGATGAAAACGGAGTGCCATTCAGGGCAAAACTCATTGGCAATTTTAGCCGTCAGATGAAGTTGGCTTCAGTGTTTCCAGCGGCCTATAATCTAGTTTTTGGCAATGAACACCTTCGCAGAAAAGCCAATTCGCTGGTAGGCTTTCATCCCGACAGAAGCATGCCACTTTTAAGTTCTACAACCCTAAAGGCTTGGCATAGGCGCAGCAAAAAAACGCTGGCGCCAGGTAAAAAGGTGTATCTGTTTTGCGATGAGTTTACCAATTATAACGATGTTGAAATAGGTAAGAAGGCTATCCTGTTGTTGCAAGCTCTGGGATTTGAGGTAATTATTCCTGAACATCTTGAAAGCGGGCGTACCTATCTTTCGAAAGGATTGGTGAGAAAGGCAAAAGAAATAGCCAATGAAAATATCAGGCTTTTGTCGGCCATTGTAACAGACGAAGCTCCCCTGGTAGGCATCGAACCATCGGCAATCTTAACTTTCAGAGATGAATACCCGGATTTAGCGGAGGGAGATGCTACCAGAGATGCATTAAAGCTGGCGAAAAATGTGTTCACAATTGAAGAGTTTATTGCCCGCGAATGGCGTATCGGAAATATTGATCCTGAACGGTTCAGTAAGGAGAAAAAGCATATAAAAATACACGGGCATTGCTATCAGAAAGCGCTTTCATCTCAGGAGTATCTGCAGATTATCTTAAGTATTCCTTTAAATTATGAGGCATCACTTATCCCTTCAGGTTGCTGCGGTATGGCAGGTTCTTTTGGATATGAAGAGGAGCATTACCATGTTTCCCAGCAGATAGGAGAACTGGTTTTATTTCCGGCTGTAAGAAGTGCGTCAAAGGATACTATCATTGCCGCTTCGGGTACGTCTTGTCGCCATCAAATTAAAGACGGAACCCACCGGACAGCCTTGCATCCGGTGGAAATTCTATATAACGCATTAGAGAGATAGGGTAGTAGTTCAAGTTTCGAAAGGCACAGCTGTTTTTATAGGATTTTTACATTGCTCGTTGGATTAAAAACATTTCATTGAAGAACATATTAACTGGCTTGTTATTTGCAATGCTCTGGGCTTCGGCAGCGGTAGCAACTAAAATTGGCGTAAAGGCCTCGCCGCCGCTAATATTAGCAAACCTCCGTTTTGTTATTGCAGGCCTTTGCTTACTTGGCTATTCTTATGCGTTTAAGAAGGGCAAAGAATACCGGATGCCACAAGGTGCAGAGTGGAAGCAGCTGGCATTGTTCGGCTTTTTAAACACGGCGCTTTATTTAGGCTTGTATGTGTATGCCATGAAATATACGGCAGCCGGAATTGGCAGTCTTGCTGTTTCTACTAACCCTTTATTGATTGTACTTTTTTCGGCATTATGGCTGGGCAGGCGCCCAACCGCGGCAGAAATTTTCAGCATTATTTTAGGGATGGCAGGAATTGGCGTCGCAACCTATCCGCTTTTAAAAGGGAGTGTAACCAGCCCCGGCGGATTATTTACGCTGGGCCTCAGTATGGTGGCTGTGTCCTTGGCAAGTGTATATTATGCCTCGGTAAAGTGGAAGCTTCCCAATTTGCTGATAAATGGGTGGCAGGTAATGTTCGGTGCAGTTCTTTTATTGCCCGTAACGTTGCTTACAGCAGACTTTCATCAGGTTCACTTTAATACTCAGTTTTGGTTTTCGGTATTATGGCTTAGTATTGCAGTATCAATTGTTGGTTTAATCTGCTGGTTTTATTTGCTTCGTATTGATACAGTAAAGGCTTCCTTGTGGCTCTTCCTGTGTCCACTTTTCGGCTTCTTTTACGCCTGGTGGCTAATGAACGAGCCTGTAACTCTATATACCATTGCAGGAACAGCCCTGGTTATAGCCGGTTTGTATATCGGGCAGAAGTTTAAACGTGTTGTTAAAATCGATCGCGTTTAAACTGTAAATTTCTCGCAGGTACTTAGAAAAGCTTCGTCAGCATCTGCCCCGATTCCGGGTGTGTCGTCAATATCTAAATGATATCCCTGATACTTAAGTCCTCCTACACAAGGGTCTTTTAAATGGCCCAGCATAAATGTATCGAGGTCGAAATAGTTAATGTCTTTACAAGCATAGGCAAAATGCAATTTGGCACTCAGAGCAATACGGCTTTCCAGCATACCTCCAACCATGCAGGGTATATGAACGGTATTGGCCGTTTTATAAATCTCAAGGGCTTCTAAAATTCCTCCAGCTTTGGAGAGCTTAATATTTATAGCATCACATGATTTATTGATAATTAACTTTCTGGCGTCGTGGTGATTAAAGCAGCTCTCATCTGCCATGATTTTAATTGGTGAAGCCTTAATTAACGCAGGTAAGTAATCATCGTACCAACTGCGCATTGGCTGTTCGCAAAACTCAATATTAAAAGAGCTAAGGGCGTTTAGTGCTTCTTTCGCCTGTTCAAAATTCCAACCCTGATTGGCATCAATGCGTATTTCAATCTTCTCTCCAACTGCATATCTTATTTTGGCGATCCGGTCAACATCTTCCTTAACATCCTTGCCCAATTTTACTTTTAAGATATTGGCGCCTTTTGAAACAAACTCTTTAGCAAGGTAAACCATAAAGTCAGCATCGCTTATACCAATGGTGATATCGGTTTCCACATCGCGCTTAACCCCGCCAAGCATTTGATAAAGTGGTACAGCCTGAGCTTTAGCCGAAATATCATAAAGCGCCATATCAAAAGCACTTTTTATGGTCGAATTGTGCGCCGTAAACATGTGCAGGCTGTCCATGCATCCCGCAATATCCTGTGGGTCTTTGTCTTTTAAAATACGGGCGAATTCTTTAGCCATAACCAGGCAGGTATCCTGAGTTTCTCCGGTAATTACCGGAAATGCCGAACACTCACCAACTCCAAATATGCCTTCGTCTGTAAATACTCGTATAAATACATTTTGGGCAGAATCCATGGTTCCAGTGGCAATAGCAAACGGCATCATAGGGATAGTGAACCTGTAAATGTCGGTATAGGTAATTTTCATAGGTTGATTTCTTCGTTACTATATCTCCATAAAAGGTAGAGAAACGCAATGATGTCTCTCCGGAATTAATGTTTCAAGGCAATAAACGCTGTGTGCACAAACTCCACTCATCCCAGTTCTATCAAAGCACAAACAACGATGCAAATTGCAATTATAGTCAACAATTGAATAATAGCGCAGTTACTTATTTAGTTTCATCTTTATTTAAAATAATGGCTAACAGATTAAGTACAGAAACTTCGCCTTACTTGTTGCAACATGCCCACAATCCCGTCGATTGGTTTCCATGGGGACAGGAGGCTTTACAAAAAGCGGCCTTCGAAAATAAGTTATTGCTGGTAAGCATTGGCTACTCAGCCTGTCATTGGTGCCATGTTATGGAACGGGAATGCTTTGAAGATAAGGGCGTTGCCGAGATTATGAACCAGCATTTTGTTTGCATTAAAATAGACAGGGAGGAACGTCCGGATGTGGACCAGGTATACATGCTTGCGGTGCAACTGATGACTGGCCGGGGCGGCTGGCCGCTTAATTGCATTTGCCTGCCAGACCAGAGGCCTATATATGGAGGCACTTATTTCAGGAAGGATGATTGGAAAAACATCCTTTTGGCTATTGCTGATTTCTGGCAAACCAAGCCAAAGGAAGCTGAGGAATATGCTGAGCGTTTGACCAAAGGAATTGACGAAACCGAAAAGCTCGATCTGTCTAATAACGAAATTGAATATACTGAACAAAGCCTGAAGGATATTTTTGAACCCTGGAAACAATACTTTGACCATATTGAGGGGGGAATGGGGCAGGCTACTAAATTTCCAATGCCCAATAACTGGCAGTTTTTAATGCGCTATGCCCATCACTTTAAGGATCAAACAGCATTGTCAATCACTAAACTTACACTGCAAAAAATGGCATATGGCGGTATATATGACCATCTGGGTGGAGGTTTTGCCCGATACTCGGTTGATCCGCACTGGCATGTACCGCATTTTGAAAAAATGCTTTATGATAATGCCCAACTGCTAAGCCTTTACGCCGAAGCCTGGCAGTTTTTCAAGTTGCCATTGTTTAAAGAGGTAGTGTACGAAACTATTAGCTGGCTCCAACATGATATGTTCTCTCCTGAAGGCGGCTTTTATTCAGCTCTTGACGCCGATAGCGAGGGGGAGGAAGGTAAGTTTTATACTTTCACCAAGAAAGAGATCGATGCTGTTTTAGGTGAGGATAGTAAGCTTTTCTGCGAGTATTTTAATATTACCAGTAAGGGAAATTGGGAAGAGGAAGCCACCAATGTGCTGAGGCGCTCTGAAGATGACGAAGTGTTAGCAGAGCGTGTCGGAATGGAACCAGGGGCTTTAAAGCAGAAGATTGCGGCATGTAAACAAAAACTGTTCGTCTACCGCGAACGGCGGATTAAGCCTGGACTGGATAATAAAATACTGGCGTCATGGAATGGTTTAACTATAAAAGGATTGTGTGACGCTTATAAGGCGTTCAATGAGCCTCAAATCCTTTCGATGGCTTTGAGAAACGGAGAATTTATACTCAATTTAAAAGGTAGGAACGGAGCCCTTGTTCGCCTTTACAATCCACAAGCTGATAAGGTTTTCCAGCCGGCATTTTTAGACGATTATGCTTTTGTTGCCGAAGGGTTTATAAATCTGTATGAGGTTACATTTGACGAACGCTGGCTGCTAGAAGCTCGTGATTTATGCAATTATGCATTGCAAAATTTTTATGACCCTGGTACCGGGATGCTGTATTATACTTCACAGAATGATGCCAGTCTGATTGCCCGAAAACATGAAATATTAGATAACGTAATTCCTGCTTCCAATTCGGCAATGGCACACAACTTATTTAAACTCGGGCACTTGTTTGATAATGAGATTTATTTGGATCAGGCAAGGCAAATGTTGAGAAATGTGTCTGAGTTTATTAAAACTTATGGATCTGGTTATTCAAACTGGGCTATGCTGCTATTGAATGAAGTCGCAGGGCTTTACGAAATTGCCATCACAGGGTCCGAGGCAGCGAGCCTGAGAAAAGGGCTTGGCCAATATTTTATACCGAATAAGATCCTTTTAGGTGGCAATAAAGGTACGCTGCCTTTACTGGAAGGCAAGTTTGGAGCCGAACCAAGGATATTTGTTTGCTACAATAAATCGTGCCAATTACCCGTAAATAATGTACAGGATGCGTTGGCTCAAATTAGGGCAGACAGATAAAGTAGCGTATATTTTATCATCTCCTTTGGTAAACAATTGCTACATTAGCCGCTCATTAATAAAAATACAGTCTTCGCACATCTTATTGATGTTTATCAAAAACAGAAAATGTTTATGTGGGTTACAATTTGAGTTAATGTTCTGTTTAATTTGTCAATCGGAGAAAGTGGTGGTATTCAGCTCTTTGTCTGATAATTACTAAAATATTATGAAGATTCAACCAAACAGCGTAGTGGCGCTTACGTACGATTTGTACACCACTGAGAATGGCGAGGAAGTATTTGTTGAAAAAGCTACTGAAGAACAGCCTTTGGTGTTTTTATATGGCGTAGGTATGATGTTGCCTAAGTTTGAAGAAAATTTAACTGGCTTAACGGCTGGTGATAATTATGACTTTGAACTTGCTGCGGTTGATGCTTATGGCGAAAAAGATGAAAATGCTGTAGCTGAGCTTGGCGCAGAGATGTTTCAAGGTATGGACTTACCTGAAGTGAATTCGGTATTGCCTTTACAGGATAACCACGGCAACCAGTTCCGTGCACGTGTTACGGGAGTATCCGAAGCCGGTGTTACAGTTGATTTAAATCACCCGATGGCTGGCCAGGACCTTCACTTTAAAGGCCAGATCCTAAATGTACGCGAAGCTACCCAAGAAGAGTTAGCTCATGGCCACGCTCATGGAGTTGATGGACATGCCGGACACTAATCAATAAAAAAATGTTTGAAGCGCTATCCATCCGGGTGGCGTTTTTTTTTGATGTCGGAAGCCGGATGTCGGAAGTCGGATGTTTGATGTCTGAAGTCTGATGGCCGAAGTCATACCTCAGTCCTCATACCTCAGTCCTCACACTCCTCATCTCCTCAACAGTACCCGCTTTAACCGCTTCGCGGTTCCTTTCCAAAGCCCGCCATCAATTTGGATGCGGCGGTCGGTGGTCCAGGTGAGGGCTTTAATATTGTTTACATAATGAAGCTTACCAAAGCCTTTATTACGCAATTTTAAAGCAAGATAGCCATCTTCATTAGTGCCCGGAGGATGGTTAAAACTATCAACCTTTAAGCCTTGTTCGCGCCTGAAGCCCGAGTTAAAGCCATAGACGTTAACGGCTTCATCTTTAATGTATTTATTTAATTTTCTGGTTAAATCTGCAAAGTACTCATAAAAGAAATAGGTGAAACGCCCCGTACTTCCGATAGGAATAAACGAGAAACGGCCGTAGGTGATTGCAACATTGTCATTATCCAGAGGCTTAACCATTTGTTCAATCCAATCCTTTGGATAAATCGTGTCAGCATCGGCATTGAGGACATATTTTCCCCGGGCATGCGCTAAGCCGAAGTTGCGGGTGGGAGTAATACCCTGTATCGTTTGTTGCAGGCAAGTAACACCGCATGCTTTAGCAAGTTCTTCAGTGCGGTCTTTCGAATTGTTATTTACTACAATGATCTCTACAGAACGCTGCGTTTCATTATTGCATAAAGAGGCGAGAGTTTGCACAATATTGTCTTCTTCATTATATGCCGGCATCACGATAGAAACTTCGGGCTCGCCCTTTAGCAATTTGCTGTAGGCAGCTCTGGTTTCACTAAAAAATACCTGCGAATGCTTATCGGCATTCCAAAATTTTGTGATATAAGGAGGAATAGATATCGGCCTCATGAAAAAATATTCTAAACTAATTATGTCCGTTAAAGGTGTTTAAACGGGGAAACATCATACCGGTTTCATTAAAAAGCTTATACTGAATGTATTTGGCGAGTTTTGACGAAACCTTTGGCTAAGATAGATTTAATTTGAATTTTTCAGGCTTTTGTAGAGAAGCACAATTAAATTTTTTTGGGGCCTGAGAAACATGTCATTAACAGTTCAATTTTTATAAATGTCCCTTACATTACCAAAAGAACTAGCTTTTTATCCCTAAACTTGCAGCTCAATTCAAAAATATGTCAGAATTAATTAAAACGCCTTTAGGCAGATTTAGGCTGGTAGCATTCCTGGAAGGATTGTCTTATGTGCTTTTGGGATTAACCATGGTGCTTAAGTATAAATATGCAATACCCGAGCCCAACAGAGTTGTCGGGATGGCTCATGGTGTGCTTTTTATAACCTACGTTTTCTTACTTATCCAGGTATCCATTAATCACAAATGGGGCTTTGGAAAGGTTGTTCTGGCCTTCATCGCTTCTTTAGTGCCGTTTGGTACTTTCTACGCTGAGAAAAAGATTTATTAATCTGATTTTCAGATTCTTTTCATTATCCACCCAAAGCCCAGTGCGGCTACAAGAGAAACCGCTCCGGTTGCCATCCACAAACTACTAAATCCATAGTGGCTGGCAATTCTCGTCCCCAGAAAGGGAGACAATATGTGTGCAGCCGAGAATGTGAGGGCATTTAAACTCATATAAGCCCCTTGTTTTCCTTTGGGGGCACGCTGTATGGTAACACTGGCCATAAAGGGCATGGCAAGTATTTCGGAAATGCAGAGTACAAAAATTGAAGAATACAGGAGTCCAAATCCCCCGCTAAAAATCAGCATCATGTAAGAAATTCCGCATAATAGGGTGCCAATAATTATAGCGCTGGCTGCAGACATGTGCTTCTCGGCGTTGTGTACCAGCAACATCTCCAACGAAAATACAACCAGGCCACTAAAGCCCAATATCAAACCGATTTCGAATTCATCAAGATGCTTTACCTCACGGTAGAATAGGGGAAGTGTGCTGAGTAGCTGGAAGAAACAAATACTATAAAGGCAGCATAGAAAACTAAAAAATAAAAATTTGCTGTCTTTCCACGGCGATATAGCTGTATCGGCAGATTCCGCAATATTTTCAGGTTGTTTAGCGCCTTTTAATTTTCGGAAGTATAAGTAAAAAACAATACCCGCGATGCCTGATGTTATGCCATTCCCATAAAATAAAAGTTGATAGGAGAAGGCCGCCAGAAAGCCGCCCAAGGCAGGCCCTATGGAAAAGCCAAGGTTAATAGCCATTCTATTTAAGGAAAAGGCTTTGGTGATGTTATCCGGATTAGAATAAGATGCAATGGCCACAGAATTGGCCGGCCTGAATGTTTCGGTAACAACGCTCAAAAAGAACACTCCCAGCGATAAAGAAAGAGGGGTTTTCAACTCTGGCAACAGGAAAAATACAGGGATGCTTAATATCAGGCAATACAGTTGAACAAGGAAATGCCCGATTTTGTCGCTTAGCCAACCTCCCAGGAAAGATCCCGCTATGGCGCCTAACCCAAAGCAGCTTAATATGGTACCAATTTCTTTGATTGAAAAGTTGAGAGCATTGGCCATGTAGACTCCCAGGAACGGAATCACCATAGCGCCGCTTCTATTTATGAGAATTATAAGTGCCAGCATCCATGCAGGCCTGGTAAGCCCACGATAAGATTCAAGGTATAAATGAGCCCATTTTTTCACTTAGCTATTTTCTGTCTCAAATAAGGTGCTACCCTGCGATACAGGCTTGCTATTGCAGTCAATGTATGAACAAACATACAGCTTATTAATGGATACATTGCGTATTTTGCTGCACTGATGAAAGCGTATTTTATAAGCGGCTTAGGAGCAGATCAGCGGGCCTTTGAACGGCTTGAATTGCCATCTGGGTACCAGGTTATTCATATTCCATGGTTAAGTCTTGCCGCCGATGAAACCTTGCAAACTTATTCCCAAAAAATGTCACTCAACATTGATACGAAAGATCCGTTTGTGTTAGTAGGCCTTTCATTTGGAGGTATGGTGTCTGTAGAGATTTCCAAAATAAAGAAACCCGAAAAGCTCATCCTTATTTCTACTGCGGCAACCAACAGGGCTTTCCCGGCATTATTTAAAGTGGCGGCTTGGTTATACCTCGATAAAATATTGCCCGCTGATAGTTTTAAGTTAATAAGAAGAGTGTCTTATTGGTTCTTTGACGCAAAAGATAAGGGCACGAAACGTTTGCTTGATTATTTTTTCAGCAATACCAGTCCACAATTTTTAAACTGGGCAGTTTCGCAAATAGTCCATTGGAAAAATACTTACAGGTTTCCCAACACGATTCACATCCACAGTAAAGGCGATAAGATTTTTCCTGCTTCCAAAGCAAATGCAGATTACCTGGTTTCAGGAGGCCACTTATGTGTATTTACGAATAGCGGTGAGATTAATTCAATTCTTCAAAAGGAGCTGTAGAAGTAAGTGCTTTTTCTATTTTAGTAGATTAAAATTTAACTATGGAAGAAATAGAAATTGCTAATAAGCTGGAAATAACCGAGGTTGTAAACCGTTTGTTTATCCATACAGATTACCAGGAATGGGATAAGTTGCTGTTGATGGTATTTGCGCCCGAGGTAATCTTTGACATGTCATCTGTAGGCGCAGGTGAAGCAAAAACGATTAAAGCCGAAGAAATTTGCCTGATGTGGGCAAAGGGATTTGAAGGGCTTGACGGAATACACCACCAGGCAGGCCATTACTTGATCAGTGTAGATGGGAGTGTAGCTAAGGTGTTTGCATATGCAGTGGCCAGCCATTATAAGGAAAGCGCAACTAACGACAAAACCAGAAGTTTTACTGGCAGCTATGACATTACTTTAACACTGACCAGTGCAGGCTGGCGAATAAATGCGTTTAAGTACAACTTGAAATTTGCTGACGGGAATCTTGATTTAAGTTAGCATTGAAAATACCCGGGTTGTGCCTTATTGCGCTGATTCCTTATGTGTTTATTTTAGGATCCCACCGATATGTTATGCTTGGTAATATCAGTGCCGAAGTAAATCGGTACGGTCGAGTGCCTGACAGTCGCTAATTTTTTAAACATTGAAAGCAGAAATGACGTAGAACGAAGTCATCTATACTGGGGGCAATATGATACACCTAATTCGAGAGCACCGCAGTTCTGTAAGGTAATTTGTATGCGTTCAAAAATGTATACAAATCTTTAAGTCCATCTGTTTAAATATACAGTCACTGTACTAAAAAATAATCTTTTAAGGAGATTCTGCCAAAAAAACCGCTTCAAATCCCGTTGGCATCGTTTTGGTATATATCTTAGTACTCATTTAAACTATTTACACTTAAATTAACGAAGAGCTCTGATTAGATCACAGCTCTTTGTTTTTTTATAGGATATCCAAACAAATTGTTCCCAATTCTTTTTATCAGTTATCACTACCTATAACTTCAAAAATGAAGAGAAAAATTTTTGTTGTTGAAAAGGATGCAGATATCCATGATATCATTGTGCGCATCCTCTCCGAAGAAGGATATGAGGTTAATTCCTCAAGGTCCGAATTTGGAATTTTTGAACAGATAAAGAATGCAATGCCGGATATTATTTTGTTGGACGTTGCTAGTGCCAGTGCACAGGGGACAGAGTTAAGCAGGGCAATAAAATCTGCAAACGAAATTAAGCATATACCTGTTGTAGTATTATCAACACATTTAAAAGTTGATGTTATTAAAAGTGTACGTGCAGATGAGATAACACCCAAGCCTTTTGATGTTAATAAACTGGCAGATATTATTGAAAGGCAGTTATTAAACAATTCGCCTTAAATAGGCGGCTAACCAGGCTGGGGCTTAAACAAAACTAATCCAGTTAAAATTGATATGAAGAGAGTATTGGTGTGCGATGATGAACAAGATATTCTGGATATCATCGAGATGATACTCTCTGATGGGGGGTGGGACGTAGTAACTACGCAGCATGTGGATGATATTATTGGGCAGGTTGAAAAAGCGGCTCCGAACGTAATATTGATGGACAATTGGATTCCTAATTCAGGAGGCATAGTAGCTACTCAAACCATTAAAAAACACCCCGATTTTAAAAAGATCCCGGTAATCTATATTACGGCAAATAGCGACATCCAGGCCCTGGCGAATGAAGCTGGTGCAGAATTTAGTGTGGCAAAGCCTTTTGACCTGGACCTACTGGAAAAGGTGGTAGGTGATGCATATAAGGCTTCTCTCTCAAACGGGATGAAATAATCTTTTGTTGGCCGCTAAACTTGCGCTTGTGACTGCTAAGGTTAGGCTATTGCCAATCAAGTCCGCTGTGTCTGATCTAAATACGCTAGACAAACCTCAATCTATTTATTTAAAATAATTTAAAACTTTCTTGTAACCGAATGGTTTCGTATATGTATATTTGAAACCATTCGGTTACTCATTATGAGAAGAGACGTATTTCAAGCCATTGCAGACCCAACCCGGCGACAGATTATCAGTATGCTTGCAAGCCAATCGCTTAATCTTAATGCGGTTGCAGAAAAATTTGATATCAGCCGGCCAGCAATTTCAAAACATATAAAGATTTTAACAGAATGCGGGCTTATTGTTATAAAGCAACAGGGGCGGGAGCGCTACTGTGAAGCCCGGCTGGAAAAGTTGAATGAAGTTTCTGACTGGGTTGCTCAATACCGTGAGTTCTGGCTTGAAAAATTCGATGCTCTTGAAAGTTATCTCGGCGACTTAAATCCGGATGAAAAGCCTTAAAGTTTTTTAAACATAAAAATAAATTAAGATGGAAGAGAAAACAGCATTGAGCTCACAGCCATCAGCTGGTAGCCCGCATGTAGAAAACAAAACAGCTGAAGTGTTAATTACCAGGTTATTTAATGCTCCAAGAGAAAAGGTATTTGAGGCTTGGGTGAAACCAGAAATATTAGTAAAATGGTATGCCCCCAAGGGCTGTAGTATTCGTTTTTCAGAAATTAACGTAAATGAAGGTGGTTCTTTTCACTCCTGCATAACTACCCCCGATGGTTATGAATGCTGGTGTAAAGGCATTTATCATGAGATAGTGGAAGGCGAAAAGCTGGTGTTTAGCATGGCTGTATCAGATGAGCATGGCAATTTGATAACTGCTGCCGAAGCTGGAATGGGTCCCGAATGGCCTAGCGAAACCCGAGTTACAGTTACATTTGAGGATGTTAATGGCCAAACTAAGTTGAAACTTTATCAAACAGTGTCTGAAAGCCTTGCGAAACGCACTGGTGCTTACCCAAGCTGGCTGCAAATGCTTGATATTCTTGAAAGTCAAATAGCAGCCTGAAGAACGATTTCCGGCAACTCAAATTTTATTTCAGAAATATTTGGTAAAAAATATAAGGCCAAGTCTACTGTATATAAAACCAGATATAAAAATGAAGAAGAAAGTAACAGCCGAGAAAAGTAGGGCAAAAACTATCGAGATACATTTTTTTTCAAATCCGCGAAATAAACAGGGTTATTCAAGAGGGGGTAAAAATTCAGAGATTGGCTTAAGCTTTATTCAGATATGGCCCAAACGTAAGCCAATGCATGATTGAAGAGGTGATTGGGTAGAAGGTGTTGAAAACTAAGCCTGCCAATTATAACAAAGGGCGGGCTTAGTTTAACACCATGAACTATTATATTGCAAACCTTAAAAAAGCAGCGATAGGGCTCGATGTCGGCATTTTCTCGCGGTCGAGAATATGCACTTCACCTCCATTAACAATAGTTTTTAAAATGGCTCTGTTAATCAGGCACTCATCGTTTGGCTTACGGGTTTCATTAATTACTATTTTGTTCTCTTTATCATTAAACGAGCCCCATATATGGGTGTTCCTTTCGATAAAGAGGTCAGAAACCTGAGCATAGTGTGCAGCCGGTATTACCTCAGTAGCAGCTGACGACGACAAGCCGCTGGCAGAATTATCATAGAAATTTTTTAAAGCTGTTTTAGAGTATTCTTTAAAATACCCGGTTAGCTTTTCTTTCGCTTTCAGGTATAAGCTATGCCTGTCTTCGTGGTCAAAATTTCCAGGAAGGTTGTTTTCACAAATATGTTTGTAGTTTGAAACTTGCTTGTAAAGGGCAATCTCATAATCAACGGCGGCAAGCATTAAGGGCACATGCTGGTTATGC
>Ga0307408_100000684_pt1 | contig 27854 bp, 22 predicted proteins | sample 322Cmetagenome_FD_202116 | JGI IMG/M metagenome (GOLD analysis project Ga0307408, IMG submission 202116) | Maize rhizosphere microbial communities from greenhouse at UC Davis, California, United States - 322HYB-C-3 | ecosystem: Host-associated > Plants > Roots > Rhizosphere > Soil | place...
CCCTGCCGCCCGTCGGCTGAAAGCCGCTGCTGCCGCTGCTCGCGCACGACTTTTTCCTGAGCCCGGCGCAGAGCAGCCTGTCACTGTCGCTTGCCACCGGCGCGCTGGCCGTGTCGTTGCTGTGTTTTTCCGTGATTTCCGACCGCATGGGCCGCAAGGGAGTGATTGAGGTTCCCACGGAACTTAATCTTCCAACGGTGACGTAAAATTACCGTTACCAAAGGAAGAAGCAAGATGTAAAAAATACCAAAACAGGCGGTGGAATTCGTACTGCACTGACTCCCCAGAGGGAAATACAGCACTCCGAAACTCAGATTATCGTTCAAGGCCCCCAAAAAGGCCGCTATCGTACGACCGCGCCCACGGTCAAATTCAGTAAAACTCCCGATATGCCAGCGAATTATAAGCCGACGACCAATTGCACGGCAAACGTTCTCCACCGCAGGAAGACTGAATTTTGAGAACCTCAGTTTCGTAAATCAAGGCAAGCACTCCCGGTGGACGAGCGAAGGAATGACTTGCTCCCATTGCCGCTTTCACCTGGCCGCCACGGTAGGGAGTTGCTGCATATAAGAGCGCGGGTAGTCTCTGCTGCCACATCACCGCCAAGTCCGCGATCCAGCCAAACACCAGATCATATCCATCAGAGAGAACCGAGTTGTTAACCACTTCTGTGGACAAGTTTGTTAACAACGTATAACTTCCACACCCAAACAACTGATTTTGCTGAAGAATTTCAGTGCGCGCAAAATTCAGGCAGTACACTGGCATCGTCGCAATGAGCGCATCGCATGGGACATTGATGGTGCCGAGCCTGAAAAAAATCCGCGGCCGCGCGGCTTTCGCACCGCGTCGCGGATGTGAATCCTCCCCGAGGAGATGCTGGGGAGGCGGGAGTGGTCCCACATAAAGAGTCGAATCCGGTCCTCGACCACGCCTGGTTTGCCTTGCCTGACTTACTCTCTCCCTAATTCAAGCAGCAGATCTTTCGCGTTGACCACGCGGCCGGGTGCGGTGTGCAGCTGGCGCACCACGCCGGAGCGCTCCGCCCGCAGCATCGTCTCCATCTTCATCGCCTCGATTGTCAGCAGCGGGTCGCCTTGGGTGACGCGCTGCCCCACCGTCACTGCTACGCTCGCCACCATGCCCGGCATAGGCGCACCCACGTGGTCCGGGTTGCCGTCCTGCGCCTGCAGTTGTGCGCTGACCTTGGCCACACCCTGGTGACGGATGCGGATCACACGCGGCTGGCCATTCAGTTCGAAGAACAGCTTGCGCTCGCCCTCATCGGGCAACTCGGTGGAGCCCAGCAGCCGCACGATCAGTGTCTTGCCCTTGTCGATCTCGATCGACACCTCCTCACCGTCAGCCAGACCGTTGAAGAACACCGGGGTCGGCAGTACGCTGACGTTGCCGTATCGCGCCTGGTGCATCGCGTAATCGCTGAACACCTTGGGGTACATCAGGTGGGACGCCAGCTCCTGTTCGTTCAGCGGCCGGCCAACGGCCGCTTCGGCGGCCGATTGCGCGGCGGCCAGTTCCACTGGCGGCAGCGACGCGCCCGGACGCCCCGCCAGCGGAACCGCGCCCTGCAGCACCTTGGCGCCAAGTACGACCGGGAAGCCATCCGGCGGGAATCCCAGCTCGCCCTTGAATAGCGACACCACCGATTCCGGGAACGCCACCTGGCGCGCCGGATCAGCCACGTCGGACGGCGTCAGGTTATTGGCCACCATGAACAGCGCCATATCCCCCACCACCTTGGACGTCGGCGTCACCTTGACGATGTCGCCGAACAACTGGTTCACGTCGGCGTAGGCCTGTGCGACGTCGGTCCAGCGCTGTTCCAGTCCCATCGAGCGGGCCTGCTCGCGCAAGTTGGTGTACTGGCCGCCGGGCATTGCGTGGCGGTAGACGTCGGAGGTGCCGGCGCGCATCTCGGCCTCGAACGGGGCGTAGTGGCGGCGCACGCCCTCCCAATATTGCGAAATCGCGAACATGGCCGCGCGGTCCATGCCGGGATCGCGCGCGCTGCCCCGCAACGCGGCGGCGATCGAGCCCAGGTTGGGCTGGGAAGTTAGGCCGCTCATCGAGTCCATGGCGCCGTCCACCGCATCGCAGCCAGCCTCGATGGCGGCCAGCACCGAGGCGGCCGAGATGCCGCTGGTGTCGTGGGTGTGGAAATGGATCGGCAGGCCCACCTCTCCCTTGAGCGCCTTGACCAGCCGGCGCGCGGCCTCGGGCTTGCAAATGCCGGCCATGTCCTTTATGCCGATGATGTTGACGCCGGCCCGCTCCAGCTCCTTCGCCATCGTCACATAGTATTTCAAGCTGTACTTGTCGCGCTTGGGATCCAGTAAGTCGCCGCTATAGCAGATCGCCCCCTCGGCTAGCGCGCCGGCCTCGCGCACCGCATCGATCGCCACGCGCATGTTCTCCACCCAGTTCAGCGAGTCGAACACGCGGAACAGGTCAATCCCGCCCTGGGCGGCCTGCCGCACGAAATATTGCACCACGTTGTCGGCGTAATTTGTGTAGCCGACCGCGTTCGACGAGCGCAACAGCATCTGGAACAGCGTATTCGGGACCTGCTGGCGCAGCAGCGACAGGCGCTCCCACGGATCCTCCTTCAGGAAGCGCATCGCCACATCGAAGGTCGCCCCGCCCCAGCACTCAAGCGAGAACAGGTTGGGCAGCAGGCGCGCGTAGTATGGCGCAATGGCCAGCATGTCGGCGGTGCGCATGCGCGTGGCAAACAGCGACTGATGCGCATCGCGCATGGTGGTGTCGGTCAGTAGTACCTGCGGCAGCGCCAGCATCCAGCTGGCGAAACGCTCGGGGCCCAGCTCCAGCAACTTGCTGCGCGAACCCAGTGGCAACGGTTGATCCAGCTCGGCTGCCGACAATTGCGGCAGCAAGGGCGCGGCCAACATGCGGTCGGGTTTCGCACGCCCCTTCATTTCCGGGTTGCCGTTCACATTAACCTCGCCGATGAAGCGCAGCAGGCGCGTGGCGCGGTCTTGCCGTTTCTCGAAATTGAACAGTTCCGGCGTGGTGTCGATGAAGCGCGTGGTGCATGCGCCGCTCTTGAACAGATCATGGTTGATCACGTTTTCCAGGAACGGCAGATTGGTCGACAGGCCACGGATGCGGAACTCGCGCAGCGCGCGGTCCATGCGGGCAATCGCCTCATCCGGCTGCGGCGCCCAAGCCGTCACCTTCACCAGGAGCGAATCGTAGTACGGTGTGATGACGGCGCCGGAGTAGGCGGTGCCGCCGTCGATCCGCACGCCGAAACCGGAGGCGCTGCGGTAGGCGGTGATGCGGCCATAGTCCGGCGTGAAGCTGTTTTCGGGATCCTCGGTGGTTACCCGGCACTGCAGGGCGTGGCCGTTCAGGCGGATGTCGGCTTGCACGGGTACGCCGGCCGACAGCGGGTCGCTGGCGCCGATGGCGGCGCCCTCGCTAATGCGGATCTGCGCCTTGACGATATCGATGCCGGTGACTTGCTCAGTCACCGTGTGCTCAACCTGGATGCGCGGATTAACCTCAATGAAGTAGAACGCGCCACTGTCGACGTCCATCAAAAACTCGACCGTGCCGGCGTGCGTGTAGCCTACCGCACGGCCCAGCCGCAGCGCCGCGTCGCACAGCGCGGAACGCGTGGCCTGGTCGAGGTAAGGCGCAGGGGCGCGCTCGACCACCTTCTGGTTGCGTCGCTGCACCGAGCAGTCGCGTTCATACAGGTGCACCAGGTTGCCGTGCCGGTCCCCCAACAGTTGCACTTCGACGTGGCGCGCGCGGCGTACCAGCTTTTCCAGATACATCTCGTCGTTGCCGAAAGCGGCCAGCGCTTCGCGCCGCGCCACCTCCAGCTGGCCGGGCAGTTCCGCCTCGGTCTCGATGGTGCGCATGCCGCGTCCACCTCCGCCCCAGCTGGCCTTGAGCATCAGCGGGTAGCCGATCTTCGCGGCCATGGCCTTGGCCTGCCCGATATCGCGCGGCAGAGCGGAAGTCGCGGGCATCATCGGCACGCCGGCGGCGATGGCGGCGGCGCGCGCGGCCACTTTGTTGCCCAAGGTGCGCATCACGCTCGATGCGGGGCCGATGAAGGTGATGCCATGTTCCGCGCAGGCGTCGGCGAAGTCCGGATTCTCGGACAGGAAACCGTACCCCGGATGGATCGCATCGGCGCCCGCCTCGCGGGCGACGCGGATAATATCGTCGATATCCAGATAGGCGGCGATGGGCTTTCTGCCCTTGCCGACCAGGTAGCTTTCATCGGCCTTGAAGCGGTGCAGCGCGAAACGGTCCTCGGCGGCATAGATCGCCACGGTGCGGATGTCCAGTTCGGCCGCCGCGCGCATGACGCGTATCGCGATCTCGCTGCGATTGGCGATGAGTATTTTCTTGATGGGTTGCATAGATCGGAAAATCAGGAATGGACTTCTGTGTTCGGCATCGCTGCCGTTTACAGGATGGCGGCCAGCTCGGGAACCACGTCGAACAAGTCGCCCACGATGCCGTAGTCGGCCACGGAGAAGATCGGCGCCTCAGGATCCTTGTTGATCGCGACAATGGTTTTCGAATCCTTCATGCCGGCCAGATGCTGGATTGCACCGGAAATGCCAACGGCGATATACAACGACGGCGCCACGATCTTGCCGGTCTGGCCCACTTGCCAGTCGTTCGGCACGTAACCGGCATCGACGGCGGCGCGCGACGCGCCCATCGCCGCCCCCAGCTTGTCGGCCAGCGGCTCCAGGATCTTGAACGCTTCGCCAGAACCCATGCCGCGGCCACCGGAAACGATGATCTTGGCAGCGGTCAGTTCCGGACGGCCCGACTTGGCCAGTTCACGGCCAACGAAAGCGGACATGCCGGAATCGGCAACGGCACCCACGGCTTCAACGGCAGCCGAGCCGCCGGTCGCGGCAGCTGCATCAAAACCCGTGGAGCGCACGGTAATGACTTTGACCTTGTCCGACGATTGCACGGTGGCGATCGCATTGCCTGCATAAATCGGGCGCTCGAAGGTGTCAGGTGAATCGACCTTGGTGATTTCCGAGATTTGCGCCACGTCCAGCCTGGCGGCCACGCGTGGCAAGATGTTCTTGCCGTAGGCGGTGGCGGGGGCCAGGATGTGCGTATAGTTCCCGGCCAGGGCCAGCACCTGTTCAGCGATGTTTTCAGCCAGACCGTCGGCAAAGTGTGCAGCGTCAGCCAGCAGCACTTTCGTGACACCGGAGATATTGGCGGCCTGTGCGCTGGCTGCGCCAGCGTTGCTGCCGGCGACTAGGATGTGGACTTCTCCGCCGCACTGCGCCGCTGCTGTAACGGTATGGTGGGTGCTGCCTTTCAGGCCAGCGCTGTCGTGTTCTGCGAGAACCAGCGTACTCATTTCGCTCCTTCCTGTTGTTCAGTTGCCGCATGGAGTTGCATACCGGTGGCGTAATAATTCCACCCCAGTTGCTGCCGAATCTGTTCGCAGTCCGGCAGGCACTGGCCGGTTTGCCTGCGTTCTGCCAGCCAGGCCCTGACCTGTTCTTTGGTGGGACGATGTATCCTGCCCATGGCGTACTCCTTTGCGTGCGCGTGATGTTTAAATAACCTTGGCCGTGTTGCGCAGCTTGTCGAGCAGCGTGGCCACGTCCGGCACTTTGATGCCGGCCAAACGCTTGGCAGGCTCGACGACTTTGAGGGTCTTCAGGCGCTGGGTCACGTCGACGCCCATATCTTCCGGCTTGACCGTTTCCAACGGCTTCTTCTTTGCTTTCATGATGTTCGGCAAGGTCACATAGCGCGGCTCGTTCAGACGCAGGTCGGTGGTGATGATGGCCGGCAGGCTCAAGGAAAGGGTTTCCAGGCCGCCGTCCACTTCACGGGTCACGATGGCCTTGCCGTCTCTCAGCACGACTTTCGATGCAAAGGTGGCTTGTGGCCAGTCCAGCAGACTTGCGAGCATCTGGCCGGTCTGGTTGGAATCGTCGTCAATGGCTTGCTTGCCCAGGATAATCAGTTGCGGCTGTTCCTTGTCAGCCAGCGCTTTCAGCAGCTTGGCTACCGCCAGCGGCTCCAGCTCGGTGGTGGTTTCCACCAGGATGCCACGGTCGGCGCCAATCGCCATGCCGGTACGCAGGGTTTCCTGGCACTGGGCTACGCCGGCGGAGATGGCCACCACTTCGGAAACGATGCCCGCTTCTTTCAGGCGGGTCGCTTCTTCCAAAGCAATCTCGTCGAACGGGTTCATCGACATTTTCACGTTGGCGGTATCAACGCCGCTGCCGTCGGACCTGACGCGCACTTTGACGTTGTAGTCGACCACGCGCTTTACTGGCACCAGGACTTTCATGCATTACTCCTCAATTAACTAAATCTTTCGGCCGTTCCCAGGCGCTGACCAAGCTTCCCGCCGCGCCAGCGGCGGTTATGCAACGAAACGCGAACCTACCCGGCCATCACCGCGCGTGGCAGCGCCTAACTATCGTGTTCCAACTGCGGCGGCTGCACGGCGGACAACTGCAAAGCGTCGTCGGCCATGGCTTCACCCATCCCGGCGTCGCCCTCGCATAAGGTAAAGAAGCGCACCACCTCCGCTAATTCTCTCGCCTGCATTCGCAGTGCTTCCGAGGCAGCACTGGTCTGCTCGACCAGCGCGGCGTTTTGCTGCGTCATCTGGTCCATTTGCGTGATGGCGCCGCTGACCGATTCAATACCGGCGCGCTGTTCCTGGCTGGCCTCACGGATCGCTCCCATGATGCCGGCCACGCGCCGGACCGCAACCAGCGTGTCGCTCATGGTGCCACCAGCGCGGTCGGCCAATCCATGCCCGATGTTGACCTGGTCGACCGATTCGCGGATCAACGCGCTGATTTCCTTGGCCGCCAATGCGGAGCGCTGCGCCAGACTGCGCACTTCGGCTGCAACCACCGCAAAGCCGCGGCCTTCGCTGCCGGCCCGAGCCGCCTCCACAGCGGCATTCAACGCCAGGATGTTGGTTTGGAATGCAATGCCGTCGATGACGCCAATGATGTCGGCGATGCGGCCGGATGAGGACTTGATCTGACCCATGGTGTTGATCACCTGCGCCAGGATGTCGCCGGCGACAACGGCCGTCTGCGTGGCCGAGGTGCTCAGTTGGTCGGCCTGTTCAGCATTGGCCGCATTCCGGGTTACCGTCGCTGTCAGCTCGGTCATCGAGGCGGCGGTCTGTTGCAGAGAAGCAGCCTGCAGTTCGGTACGCCTGGACAGATCCAGGGTCCCACTGGCGATGTCGGACGAAGCCGCGCCAATCGTATCGGTGCCCTTGCGCACTTCGCTGACGATATGCACCAGACTGCCGTTCATATGCCTTAGCGACTGCATCAGTTTTCCTGTTTCGTCATGCGACCCAACCGCGATGTTGGCCATCAGGTCGCCTTGCGCGACACGCTCTGCCACGGCGACTGCGTCGTTCAATGGCCGGGTGATACCTCGCGCCACCGTCAGCGCGGTTGCCCCGCCAAGAACGCAGGCCAGCGCAGCCAGCGCCAGCATCACGAGGAAGGCTTGCTTGCTGACGGCGACCGCCTGTTTGCCTGCCTCGACCACGCTATCCTGCTGATACTGGATCAGGCGATCGAGGGTGTTGAGATAATTTTCACTCGACATTTTTATCTCCGGGAACAAATTGCGGGCACGCTCAATGTCGTCCTTTTTTACCGCGTCGACGAAATTTTCCTGCGCCGCCAGATACACGCCGCGCATTTCCTCGACGCTGCCGATAAGTTCCTTGCCCTCTTTCGACGTCATCATGTTGGCGCGCAGCAGGGCGATATTCTTGGCCCCGAATTCAGTGGCTTGCTCGACGATGGGTAACGCCTGGGGAATACTGCCGGCGTCAATCTGGATATCCCGGATGCTGCCGATGGCGTCGAGGGCATCGGCTTTGATCAGGTTCGCCAGGATGGTTTGCGGATAGCGCTCCCCGACAATGTTGTCGATACTGGCCGTGCTCTGAAACAGGCTGAAAGCACCGATCCCGGTCGTGGCCAGCATGAGCAGAATCAGCAGGCCGAAACCGGCGCCCAGGCGCTGACCAATCTTGACGTTCGCCAGCTTCATACGATGCCCCTTGGCGATATGACATAGCCTTGCCCGCCGCAATACAAGCCACCGTGTGCAGCCATGGATCCCGGGCCGCTGCGGTGCAAGTCGATAATGATACGTAACGTAGACATCACTTCTCCCCCTTATTAATTTTTTTTGACCAAACGTTTTTCAGCGGCCCGTTTGATATCGTTTGATATGACAAATTTTAGGTCTCGCCCTGGCAAAAAAGAATGCGAATGACTTACCCAAAGTGTTCAAGGCTTGAATAAAACGACCACCTCGCCCCACACCGCCCACGCGTGCCTGCTCAGCCAATGCCCCGCTATAGCGGCGGCCTCATTGGCGAAAATTGAAGCAGCGGGAAAGCGGAGAGGTACCTGCGTGGAAGGCCGGGGCGGATCAGGAACCGGGTGGCGCGAGAGGCACCTCGTGCGCGGCATGAAGTGGCAATCCCGGCCATCATGGCCGGAATGCATCGCAAAGAGATACCCGCTGCAGGGTCAGGGGCTGAAAGGAAGTGTCGTACAAACGGAGAGCGTCTCCGATTCCACATATTCGCGCAAAGCGAGGAACACTTCGCTGAAACCCGGGATTTCTCCCCTGCCGGCGGCTTCCAGTACTCTGGTAACGGCATCCGCGCTTGGTATGGCCCATATATCGGTGATTTCAGAAAAGTCTCCGATGACGGGATGAAACGCGCCCAGCAATGTCCAGCCGTAAGGCTTCAAAATCGGAACGAACTTGGCGAGTTGCTCCGCCGCTTCGGCGACGTGGCCGTATTTAACGCGTAATCGGGCAATGAGGTAGAGGTCCATAAGATTCTTCAGTTGATCCAGATTGAAAAGGCGATGCCGAAAGCATCGCCTGCTTCGCTGATTGATTCATACCGCGTGTTTGCGATGCGTTTGCGCATCGGCATCGTGGTTCTCCGTGCCACCGTCATGCCACGGCGTTTCCGGCCCGAGGTGCGTGCGCTGATCGGCTCCCACGCTGCGCAAAAAGAAGTACGACAGGGCCGGTACCAGCACCAGCGAGCCAATCATATTGACGACGAACATGAATGTCAGCAGGATGCCCATGTCCGCCTGGAAGCGTATTGGGGACCAGGCCCAGGTAATCACGCCGGCAGCCAGCGTCACCCCCACCAGGGCGACCACCTTGCCGGTAAACGCCACGGCGTGGCGGTACGCTTCAGCCAGGGGCTCTCCTGCGCGCAGGAAGGCCATTTGTGCGCTGAGCAGGTACAGCGAATAGTCCACACCGATGCCTACGCCGAGTGCGATCACAGGCAAGGTCGCCACCTTGACACCAATACCCAGCATCACCATCAAGGCTTCCGCCAGCACCGATGTCAGGATCAGCGGAAGGATGGCGACGAGCACCGCGCGCCAGCTACGGAACGCGACTGCGCATAGCACGATCACGACCGCATAGACGTACAGCAGCATATGGACATTGGCGGCCTTGACCACAATGTTGGTCGTCGCCTGTATCCCTGCGTTCCCCGCCGCCAGCAAAAATTGACGCTCCGGCGTATCGTGTTCGGCAGCAAAGACTTTGACCGTTTCCAGCAGGCGCGTCAGGGTTTCCGCTTTGTGGTCGGTCAGGTACGCCAGCACGGGCGTCAATGAGCATGCTGGCGTAATGAATTCAGAGTTCCATCCCAACGCGACATTGACCTGGGGATCAATCACGGCCTGGTTCGAACTGACAGTCAGCCACTTGGGATTGCCCTCAAAACTGCCGGCGGAATAAGAACGGACCGTGCCGGCCAGCGATGCTGTCCTTTGCACACCAGGTAATTGCTCCAGCTCCCAGCTCAGCCGATCAACTTCGACCAGGGTCTGATACGAACGGCACTGGTCTGGCGGTGTCCTCACCATCACCGCGAACACATCGCTCGATATGCCATAGTTCGTCGCGATATAGGCGTCGTCGCGGTTGTAGCGCGACTCCGCCCGCAACTCCGGGGCGCCGGGATCGACATCGCCCGTCTGCAGTTTCAACGAGACCAGGTAACCACCGGCGCCGAGCGCCCCTGCGATCAGCACGGTAGCGGTGGCCCAGCGGCGTTCGGTCAGCCGATCAAGCATGCCCCAGATGGCGCCGATGCCGCGGTTGCGGTTTTCCGCCTGCTCTTCCTTCAGGCTGCGCTGAGCCGCCTTGGGACTGACGCCGGTGAACGACAGCAGCACCGGCAACAGCAGAAGGTTGGTAAAGATCAGTACTGCGACGCCCATGCTGGCCGTCAGCGCCAGATCGCGAATCACCGGGATGTCAATGACCATCAGCACGGCAAAGCCAACTGCATCGGCCAGCAGCGCGGTCGCGCCCGCCATGAACAGACGCCGGAACGTATAGCGTGCGGCCACCAGCTTGTTAGTGCCGCGCCCGACGTCCTGCATGATGCCGTTCATCTTTTGCGCGCCGTGACTGACGCCAATCGCAAAGATTAGGAAAGGCACCAGGGCGGAAAACGGATCGAGTTCGTAGCGCAGCATCACCAGCAGGCCGAGCTGCCAGGTGACGGCAACGACTGAACACATCACCACGATGAACGTGCTGCGCAGGCAGCGCGTGTAAATGTAGATGATCACTGCGGCGATGACCGCCGCAGCGGCGAAGAAACTCATCACCTTCACGAGTCCGTCAATGAGGTCGCCCACCAGTTTCGCGAAACCGACGATGTATATTTTCACGCCGCGTGTTTGGCCGGCGGCCGCTGCAATACCGGCGCCAGTCTCATACCTGGCCCGGATCGCTTCCAGCGCAGTCGCGAGCACGTGGTAATCCAGCGCTTTCCCTTGCGCGTCGACATCGCGCAAGGGCACCACGATCATGCTTGACTTGAAGTCATTGGCTACCAGGCTGCCGACCAAACCGGCCCGCTGGATATTGATCTTCAGCTTCTCCACCATCGCTGGCGAACCATCGAAGTCCTGCGGCATGACCGGCCCGCCGCTAAAACCCTCCTCGGTAGCTTCGGTCCAGCGTACAACAGGCGCCCAGATCGATCGCTGCCAGGTCCTGTCGACGCCGGGTAGCAAAAATATTTCATCATTGATTTTGGCCAGCGTCGCAAGGTATTGGGGATCGAAGATATCGCCGTTTGGGTTCTCGACGACGACCCGTACCGAATCGCCCAATCCACGCAATTCCGCGCGATTCTCCTGGTAGTTCTTGATGTACTGATGACCGACGGGCAAAGTCTTTTCGAAACTCGCGCTGACCTGCAATTTCGGCACTTGTGCCGCGAATATCATAGTGAGCACGATGCAGACCAATAGCATCACTACCCGATGATTAAATACCAGGCGCTCCAGCCAGTTGCCAGACCCTCGGTCGAAGTCCCGGATATCGGCCACCACTGGCATGTCTCTCAAACTGTCTTTATTTTCAAGCATATTGATTCTCTTGTTCTGGATATCTGGAGGCGCGTTGCTCAGGGGAGCGCCAACACCTTTATGCCGTCGATTCCAACGACTCCCAACGTCCGCTCGCCGACGCGCGCCATCCCGAAGTACGAGGGCATCGCCTCCAGGCCCTTTATCGGCCTGAAGCGGTTGCCGCCATCCTCGCTCACCAGCACCTGGCCGGCCTGATTGACGAGCGCCATGTGCCCACCGGCGAGCATGGCGCCACCCGTGATACCGGCCCGGCTGCCGATGTCAACCTTGTCCCAGGACTGGCCCTGATTTGCGGATCGGTACGCGGTACCGCTCATACCGAAAACAACGACGGACGCCGGCGTCACGACTGCACCAAAGAGGCTGCCGTTATACGGGGTCGGTACTACGACAAAGCGGCGCGCTGGCGCGTCGAGACGCCATACCTTGCCCTGCTCACCGACGATGTAGCGCTGGTCGCCGCTGCCGCGAATGGCGTACAGGTGCAGCTCACCCGGATTGTCGATCCGGTCCGACCAGGGAGTCCAGGTCTTACCGCCGTCATCGGTATGGAACAGGCGATTGAATGCGCCAATGACATAGCCGCTACTGTCGTTGTCGAATGAAACGTCGAAAAACGGGCCGGGCGCGCCGCCTTCCGCCTCGACCAGTTGCGCCTTCGCTTGCTTTCGAACGGCGTCGTACGCCGTGCCGGGAACGGCTTTGGCGTAATAGCTCTCCGCTATACGCGCAGCTTCGCGTCCGTCGAGCTGACGCGCCCAAGTCTGGCCGCCGTCTTCGGTATGCAGGACCACGCCTTCGTGGCCGACAGCCCACCCCTTCTGTGATGAAGAAAACGTGACCGCGACAAGATCGGTACTCACTGGCACCCTGGCCTGGGCCCACCGCCGGCCTCCGTCGTCGGAGTACACAATATGCCCCCTCAAACCAACGCCTACCACGCGCTGTCCGGCAGCGGCGACCGCCAGCAAGGGGCTTTTGGCGGCCAGTGCGCTCGGCCGGGATGGCGTGTCAAGCGGCCCTTTAAATGACGTGGCGGCGCCTGCTGTGCCACACAGCAGGCCTGCCAGCAGTACGGCCAGTGAAGCCAGGCGCAGTGTCGATCTTGCACCGCTACCTTGCGTTGATTCAGTGTTCATGAGTCTCCTCGGTCAATCATGTAAACAGTGCCCTTGGGCACGGCCTTCCTATCGTCACGCCGGCGCCGGTCATCACCCTTTGGACGGAACCGCCGACGGTATGCACCATTCTTGCCGCGGCCCCCAGCACAGGCAAGAAAAGCCCTCGTTGCGGAGCGTGTAACGCTTATGCAAAGCGAGTACCTGCCAATAGCGTTCCCATATACAGAAGCGACAGCCTGTTGGCCACGCGCCAGTCGCGCACCAGTCACGCATCACCGGGGACGTGCCGTTTCAGTCAAGCCTTGAACACTTTGGATAAGCGATGTTGCAACCGCACCGATGATCCAGCGCCTACCATTTATGAACGCAAGGAGGTGTCGTCGTACGGGACGCTTGCAGGATTTGAACTTTTCAAAACAACGATAACGAAGGAGACACATGAAATTGCATTCCTACACAAAATCCGGGCATGCGGCGCTCTCGGCTTCGGCTGTCTTCATGCTGCTGCCGATGCTGGCGGCGCATGCTGGTGAGATCGACCAGGATAATCCGGACCTCAAGATCCGATTCGACAATACGGTTCGCTACAACGTGGGCGTGCGCACAAAAAAGCAAGACCCGGCGATCACAAACACGTACACCTATGCCAACTCGGATCTGAAATTTGACCGTGGCGACCTCATCACTAACCGCGTCGATCTGTTGTCGGAGTTCGATGTGGTCTACAAGAAGAACCATGGCGTGCGGATCAGCGCTCAGGGCTGGTATGACGCGGCCTATGACCGCAACGAGGTCACCAACCCAGCCTTGCCAGGCAGCTCGGCGTATCCGAATCAGCGTTTCACCAATTACGCCAAGCGCTGGAACCTGGGACCTTCGGGCGAGCTTCTGGACGCGTTCGTCTTTACGAATTTCGACATCGGCGATACCTCAACCAACGTCAAGGCCGGTAGCCACAATCTGTATTGGGGCGAGTCCCTGTTCAGCTTTGTTCACGGGGTTTCGTATTCGCAAGGGCCAGTCGACGTCCGCAAAGCATTGGCAACGCCAGGCGTAGAGGCGAAGGAACTGTTTAAGCCACTGAGCCAGATTTCCTTCGGCACCCAATTGACGCCCACGCTCAGTGTCGCCGGCCAATACTTCCTCGACTGGAAGCCATCGACGCTCCCTGACGGCGGTACGTATTGGGGCGCCCTCGACTTCCTCAGCATGGGTGGTGGCACTGTACTCCCAAACGGTCTGCCATTCGCGGGCATCAACCACAAGCCCGCCAAAGAGCACGGCGACTGGGGCTTGATGACGCGCTGGAGCCCGGCCTGGCTGGAAGGGACGCTCGGCGCCTACTATCGCCAATACACCGACAAGCTGCCTCAGTTCGCGCTGGCGTCGAACTTCAGCAACCTCGGGCTCGACTATCAAAGCAAACGTGCGACGCTGGCCGGCGTGAGCATGTCCAAGAGTATCGGCGGTATCGCGTTCGGTTCCGAAATATCGCACCGCCGCAACGGTGCCCTCCTCATGGGACCGATGACAACAGTCGGCGCCGAGCCGGTGGGTGATACCTGGCACGCGCTGGTCAATACCCTGGGATACGCGGGACAGACGCAGCTCTTCGACTCGATGGTGTGGATGGCGGAACTGACATACAGCCGCCTTGGCAAGCTGCGGACCAATGGCGCGAACTTCAACTCGGTGGACTATGGCTGCCGCGCCGCGGCCAACCAATTGAGCTGCGCGACAAAGGACGCGATTGGCATCGCCATCAAGATCGAACCGAAGTGGTTCCAGGTCATGGAAGGCGCCGATTTGTCGATGCCGGTCTTCTATACCACCGGTTTGAAGGGCAATTCGCCCGTCCTGTTCGGCGGCTACAAGGGCAGCGGCAGCTACAGCCTCGGGCTGAGCCTCGACTTCCAGAACAAGTACCTGGTCTCACTGGCGTACAACGGCGTAATGGCCAAGCACACCATCGTCGGCAACACCGTCGTTGATGTCGGTGGCATCGGCGCCCAGTGGGACCGCAACAACGTGACGCTGACATTCAAGGCAACGTTCTGAGATTTACAACAAGGAGACTTTTCGTGATGAAATTCAAAACTCAATTCACCGTCCTCGCGGCATGCATGGCGGTGGCGGCATCGGGACATGCTGCGGTGAGCGCGCAGGAAGCCGCCAAGCTGAATGGCGCATTGACACCCTGGGGCGCGGAAAAAGGCGCCAACAAGGATGGAACCATTCCAGCCCATGGCGAACGGATCAAACCTCCGTCCAACTGGGACCCCAAGAAGCCGGGGACACGTCCTGATCCGTTCGCAAGCGAGAAGCCACTGTACTCCATCGATGCCAAGAACATGGACAAATATGCCGACAAGCTCAGCGAAGGCGTCAAGGCCATGCTGGTTAAACACCCGACATTCCGCATTGACGTCTATCCGACCCATCGCACCATGCAGTATCCGAAATGGTATCAGGACAACGCGATTAAAAATGCGACGGCCTGCAAAACCAGTGCCGACGGATTGAAACTGGAGGGGTGCTATGGCGGCACACCATTCCCGATTCCAAAGAACGGTATTGAGGTGATGTGGAACCATTCGCTTGCGTTCCTTGCCCCGAAAGGCATGGAGGGTACGTTTACGGCTTGGTACGTCCCTCCGTCAGGCAAGGCGGTGCTGCAGGGAGAGAACCCTGCTGTTTTTGAAACCCCGTTCTTCGACGAAGACCAGAAGGGGCCCAATGCGTCGGACACGCCGATCTACCGATTCCGGATGGATACGACGGCACCTGCCCGCAAGGCCGGAGAACGGCTCGTTCAATCGATTGGCGCCGATGGCAAGGAATCCCTATGGCAGTATTTGCCGGGTCAGCGCCGGGTGAAGCTATCGCCTGACCTGTCCTATGACACGCCCAACCCGCAAAGTGGCGGGGCCAGCACGATGGACGAGGTACGCGTCTTCCAGGGCGCGCTGGATCGCTACGACTTCAAGCTTGTAGGGAAGAAGGAGATGATCATGCCCTATAACGTATTCAAGATGAATGATCAGAAGTCCTGTCCGATTGACGCACTGCTGCAACCCGCGCACTACAACTCAAACTGCATGCGCTGGGAATTGCATCGTACCTGGGTGGTGGAGGCGGAGGTCAAGCCAGGCAAGCGGCACATTTACCCCAAACGGACATTCTACTTTGACGAGGACATCCCGAATGTCGGCATGGGCGACAATTACGACGCCTCGGGCAAGCTTTATCGCACGACGATCAGCTTTCCGATCCCCTTCTACGAAGTGGAGGGGATGAATCCTTTGCTATTTGGAACCTTTGACCTGTCGAACGGTGCGTATCTCGTCTGCTGCTTTGGTGGCAGTACAGGAGGCCTGAATCCGTCCGCCAAGAAGGTTTCCCCAACGTATTTCACACCGGACGCGCTCGCCAATTCCGGCATCCGCTAACAAATCCTCGGCTTAGCCCTGCCACTGCCCATCGCACGATGGGCAGGCTGTCCCCGCTCCGTGAATTTACGGCACGCGCGCAGTGCAATGCAACCATCGTGGCCGTTGCCAGCGCGTGCGCATTTATCGCCACCGATGCTTCTTATTCGCATGGGGAAATGCTACTGGCCGGACGATGCTGCAACTTAGAATAATCCAACAAGTATTAAGAAGCATCTTAATAAAAATAACTGCTTCAATAATCAATGCATATTGTGAAATCAATTTCCAAGCGCATCGGTTTAATTGGCAACTATATATGGAGACAACAATGGCTTTTCACTTGGAACCAGTATCCGAATCATTCGTTGCCCTGGCAAGTGGCATCGACCTGAGTAAGCCGCAGGATCCCGGAACGATACAGGAAATCATCAACGGCATGGACAAATATGCCGTCATGGTCTTTCGCGGCCAAACGCTGACGCAGACCGAGCAAATCGCCTTTGCACGCCAGTTCGGTCCTGCCGACACCCGTCTCGATGAGATTATGCGCAAGATTCAAACGCGCATGGAATATACCGAAGTCAGCGATATTTCAAACGTCGACGCCTCCGGCAAGGTCGCCACCAAGGACAATCGTCAAGCGATGATGAACATTGGCAACCGGATCTGGCACACGGACAGTTCTTTCATGGACTATCCGTGGCGCTACTCAATGTTGTACGCCGTGACCGCCGTCAGTTGGGGCGGCGAAACACAGTGGGCCGATCTGCGCGCCGCTTACGATGCACTCGACGCCCGCGACCAAGCGCTGGTGCAGGATCTGGTCGGTGAACACTACGCCCTGCAATCGCGCATGACACTCGGCTATACGGATAGCAGCCAAGCTGAACTTGAGCTGTTTCCGCCAGTGCGCTGGCCATTGGTGCGTACCCATGCGGGGTCCGGACGCAAGCTGCTGTTCGTCACCAATGCGATCCGCGAAATCATCGGCATGTCGCTGCCTGAAGGCCGGCAACTGATCCAGGATCTGCTCGAACATGCGACGCAGCGGGAATTCGTCTACACCCACACTTGGCGGCCGGGCGATCTGGTGATCTGGGACAACCGCGCGGTATTGCACCGCGGCAGACGCTTCGACATGAACGAGCGCCGTGAAATGCGCCGGGTCGCCACCGTGGATGACATTCCTTCCTTACCCATCGACGAAGCGTCACGTACGCGGGTATACGGCCAGCCTTGCATCTGAGCCGACGGAAATCGCGCTAGACGTATTCGCAAAACATGTCATATGAAATGGAAGGCCATATGGAACATTCTGAAAACCGAACGAACGACACCCTATTACGGTCCTACAACATTAACCCAGGTGACTGGGAACCATTCCTCGAGGTTTGGAGGCGCATTGTGGCGGTTCGAAAACGTCACGGTTTCGAGGTCTTATTCGCCTTCGTCGACAAAACAAATAATGTATTCACTTGGGCAGTTCGCCACGACGGCGATATAAACGCCGCTGCGGATAAATATTATAAGGACCCAGACAGGATTGCTTTGGAGTATGTCGGGGATTATGTCACGGATTACAAAGTGACGGAAGTAAGTCGTGAACCGATTCCCTGACCTGCCCTTCCAAGCTTTTTTCGACGCGATGCATGATGACGTGCTAGGCGTTAATCAATCGCCAAACTAATTATTCAGGAGAATTTATTTTGGACGCCCCCAGTAATGAGCCACTACGCGAGCTTATCGCCCGCCAACAAATATACGACGCGCTAATGCGTTACTGCCGGGGTGTCGATCGCCTCGACAGGGAGATGATGCTGTCCGCCTACCATCCTGGCGCACGTGACAACCACGGGAGCTTTGATGGTCCGGTGGAGGATTTTGTCGAATGGGTGATCCAGCGCCATCGCGATCAGATTATCTCTTGCACGCATCTGGTCGGAAACGTGTTCATCAAGTTCGAAGGGGATGTCGCTTACTGCGAGTCCTATGTCATCGGAATGCACCGCCTGGCCATCAATGGCGTGCTCCAGGATATGACCGGCGCAGCCCGCTACGTCGACCGATTCGAAGTGCGGGATGGCAATTGGAAGATTGCCGACCGGTTTGTCGTGTTCGACAAGGACAGGCTGGATCCGGTGGTCGGCCAATGGAACGGTCCGCTCACCCAGGAGCTGCTCAAGGGTACCAGGGATGGGCAGGACGCGTCCTATCGATACTTTTGACGGGAAATGCGGCTATCGATCTTCGCCGCACGCGCACCTGGGCTGATGTCCGTCAAGCCGAACTACGTCAACTGAAATATTGAATCAAACAACTTTTATCGGAGGGTTACATGAAGAATCTTAAAGGTCGTACCGCAGTGGTGACTGGCGCAGGCAGTGGTATTGGCCGCGCCATTTGTTTGGCGCTTGCGGGTGAAGGCGTCAATGTCGTGGTTTCAGATATCGAGGAGGCAGCGGCGCAATCGGTTAGCAAGGAAGTGATCGCCTTGGGCGCGCGCGCAATTGCTGTCAAGACGGACGTCGCTCGTCTGGAAGAGGTTCAAGCACTGGCAAACGCCGCCTACGCGGAATTTGGCGATGTGGACATTCTCTGCAACAACGCAGGGGTCGCTTTCCGGCCATTCCGGGCGATCTGGGACACCAGCTACGCCGATTTTCAATGGATGGTGGGCGTCAACATCTGGGGTGTGATCAATGGCGTCCACGTGTTTGTACCGCGGATGCGCCAGAAATCCGGCGAAAAGCACATCATCAACACTTCCTCAATTTCCACGCTGTTTACCGTCCCCGGCAACGCCACTTACACAATGACCAAGGGGGCGGTCGATGGCTTGTCCCAGGTTATCCGTGAAGAGTTGATGGCCGACAACATCGGCGTGACCATTCTCTACCCGGGCCATGTAAAAACCAAGGTGTCCACCAGCGCCCGTCTGCGCTCGGCGGCAGAGCAGGAAGCCAACAGCAAGGTACGTTCTTACGACAGCTATGCGGAAGAACGTGGCGAAGCAGCCAAAGGTACCGCGGCCGGGGTGGCGGGCGGCGGTGTCCATCTGATCGGCGCCGGTGATATCGCCCGTCCGATCGAGGCCGAAGAGGTTGGCCCTATGGTAATCGACGCGATCCTGAACAACCGGCTCTATTGCATGACGCATCCGGCGCCGCGCGAAGGCATCGAAACCAAGACCAGGGAGCTGTTGGGCGGCTATCACCCGGTCGCGTGATGCACCTCTCAAGCACAAAGGCATACATCGTTCTTCCGCATCGGAACGAACGCAACACAATTCAATGGAGCAAAGCATGGAACACTATCCAATCCGAGAAGTAGCGAGCGGCCTGGGCTTTATCGAGGGGCCGATGGAACTGCCGGATGGCCGTATTTTGTTTACCGATGTAGGCGCTGGCTGGTTGATGACAGTCGATCCTGCTTCCGGCGAAGTCGCCAAGTTCGCTGAAACCAAGGGCGGCCCCAACGCTGCGGCCATCGGGCCGGATGGGTATTACTACGTCTGCAATAACGGCGGACTGGGGATGTCGAAGTCGCCCCGGGGATATACCCTGCCGATCGCCGGTTCGCATGGCGATCAGCCAATTGCAGCTTGTATTCAGCGGGTAAGCCCCGACGGCAAAGTGGTCACTATGCTGTACAGCGAATGCAACGGCGTGCCATTGGTCGCTCCAAATGACTTGGTGTTCGATTCGAGCGGCGGATTCTATTTCACCGACACCGGCCATCCCCATGGCCGCGACGCCGATCTTGGCGGCCTATATTATGCGAAGGCGGACGGCAGCAGCATCGTGGAATTGATCCACGAAGCGGCCCCGCATGCACCACTTACCCAGCCAAATGGCTGTGGCTTGTCGCCGGATGGCAACCGCGTCTACGTTGCGGAAACCGGCTCCGGCCGACTCTGGTACTGGAATATCGAAAGTCCGGGCAAGCTGACCGCAACGCCTGAAGCGTTTTCCGCTAACGGCGCGGTGTTTCTGTACGGTATGGACGGCTACAACTTCTTCGACTCCCTTGCAGTCGACTCGGCCGGCAACGTCTGTGTCGCGACCATCATGAAGGGCGGTATCAGCGTCGTGACGCCCGAGGGACAGCTGAAGGATTTCATCCCGCTGCCAGTCTATGATCCGTTCCCCACCAATATCTGCTTCGCTGGCGATGGCTTGCGCAAAGCATATGTCACGGCGGCGGGCACCGGCAGGATTTATGAAATCGCGTGGCCGCAGGCCGGCTTGGCGCTGAACAACAGCTGACCAGCAGGCCGCCAGGAAGAGACTCGATGACACATGAACGGAGCAATAAATGATCGAACTTCGCTTTGATGGACGGGTGGCGCTGGTAACGGGCGGCGGCCGGGGGCTGGGGCGCGACTATGCGCTGTTGCTGGCGTCACGCGGTGCAAGTGTCGTCGTGCATGATTCCTGCATTGGACTACCGGGCCGGGTCCGCGATTTGCGGGCCGCCCAGGACGTGGCAAACGAGATCGTCGCAGCAGGTGGCAAGGCAGTCGCAAACTTCGACAATGCAGACACGCAGGAAGCGGCGGCCGCCTTGATTCGCTCGGCAGTTGCCGCATTCGGACGGCTGGACATTGTCGTTAACACCGGGGGCGACTGTGTACCAGGACTCAGCGCTGAAGAACGGGCCGCAACAAACTTTGAGGCGCTGTGGCGAGCCCACATCCTCGGCGCCCTGTACGTTGGGCGGGCCGCCTTGAGACACATGAAGGAACAACGCCATGGGCGGATCGTCAACATGGCGTTGCATGCGGATTGTCAGGGCATTATCGGCAGCCTTGAATATGCCACAGCCAATGCCGCCCTGCATGGCCTGACACACGCGCTATCGCTGGAGTCAGCGGAGCATGGCATCGGAGCCAATACAGTAGTTTTCGAGCCCGGACAAGTGCCGCCCGCGGCCGGCTGGCTGTGCCACGAAGTATGCGATGCCAATGGCGAAAGCTTTGACGCCATGAAGTTGGGGAGCGGGTCGATGAGCGGTGACGCAAAGCCGCCCTCGCCCAGCGCGCCACATACGGCCAGCGAGCAATCCGGGAAGGACGCGAAGGCTGTTTATCTGGTCGGTGCGATCGATGTGGAGGATCACGAGGGCTATGGCGCCTATCGTCGCGAGGCAGGACCATTGTTCAGGTCGATCAATGGCGTCGAGTTAATTTCTGCTGATGACAATCCGGAAATCTTCGAAGGCAGGCAACCTGCGAATCATTTGCTGATCGTCAAATTCCGAGACCAGGAAACGCTGCGCAACTTCTACCATTCCGAGGCGTACACGGCAATCAAACGCCATCGGCTCGATTCCAGCACAGCCCGGTTCTTGATGGGAATGCGTGGCATCTAGCGTCTGCGCGGCAGGCGAAATATAACGGGTCGATCCACACCGTCCGTTCCAGCTCCGTCTTCCGCATGCGCTCGCATCGGCAGCGCCAGCTTCCATGAACACCAACATTCAGCAAGTAAAGGAAAAATAGATGCGCATGACGACCAAGTTGAGGCAACTGCTCGCACAGGAGATGGTGGTGGCGCCAAGTTGCTTTGATCCTCTGTCGGCCCGCCTGGCGCAACTGGCGGGATTCGAGGCGATCCATCTGACAGGCCTGGGCATCGAGGCAACGCAACTCGCTGCCCCCGATCTCGGACTCCTTACACTCACCGAGATTGCGTCCCACGCGGCGAGGATAGCGGCAGCGATCGACATTCCTATCCTGGCCGACGTCGATACCGGCTTTGGCGGCGTGCTCAATGTGCGCCGGACCATCCGTGAAATGGAGCGTGCCGGCGTGGCGGGCATCCATATCGAAGACCAGGCTATGCCCAAACATTGCCCCCTGCTGGCCGGCCGTAAAGTGGTGTCGCGCTCAGAAGGGATAGACCGCATCAAGGCCGCCTGCGACGCTCGGACCGATGCGGACTTCGTCATTGTGGCGCGCAGCGATGCCGATGTGCTTTCGTTCGACGAGGTGGTGGAGCGCAGCAACCTCTATCTCGAGGCGGGGGCCGACATGGTCATGCCGATGATCATGAATGTGCAGGGTAAATCCTATTTCGGCCTGCCACCGGATGAGCAAATGGACTGGGCACGTCGACTCACGCAGGCAATCGAAGGGCCGGTCATGGGGATGGGTAACAGTCCACCGGCCGGCTATAGCGCGAAGGACATGGCCGAAGCGGGATATTCCTTCATCATGTTCGCGGGCACGGCGCTCGGCGCCGCCGCCAACGCCATGGCCGAGGTGTTTGGCGAGATCAGGAAGAATGGCGGCGATGCCGCGTATTTCGCCGCCCACCCCGGCGCCTATCAGGATCCCCTCGCCTTGATGCGGGCCGTGCACCTTGATGCGTACGCGGATTTCGAGCGCAAACATAGCGGTTCCCTCTAGAGGGAATCCGTTATCGCCGAATAATCAAATGGATGACAGGAGAAGTAGAATGGGACAGACGATGGCGGCGAAAATTCTCGCCAAGGCAGCAGGGAAACCTCGTGTGGACGTTGGCGAAGTTGTTCTGGCAAAGATTTCACTGATGACGTGCCTGGACGGGACAACGTTCATCGATTCGTTCAACAAGCACGATCTCAAACTGTGGGACCCCACAAAAGTAATTTTCTGTTTCGACCACAATTTTCAGCCCGAATGGATGCCGCAGGTCGCATGGAGAGAACATCCGAAAATCAGGAAATTCGCCAAGCAGCAGGGAATCCCTGACGAAAATGTGTATGACATCGGACGCAACGGCATCTCTCACCAAATTCCTGTCGAAGAAGGCTGGGCGCTGCCAGGTACGGTGTGCATCGGCGCCGATACGCAGAGTTCCACCATGGGCGCGACGAACAGCTTCGCGCTGCCTGTCATGTATGGCGCCGATCCGATCTTACTCACCGGCGACATTTGGATGATCGTTCCGGAATGTGTCCGCGTGAATCTGTCCGGCACCCTGCGCAAAGGCGTCAACGGCAAAGATATTGTCTATCGGCTCATTCAGGATCTGGGATCGAGCGTCAATGGCCGGGTGATCGAGTTTTCCGGTCCAGGCGTGGCGGCACTACCAATGGATGTACGGCTGGCGATTGCCAACGGCGCGGTGCAAATTGGGGCGCTGACGATCATCTTCCCTGCCGACGAGACGCTTACCGCGTATCTCAATGAGCGCGCAAGACAACCTTTTGAGACGGTCGCGCCAGACCCCGACGCGGACTACGTGGCGACTTATTCCCTGGACCTGTCCGACATTAATTACCTGATCGCGGGGCCACACGAGATCGACCTCATCCGACCCATTGCCGAGTTGGAGGGGTTGGAAGTGACCGCCGCAAATATCGGCTCCTGCGCAAGCGGCCGGCTCTCGGACCTGGCCCTGGCGGCGGAAGTACTGCGCGGGCGCAAGGTACACCCTGGCGTCCGCCTGGTCGTCACGCCCATCTCGGCTGAAACATACCGGGAGGCAATGGCCGCCGGGATATTGCAGATTCTTGTCGATGCCGGTGGCACCGTTACCCAGCCCGGTTGCGGTGGCTGCTATAGCGGAAATTTATCGCCGCTTAAGCTCGGCGACGGAGAACGCTGTATTTCCACATCGGTCGAAACCTTGCGGGGAAGGATGGGCAGTGCCGAGGCCGAAATCTTGCTTGGCAATGCTGCCGTCGTCGCTGCATCGGCCATTGAAGGGAAGGTCGCCAATCCCGCCAAATACCTGTTAAAACAAACGGAGCTTGCATCATGATGTTACGCGGAAGAGTCTGGAAATTTGGCGACGAGATCGGCGCGACCGATTTGGTCTCCGCGCGCTATGACAAGGAAGGCATGGCGCGAAAATGGGACGAATGCGCCAAGCACGTCCTGGAAGATATGGATCCGGCTTTTGCCGCATCCGTGCGCAAGGGCGACATCCTTCTGGCCGGCGAGAACTTCGGCAACGGCCATGCACACTATTACATGACCGCGATTATGGGATGTTCGGCAGCGGGCCTGGCGGCGCTGCTTGCAGAAAGCTTCAACGGGCTCTTCCTTCGCGCGGCAATCGACGCCGGCGTTCCAGCCTGGTCTTTCAAGGGGCTGTCGTCGCTGGTCAATAGCGGTGAAAACCTGGAACTGGATTTGCAAACGGGGGTTGCCAGGAATCTAACCTCAGGCAAGACCAAACAATTCGATCCGGTCTCCGACATCGTTCTTGGCATCCTGGCCGCTGGCGGCAGCCGCAACTGGGCACTACGCCGCGTCGGAGCTGAACACGCCATTTAGAGCCGATGACGGGTGCCATGTGCGCACCCGTCATTTTTTGTCATCGGCCACCTCGAATTCCCACAGGACTAAAAATCCGACGGCGCTTCCCGGCCCCGTCGGTGCATAGTCACGCGCCCCCCAGCGATCTCATCTGTCACGACTTCATGCATATGCGCTCCGGATTTTTTACGCCCCATGCTCGTTTTCGATAAGTACTACTTGCTTGACAAAAGTGGAATGTATTGAGCCAGCATGGCCCTTCCCGAGATAATGATTCCACAAAAGATGCGTGCCCGATTTGCTTTTCGAACACGAGCACCGCAGAAGTGGAACTGTGCATGACGCAATTCCAGATTCCGTTAAAAATGGAGACAGACATCATGGCTAAATTTCGAAAGTCGTATATCGCACTATCCATTGCAACCATCGCTGCCGCTTGCGGCTATTACCTCATCAATGCCAATGCCGCGAATCAGCCGGCGACTGCGGCCACTCCAGGTTCGCATGAAGCTGAGCAGGAAGCCATGGCCAAGGCATATGCGCAATCGGTAGACCTCGCGCGCCTGTTCTCCACACGATAATCCTCCTCTGCGGGGAACACCTGGCCTGAAGGTGCAGGCCAGGTGTTAGTGTTCGTGACATGCTTCGTCATGCATTCTCAGCCCGCCGCCTCGTCAAATGACAGGTAGCCATTCACTTCGAGTCCAAAGCCGCTCACGCTCGGCAGCTTGCGCTGCGACGACATCAGCAACATCTTGCCGACACCGAGGTCGCGCAGGATTTGCGCGCCGATGCCATGGTGGCGCGGATCCCACGAATAAGCAGGCCGCCGGCCCGGGGCCGCCGCGTCCAACATCGCCAGCATATCCTGCCCCATTTGCTGGTTGTGCAGCACCACCAGCGCACCCAGCCCACGCAGGGCGATGGTCTTGAGTGCACGATCGATGTTGAAACTCGGGTGCTGACCGAAGTCATCGACGATGTCGAGCACCGACAAATTCTCATGCACGCGCACCGGTGTCTCGATATCCGGGCAAATCGGACCTTGCGTTAGAGCGACATGGACCTGCCCGTTGGTCTTGTCTGCATAGGCGTGCAGCTGGAACTTGCCGTGAGGGGTGCTGACTTCCTTCCGCGTTACGCGTTCAACCAGCTTGTCGTGGTTGGCGCGATAGTGGATCAGGTCACGGATGGTGCCGACCTTGAGCCCGTGTTCCCGGGCGAATTCAATCAGGTCGGGCAGGCGCGCCATGGTGCCGTCGTCCTTGAGGATTTCGCAAATCACAGCGGCCGGCTCCAGGCCCGCCAGTTGCGCCAGGTCGCAACCGGCCTCGGTATGGCCAGCCCGCACCAGCACGCCGCCATTTTGCGCCTCCAGCGGGAAGATATGGCCTGGCTGTACCAGGTCGTTGGGCTTAGCATCGCGCGCTACCGCGGCCTGGACCGTGCGGGCGCGGTCATGCGCGGAGATGCCGGTCGTCACGCCTTCAGCCGCTTCGATCGACACGGTGAACGCGGTGCGATGCGGCGAACGGTTATCGCTCACCATCGGCGGCAGATTGAGCCGGCGGCAGCGCTCCTGCGTCAACGTCAGGCAAATCAGCCCGCGGCCAAACCTGGCCATGAAGTTGATCGCTTCCGGCGTCACATATTCCGCCGCCAGCACCAGGTCGCCCTCGTTCTCGCGGTCTTCGTCGTCGACGAGGATGACCATACGGCCGGCGCGGATGTCGGCAATGATTTCGTTAGTAGAGTTGATTGACATAGCAGGATAAGAAAAGAAAAATTGAGAAAAGTTCGGACACGCCCGTACACAGCAATCGTTGCCGGTCACGCAAACTCGATCACGTCATCCACCGGCCTGCGCGGTTTCTGCGGCCGGTTGCCCTGCGCGGCATAACCGACCGTGACCAGAATCACCGGCACCTCGTCCTCGCCCAAGCCAAATTCGCGCGCCACACCATGTGGGTCGAAGCCGCTCATCGGACCGGTGGACAAGCCCTTGCCCTGTGCGGCCAACATCAGCGTCATTGCCGCCAGGGATGCGGAACGAACCGCCTCGTCACGCTGCAGTAGCGGCTTGTCGAGATATGACGCCCGGGCCTGGTTCACCATGCCTTCGCGCACCGATGGATCAATGTAGCCGGCGTCGACCGATGGCTGGAGTGCGGTTGACAACTGCTCGTATGCGGCCAGCGTACCGCAGACAATGAAGGTGACGGGCGCATCGGCCACGTTTTGCTGCCCATAGGCGACTGCCGTCAATCGTGCCTTGGCCTCGGCCGTGCGCACGGCAATGAATTTCCAGTTCTGGAAGTTGTAAGCGGAAGGCGCGCATGTCGCCATGCGGACCAGGTCGACGATCTCGTCATCGGACAAGGGACGGCTGGTGTCGTAATAATTGGTCGAAACGCGCGATTCGATCAGTGACTTGATGGTGTCGTACATGGGTTGTTCCACACTGCTTGTTGGGTTGATGATGACGCGCATTGGATCGCCGGCCAGGGCTGCCAATTCAGTCGCGCGCTTGGGTTCGTAAAGCCATTTGAGCGCACCTTAGCACATCATTTTTCGCAAAAACCGTGCTGTCGTTAACTCACATGAGATTGACGCAAAGTCTCATGGTCAAGCCTGCGCGCCCCCCCGTACAGTGTGTCCCATGCCCGGCAGCCTTAAGCAGCCGGGCTGGTACGACCTTGGCAATCAGAACCTGCGCAAGCAGGTCACTCTAAAAATTTATTGAGAGGGGCAACAATCCTATGAGCAATCAATACCGCTCCAGCACCACCGGCACGCGCAAGCGCCTGATATTCAATCTCTTCACCATGGATACGCCGTCGCACATCTTCCATGGGACATGGCGTCATCCCGAGTCGCGCTCGCTCGATTACAACAACCTGGACCTCTGGGTCGAGATCGCGCAGCTTGCCGAGCGTGGCAAGATGGATGCGATCTTCTTCGCCGACGTCTTCGGCATGTACGAAAGCTTCGGCGGCACGGCGGACGGCATCATCAAGAACGCTGTGCAGTTTCCGATCAGCGATCCGAGCACGCTGATCTCAGCGATGAGCCACGCGACGAAGAACGTGGGCTTCATTTACACCAATTCCGTGCTCCAGCAACACCCCTTCGCCTTCGCCCGCACCATCTCCACCCTGGATCACCTGACCAAGGGGCGCGTCGGCTGGAACGTCGTTACCAGTGTCTCAAAGAATGGCTCGCGCAGCATGGGCCTCGAAACGATCACCGATCATGACGAACGCTACCGCTGGGCGGAAGAGTATTCCGAAGTGACATACAAGCTTTGGGAAGGCTCCTGGGAAGATGGCGCGGTGCTTCGCGACGTCAAGAGCGGGATCTATGCCGACCCGCGCAAGGTCCACAAGATCAATCACGTCGGCAAGCGCTACAGTGTTGAAGGCCCGCACCTGGTGGAGCCGTCGCCGCAGCGAACGCCTGTACTGTTCCAGGCTGGAGCATCGTCTGCCGGAGAAGCCTTCGCGGCACGCCATACGGAGGGGGCCTTCATGGTCTCCGGCAGACGATGCTCCAGCCT
>Ga0307408_100000685_pt1 | contig 27849 bp, 27 predicted proteins | sample 322Cmetagenome_FD_202116 | JGI IMG/M metagenome (GOLD analysis project Ga0307408, IMG submission 202116) | Maize rhizosphere microbial communities from greenhouse at UC Davis, California, United States - 322HYB-C-3 | ecosystem: Host-associated > Plants > Roots > Rhizosphere > Soil | place...
ACACTTTGATCCTTCCCGGCGTTTACTACTAGCATAATGGACGCATCCATACCGCTGGCGAGCAGAAGGCCCAATGAAATTCCGCACCATCATCATTATGCTGAGCGCCATCGCCCGCTTGGACTGGGTTTCGGCCGGCTGCGAACAAATACGCATCGGCTATGTCAACCAGGAGCGCCCCCCCCCCCCTACTATCTGGGCGCCGGGTCAGAAGTACCCGCCAGGCCTGGCGCATCGGCGGAGCTGTTCCAGCGTTTTGCCGCCATCGGAGGATGTGATGCCAGCTTAAGGCGTCTTCCCGTCAACCGCATCATCCCCTCCCTGGCCGCAGGCCAATTGGACTTCGCTCCACTGGATTCAAGCAGCAAAGATATCCCTGAGCTCGCCTTTCCCCGTGACAAAAACAATCAGCCGGACATCGCGCGCGCGGTGCCAATAAACATCGTGGTATTCGTCCGCAGCGCAGACCAGATACCGCCTGCGACTGACCCGGAAAAGTATTTCCGCGAGCGCTTGCTTGGCGTGACCCTGGGGGCCACCTATCGAACCCGCATACAGCGGCTGGGCTTGAAAATTGATAGCGGCGCGGTCGATATCGCGCGCAATCTCGATAAACTGAAGTTGCATCGCGTCGACGGATTTGCCGTCTCCGTGACATCACCAAACGATATGGACTCCTACGTCGCCCAAAAATATCAAGGCGCCATCGTCAGGCTGGAGCAACCCCTGTTCACTGACCATATCTGGATCGCCGCCAGTGAAAGCTACTATGCAGCGCATCCGGAGCAGGTCGAAAAAATGTGGACATGGCTAGGCTCCGCAGGCAAGCGGGAATATTTCAACCTGCTAAGAGAATACAGCGAGATGCCCCCACCAAGGCAACCAGACAGCCAGTCTGAGTGATTCACAAAAACCGCCTTTCAGCGGTTGTCCTCGCCCAAGCTTCGGCATATGGTGTTCGTCCCCTCAGCACCAGCCCGCATGAATGCGTGTGTGAGTCGTACCACTTCCGCCAAAGGACGGCGCGCGATACCGGTTGCGGTACGTAAGGCGCAGGGCGAGATGGGCCGGCACCTGCGTGGACAGCTTGGACCTGGCCAGTACCGTCAGAGATCCACCTTCATCGACAGTTTAACCACCCGGGGAAGACCGGCGCTAAGCCGCGTACCCGCGCCTGCCCAGTAGCGCTTGTCGCCAGCGTTGTCGACGTTAAGCTGCCAGGTGGTGCGCTTGCCAAGCATTTGCGCAGCATATCGCCCGCCCAAGCTGAACAAGGTATTGCCGCCCAAGAAGGCCTGGTTCAGGTCGTTGACCGGACGGCGGCCCGTGAAATACGCGCCTGCGTTGAAGGACAGGCCCGGGATCATGTCCAGGTCATAGGACACGAAGGTGCTCGCGGTCCGCTTGGACGCGTTTTCCGGCAGCTTGCCGTTATAGGCGGCATTGATGTTGCGAAATTCCGGTTCGATCAGCTGGGCCGATCCCTGCCATGACAGCTGGCGAGTCAGCTTGCCCTGGGCGGACAATTCGACGCCGCGGTAACGCTGCTCGCCGTCGGCAGTAAAGATATTCGCCGCGTTCGTGTAGTAGCCCGGGCGCTCGATATCGAACAGTGCCACTTGCAGCAGCGTGCCGTTCGGCACTCTCCAGCGGGCTCCCAGCTCTTTCTGCGTGCTCACGCCTGGCGCAAGCCGTTCGCTCTGGTTAACGGTGCCGGCGGGAGCGGCTTCGCCTTCCTCCAGGCCATGCGCCACCGAGGCATAGAACGACAGGTCCGTATCCGGCCGGTAGACCAGCGCGCCCATCGGAGTCGTCTCGCGCACGTTGTACCGGTTTGCGCCCTGGGCGCTGCGATAGTGCACGCTGCGCACGCCACCGATGGCCTGCCATTTGCCAAGGCTTAGGCGATCGATCGCATACACGCCCTGGTCGCGGCTCTCCAGTGCTGCCGTGGAGGGAGAGGTGGGGTATGCGCCAACCGTGTAGGCCGTTACAGGGACCGGGTTGTACAGGTTCTGCGACGCAACGGTGTAATTGGCAGTGTAGATCGGGTCCTGGCCCTTGTTGGTCTGGGTCACGCCAAGAGTCAATTCATGCTTCACCGGGCCGGTGCTGAACGAACCGGCCAGTTCCGTACGCAGCATGTCGGAATCCACCATCTGGTCCTGGATGTTGCCGCGGACACTGCCGGCGCCGGTGGTCACTGCCGCAGCGTTCGTGAAGCGGAATTGCGGAAGCGTGCGGTGGCGGTTCGTCTGCGAGTGGCCTGCTTCAACGGTCAGTGCCCAGTCCTCGCTCAGGGCAAAATCGCCGCGCAATTGTGCGTTCTTCGTCTCGGTGCGGAAGAGCGCCCAGTCGGGGCCGACCAGCCTGCGCGGATCGACCGCGTGCGGCAGGGTGATGACATTGTTCACAGCCGGCGGCAGGGTCACGCCCGCTTGCTCGGTCACGCGGCGCCGGTCGAATTCCAGGTCTGCCCGCAGGCGCACCCGCGGATTGACGCGCCAGTCCAAGGCAGCCGATGCAAAAGCGCGATTGCCGTTGCCTGCGTTGTCCAGGTGGGAACCGAGCGTGCCGCCCGCGGCGTTGATGCGTACGCCAATTTCCTGTTCCTCGCCAAACCTTCGTGCGATGTCCGCCGAGGCTACCGCCGTGCCGTTCTGGTCCACGACCAGGGCGGTCGACGTGACGGGCTCCCTGCCCGCGCGCTTGGTGACGAAATTCACGACGCCGGCCGGCGAAGTGAAGCCGTAATAGAGCGCGGTTGCGCCCTTGAGCACTTCCACGCGCTCCTTGTTCTCCATTGGAACCTGCGAGAAGTTCATGATGGGCAGGGAGCCATTCAGCCGGTAGTTGGTACGGTTTTCCACCGCGATGCCGCGGATGACCAACTGGTCCCAGGTGTCGCCGCCGTTCTGCTGGCGGGTGACGCCAGCCGTGTTGCGCAGCGCGTCGTACAGCCCGGCAGCCCCCTGGAGCTCCAGGACCTCGCGCGTGACCACGTTGACGGTCGACGGCACGTCCATGATGTCCGACCCGCGGAAACTGCCCGCCTCGACCGTGTTGGGCACAAAGCCTTGGGCCTTCGCAGCGGTAACTTTTACCGCGTGCATAACCTGCTCGTCCGCCTCCTGTGCGGTAGCGACGAGGGGGAATGCCAGGGACAGTGCAACGCACAGGTATATACGGCGGGGGATTTTTGCGTCGGGCATGACTACTGGATTCCTAACTTGCTGAATGAAACCTCAATTTTAGCGGTAATGATAATCATTCTCAACTTGCGGACGAAATATTTGAGTCGGCGGGCGGTTGCCAAAGTTGGTAAGATAGAATTAGTTTCCATCTACCAACCAGGAATCGCGTGGACTTCCAGTCTTTGAATTGCCCGCAATGTGGTGGCGTGCTTCCCCGCCAGGCAATCTGGCGCACCGTCGCCTGCCCTTACTGCGACGCCACCGTCACCCGTTCCGATTCAGTCGTAGACATCGCCCGCTTCCGTGAAGCTCTCGAGCGTTTCCAGAATGATCCGGCTGGCCAGGACGCCCGTTGCGGCGAACGTCGCTACCGCATCATCCGCCAGTTGTATCAGGGCGCCGGCTCGCGCCTGATGCTGGCGCGGCGCTGCGGGCGCCTGGGCGAACACGTGGTGCTCAAATACGCCGACGCGGCGAAGCTGGAGCGCGAACGCGACGTTTTGCGCCAGCTGCAGGCAGATACTTCTTCGGGTTCCGCCTATTTCTCGCAGCGGCTGCCGGAATCCATCGCATTGGGCCAGGACGGCAATGGCGGCACGGTGCACGTGTTACGCCACCCGCAGGGCTATTGGGGCAGCCTGGCCGAAGTGCACCGCAATTACGGGACCGGCCTCGATGCGCGCCATGTCACGTGGATGTGGCGCCGCGTGCTCGAGGTGCTAGCCCATGTGCACAGCATCGGCTGGAGCCACGGCGCGGTAAGCCTTGAGCACATGCTGGTGCATCCAGCCGACCACGGCGTTTTCCTGGTCGGCTGGTCCCATGCCAAACGCCATGGCGACCAATCGCGCGACCTGATGCAGTCAGCATGGAGCATGCGCGCCCTGCTGGCAGGCCAGCGCGTTGGCGACGATGCGCCTGGCATTCCGGCATCGGTGCCGGCTCCGCTGGCGGCAGTATTGCAGCGCGCCTGTTCCGATGTGCACTGGCTTCGGGCGCTAGGCGCGGCGGGCCTGCACCAAGAAGTCACCAGCGCGGCGGCGGCCGCATTCGGCCCGCCGCGTTTCCTTCACTTCCAACCAACACCCTAATCGTATCCAGAGGAGCCAAATGGGACACGGTAACTACTCTTTCTCCGCACACGCAGCCCTGGTCGCCGACCGGGCGTCCGCATCGCGCACCGAAGTCTTCCAGCAGCGCAGCTGCCATCCGTTGATGAACCCAAAGGGCATCAAGATGCGCGAGTCGCGCGACAATGCCGACCATCCGAATTCACTGGGCATCGTGTTTGCACTCGACGTCACCGGCTCGATGGGCGATATCCCGCAGCAGCTGGCGACCAAGGAGCTGCCGACCTTCATGCGCCTGCTGATGGCCTGCGGCGTGGCTGACCCGCAGATCCAGTTCATGGCGATTGGCGATGCCGTTTCGGACAACGCGCCTTTGCAGGTCGGCCAATTCGAGTCGACCGCGGAACTGATGGACCAGTGGCTGACCTGGAGCTACATCGAGGGCGGTGGCGGTGGTTCGGGCGAAGAGAGCTATGAACTCGCCTTCTATATGGCGGCACAGCACACCGACCTCGATTGCTGGGCCAAGCGCCGCAAGAAAGGCTACCTGTTCGTGACCGGCGATGAACTGCCCTACCCTGAGGTGTCGCGCCACCAGATCGAAGCCCTGGTTGGCGACCGCCTGGACCAGGATTTGCCGATCGAGGAAGTGATCGCCGCCGCTTCCGAGACTTTCCACCTGTTCTTCCTGATTCCGGACCTGCAGCGCCGCCAGCGTTGCGAAGCGCGCTGGCGCGAACTGCTTGGCGATCACGTGATCTGCATGGAAGATCCGCAGGATGCCTGCGCTGTAGCCGCCTCCATCGTGGCGCTGACCGAAGGCGCCTTGCCGAAGCTGGACGCATTGCCGGGCGTGCTGTCTGGTGAAGGCATCAATGGCGGCCGCGTCTCCGCCATCGTGCGCGCGCTGCGGCCGTATGCAGCCCTGCTGGAGAACGGCACGGCGCACGATATCCCTGTTTCGTCGCCGGCCGTGGCGCTCGGCGAGCGTCCTTGGTGGAGGCGTCTGTTTGGTTGAGGGCAGGATCGTATCGGTCATCGGGCTTGCCTTCGGTGACTGCGGCAAAGGCTTGTTCACGGATTACCTTTGCCGCGCCAGGTCGGCGCACACAGTGGTGCGCTTCAATGGCGGCGCGCAGGCTGGGCACAATGTTGTCCTGCCTGATGGCCGCCACCACACCTTCTCCCAGTTCGGCGCAGGCACGTTCAATCCCGGCGTAGCAACCGTGTTGTCCGCACCAGTCGTTGTCCATCCGACCGCCTTGCTGGTCGAAGAAACCTACCTTCAGCGCACGGGCGTCAGCGGCGCGTTGGACCGCCTGTTCATCGACGAACGCTGCCTCATCACCACGCCCTATCACGAAGCCGCTGGCCGCCTGCGCGAGCGCGCACGTGGCGCTGCCGCGCACGGCAGTTGCGGCGTAGGTTTCGGTGAGACGGTCGGCCACGCACTAGCCCATCCCGGGCAGGCACTCCGCTACGCCGACCTGCTGCATCCCTCGCGCGCCCGCGACAAGCTCGAAGCCATGCGCATCACCTTGCGCGCCTCCTTGCCCGACGACGCACCGGTATTGAACCCGCAAGACGCAGCGATCCTTGATGATCCAGCGTTTGGAGTGCTCTGGCTTGAACATGCACAACGCCTGATCGCCAAGGTGCAGCCCTCCGCGCCCGAACAAATCGCCGCGCAATTGGCGCGCCCGGGCAGCATCGTCATGGAAGGCGCCCAAGGCATGCTGCTCGACGAGTGGCACGGCTTCCACCCGCACACGACGTGGAGCAGTACCGGCCCCGCCGCAGCCGAAGCCGCGCTGGCTGGCTATGGCCTGGCCGAACGCATCACCCATCTCGGCGCAATGCGCAGCTACCTCACACGCCACGGCCAAGGCCCGATGCCGACGGAAGACCAGTCCTTGCAAGGCCTGGCGGAGCCACACAACGCCGACAGCGGCTGGCAAGGCCGCTTCCGCCGCGGCCATCCCGATGCCGTGCTGCTGCGCTACGCACTCGCCGCTGCAGGCCGCATCGACGGCCTGCTGGTCAGCCACCTCGATGCATTCGAGGGCGCAGCCAGGCTGCGCTGGGCCCACAGCTACGACCTGCACGGCCGCGAACTCTGCGACCTCCCGCAAGCCAGTCGTCCCAACTTGGCGCACCAGGAAGCGTTATGCGAACAGCTGCGCGCCGCACGCCCCAACTACTCCCCCGAGCCCATCGCCAACGCCAATGCATTCCTCCACGAGCTAAAGGCCATCACAAATCTGCCCATCCTCCTCGGCTCACGCGGCCCGACCTGGCGCGATGTTGCGCCGCAGCCGGCAAATAGGGCCTGATCCGACCGCATTGCCGCCTAAGCTGGCGGCATGGATACCTACCCAGTCATTGAATTCCGCCGCTACACGACTGTAGAAGGCGGGCAGGCAGCGTTCACGCGCTATTTCGAAACCCTGTTCCCGGAAGCTTTCCAGCAACTGGGCGCGCTGGCGCTTGGCCAGTTCACGGAGCGCGGCAATCCGAACAGCTTCCTCTGGATGCGCGGCTTCACCAGTTGGGAGCAGCGTGCCGTGGTCAACGCCGCCTTCTACTATGGCCCGGTATGGAAGGAGCACAAGGCCACGCTGAACGGCCTGATGACCGACAGCGACAACGTCCTGCTGCTGCGCCCTTTGCGCCCCGACAGCGGCGTGCCAGTCATGCCTGCAGTCGACCCCGTGCTGGAAGCGGACGGCGCCCAAGGCGAAGCGGTCGCCGTCCTCTGCACCGTGAAACCCGGCCAGCTCGAACGCTTTGCCGAACTGGCCGCGCCAGCCTTCGCTGCATGGAACGATGCCGGCTGGCGCGGCGCCGGCACCCTCGTCACGCTCGACATGCCCAACAACTTCCCGCAACTGCCCGTGCGCGGTGACGGCCCGCATCTGGTGTGGCTAGGCATCGCAGCCCCTGGCAACGAATCGCCGGCACTGGCAGCACTCACTGATGCAGCTCGCGACCTGCTGCGCGAACCACCCGAGCTCGTCCTGCTGCGCCCAACCCACCGTTCGCGCCTGCGATACAACACAAAAATTTAAGCAACAGCCATTGTGCTATGGCATTTGTTTTGGGGATAAAATAACGACTCAGAGAAACATTGCATCGATGGAAGAAGTCATGTCTGAGTTGAAAGATCTTAGCACTTACAGCAAGGACACCCCAGTGGGCCTGCCAGCCGTTGGTGGCCGCGCTGGCGTGTTCGTCCCTACCGACCTGTTCGACCTGGCGAACTCCAGCACCATCCGCAAGGGCGCCGGCATTGTCGGCTTCGGCAACCCGGATGGCTCGCTGACCATCTATTTCGAAGCCAACCGCTTCGACGACTCTTCGCTGCACAAATGGGAAAACAAGGCCCGCAAGGCCTACGACCGCATGGTGGCCGTGGCACCGACCGTGTCCAAGGCCAAGATGGATGCCAAGTTCCTGGAGCAGGTTGGCTATATTGATGGCGCCGGCATCACATTGAAGGAACCGGACCGCCTGAACGACTGGCTCAACCTGTCCAACGCCCTGGATACCGCCCCGGAAGCAGCCGTGGTGCTGTGGGGTAAAAGATAGCGGACGGGCAATAGTCCTACAAAGGCATCGGTTACACTCCGATGCCTTTTTTGTTTGCACTTGATTAAGATGAGCTTACGATCTTAGGCAGGAGCAACCCATGTCCCACCATCCATTTGCCAGCAGTGCTGTGCTGCTCAGCCTGGTGGCCTCTGCAACTTGGCTGCTGTGCTCGGCGGACGTGCTGACGCACATCCCCCTCTTCTTCCACTGATTACCAGCGACGGCCACCGCGGTAACCGTGGCGGTGGCGATTGGTGAACAGGAAATCAAAGCCGATAGTCACCGGCGGATAGGCGTACACCGGCGCAGGTGCATAGTACGGCGCAGGCGCCACGTAGACCGGCTGCGGTGCCACATACACAGGCTGCTGTTCAACGTACACCGGCTCGCTCGAATAAGTCACCGGCGCACCGGAGCGCGCAGCGGTACCGTTCGGCACCGGCGTGACCGACACCGTCCGCCATTCATATGGATTGCTGGACGCGTAGCGCACCGGCTGTTGGGTGGCGCAACCGGCCAGGCCCAGAGCCAGCACCGGCAAGATCATCAAGGTTTTCATGGCATTCTCCTTCCCAGGATTCAACTATAGGGAAAAATCGCGCGCATGTCGCAGCTTTTACAAATGCTTACCGCAGGCAACTCAAATATACGGAATATCGCATTTGTCGACCGGCTTACCCGCCGCATCGACGCGCTGGGCGCATAGCTGGTACGTGATCCCATAGTCCATATTGACACGGTACACCTTACCGTATGGCAGGGAAACCGTTTCCTGCAGCACGTGCTGGTAGCTCAAGGCCGGCACGTCGGCGGGAACGGCGATCGAGGTATGGAAGTTGCGGCGGCGGTCTTGCTGGCGGCGGTGGACGTCGACATTCAGGCCCAGGTCGAGCGTCACGCCGCCCGGCTCGAAGGCGTAGCGCGTCACGTTGCGCGAGGCGAGCAGCACGCCCCAGGCGCAAGGCAAGGCGTCCGGGCAATGCTTGAGTTGGGCCAGCGGGAAGATTTCCTCGTTATTGCTTAATTCCTGGAGCTGCCAGGCGGTACGGGTACCGTCCAGCTTGCCGCTGGCCGCGTTCGGCCAGGTCATGGAATTGACGACAACAACAAACTGCTTGTTGCGCACCGGGTCATTCGGGTCGCGCCACATGGCGCAACCGGATAGCAAGATGCCGGCTAGTGGAACGAGAAACAGAACTTTCATACGGGCTACCCAGACGTGATACCCGCAGATTAACAAAAAACGGCCCGCGAGGGGCCGTTTTCTTGTACAGGAACACAGGTCAGTCCAGTTTCCAGGCGTAGTCCACCTTGGTCCAGGTTTCGGCTGGTGCGCCGTCCTTGGTGCCGGGCTTGAACTTGCAGGCGGTCAGCGCCTTCAATGCGGCCTTGTCCAGGTTCTTGAAGCCGGACGACTTGTCCAGCTTGGAATCCTTGACGTCGCCGTTGGCGGCAACCAGGAAGGACATGCTCACGGTGCCCTGCTCTTCGTTCATCAGGGATGCTTTTGGATACTCAGCCTTGCAATTCTTGGCATCGAACGATGCTGGTACTTCGGCTGCGAAAGCCGATGCGCCCATTGCGAGCGCTACAGCGATAACACTCAACTTGGTAATCATGATGTTCCCCTACTGAACGAGAAAAGAAATGAATTACAGCGACCAGACGTAGTCGACCTTGGTCCAGGTCTGGGCTACGGCGCCATCCTTGGTGCCTGGCTTGAATTTGCAGGCACTGATGGCCTTGACTGCAGCCTTGTCCAGGTTCTTGAAGCCGCTGGATTTATCGACTTTGGAATCCATCACTTCACCGGAAGCCGAGATCAGGAACGACATGGTGACCTGGCCCTGTTCTTCGTTCATCAGGGAAGCTTTCGGGTATTCAGCCTTGCAGTTCTTGGCATCGAATACTGCCGGGGTTTCGCCCGCGAACGCCGAAGCGGAAACGATGGATGCTGCGATAAAACCAATCAGACGCTTGTTCATTTCAAATCCCAATCAAAAATTATGAAAAACTGCGGGTCTGTACCCGTTTATATTTAGAACTCTTCCCACTCGTCGCTGCCGGCGGTGGCGGCGACCACTTTCTTAGGTGCTGGTGCAGCAGCCGGCTTGGCAGCAGGCGCGCGTTTCGCCGGAGCCTTCGGTACCACGGCTACAGCGGTCTGGGTGACAGCCGGCTTGGCGGCGGTCAGTGCAAATTCGGTCTCAGCATCCAGCTTGAAGATCGACACCACGCGCGACAGTTCGCCAGCCTGGTCTTGCAGCGACTGCGCAGCGGCAGCAGCTTCTTCAACCAGCGCAGCATTCTGCTGGGTCATGGCATCCATCTCGATGATGGACTGGTTCACCTGCTCGATGCCGGCGCTCTGTTCCTGCGAGGCGCTGGCGATTTCGCTCATGATGTCGGTCACGCGGCGCACGGAGGCAACCACTTCGTCCATGGTCACGCCAGCCTGGCCCACCAGTTTCGAACCGCGCTCCACTTTCTCGACGGAGTCGCCGATCAGGGACTTGATCTCTTTCGCAGCGCCAGCGGAACGCTGGGCCAGGTTACGCACTTCCGATGCCACCACGGCGAAGCCGCGGCCCTGTTCACCGGCACGCGCTGCTTCCACAGCGGCGTTCAGCGCCAGGATGTTGGTCTGGAACGCGATGCCGTCGATCACACCGATGATGTCGACGATCTTGTTGGCGGAAGCGTTGATCGAGCTCATGGTCTCAACCACTTGCGACACCACCTGGCCGCCTTTCAGCGCCACGTCGGAAGCCGATGCTGCCAGCTGGTTGGCTTCGCGAGCATTGTCGGCGTTCTGCTTCACGGTGGAGGTCAGTTCTTCCATGGCGGAAGCGGTCTTCTCCAGCGAGGAAGCCTGCATCTCGGTACGGGACGACAGGTCGATGTTACCGGCCGCAATTTCGCGGGAAGCAGTGCCGATGGTTTCGGTACCCTGGCGCACCTGGCCAACGATATCCACCAGGCTGTCGCGCATTTCCTTGATTTCGACCAGCAGCGAATCCTTGTCGGTGGACGAGGTATCGATCTGCACCGACAGGTCGCCATTAGCGATGGCGCCAGCAATCGACGCCGTGTAGTCAGGCTCACCGCCCAGTTGCTTCAGCAGGCCGCGGGTGATGACCCAGGCTGCGAAGATCGACACCACCATGGCGGCCAGGCCAGCCACGATCATGAACAGGCGTGCGGAGGAGAAGCCTTCAGCGGCTTCCACTTTCATTTCTTCGTTGATCTTGTCTTCCAGCGAAGCCAGTTGGCCCAGTGCTTCGGTCCACTTCTTCTGCGCTGGCTTGATTTCTTTCAGGTAGATCTTGGTTGCAGCCAGGGCATCGTTGGCCAGCCACAGCTCGGACGCCTTCTTCACGGCCGGCAGCACCAGCGCTTCCTGCGCCTTCACTTGTGTCAGCAGTGCTTTTTCTTCTGGCGTGGCATCCTTGGCGTACAGGGCGCTCAGCTTCGCATCGGCATCCTGGTAATCCTTCAGCTCCTTGTTGATGCGTGCCAGTTCCGGCTCCATGTCGGAAGGCTCGGACATCAGGGTCAGGATTTTCAGGTCGCTGACGTTTTCAACGTTGTTGCGCATGTCGACCACCAGGCGAGTCGCAACAGCATTCACACTCACCACATGATCCAGACGGTCCTGAATCTGAGCCATGCGCCAGATGCCGACGATGGTGATAATGACGAGAAACGCCAGTACCAGGAAAAAACCGAGGGCAAGGCGGGCCCCTACTTTCATTTTGCTCAAATTCATTTCGGCTCTTAATTAGAAGATTTTCGAACGCCTGACGGATGCATTAGTGAAACATTTACCACATCCACTGACCCTTGCTGCTACGCAAGTATCGACAGTAGCAAACTATGACTGCGAATGCAAAGACCGCCGTCGCCGCGGGATGAAACCTGTCGTATTTCATCCCAAAAACACGGTAGGAACCGTAAATTGCAAGTGTTAATCAAGGAAATTATAGACCCGAGGTTTCCACAGGGCAAGCAAATTTTGCTTACTCTGTGGGCAAGTGAACTTCCTTCGGGGAAACAGCTCAGCAGCAGCGCGAATCGGAAGTGAATGCGCAAGACAACTTGTGTTTACTTGGTTCGGCTGTAGGCTTCAAGCAAGATGCGCGGATCGCCGGCCGCCAGTTTCTTGGCATCGGACAGGGTCTGGCGGTACTGGCGCGCACCCTGCAAACCCTGGGCCAGGCCCAGCATATGGCGGGTGATGGTGTTGATCTTGAGGCCCTTGCTGCCCTCTTTCGCGAGCTGTTCTTCGATGTAGGGCATCATCGCCTCCAACACCTGCTCGCGGCTGCGCGGCTCGCTGGCCGCGCCATAATAGCGCTGGTCGAAGGCGGCCATCAGGTAGGGGTTGTGGTAAGCCTCGCGGCCCAGCATGACGCCATCCACGTGCTGCAGGTGGGTATCGATTTCTTCCAGGGTCTTGATGCCGCCGTTGATCAGGATCTCGAACTGGGGGAAGTCTTTTTTGAGCTGGTAGGCGTACTCGTACTTCAGTGGCGGGATCTCCCGGTTCTCCTTCGGGGACAGGCCCTTCAGGATAGCGTTGCGGGCATGCACCACGAACGTCGTGCAGCCAGCTTCCGCCACGGTGCCGACGAAATCGCGCACGAAGTCATAGCTTTCCTCCTGGTCGATGCCGATGCGGTGCTTGACGGTGACCTCGATGTCGACCGCATCCTTCATCGCCTTGACGCAATCGCGCACCAGCTCCGGCTCGGTCATCAGGCAGGCACCGAAAGCCCCCTTCTGCACACGCGGCGACGGGCAACCGCAATTGAGGTTGATCTCATCGTAACCCCACTTCTCGCCCAGTTTGGCGGAAATGGCAAGATCCTTCGGATCGGAGCCGCCAAGCTGCAGGGCGACCGGATGCTCCTCCTCATTGAAGCGCAGGTGGCGCTCCACGTCGCCGTACACCAGCGCACCGGTAGTCACCATCTCCGTGTACAGCCAGGTGTACTGCGAGATCAAGCGATGGAAATGGCGGCAATGGCGGTCGGTCCAATCCATCATCGGCGCCACGGACAGGCGGCGGGAAGGCTTGGGGGCGATCGAGGTGGTCATAATGCAAAGGTCAACGAAAGGGGCTGCACATTATACAGGCACCCGACACTACCTGCACGGCCGAGCCCGTGTCACACCCTGGGGTCACACCCCAAGTGTGACACGGGCTCAACAACAGGTGCGGCTGGGCTCGTGTCACCATTGGGGTGTGACCCCAGGGTGTGACACGAGGTCAGCCGTTGAAGAGTTCTTCGACGCGGGACATGCGGCGGGCGGCTTCGCCTGACAGCGCGCCTGAGGCTGTCATGATCTGGCGGATGCCTTCCAGCGCGCGCTTGCGGTCGACTTCCGCCAGCAGCTTGGGCACTGCCGACATGGCGCGCTCTTCGTCCAGCTGCAGGATCATGTTCTGCTCCTGCACGACTTCCTTGAAGCGCGCCAGCGGTACGCGCTCCTTGGCCGGCAGCAGCGCCCTCAGTTCGCGCAGCACGCCAAAGGCCCGCTCGTCCGCCACCCGCACTTCGGGACTGCGGGCGATATACAGGATGGAGCGCACTACCGCTTCCCGCTCGCCACCACTGGCCAGGCGCTTGGCCGCTTCGGTGCGCCGCGCGGCCACCACCGATTCGCGTGCGATATCGCGTCCAATGCGGCGGCGGATATTGGCCGAATCGGCGCGCAAGCCCACCAGCGTTTGCAGCAGCGGCTGGCCATAGGTGGACAGGAAAAACTGCTCCACCGCCTGGTCGCGCATCACCTGGTACTGGTCCAGCGCCGCCACGATCCGTTCGGACGCCGCTTCTTCCATTTTCAGGAAGTGGTTGTCCGGCGATACGGGCTTGCGCTGCTCGCGTACCTGCTCCGCCAGCGCACTGATCCCGCCCAGGAAGGGATTCATGTCGGAAAACAGCTCATAGCGCAGCCGGTACGGGTGCATGCGCCGCATCCATTCCGCCGACTGCTCATTGGTCGCTGCCTGCACGAACGGGCTGATGAAGGTACGGTACAGGCCCTGGTTGATTTCGGACAGCCGCGCTACCGTGGCGAAGCGGCGCTCGTCTTCATCGTCATTGCCGCCCAGGGCGCGCAGCTCGTTCAGGTCGCGCCGTTCGAAGCGCACCACGTAGTTGCCGTCGGCCAGTTCGGGGCTGTGCACGCCCTCGCCGGCCTTGTCGATGAAGACCGCTTCATACAGCCCTGGCGGCAGGACGTCGATCAAGTCCATCGAGCGGGTGAATTCCTCGTGCTCTTTGTTCGCCACCGAGGCGGACACGAAAATGCCAAGGTGGCCGATCGATTCGTGCAGCGTGTACACCACGGTCTGCCCGCCCGCCACCAGCGCCGCGTCGTCTTCATACAGGTCCAGCAGCCAGCCCAGCGCTTGCTGCGGCGGCGTGATGTCGTCGCCCCAGGAGCAGAACACCACGATGGGCGAGCGGATATTGCGCAAGTCGATGCGGCGCCCTGCGCTGTCGTGGATGGTGCCGTTGCTGAGGCGATTGCCGACAAACAGGTTGTCGGTGATGAACTGGATTTCCTCCGCGTTCAGCAGCACCGGGTTGCCCCACCAGCGCTCGAACTCGAGGAAGCGCTTTTCCTCGGTGTCGACGTTGGCATACACGTGGTACCCCTTCTTCCAGTAAGTATTGGAAGGATTCATGTTCTCGAAATTGCTGACCAGGTGGGCGCCATCGAACTTGCCGTTGCCAAGGTCGCCCGCCAGGGACGTCATCCAGGTGCCGCCGGTCAAGCCACCCAGGTAGCGCAGGGGATTTTTGCCGCGTACCCCGGCCCAGTAGGACAGCGGCGCGCCGGCCAGCACCAGTGGGCCGGCCAGCTCGGGATGCAGGGCCGCCGTCATCATGATCTGCCAGCCGGCCTGGCAATTGCCGATCAGCGCCGGCTTGCCTTCCGCCTGCGGGTGCAGGTAGGCCACCTGTTCGATGAACTGCGCTTCCGCATGGCACACATCCTCGATCGTCTGCCCCGGCACCGGCGCCGGCAGGAAGCCGATGAAGTAGCATGGATTGCCAGCCTTCAGGACCACGCCAATTTCGCTGTCCTGCTTCATGCCGCCGATGCCCGGACCGTGCCCGGCGCGTGGATCGACCACGATAAAGGGGCGCTTGCTGTCGTCGATCTCCACGCCCTTCGGCGGGATGATGCGCATCAGGGAATAATTCACCGGCCGCGGCAGCGTGCGGCCGTCGATGACAGTCTCGAATTCGAAATTGAGCACATGGGGCGCCGTCTCGCGTTCGCGCGCATTGCGCTCTGTGCCGCGGCGATACAGGACGTCCATGAACAGGATCGAGCGCTGCCAGGCGTCGGTCCAATATTCCATGGCCTGGGCAGCCAGGTTGCTAGGTTCGGCCATGCGGGTTCTCCTCGTCGATATCCGGCTTGGGATATACAGGTTACCACGCCCGTGTGACCGGCGTCCTTCACTCCAGCGGTGTCAATTCCACATGGCGCAATTCGTAGGGCGTCCCTTCCAGCTGGAAGCCAATCCGTCCTTCGCTCGGCGTTGCGCCGGTCACACGGTTCTGCGGCACGCCGTTCACCGTTACCTCGATTACACCATCGCGCGCCACGATATCCGCGCTATTCCACTCGCCTGGCGGCCGTTCGGAGCTGGTCGCATTGCGCGCTTTCACGGCCGGCTTATCGCCCGTCAGCGGCTCGGCAAACCTGGCTCCCGCCATCGGCAACAGATCGCCGGCATTGCCGGACTTGGTCTGCACTTGCAGGCTCAATGGCCAGACGCGATCCAGCGGCCCATCGCTGATGTGCAGCAGCACGCCAGCATTGCCGGCTTTGCCCGGCCAGCGCCATTCCACATGCAGGCGGTAATTGCGGTAGCTCGCCGTCGTGGCGAAAAAGCCCGAGGGCGCACCGTTCACCGCAACTACGCCGTCGGCGCGCATGCCGATAGCGCTAGCAAGGTCCGCCACAGGTTCCGTTCGAAGCTGCCAGCCGCGCAGGTCGCCGAACATGTCGCCCGCCGCTGCGCTGCCGGCCGCCGCGAGCCATGCCGCAGCGATGAGGATTTGCTTGATCATCTGGTCTCCGGATAAAAAAAACCCGCCTCACGGCGGGTTCTTCATGCATTACGCGTTTTCTTTGTTGGCACGCTTGCGCTCGTGCTCTTTCAGGTAGCGCTTGCGCAGGCGGATCGACTTAGGAGTGATTTCCACCAGTTCGTCGTCCTCGATGAATTCCACTGCGTATTCCAGCGAAAGCTGGACTGGCGGTACCAGGCGCACTGCTTCGTCGGTGCCGGACGCACGCACGTTGGTCAGCTGCTTGCCCTTGATCGGGTTCACGACCAGGTCGTTGTCGCGCGAGTGGATACCGATGATCATGCCTTCGTACACTGGGTCGTTGTGCACCACGAACATGCGGCCGCGGTCCTGCAGCTTCCACAGTGCGTAGGCAACGGCCTGGCCGTCGTCCTGGGAGATCATCACGCCGTTGCGGCGGCCAGCCAGTTCACCCTTGGAGGTGTCGACCGGAGCGTAGGCATCGAACACGTGCGACATCAGGCCGGTACCGCGGGTCAGGGTCATGAATTCGCCCTGGAAGCCGATCAGGCCGCGCGCTGGAATACGGTACTCCAGGCGCACACGGCCCTTGCCGTCCGATTCCATATTCTGCAGGTCGCCACGGCGGCGGCCCAGTTCTTCCATCACGCCGCCCTGGTTGGCTTCTTCCACGTCAACCGACAGCATTTCGTATGGCTCGTGACGCACGCCGTCCACCATCTTGAACACAACGCGTGGACGAGATACGGCCATTTCGAAGCCTTCGCGGCGCATGTTTTCGATCAGGATGGTCAGGTGCAGTTCGCCGCGGCCGGACACTTCGAAAATGGTGTCGTCGTCGGTCGGGGCAACGCGCAGCGCCACGTTGGATTTCAGTTCCTTGTCCAGGCGGTCGCGCAGCTGGCGCGAGGTCACGAACTTGCCTTCGCGGCCAGCCAGCGGCGAAGTGTTGACCATGAAGTTCATGGTCAGGGTTGGCTCGTCGACGGTCAGCATTGGCAGCGGATCAGGGGTGTCGACTGCGCACACGGTGGAGCCGATGCCGATTTCTTCGATACCGTTGATCAGGATAATGTCACCGGCAACTGCTTCGTCAACCAGCACGCGCTCCAGGCCCTTGAAGTTCAGCACCTGGTTGATGCGGCCCTTGATCGGGGTGGCGCCTGGACCATCGCAAACAACCACGTCCTGGCCGGCCTTCACGCGGCCACGGGAAACGCGGCCGATGCCGATCTTGCCCACGTAGGACGAGTAGTCCAGCGAGGTGATTTGCATCTGCAGCGGGCCGTCCGGATTGTCGTCACGCACTGGCACGTACTTGAGGATGGCTTCGAACAGCGGCTTCATGTCGCCGTCGCGCACGTCTTCGGTCAGGCCGGCGTAGCCGTTCAGGCCCGAGGCGTAGACGATCGGGAAGTCCAGCTGTTCATCGGTTGCGCCCAGCTTGTCGAACAGTTCGAAAGTCTGGTTGATCGCCCAGTCGGCGCGCGCGCCAGGACGGTCGATCTTGTTCAGCACCACGATCGGCTTCAGGCCCAGGGCCAGTGCCTTGCGGGTTACGAAACGGGTCTGGGGCATTGGGCCTTCTTGGGCGTCGACCAGCAGCAGAACCGAGTCCACCATCGACAGCACACGTTCCACTTCGCCGCCGAAGTCGGCGTGGCCTGGGGTGTCGACGATGTTGATGTGGGTGCCTTCGTACTCAACGGCGCAGTTCTTCGACAGAATGGTAATGCCGCGTTCTTTCTCCAGGTCGTTGGAGTCCATGACGCGGTTATCAACCTGCTGGTTCTCGCGGAAGGTACCGGACTGCTTCAGCAGCTGGTCCACCAGGGTGGTCTTGCCATGGTCAACGTGGGCGATGATGGCGATGTTGCGAATTGCGCGTTTAGTATTAGACATGATTTGTGTGTGGACAGGAATTCTGCAAGTGCGGGAGCACTGAACCCACTAGTATAGCATGCTGCGCCGCAACCTAGAAGCTCCCCATCTTAGGTTTCCGTAAGGTATTATTAGAAAATAAGCAATGACGCTTATGGAAGCCCAACGAACAGCCTGGAGAGCACTACATGAAATTGCGTTTGACGAACACCGTTTTGACGGCCGCCCTGTCCCTGCTGGTGGCTGGCGCCGCCGTTGCCGCACCGGTCGGCGTGCAGATCCTGAGCGCCACGGTCAAGGACAAGAAAATCGACGGCGCCACCGTCACGCTGCAAAAGAACGGCGAACAGTCGGTCAGCGCGAACACTGACGCACAAGGCCAGGTCAGGCTGTCGCCCACCTTCGCCGACGACGCTTCGACCCTGATGATCGTCAAAAAGCCGGGTTACTCCAACCTGGTCGTCAAATGCCCATGCAACGGTTCGACCTACGCCATCAGCCCGGTCATGAACAACCTGGACGGCATGCGTATCGTCTTGAACTGGGGCGCCAACCCGGCCGACCTGGATTCCCACGTCGTCTATCCGGACAACCACGTCTACTTCATGCAGATGCGCGGCGCCGATGCCAAGCTGGATGTGGACGACACCAACGGCTTCGGCCCGGAGACCATCACCATCGACCGCAAGCACGTCGGCCAGCGTTACGTCTATGCCGTGCACGACTTCACCGACGGCTCCAACCCGAACACCCGCAACCTGGCCAATAGCGGCGCCAAGGTCTTCGTCTACGTCGGCCAGACCCTGATCCGCACCTACTATGTGCCGACCACAGGCACCGGCAACCTGTGGACCGTGTTCGCCGTGACCGAAGATGGCGAGTTCCAGGACTTCAACACCCTGAAAGGCGTGACCAGCCATGACCGCCTGCAAACCTCCGAGTTCGCAGGCGTTGGCCGCGCAGCCGACCTGCAAGCCGTCAATTACAGCGCGAGCAGCCAGGATAGCGCCAAGCGCCTGAACAGCCAGGGCGAAGCTGCCTACCATGCCGGCAACCTGGACGAAGCGATCCGCCTGTACCAGGAAGCGATTGAATTGAACGGCAATTACGGCCAGGCATACAGCAACCTGGGCCTGGCGTTCCAGAAGGCCAACCGTACTGCCGAAGCAATGTGGGCCAACCGCAAGGCCATCGCGCTGGCCAGCGGCGCCACCGCCGCCACCGTGCGCGCCAGCTCGCACTACAACAACGGCAAGATCTACGAAGCGGCATCGCAGTGGGACGACGCGCTGCGTGAATACCGCGCGGCGCAAGCCGAAAAGAGCAACCCGACCTACGACAAGGCCATCGCGCGCATGCAGCAGAACGGGGCTAAATAATGCGCTGGCCAGCGCTGCCCTCGCTGTGCATGGCCGCCGCCCTGGGGGCGGTCGCCCTGCCCGCCGCTGCCGTCGGTCCGGCGTCGGTGGCCAAGGCTGACCGCCGCTTGTGGACGGAAACCCTGAACAGCCGCAATGGCTTCGACAAGGCCTCGCGCGCATCGATCCTGACTTATGCTTCGGCACTGCAGGAAATGCATAAGATGGCCGATGCCGACATGATGGCCTCGTTCAAGATCAAGAGCCTGAACCGCGCTTCGGTCGATAAGTGGCTGAAGTCGGAAATGGCGCTGTCGCTGGCGAACTACCAGCGTGCGGCGCGCGATTGCGCTGGCGGCGACTGGACTTGCGTGGCGCCGGTCGATAGCGTCGATGCGCTGCTGCGCCAGGCCGATAGCTGGCAGAAGTCTGTGCCGGCCGGGCAGCAGGCCTGGCACGGCAACCTTTCCGCCTTCACCCGCGCCTACCTCGCCGAGCAATTGCGCCTGGCGGCGCTGTTCCCCAAAATCAGCAGCGAGATCGACCGCTTCGGCCCGCACGAATGGAATGGCGACACCATGGAAGACCGCCAGTTCCTTCTGACCTTCGACGACGGCCCTTCACCCGGCGCCAACACCGACGACACGCTGGCCATGCTGGCAAACACGAAGAAGACCGGCGTCTTCTTCGTACTGGGCGAGAACCTGCAGAACCGCGTCAACAAGGCCAGCGCTGCCAAGGTCGCGGCGTCGTACAAGAACCAGTGCATGGCTTCGCACGGCTGGCAGCACCAGTCGCACGCCAAATGGGATCAGTGGCAGGATTCGATTACCCGCACCCACGGCTTGTTGAATTCGACCTTTGCCAAAGGCGACGTGCTGCCCTACTTCCGCCCGCCATACGGCCAACGGCCTGCGGACAGCGCGTCCTTCTTCCAGCAGCAGGGGTTGCAGGTCGCGCTGTGGAACCTGGACTCGCAGGACTGGAGCAGCCAGGTCACCGCAGACGACGTCAGCAACCGCATGATCGCGCTGATGCTGATCAAGCGGCATGGCGTGCTGCTGTTCCACGATGTGCACAGCAAGGCCAAGTCCGCCCTTCCCGTCATCTTCGACGAGCTGGGTAACGCAGTCAGCTGGCGCGACTGCCAGCAGCCGTCAGCCAAATCCTGATGGCGCACCGGGGCGGCGCCACCCGCCGCCCCGATCAGCCACGTCTAGAAACTCAGCAATTCTTTCAGCTCGGTGGCATTGCGGCGCGAGATTTCCAGCACTTTGCCGCCCGTCAGCGTCACGTCATAGCCCAGATTCATCGATTCCTCGATGCGCACAATGGACTGCAGATTGACGATGTGCTGGCGATTGGCGCGGAAGAAGAATTTCCTTGGCAAGCGCGCCTCAAGGCTGTTCAGCGACTTTTTGACGTAGGCGCGCTGATCGCCAAAGAACACTTGCACGTAATTCTTGCAGCTCTCGATGTAATGAATCGAATCCAGCGACACCAGGTGGCAGCGCTCGCCATCCTTGATGAAAACCTTGCTGTTAAACTCCAGTTCCGGCTTTTGCGCCTCGTCCTCCTGCGCAGCGCCAGGCACCCCTGTCAGCTTGCCGACGGCGGCCGCCAGGCGCTCCATGCTGATCGGTTTGAGCAGGTAATCCACGGTATGGAAGTCGAAGGAACGAATGGCATGTTCCGAATATGCGGTCGTGAAGACCACGCGCGGGACATAGTCGAGCCGCTCCAGCAGATCGAAGCCGGTGGCGCCGGGCATATGGATGTCGAGGAAAACGACTTCCGGCCGCGACTCCTGCATCAAGGCCAGCGCCGTGCCCGGATGGTCGGCCTGCCCGATGACGTCGATCTCGGGAAAGGCCTGCAGCATGCGTACCAGTCCCTCACGCGCGAGGCGGGAATCTTCTACCACAACCGCTTTCAATGGGCATACTCCTTGGGTAATGTGACCGTCACTTTGAACTGGCCGGCGCCGGGCTCCACCAGGATTCGCGCCAGCTCGCCATACAGCAGCTGCAAGCGCCGCTCGATATTCTGCAGGCCGATCCCGATGCCGGGCGCCAGGCCTGGTGCCTGATGCGGTGCGTCGTTGCAGACCTCGAACACCAGGCAATCTTCACGTTCGGCCAGCTCTAACGACAGCCTTCCTCCGCGCTGAAGGTTCTCAAGGCCATGCTTGACGCCATTCTCAACCAGCATTTGCAGTACCATCGGCGGCACTAACGTCCCGTGCAATCCGGCTGGAATGCGGAGCGCGAAATCGATGCGTTCCTCCAGCTGGATCTTTACGATAGCCACGTACTGGTGAATGATCGCCAGTTCACGGCGCAAGCTCACCTTGTCGTGCCGGCTGCTTTCCAGCGAATAGCGCAAGATGTCGGAAAGGGACGTCATCATGCGGTCCGCAAGCTGCGCTTCCTCATGCATCATGAAACGGATGTTGTTCAAGGCATTGAACAGGAAATGGGGGTTCAGCTGGTTCGACAAGCTGCTTAACTGGGCTTCCTTCAAGCCGTTCTGCAGGCGCAAGGTATGCAATTCGGTTTCCCGGATGTGGCGCATCGACGTGACGCTGGTGTAGATAAAACACCAGATGCAGACAAAGAGCTGGCTTTGCACGGCTTGTTCAACGAACGAGTCGAAGTAATAACGCCACGGATCGAACGGCATCCCGAGCGCCTGGTACTGGGCGCGCACCTCACCGATGAACGGCGGCGCAACAAGCGCCACGATCAGGAATGCCATTGCGATGCCCGCCACGGCGCTGTAGCCCACGGCGATCATGACAAGGCGCCCCATGGGCAGCCGCTTCCAGGCGCGCTGCTGGTAAATCCAGCGAAAACACAGCACCACCACCGTGTACACAGGCATCCACAGCGCGCTTGCCGACAGCTTGCTGGCGACGCGATAGCCCGTGAAATAGATCATCAGTGCCGACACCACGAAGCCGAGCGCCAGAGCGCTGCCGTGGAAGATCCAGAACTGCCTGTCGCGCGGCAAAAAATGGTGTGGTGGCATGGCGCAGCATTCTATCTCACCACGCCCGAATGCGTTCGCTCGCCGGCTTGAACATGGCATCGCCCGGCTTGGTGTCGAACGCATCGTGGAAGGCATCGAGGTTCACCGCCGGCCCGTTGCTGCGGAATTCGTTGGGCGCATGGGGGTCGGACGCCAGCAATTGCAGCACCCGTTCGTCGCGCGCCTTTTTGCGCCAGCTTTTCGCATAGCTCACGAAGAAGCGCTGCTCGCCGCTATAGCCATCGGCCAGCGGAACGTCGTTGCCTGCCGACGCAAGCTGGTAAGCGCGGAACGCCACCTGCAAACCGGTCAGGTCGGCCATATTTTCCGACAGCGTCATGGCGCCGTTGACATATTTTCCCGGCAGCGCCTCGTAATGGTCGTACTGCGCCTGCAAGCGCTGCCCGATCTTCTCAAAGGCCGTCCGGTCGGCATCGGCCCACCAGTTGCGCATGACGCCATCGCCATCGAACTGCGCGCCCATCGTATCGAAGCCATGGCTGATTTCATGGGCGATCTGGACACCGATACCGCCGTAGTTCACCGCATCGTCAGCCGCCATATCGAACAAAGGTGCCTGCAGCAGCCCAGCGGGCAGGTTGATTTCGTTCAGCATTGGATCATAGAACGCGTTGACGGTAATCGGGGACATTGCCCACGCCTTGCGGTCCATTGGCTTGCCGGCCTGCGCCGCCTTGAACTCCCATTCGAAACGGCGCGCGCGATGGCGATTGCCGAGCGCGTCGCCGTCGCGCACCTCAAGCGCGGAATAATCGCGCCACTGTTCCGGATGGCCGATCTTGGCCTTGTATTTGGACAGCTTGAGCAGAGCCTGCTCGCGTGTCGCTGCCGACATCCAGCTGCTTTCGGCAATGACTTCGCGATAGGCGGCGAGCAACTGCTCAACCATTGCGCTGACGCGGGCCTTATGCGCGGCGGGGAAATAACGTTCGACGTACACCTTGCTTAACGGCTCGCTCAAGGCCGAACTGATTTCGATGACCGCGGCCTCCACACGTGGCGCCTCGACGCTTAAGCCACCAAGCGCCTTTCGCCTGAATGCGAAGCGCGCGTCGCGGAAAGCCTTTGGCAGTACAGGTGCAGCCTCGTCCAGGCTGCGCAGCTTGAAGTACATCTTCCAGTCATCCAGGGATACGTCGCCAAGCAGCCCAGCGGTCGCCTTCGCCGCAGCTAGTTGCGCCACCGTCACCCGTTCGTCCGCAGGCATACCGGCCGCTTGCATGAACGCCGGCCAATCAATGCCCGGCGCGTGGCGCATCAGCTCCTGCGCGTTCATCGGGTTGTACATCAGCACAGGATCGCGCGCTTGCGCCAGCGGCAGCTGCACTTCCGCGATGCGCCGCTCTAGCGTAACCACGCGCGACGCCATCGCCACAGGCTGCGGCTGGCCCGCGAGTTCCGCCAGTCTGGCCAGATAATCCTGGTAAGCCGAGCGTACCTTCTTCATCGGCCCATCCGGCGTCACGTAGTAATCACGGCTCGGCAAGCCAAGCCCGCCTTGCCACATCATGACGCGATTCAGCGTTGGGTCTTTGAAGTCGGCAAAGCCGCCCCACAGCCACAGCGGCGTCTCGATGCGCCCCTGCACGCGCCCCATCCATTGCGCCACCTGGCGACGATTGCCGATTGCATCGATTTCGGCCAGGAGGGGACGCAGCGGTGCCAGGCCAGCTTTCTCGATGCGCGCGGTATCCAGGTACGACGCATAATAGCTGCCGATCTTGCGTTCAATGCTGCCCGCAGGTTGCCGCTTCGAGGCCAGCTCCTCGACGATACCGCGTACCCGCTGATCCACGATATCGGGCAATTCGGCGCCATACGACTCCGAGCGGTTAGCGGGAATGACGGTGGCCTCGATCCACGCCCCGTTGACGGCGCGGTACAAGTTTTCCTGGATACGCGGCGCAGCCGACGCCGTGTGGGAGGCAAGAACCACCAGCGCAGTCAGGCCGGCAAGCTTCAGCAGTTTCATGGTGAGCCTTTCGAATGAACGGATGATTCATTCTCAGGCCAAAACTCGCCGCGCGGAAAATAAGGTGCCGAACGGCTATATGTGGGGATAGGAGGTAAAAAACGATGCGCCGGACCGAATGCCAACCGCGATCTTTGAGCCAAATCAAACCGCCGCCCTTCCCGCGCAACTCTGCAACGCAACGCCGCTCAAAGCGGTCATGCAAGATCACGATTCCCTTTGGAAGAAAGCAATCGACGCATTCCTGTTTGAATGCATCGCGTTTTGTTGGCCAACTGCATTTGCTTTGGTCGATTGCTCCGTCACGCCCATATTCCTGGAGCAAGAACTTGCGCCCGCATCTGGTGCTCGCCGCCGACGAGTAGATAAGCTGGCACAGCTGGTGGCAAAGTCCGGCGACAAGCTTATCCTGCACATCGAGGTACAGCATCGCTACGACAGCAATTTCGAACGTCGCATGTTCAGCTACCTCTGTCGCCTGCAGGAGAAATACACGTGCCCAGTCCACAGCCTGGCAATCCCTGCCGATAATCGCCGCCATTGGCGGCCTTCTTCGATCTCGCTACCAATCCTGGACGGTGAAATACAGCTCCGCTACCCGATCTTCAAGCTCTTGGACTATGACTTGCAAGCCAAAGACTTATTGGGCAGCGAGAATCCCTTCGCTGTATTTGCGGCAATCGACCTTCTCGCCCGGCACGTACGCCACGATACTGGCGCAAATCTGGCGTTGAAGTGCCGCGCCATGCAAGCGGTCTTCCAGCATACCGACTGGCCCAACCGGACAACATGGCTGTTGTTGAGCCTGCTCGATCAAATAATTGAACTACCAGTGGAACTTCAATCACAATTCGAAGATCAAATGCATTCGATGGACAGAAGGAGGTGCAACATGGACATAGACATGGAACTGATGCCAAGATTTGCCGAGAAGATCCGCGACAAAGCACGCGAAGAAGGCCTATCCCAGGGCCATCAACAAGGCCGCGCGGAGGGCGTGCCGACGTGTTTCGCGTATGAGTCCTTAAGCTTGCGGCGCGGTTAGGCAATGGATACTAGCAGGCTGCTTCCTGTTGCTTTCGCGCGCCCAAGTGCTTCAAGTACCCAACGTACTCCAGCCGGCCAATCGTCGTCGCTTTCAAGGAAACCCGCATAGTTCTGCAGCTTGTCATGGAAGTCCTCAACTTCATGCGGCAACAGCCATGACCAGTAAAAGACGCCATCGACCGATCGATAAGAATGGCCATCACATTCGGCCAAGGAGTTGCCCGCAAACAGCCTTTTATAATAGCGGCACAGTTCATCGCTCGCAGTCGGAAGCACATCGGAGAGCTCTTGCGCATAACGGTACAACTTATGCGCTGAAGGGGTAATGTCTTTATCCCCATGACGATCGGTGATGTCGCAGAAGCTCCAGTATTCATGCACGATGCAGTCGATTAGGTAAGCGTCATCATGATCGCTCGCCTTGAGTGCATCAGCCCCTCGTACAGAAAGATCCTCAAGCTTCGCCAGAAATCTCGGCGTGAACTCGCCTGGATACTCCTCATCCAGAGCACAAAGCCAACGAGCGAAATCGCCGACATCGGCAAGAAATCTGGATCGAAGTCCATCTGATCCACCGCGCTCATAAAAGACATACGTGCCCAAGATACCGCCTTGCTATGCTTAGTTGCCGCTGGCTGCAGCGATCAAACGCTCGGGGGCGAGGATGGCATATTCGCCAAAGATGCCGGTGCCTAACAGGCGGCCGTCGTCGGCGTAGATACGGACGCGGCCTTCGTATGGCGTCGGCACGGCGATGCTTGGCTCATTGCCGAGCGGCAGGCGCTGGCCGTGCAGGAAGCGCTTCGCCAGGTCGGCGTTCAGCACAATACGCGGGAAGGACGACAGCAGCGCGTCCACTGGCGCCAACAGTTCGCGCGGGGCGGCATGGGCGGCCAGGTCTTCCAGCGTGACCATCTTCTCGGTGGTCAGCGCGCCTACTTGCGTGCGGCGCAAGGCGTTCAGGTGGGCGCCGCAGCCCAGCGCGGCGCCGATGTCCTCGCCCAGCACGCGGATGTAGGTGCCTTTGCTGCAGGTGACTTCGATCTTCAGGAAAGGCGCTTCCCAGGAGACCAGTTCCAGCTTGTGGATCACTACGTCGCGCGCTTCGCGTTCCAGCGTGATGCCTTCGCGGGCGTATTCGTACAGAGGCTTGCCGTCGCGCTTCAGCGCGGAGTACATCGGCGGCACTTGCTTGATCGGGCCGCGGAAACGGGCCATCACGGCTTCGATCTCGGCTTGCGTGGCCGAGACTTCGCGCGTTTCCAGCACCTGGCCTTCGGTGTCGCCGGTATCGGTGCGCACGCCCAGGTGGACGGTGGCGAGGTAGGTCTTGTCGGCTTCGAGCAGGTCTTGCGAGAACTTGGTCGCTTCGCCGAAGCACAGCGGCAGCAGGCCGGTGGCGAACGGGTCGAGCGTGCCGGTGTGGCCGGCTTTTTTCGCGTTCATGAAGCGCTTGGCCTTGATCAGGGCGTCGTTGCTGGACAGGCCCACCGGCTTATCGAGCAGCAGCACGCCGTCAACGGCATCGCGCACGCGCTTTACACGTGCTTCGGTCATTCTTCGTCAGCGTTTTCGTCGTAATCGGCGGCGCGGCTGGCGTTGGCCTTGTCGATCAGGGCCGACATTGCCATGCCGCGCGAAGCCGACATGTCGTGCAGGAAGTGCAGCTGCGGCAGCGTGTGGATATGCAGGCGCTTGCCCAGCTGGTTGCGCAGGTAACCGGCGGCGGCGGCGAGGCCGGCCAGGGTGTTCTTGATCGACTCGGGGTCGTCCTTCAGGGTGGTGAAGAAGACCTTGGCGTGCGCGTAGTCCGGGGTCAGCTGGACTTCGGACAGGGTGATCATGCCCACGCGCGGGTCCTTCACTTCGAAGGCGATCAGCTCGGACAGGTCTTTCTGGATTTGATCGGCCACGCGCAGGCCGCGCTGGGGGATGGATTTGCTGTGTTTTGCCATGATTTTTCCTTTTAACCCGGTAAGTCTGGGTCAGACCCAAGGGTCTGACCCTTCCACCGCATGCGGCGCAGGCAGGGTCTGACCCTTTGGGTCTGACCCAGATTTACCGGGTTTTCATAAAACTAAAGGCGGGTGCCCTGCCCCGCCAAAGCGAGGCGGGAAGCACCCGCCGTGTATCGCGCCGTCCTGCTGTTACAGGGTACGGGCGATCTCCTGCACTTCGAACACTTCGAGCTGGTCGCCCACTTCGATGTCGTTGTAGCCCTTCAGGTTCAAGCCGCACTCCAGGCCGGCGCGAACTTCCTTCGCATCGTCCTTGAAGCGCTTGAGCGAGTCGATCTCGCCGGTCCACACCACGATGTTGTTGCGCAGCAGGCGGACGGAAGACGAACGCTTGACCACACCATCGGTAACCAGGCAGCCCGCAATCGCGCCGACCTTGGAGACGTGGATGACCTGACGAATCTCGACCTGGCCGGTAACGTGTTCGCGCTTCTCCGGCGCCAGCATGCCCGACATCGCCGCTTTGACCTCTTCGATCGCATCGTAAATGATGTTGTAGTAGCGGATGTCGACGCCGTTGGTCTCGGCCAGCTTGCGCGCCTGTGCATCGGCACGGGCGTTGAAGCCGATGATGACTGCCTTG
>Ga0307408_100000686_pt1 | contig 27839 bp, 22 predicted proteins | sample 322Cmetagenome_FD_202116 | JGI IMG/M metagenome (GOLD analysis project Ga0307408, IMG submission 202116) | Maize rhizosphere microbial communities from greenhouse at UC Davis, California, United States - 322HYB-C-3 | ecosystem: Host-associated > Plants > Roots > Rhizosphere > Soil | place...
TTTACTAAAAGCTGCAAAAGAGCTGAATATCGGTTTATCGACCGCGGTAGAGTCATTGGGTAAAAAGGGTTTCAAGGTTGAAGCCAAGCCTACCACAAAACTTACCGAAGAGATGTATAATGCTCTTTTAAAAGAGTATCAGGGAGATAAAATTGTACGTGAAGAAGCACGTCAAATTGTAATTGGAAAGATCCGTCGTGATGATGTACCAGCTCCGGCTCCTGCAACTGAAAGGCCAGAACCTCGTCGCGCTAATGAATTTGAACAAGAAGAAATTCTTATAAAAAATACAGGATCTTTTACTCCTCCTGTTGAAAAAGCTAAAGCTGCAGAAGAAGTGCAGCCACAGCAGCAAGAAGACCCTGGCTTGCCAGGCGTTAAAGTAGTAGGGAAGATTGACCTGGATGCTTTAAGCAGGAAAGGCAGGCCTGAACCTAAAACAGAAGAGCAAAAACCAGAAATAAAGGCAGAGCCAACTCCTGAGCCGAAAGCAGAAGTTGTTAATACTCCGGCTCCAGAGCCAGTTAAAGAAACTGCTCCAGAGCCAATAAAAGTTGAAGAACCAGCTGCTAAGGCAGAGGAAGTAAAGCCAGAACCGGCTCCTGAGCCTGTAAAGCCAGAGCCTAAGCCAGAGCCAGTGGTGGTGCCTGCGCCTAAAGTTGAGGAAACAATAGAACCCCAGCCTGAGGTTAAGGCAGAAGTACCTGTTGAACCAACTCCGGCACAAGCGATAGAAACATCGTCGGAAGAATCTGCAGATGATGACGTTATTAGAGCGAAAGCTCAACGCCTTACAGGCCCTAACGTTATTGGAAAGATCGATCTTTCTGCACAACAACCACGTAAAAAGGACCAGCCAGTGGCATCTTCTTCCAGCGTTGGAGGAAATGACCACAAGCGCAAGCGTAAACGTAAGGATAGCCAGGGAGCGCCACAGCATGGTACCCAGCAGAATACTGGCGCTGGACAAGGACAGCATCAGCACGGAGGGCAGCAACGTCCTCAGCCAGGTGCCGGAAATCCTAATCGCCCGAATTTTACAGGGGGAGCTCAACAAGGAAAAAGCCAGTTTCCTGGACGCCCTGACTTTAGAAATAGAGTTCAACCTGGAGCTAAAGGCGATTCGGGTAAAGAAGAACCATCAGAAAAAGAAATACAAGACCAAATTAAGGCAACACTTGCTCGTTTAAGTGGAGCCGGTAAATCTGGTAAGTTTGCTCAAAGAGCAAAATTCCGCAGGCAGAAACGTGATGACGTTGCCCAGTCTGCAGAAGAAGCAGCAATGGAACTCGAATTGCAGGCTAAAGTGTTAAAAGTAACAGAGTTTGTTACCGCTAACGAGCTTGCAAATATGATGGACGTTCCGGTAACTCAGGTTATCTCAACCTGTATGAGCCTCGGAATGTTCGTTTCCATCAACCAGCGTTTAGATGCTGAAACTCTGGCAATTGTAGCCGATGAGTTCGGTTATGCTATTGAGTTTGTTAAGCCGGAAGATGAGGAAGCTTCTTTGGAAGAAGAAGATAAAGAGGAAGACTTATTGCCTCGTGCTCCAATCGTTACTGTGATGGGACACGTGGATCATGGTAAAACTTCATTACTTGACTTTGTTCGTAAAACAAACGTAATATCAGGCGAAGCCGGAGGTATTACGCAGCATATTGGTGCATATGAGGTTAAGCTGGAGGATGGACGAAAAATTACCTTCCTCGATACGCCAGGCCACGAAGCCTTTACGGCAATGCGTGCACGTGGTGCTAAAGTGACTGATATTGCGATCATTGTAATTGCTGCGGATGACAGTGTGATGCCTCAAACTCGTGAGGCCATTAACCATGCTCAAGCTGCAGGCGTTCCAATTGTATTTGCTTTCAGTAAAATTGATAAGCCAGGCGCTAATACAGATAAAATCCGCGAACAGCTTTCTGCCATGAACATTCTGGTGGAAGACTGGGGTGGTAAATACCAATCACAAGAAATCTCTGCAAAATCGGGATTGAATGTGGATCTATTGCTTGAGAAAGTATTGCTTGAAGCGGAGCTTCTTGAGTTAAAAGCAAATCCAGATAAACGCGCTACAGGTACAGTAATTGAGGCAGCCTTGGATAAGGGCCGCGGTATCGTAACTACAGTATTGATTCAGGCTGGTACTTTGAAGGTAGGAGACCCGATTCTTGCAGGTAGCTACAGTGGCCGTGTAAAGGCGTTATTTAATGAACGTGGCCAAAAAGTTGATAAAGTTGGGCCTTCTACTCCAGTACAGGTATTAGGCATGTCTGGTGCACCTACTGCGGGAGACAAATTCAATGCGCTTGACAGTGAGGTTGAAGCACGTGAAATTGCTAACAAACGCTTGCAATTACAACGCGAGCAAGGGCTGCGTACTCAGAAACATATCACCCTGGATGAAATTGGCCGCCGTTTAGCTATCGGTAACTTCAAGGAACTGAATATCATTGTTAAAGGTGATGTGGATGGTTCTATTGAGGCGCTATCAGACTCATTATTAAAACTATCAACTGAAGAAATTCAGGTTAATATCATACATAAGTCTGTTGGACAGATCTCTGAATCTGATGTATTATTAGCAACAGCTTCTGATGCGATTATCATTGGTTTCCAGGTTCGTCCGTCAGCTGGTGCGCGTAAACTGGCAGAGCAGGAAGAAATCGACGTTCGTTTGTACTCTATCATCTATGATGCGATCAATGAGGTTAAGGCTGCGATGGAAGGTATGCTTGCGCCAGAGTTTGAAGAGAAGATTGTTGCAAACGTTGAAATCCGCGAAACTTTCAAAATCAGCAAAGTAGGTACCATTGCAGGTTGTATGGTATTAGATGGTAAGATCAACAGAAACAGCAATATCCGTATCGTTCGCGACGGTGTAGTTGTTTACACAGGTGAACTTGCATCTCTAAAACGCTTTAAAGATGATGTTAAAGAGGTTTCTAAAGGTTACGAATGTGGATTGAATATCAATAACTTCAATGATATTAAAGTTGGAGATATCGTGGAGGCTTACGAAAACGTAGAGGTGAAACGTAAACTTTAATACTCTAAAGACAATATTAAAGAACCCCGCCTGGTTATCAGACGGGGTTCTTTGTTTAATGGAGTTGTGTGGCTTATCCAAACAAGGATTCAAATACTTCTTCAATTTTCGCCACGCTTTTAACGGCGATATCATAGCGTTTTAAATCGAGTCCCTTTTGATTGTATTTTGATATATAGATCTGTTCAAATCCCAGCTTTTGAGCCTCTGCTATGCGTTGTTCAATTCGGTTAACTGCCCTGATTTCACCAGATAAACCGACCTCCGCTGCAAAACATGTTTTTGAGGAAATTGGCATATCTTCATGTGATGATATAATTGCAGCGATGATTCCAAGGTCGACGGCCGGATCCTCTACCCGGAGGCCACCGGCGATATTAAGGAATACATCTTTTGCACTGAGCCTGAATCCACATCGTTTTTCGAGAACGGCTAGTAACATGTTCATCCGGCGGGTATCAAAACCAGTTGCAGATCTTTGCGGCGTTCCATAAGCTGAGGGGCTAACTAAGGCTTGGGTTTCTATCAGCATAGGGCGGACGCCTTCCAACATGGCTGAAATGGTTATTCCGCTCAGTTGTTCGTCCCTTTGGGAAAGTAATATTTCTGAAGGGTTAGAAACTTCGCGTAATCCATTACCCTGCATTTCATAAATTCCTAATTCGGATGCAGAGCCAAAACGGTTTTTAACAGCCCTTAAGATGCGGTACACATGATGCCTGTCGCCCTCAAACTGTAAAACGGTATCAACCATGTGTTCTAAAATTTTGGGGCCGGCAATGGTTCCATCCTTAGTTATATGCCCGATCAGAAATACAGGCGTAGATGTTTCTTTTGCAAACCTGAGCAATTCTGCGGTGCATTCTCTTACTTGAGAAACACTTCCAGGAGTTGATTCGATATGGGCGGAATGAAGGGTTTGTATAGAGTCTATCACCACAACCTGTGGCTCGAGTATTTCAATTTGCTTGAAAATGTTTTGTGTTGAAGTTTCCGTTAAGATATAACAATCCACGGCAGGCGTTTTGCCATTGTGGAACGAAGGTGTGGGGCTGAGCCGCTCTGCCCGCATTTTGATCTGGTGCTCGCTTTCTTCGCCGGATACATAAAGGATTTTTAAGCCCGGTAGGTTTAAGGCTAATTGGAGCATCAACGTAGACTTGCCAATGCCGGGTTCGCCACCAATGAGTACTAATGATCCTGGCACGATGCCTCCCCCCAGTACTCTGTTAAGCTCCCCGTCTGGAGTATTAAGCCGCGTTTCTTCGGCATAAACAATCTCATTAATAGGCGAGGGTTTTGCAACACGCGAGCTAGTTTGGCTAGGTTTCCAGTTAGGTATGCTAATGTTGGGCTTTTGGATTACTTCTTCAACAAAAGTGTTCCATTGGTTACATGCAGGGCATTTGCCTAGCCATTTCGGCGATTCGTATCCGCAGCTTTGGCAAAAATATGCCGATTTAGATTTAGCCATTATTTATTTTATCAAAGCAAAGGTGCAAATTAATCAGAAATAGATCGATGCCTTGACGGGATAAAAAAGGCCTGCCGGAAAACATCCCGGACAGGCCATAGTTGCCATTGTTAGGGCTATGCTGTTGTAGATATATGCTTAACCAGGCTTCGTTTTGCTAATGGAAGCAATGTCTGCTCAAATGGAAAAGTAATATCGGTTTCTACATGATACACCGCAGGATTGGGTACCTGCCTCCGGCTATGAATAAGCTCTTTTCTTATAGCCTCAGGAGTGTAAATAAAATTGCGCTCAAAGCTAGTAATATATGTTGTATTTATTCCTCTGTATTTTTCATCTTTATTTTCAAATATTGTCACTTGATATTCAAATACCTGAGTGTCAAATTCGTCTCCGTTTCTTAGGAGCAAATAACCGTGGTAAGGATAAAGGGGAATAACGCCAATAGGCTCTATTTTTATCCGGCTTTCTACGAAATCATATATCTCTTTTCCTTCTTTAATAGCGGGGTCGATTTTGTTTAATGAGTAACTGATGATTTGTTCAATTTCCTGCATTAAAGAATCGTCTTTAACCATTTGAGCATAAGTAAGTGTTAACGCTTCCAAGTCGGCGCTCGTTAATCTTTGAGGAAATGCTTTTTGTATAGCGGACTTGTTTTCTTTAAACCTTAAGAGATTGTTGTAATGAAATATTAAATCGGTAAGATCTGGGTACAGCTTAGTTTTGTTAAAATGCTGGTTTATGTGCTTTAAATAAGCCAGCAATTGATACTTTTTGCGTTCAAAATCAACAGACCCTTCTATAAACCAATTTACGCTTAGCGACTGCATAGAGAACCCTCCTGTTTGTGTGTGCCGGTTTCCCGGAGAATTTTTTACAATAAATACGGAAAAAAAGCCAAATTTGCAACAATGCCAAAAGGATCTCTTTACCTAATTCCAGTACCCCTGGCTGAAAATTCGGTTGAAAAAGTACTGCCAGCTTATCATCAAGAGTTAATAAATTCTATTCGCACTTATATTGTAGAGAATGAAAAAACTGCTCGTTATTGGCTAAAGCAGAGCCATTTAAAACTGCCACAGAGCGAGTTGGTGATTCACGTTTATGGCAAACACTCGGAAAAAGATGATGTTAGCAACTACTTTAAAGAGCTGGAGGCTGGGAATGATGTCGGCTTGATGAGTGAAGCTGGCTGCCCTGCAGTTGCCGACCCCGGGTCTGACATTGTTGCGGAAGCTCATAGAAGAGGAATTAAAGTGGTGCCCATGGTTGGCCCAAGCTCTATATTGTTGGCCTTAATGGCTTCAGGATTTAGTGGACAAAGCTTTACTTTTCATGGATATTTGCCGATTGATAAAAACCAAAGGGCGAAAAGATTAAAAGAGCTTGAATCTCAGTCGGAACGGTTTAAGCAAACACAGATCTTTATTGAGACGCCTTTCCGAAATAACCAGATGCTGGAGGAAGTGTTAAAGAGTTGCGGTGCCAGAACCCGTTTATGTGTGGCGGTTAATCTTACTGGTGCTGACGAACAGATTGTTTCAATGCCTGTTGAACAATGGAAGAAACATAAATTTGATTTTCATAAAAAGCCAGCCATATTTCTTTTATTTAAATGACACCAATACCCGGAAAATGTGCTGTTCTGATAATTGGCGCCGGGCCTTCAGGCTTAATGATGGCCGCCCAGCTATTGAGGAACGGAATCCAGCCGGTAATAATTGACGCAAAGACTAAAGCAAGCCAGCATTCTAAAGCTCTTGTAATTCAGGCACGAAGTTTAGAGATTTTCAGGCAGATGGGCTTGCATCAAAGTGTTTTAAGCCAGGGAAACAAAATTAGTGGCCTTGTTATTCATAAGGGGGACAATGACAGTGTCACTTTGAATTTAGCCGGTTTAGGTGAAAATAGAAGCTATTTCTCTAATATTTGGGTTCTTGAACAGAGCCGAACCGAGCGTATTTTAATAGATTTTTTAACTGCAAATACTTGCCCCATTTATTGGAATTCAGAACTGGTAAAATTATCACAAAATGATACTGGCATAGTTGTCGAGATAAAACGGGGGAGTTCCATCGAGGTGATTAATTGCGATTGGCTGATAGGTGCTGATGGGGCTTCAAGTAAGGTGAGGAGGTTGCTTTCTGTTCCATTTCGGGGGGGAACCTATAATCAGCAATTTTACCTGGCTGACGTGAAACTTCCCTTCGTGTTCAATAAAGATGTCATTCAACTATTTTTTAAAAATGAGGGTTTTGCCGGATTCTTTCCCCTAAAGGGAGATGTTGTTAGGTTTATGGGGATGTTGCCTAAAAACCTGTCTGAAAAGGAAGATATAACCTTTGCTGACATAATACCTTATCTGACGTTTACACTTGATTTTCCTCTGCAATACGAAGGGTGTAACTGGTTTTCGGTTTATCAGCTGCATCACCGAATGGTGGATAAATTTAATATTCAGCGCTGTTTCTTAATAGGAGATGCGGCCCATGTCCATTCTCCTGTGGGTGGGCAGGGCATGAATACTGGTTTACAGGATGCCTATAACCTTGGCTGGAAACTTGCAGGGGTTATTAAAGGCAACTACCAAAAGTCGATCTTGGAAAGCTATGCTGCCGAAAGAATGCCAGTAGCTGAGTTCCTTCTGAAACTAACGGATAGGTTGTTCTCATTTAATGTATCCACTAACTGGTTTGTACGTAAATTGAGGAATTTGTTATTGCCAGCCCTTCTACCTCTCTTATGGAAAAAGAAAGGGCTTGCTGATAGGGTGTTTTCAATCATTTCGCAAACGGGAATTAATTATCGCAATAGCTCTTTGTCAGTGCATCATAGCCGGATAAAAAGTGTTAAAGCAGGGGACCGCCTTCCCTTTTTGAAATTTTACGATGAGAAGCAAAACTGCGAAACCGACCTTCATAGTTGGTGCCATTCAATTGGGTACACATTATTAGTGATCGGGACATTAAGCAAGCGCGACTTGTTTTTAATGGCTAAGTGGATCAAACAAGCCTATCCGCATTCTCTCAACTTTTATTATTTGCCTTACTCAAAGAGAAATAGGCATGTGTTTAACTATTTCGAGATAAATGAAAGGCAAAAACTGTCTATAATAATCCGGCCGGACATGCATATTGCTTATGTAAACGATGTAGTAGACATTGAGCTGATTGACACCTACCTGAAGAAGAATGCCCTTTTAGAAAAGGGCTAAGCAGTTTCTATGGGCGAGCCTAGCCGTGTATGGTTTCTTTCTTGCCGTAATGTTGGATAACCTCTGCTTCGTAAGCTAAAAATTCTTCCCAGCGTTTATCTACATCAATCCCTTCACCGTATTTTTTTGCAAGCTTAATAAAAGTTGTATAATGAGTGGCCTCGCTAATCATAAGTTCATAATAAAAGGCGGCTAGCTTTTCATCATTGATGTTATCAGATAGAACTTTAAAGCGTTCGCAGCTGCGGGCTTCAATCATTGCAGAGAACAACAAACGGTCAATTAACTGGGCTTGCCTGCCTCCTCCTTTTATGATGAATTTGGCAAGTTCGTTTACGTAATCGTCCTTCCGCTCTCTGCCAAGGATATATCCACGTTCAATAATTATATCGTGCACACGTTTAAAGTGATCCATTTCTTCCTGTACCAACAATGCCATTTCCTGAACCAGGTCAGACAGATTTGGGTTTTGAACAATTAGAGTTATTGCGTTGCTGGCCGCTTTCTGCTCGCAAAAAGCGTGATCGGTAAGAATTTCCTCGATATTGCTTTCTACCACATTTTTAACCCATTTTGGGTCTGTTGGCAGTTTTAGTTTAAGAATGGTTTTTTCTGTGCTCACCTTGCAAAGTTAAGGCTTTGGGCTTACCTATATAAATTTTTTGAATCCATAAATTCTATCACTTCATCGGGTACAAAATACTGCACGCTTTTGCCTTCTTTTATCGCATTGCGGATGAAAGTCGAAGAAATTTCCATTACAGGTGTTTGAGTGATAGTAACCGACGGATGAGATGCCAGTTCGGGGTTTTCGTAGCCAGGCCTAGGATAAACGGCTATTTTATAATCGCGAAGAATCACCTCGTAGTTCTTCCATTTTTTTAGGGATGCCAAGTTGTCGGCGCCCATTATTAAGGTAAACTGATGTTCTGGATATTTTTCCTGAAGGTGGGTTAAGGTATCAATGGTATACGAGGGTTGAGGTAGTTTAAATTCCACATCACTTACCTTTATTCTCTCGGCATCTTTTGTTGCCAGCCTTGCCATTTCAGAACGGTCGTACATGTTTACCAGGCTACTTTTGTTCTTTAAAGGGTTATGGGGTGAGATTACAAGCCACACGGCTTGCAAGTCGGTATAGTTTGCCATGTAATTGGCTATAACCAGATGTCCGGTATGTATAGGGTTGAATGAGCCGAAGAATAATCCTATGCGCATGGTTAAATCCGGTTTGGAGTTGGATGGCTTTAAACAATCATCATCCAACTCTAAATGCTATTTTCCGAACAAAAACTCTCTTACAATTTTTTCTGCTTCCAGGCAAGCTGTTTGAAGGTCGTTATTAGGGAGTATTACGTCGAACTTATCAGCGTATTGTAACTCTTTACCTGCTTTATTGATACGTTCCTTTAGCTTCTCGGCGCTGTCTGTACCTCGTGACCCCAGGCGCTGAATAAGGACTTCAAGAGATGGTGGCTGTACAAATATCGCCAAAGCATTGTTCTCAAATTTCTTGCGAAGGCGCAAGCCTCCTTCTACATCGATATCGAATACCACATGCTTGCCGGCATTCCAGATACGGTCAATCTCAGAGCGTAACGTTCCATAAAAAGTGCCAGTGTAAACTTCTTCGAATTCAACAAATTCATGTTTGGCAACCTTATGCAAGAACTCTTCTTTCGAAATAAAGTAGTAGTCCTTGTGATTGATTTCCGTTCCACGGCTTTGACGAGTTGTTGCAGAAATAGAAAACTCCAGTTCTGGAATTCGCGATAGCAAATAATGTACAATGGTTGTTTTGCCTGCGCCAGAAGGTGCCGAGAAGATTACAAGTTTGCCCTGGGCCATGATTAAAAATATATTGTTTGCCCGTAGGCTTGAATTTTATAAAACGTTTAGTAGTTGCTCTTTGATTTTTTCGAGTTCTTCTTTCATGCCAACAACTACTTGTTGGATGCCAGCATCATTTGCCTTAGAGCCCATCGTATTGATTTCGCGGCCAATTTCTTGTGAAATAAAACCGAGTTTCTTTCCATTTGCATCTGGCGATTTTAATGCCGTTAAAAAGTAATCGCAATGGCTTTTCAACCTGATCTTTTCTTCTGTAATATCGAGTTTATCAATATAGAAGATCAATTCCTGTTCAAAGCGGTTCTGATCTACATTCTCTTTACCCACATACTCGTTTAACAAAAGGCTGATTCTTTCGCGAATAGCTGGAATTCGCCTCGGTTCGAGTTCTTCAACCTGCTTTAATGAAGTAAGGATATTGTTTATGCGCAGTATAAGGTCTTTTTCAAGGATATTTCCTTCGTCTTTTCTAAAGGTTTGAAAGCTTGCCAGTGCCTCAGAGAAGATTTGCAGCAGTTGCTTCCACTCTTCTTCGGAAACAGAACCTTCATCAAACTGGATAACTTCCGGAAACGTAAGGGCTAATTGCAAAAGGTTTGATCCAGAGTCGTTTAATTCAGTTGCCGCGTTTTTTAACTGATTGTAATACAACTTTAGTAGGGCGCTATTAAGGGAGGCCGCTTTTTGCGCGTTTTCAGGATACTCAACGGTGAACGTAATATTTACTTTTCCACGCTCAATTTGCTTGCTGCATTCGTTGCGTAGTATTAGCTCTTTATCAGAAAAAGCTTTAGGTAGTTTAAGGGCAAGTTCCAGAAACTTGCTGTTTAGGGATTTGACTTCTACGGTATACTTAGCGTTGTTAAAATCGCCAGTTGCAATACCATAACCTGTCATGGATTTGATCATGCCGCCAAAGATAAGATTTATTCAGATACGGCCTAACAGGTAAAATGGCATAGCCCATGAAAAATATTTGATTTTGTGGAGAAAAAATAAACAAAATTATGCGATAGCCCCGCCTTCGCTTTTTCCAGGAGCATTTTTTCAATTATTGTGTATGAAAAAGCGGGTTGATTGCAGATGCAAAACTTGGCCCAGGAGGCAATATATCCTGCACCAAGGAAAAAATGAAGGCAGGCAGTAATTTAATTTATAAAAACAATACCTGTTTTTTGTCGTTCATGATGAAATGAATTTTGTTACAATCATTTTGATTGTAATAGTGGAGAGGGGATTTAATTTCTAAATAGCCTTTCGTTACGTTTCGATTAATGGAAGAAAACAAATCAACAGTTATTTTATCATCTTCATTATTAACGCCTTCCCTTTATGAAGAGGCGATAGTGTGTAAAAGCCTTGATAATATTATAACAGACTGGAATAATTCAGCTACGCATCTTCTGGGTTTTTCAGCAGATGAAGTAATAGGTAAAAGTATATTTACTATCATCCCGGAAGGAAAGCACCAAGAAGAAAGGCAAATCACAAGCTTGATAGAAAATGGCATTAATGTTAACAGTTTTTACACTTTACGCCTGGATAACGGTAATAGAGCCCGGCGGGTAATGCTGTCTGTAGCCCCTGTATTAAATGCAGAGGATGAAATTATTGGCGTCTGCGAGACTTTTCATGACATCTCTCATCACCACCTTGCCGAAGAAAAGCAGGGCTTGCTCGCTGCAATTGTAGACTCGTCTGAAGATGCCATTATCAGTAAAACTCTTGATGGAATAATTAGAAGCTGGAATTCGGGTGCCGAAAAGATTTTTGGCTATAAGGAGTGCGAAATAGTGGGCAAGTCTATTATGCAGATAATTCCTAAGGGCCGGGAACATGAAGAGATTTCTATTATTGAAAAGATTAGGAAAGGCGAGGTTGTTAGCCATTTCGAATCCATTAGGCTTACCAAAGATAATAAGGAGGTTGCACTTTCTATTACAGTTTCGCCCATAAAAAATAGTAAGGGTGAAATTATTGGCGCCTCAAAAATTGCCAGGGATATTTCCGAAAAGTTAAGCGCAAACTCTAAGCTTCAAGACTATACCAGACAGCTCGAAAAGCTAAATGCTTACAAAGACGACTTTATAGGCTTAGCGAGCCACGAGCTAAAAACTCCGTTAACTAGTATAAGTGCTAACCTGCAAATACTTGAACGCAAGTTAGATGATGGCTTAAACAAGGTTTTTGTGTCTAAAACGCTTAAGCATGTAAATAAACTTACAAATTTGATAGGGGAGCTTTTAGATGTTGCCAAAATTCAATCGGGCAAATTAATGCTCAGCCTCACTAAGTTTAACATTCAGGATGTGATAGATGAAGTTCTCGAAAATGTGCAAATGGTTTCACCAACGCACAAAATTCAATTACTTGAAGACTGCAATGTAGAGGTTCTGGCGGATAGGCAACGTATTGATCAGGTGTTGATAAACCTGTTAAATAACGCTATTAAGTACTCTCCGGATGCCGATAAGGTTTGGGTAAGGTGCTTTAGGAGGGGTAAAGACCTTGTTTGCAGTGTGCAAGATTTTGGTATCGGAATTCCGAAGAATATGTTGGAGGATGTGTTTTCCCAGTTTTTTAGAGTGGAAAGTATTGTGCCAGTGTTTCCCGGATTGGGAATTGGATTGTTTATATCAAACGATATTGTAAAAAGGCATAAGGGCCGTATGTGGGCAGAAAGCGAGGTGGGCAAAGGTTCTACTTTTTATTTTTCGCTTCCTTTGACAAATTAAGTGCTACCCGAAAATCTTCGGGTAGCGCTTAATTTGTGCTTAATTATTTTTTTTCGTTAATTCCTTCACTTGTTTAATAAGGCGCAGCTTAAAGTTTACCAATAAGATTACACCTGCAACGGCGAGGGTTGAAATGATAAAGTGCTGATTTTTTACTCCCCAGATAAAGCCGAAACCGCTTATCAGTATGGCAAGGTTACAAAGCACATTTAACAATATTTTTCCAGCCATTAGTAAACAGGCATGTTAGGGTCAAACTTTTCTTTCCAGGCTAAGATACCGCCCTCCAGGTTGTACAAGTTGTCGTAACCTAGTTGCATTTCCAGCTGCATAATGGCAGCAGCGCTTCTTTTTCCGCTTCGGCATTGCACAATAACTGGTTTGTCTGTAGCGATTTTGTCGGATTCGATGAGGACACCGGCTAACGGAATATTTTCGCCACCGAGGTTTGATACTTCATATTCAAAACTTTCGCGAACGTCAATCAATTGAAAATCTTCTCCACTATCTATTTTTTTCTTTAATTCTTCGACTGTTATTTCTTTCATTTTAAAACTGTTTGTAAATAGAATGTTTATACCTATTAAGTAAATGCTCAAAGATAGTACTAATACATCGTATACAAGGCTTTAACGGGTGCCAAACAAATTATTTTACTTTCGTTTGTAACAACTAGCTTTGCAGGTCGTTTTATAAAAATATATTCCCCTCGCTTCATGAAAAAAATTACTGATTTTTTCTGGTTTTGCTCTGGTGCTCATGTACATACGCTCAAGAAATACCCAACAGAACATAACAAATATGTAGGCATTGGGGCCACCATCTTCTTTACGGCTCTGTTCGCTTCTATGTCTGGCGGGTATGCTATGTACTTTGTGTTTTCAGGAGGCACAGGGGCAGTGTTCTTTTCAGTAATTTTTGGTTTGCTCTGGGGCCTGGCAATTTTTAATATGGACAGGTACATTGTGGCCAGCATAAGCAAAAGCGGGTCAGGGAATCAGCAAATTTTGCAAGCCACTCCGCGGATTTTACTGGCTATAATGATCGGTATCGTTATTTCAAGGCCGCTGGAACTGAAAATTTTCGACAAAGAAATCCGTCATAAACTTAAAAACAGCTACCTTAACGGGCAACGCTCTAAGATTGATACCCTCAACAATACATTTGCCAATAAATACACCACAGAGCTTCACAAAATTGTTGATCTTAAAGCCGAAAAAGATTCTTTAGAGAGGGATATTAACCGGTCAAGATACTTGCTAAATCAGGAGATTTTTGGAGATAAAACCAATCAAACGTCTGGCAAGGTGGGCTTTGGTACCTATGCCAAGCAAAAGGAAGCTGTACTTACCCAGAAAATCCAAAGACTTGAAACCGTTCGTAATGAAATGGCCCGGCTGGAAGAATTCATACTCCGAAGGAAGGAGCTTGAGGGAATATCCTCTGAAAGGATGTTTAGCGGGAAGCAATTGGATAGCCTGGCCAATGTTGCCGGTTTTGCGGACCGTAACTGGGCATTGGGGCAATTAAGTTTCAATGCAGATGGCAGTCGCGACGTTGGAACATACATGGCTATTTCCTTTATCGGGATGCTATTTATCTTATTTGAATGCCTGCCGGTTTTTGTGAAATTGATGAGCAACAAAGGCCCTTATGATATTGCGCTTCAAAATGTTGAAGAGGCTGCCGTATATGGTTCCTTTAAAGATAAGGACGTAGATGTGGCGGAGGCAGATGGAGTGCAGGACACCAGAATTGAAACTGAGGTTGACAAGCAGAAGAAAATAATCAAAGGGCGGTCTGAAGCAGAGGCCAGAAGTTATTCTTTTGATTAATCCAGAAACTGAATTTTCTTAAATGTGTTACGCTTTCATGCAAAAACTTTACTTCGCGTTTTTATCTATCAGCCTGTTTGCATCATGTATTGCGCAGAAGGCTTCAGTAAGCCAAAACGATGTATCTCGTATAATCAAAACTCTTTCTTCTGATAAGATGGAAGGCAGGGGCTTGTTTTCTCCCGGGATTGATAAGGCGGCTGATTTCATTGCAAGTGAGTTCAAGGCTATTGGCCTTAAGCCTTTGGCTGGTGCAACCGATTTTAGGCAAGCATTTGAAATGACTACCCTAAGCCCGGTAAGCTGCCTTGCTTATGTAAATGATAAAGTTGTTGATCCTAAAGACGTGTTTGTAATTACCGGGAAGCAATCATTAAACTGGACGAAAAACAGTGGTGTTGAAATACAGTATATCAAAGCCGGGGAGTCGTTTACGGTTCGCTATAAAGCTATTCTTCAGTTACATAAGCCTGTTTTTGTATATGTTGACCCACGTTTTTTTGATGCATTTAAACGTTTTCGCGAGTATTATTCGGCAGAGCGAATTATAGATAAAGTATCAGGTGATGAAGCTGTTTTTGTATTAGGCAACGAGACCGATGTTCAATCCTTTACGGTGAACTTTGGCAATAAAATTGAAAAACAGAGTTTTACAAATATCGTAGGGGTGCTTCCTGGTAAATCGAAGGAGAAAGAATTGGTGGTTTTTTCTGGGCACTACGACCATTTAGGCATTATTGATGCCGTTGAAGGGGATTCGATTGCTAATGGTGCCGATGATGACGCTTCTGGCATAACTGCGGTAATAACGCTTGCAAAGCATTATAAAAAGTTAAATGCCAATGAAAGGACGCTAGTCTTTGTTGCTTTTACAGCAGAGGAAATCGGAGGAAAGGGTTCGCAGTATTTTTCAAAGCAGTTAAATCCTGATAATGTTGTGGCGATGTTCAATATTGAGATGATTGGCAAGGAATCTAAATTTGGCAGGAATTCGGCGTTTATAACAGGTTTCGATAAATCCGATTTCGGTACAATTCTCCAGCGAAACCTAAACGGGACGGAGTTTAAATTTCATCCAGACCCATACCCGGCAGAACAACTATTTTATCGTAGCGACAATGCAACATTGGCTGCTTTGGGCGTGCCTGCGCATACTATTTCTACCGACCAGATCGACATTGATAAGTATTACCATACGGTAAATGACGAGCTTTCCACTTTGGATATTGGTAATATAACTGCAACAATAAAAGCCATTGCCTTAAGTTCGCGAAGCATTGTTGATGGACGCGATACCCCTAAAAGGATTCCGCCTGTAAGTAAGTAGCAATGGGTTTTTATGCCAGCTTTAGCAGCATTACGTAGTCGTTTAGGGTAAAGGTGTAATATGGGATGTCAACTTCTTTCTGTATTGAAAAACCTTCTTTCAAGTAGAATTGGAGCGCTTTATTATTCCGGTTAACATTTAGCTCCAGTTCATTGCAGCCTGCCTTTATGGCTTCTCCTTTTATAAAATTCAGAAGGCGTTTTCCCAGCCCTTTGCCTTGTTGAAAGGGTGAGATATAAAGCTTATGAATTTTGCAGCGGCGGTCAATAAATGAATAAGACCCAAATGCAATTGCCTGATTTTCGTCTTCTGCGATAACAAATGTGGCTCCCTCTCCCATTTGTTTTTGTAGTGCAGATAGGCTGTACATATCATCAAGCATAAACCGAATTTGTTCTGCAGATAAGATTTCCTGGTATGTTGGCCACCAAATTTCTTCTGCCAGTTGATGAATGGCGGTTATATCTGACTGGCTTGCAATTCGTATAGTGGGAGGGTTTTCCATTTAAATGTTTTCAGCAATGAAGGCAAAATTCTGGTCGAACAAAAGCGAATAGAAGCCATCCTTTTCGGTTACGTAGTGTTTATCCGATATTTTTTTTAATCCCTGGGTTTCTAAATTGCTTATCGGCGTTAGCACTTCAATGGGCTCATTCGCTGCCTTCCACTTGCTAAATCCGGGATGAATTGGAAACAAGCGTTGCTGAGGCGTTAAGAAAACAAGATCAATACGTCCCAGAAATCGCTCAAAGCCTCTAAGGTTAATCTGATCTATAATAATATTAACAGATGGGTATTCTTCGCTTATTAAAAAATCCAAGGCATCTTCCACAGGGTCAAGCTCGGAGTGAATAACTAAGGTGCTTTCCTGCAAGTCGGGAGTTAACCTGGAACTTATTACGGCATCAATCTTAATACCTAAAGAATCAACATTCTCATACTCAGATTCGGTAACTACTACCGTAGGGCTCCACTCAAGTAACTGCCCCAGATTTTCATAATTAAAACCGTTTAAGTTTGCAATCAGCAAGGCTGGTTCCTGCTTCTCCCGAACAATGTGATGCGATGACATGCCCTAAAAATACGGGAAGTATAGTAAATGGTTATCATTATTTAATTTAGGTGTAAGAAATTATACATGCTGGCGACTAATTGTAAAACGATAAAATTTGGAAGCGGAATTTCTAGGTATAATTAACGAAAATCAGGGTATACTAATAAAGGTATGCCGAATGTATTGTTCGGATAGTACCGACGCCGAAGATTTATTCCAGGAGATTTTGTTGCAATTATGGAAGGCATACCCTCAGTTTAACAAATCATCAAAGGTGAGTACCTGGATGTATCGGGTTGGCTTAAATACAGCCATTACCCGGCTTCGTAAAAATAATCGCAGCCCTTCCTTCGAAGAATTAGCCTCGGTGCATCAGGCCCTGCCCGAAACCGGTGTCCAGCGTTTGGACATCCTTTTCGACAAAGATTTACAGGAGGCTATTGACCGTTTGGACAAATTTGACAGAGCATTACTAATGCTATATCTGGACGAAAAAAGCTATAAAGAGATAGCTGAGATTATGGGGCTTTCGGAAAGTAATGTCGGCGTGAAAGTTAATAGGATAAAGAAAAAGTTAAAAGAAATTATGAATCCCTGATTATGGACTTGGACGATTTAAAAGCCAAATGGCACAAGGAAGCAGAAGAAAACAGACATTTAAATAAACAAACAATGGAACAGTTACAGGCAATTTTAAAAACAAAAACATCCGGTACATTGGCTGGCGTTAAAGAGAAATACGCAAGAATTATTTCTTTGTTGACTATTGGTTTGCTACTCAACGTTTTGATTAGCCCTTTTCTGCACTTTTTATTAGGTGATGACGGCCCGGTTTTCAGGCTTACAGTTGGCGGACTATTGTCTCTTGTTACCTTGTTGGTGGGGGGCTTATTAGTGATTTTCTTTTATTGGAGAAAATACAAGCAGCTTGAAGACAATGCAGTTGATGAAAATCTGAAAAAGGCTTTAATTGATAATATAAGCGGCCTTAGGCGGTCGTTAAAGCAAGAGATTTATTTTATAGTTGCTCTTTTTGCGGGTATATTTATTTTGGCGAGGGGAGTGTCACAATATTTAGGCAATGGTGATTTTGGAGACATCTTTCACCTGGATATTCTCTTGTCAATGCTAGTTGGGGTTTCCATAATGGCTTTTTACATCTACAAGCGAGTTTCGGCTTATCAAAAAAATATAGCGGAGTTAAAAAAATATCTCTCGGAATTTGAAGATAGTCTGAGTTTAAAAATGAAGAGCTATTGAATTCCAATAGCTCTTCATTCCTTTTAGTATAACTTTCTGTAAATCTCTTTAAATGCTTCGGTTGGGGTGTCGGATAAATTGACTGCCGCTGAAACAGCTACCCCATATACCCCTGCTTGTATAAGGCGATCAACATCATGTGCAGTAACTCCACCAACAGCCAGCAAGGGAATATCAATTCCTTCTTTGCGCATAAAACCGCAAATTTCCTGGTAGCCTTTGACGCCTAAAAGAGGATAATTATTTGGTTTGGTATGGGTAACTGCAAGTGGCCCGCAACCAATATAGTCAACCACGCCGCTTGCAGCAATGCGCTTGATATCTTCAAGAGTATTGGCAGAAGCCCCCAGGGTTTTATCCTCGCCAATTTTAAGCCTGATTGCGTTAAAATCCGCCTTCATATCTTCAATATGTATACCCTGAATATCTGCTTTATCCAGCAGATGAATGTTGTCTGTAATAATCAAGGTGCTTCCCCAGTCGTCACAAATGGCTGCAATGGTATTAACCTCGTGCAATAATTCTGCATCTGTTTTACTAAAACAGCGGTATTGAACCCAGTTGGCTCCGGCGGCACATGCCTGTTGTGCTTGTTCCACGTGGCTGGGGTTGGGTAAGTCTTGCGTAAGATAGTGCAGCTTGGAAATGTATTTCTTCATTGGAAATTTATTTTAATTGAGCCCCAAGCTCAATCTTGCAATTACTTTATAACTTCTGCTATAGGCTTGCCGACGTTCCCGTTGGGTTCTTGTATTCTTAACAGAGCAGCAATAGTGGAGGCAATATCAGTCATAAAATACTCCTGGTTTGACTTGCCTTGTTTAATTCCCCAGCCCATAAAAAGGAGCGGAATATGTGTATCGTAAGGGTTCCAGGTGCCATGAGTAGTTCCGGTTGCTTGATTGCCAGAGCCCTGATACCAGCCAGGATTTAGGACTATTTGCACTTCTCCGCTTCTTTTTTCATTATAGCCATTAATGGTTCGGCTTTTTAAGGCATCGGGTAAAGGTTGGATACCGATGTTTTTCAAATCAATAACATAACTCACTCCGGGCTGCTTTTTGTAATAAGCAATCACGTCTTTTTTTACTTCCTCAATATTAAGGTTCTTCTCTTCAATAAGCGGGTAATTAAAATTCACCTGATAATTAAAGAGCCTGCGCACAATTTTTTCTGCGCTATATTTTTTTGCCAGGATATTATTTATCTCGTTGATGTCTGCCTTTAAGCCGCTGGCTCCACTCCATAGTCCAGCGGGAATCTTGTTGTCCTTTAAAAAGATTGGATTATGTGCCGCGCCATGGTCGGCAGATAAAAAGATGGTGTATTGCCCCTTTCCAACTGTTTTATCCAAATGTTCGAGAAAGGCAGCCAAGTCGTTATCCAGCCTCAGATAAGTATCTTCAATTTCGATGGAGTTAGGCCCGAACTGATGCCCCAGGTAATCTGTTGAGGAAAGGCTTACAGCAAGAAAATCGGTTACCTCATCTTGCCCCAGGGCTTCGCTTTCAATTGATGCCTTTGCAAAATCGAGGGTTAAAGTATTGGCAAAGGGAGTATTGCGGATGATATTCCAATCGCTGGTTCGGTTTTCTGGAATATCGTGAGGAAATATTGGCCCTTTCTCGTTTTTGAATTTGCCCTCATACCGTGGTGAATTATCTTTCGAGCTTTGTTTGTATGATTCTATAGGGTACAAGGTATTCCATTTTTGCGCAATGTACTTATCAACCAGCCGCTGTCCATTGAATGTTTTTACCCATTGTGGCAAGTCATTCATATAATAAGTGCTGGTAATCCAGTTTCCTGTTAAATCATCATACCAGTATGCTGCATTTGCAGAATGCCCTACAGGTAGAATTCCTCCCCTATCTTTTAGTGCAATGCCAATTACTTTTGAGCGAAAATTAGTGGCGAGTTTCAACTCGTCGGTTATTGTGGTTGTCAATAAATTTCTGGGAGACATTCGCCCTGCTTTTGAGGTGCTTCCAACCGCCTTTACGGTAGTATCTTCGGTGCAATATTCCATCCTGCCATTGCTTTGTTCAAGCCAGTCATTGCCAGCTATGCCGTGTATGGCCGGTACCGAACCGGTGTAAATAGTTGAATGCCCTATGGCTGTATAAGTGGGGATATACGGAATGTAAGTATTTTCGCAGGAAAACCCTTCATTTAACAACCGTTTAAATCCTTTATTGCTATACCGTTCATAGTAACGATAAAGATAATCCCATCGCATTTGGTCAACAACAAGGCCAACAACCAGTTTGGGACGGGGCAATGCCGATGTTTTTTTGTTTTGCGAATAAGCAATCCCTGAAAAGCAGATGAATGTGAAGAGGAGCAGTTTTCTAAGTTTCATGTGTGTAATAAGAGCGGCAAATGTCTTAACCTGATGTTAAAGATATATTATATTACAAATACATTGATATTAAAAAAAAGCCGGTTTGAGGCCGGCCTTTCAATGGTTTGCTTATTAGAACATTTAAAATTTAAGACTCAGAGATACAAGATAATTGCGCCCGGCTTGAGGGAAATAAAAGTTTTCTGTTACCAGAGTTCCTACATTGTAAGTATATGAATATCCGTTTGACTCGTATTTCTCGTTAAGGATATTATTTATCAATAAAGTTGCTCCAATGCTTTTGATTCCTTTAAGTGGTAGAGTATAGCCTAAGCGCAAGTCATTAACCAGGAAGGCATCAAGTTTTCGATCGCTATGCGAGGTATTATCCAGATACTGATCGCTTACATATTTCGTTAATAATGCAATTTCAGCATACTTTAAGGGCTGAAAAGCTATTTGATTTGAAGCGACAAATGACGGCGAGTAGGCAATGTTGGTGTTAGTATAGGCCTTAGAAATTTGTCCTCCATTTATGTAATCATCCATGTACTCAGTGAAGTTTTTAATTTTATTCCTGCTTAATGTTGCATTTGCGGCCCATAATAAAGCCTTTGATAGCCTTATGCTTCCATCAAGTTCGATGCCGAGTCTGTAGCTGTCTGGAACATTCTGACGGATGTATTCGCCCACATCATTAATCTTTCCCGTAGCAATCAACTGGTTTTTATAAAACATACCATACAAGTTGGCTCCTCCCTGAAACCCTTTTCCGGAGATACGGTATCCAGCTTCTACGTTTTTAAGGTTTTCGGATCGAGGCAAAGCTCCTGTAATCGCATTGACGTAGTCGTCTCTGTTAGGTTCTTTATTGGCGATAGCAAAAGAAGTATAGACGTTCGAGTTCTGATCTATCTGGTAAGTTAATCCTACCTTGGGATTGAAGAATTTGTGATAATACCTTTCGTCATGAAGAGTTAAGGTTTTGTCAGTTCCGGTGATCGAATAGTCAAGGTAGCGATACTGGAAGTCATAAAAAATCCTGGCTGCACCTACCTGAAAGTCAATCTTGCCATAAAAATTCAAATCTTTTTTAAAGCCTCTTCCATCGTAATAACGCTGAGCCATTGAGCTGAGTTGCAGATGTGGTGCTGCTATGATTTCTCCAAAGTGGTCGCCATCGTATTCATTGTAGGCGCCACCAAAAGTAATATTGGTTTCGGCAGAGGGGTTGTAGTTAAGGGAATATGTTAATCCATAGAAGTCGTTGTCCAGCCAGCGTCGGCGAATTAAATCGGTTTTTGTTTTGGTTCCCAACCCGTAGTCCGCGGGATTAAACCCATAGCTTTCAAACGTTTGTTTGTCCTTATACTCTTCGAAGTATCCCTTGCCTTTAGTGTAGTGTAATGCCGAGTTTAACGTAAGGGTATTAGAGAAATTATGGTTGTAAAGTAACTGATAATGAGTTTGGGTATAGTTATCAGTTTGGTTATCATATCTGAATTGAGAATATGTGCGTTTGTTAGAGTTCCATAAATTTAAGGAGTCTGCCGGCGTGTCGTTATAATAAAGGTAATCAAGGTTATTGTAAAAGTGCTTAAGCAGCGAGTCATTGTTTCCCTTCAATTTGGCTTCGGGAACACCATTCCATACCTGGTATGTCTTCTCGTCTCCACCAAAAACGTTAGCTCTGAGCATGTCCTTTTTTCCATAATAAGCGCCGCTTGCGAAATATGATTTGAGCTTTGATGAACCTCTGTCTATGTAACCATCTGAAACAATGTTTGAAAGCCTTCCGTCGAGAGTGAACTTACCATTTAGCAATCCAGACCCGAAATTCAAAGTATGCTTTCTTGAATCAAAAGAGCCAACAGAATTATTTAACTCCGCATATGCCGAATCTCTTCTTGTTGTAGTTTGAATGTTTAGGCTTCCTCCAAAAGCACCCGCCCCGTTAGTCGATGTTCCTACACCGCGCTGAATCTGTATATTATCAACAGATGATGCAAAATCAGGAAGGTTTACCCAGAATGTGCCCTGGCTTTCGGGGTCATTATATGGGATGCCGTTAATAGTAACATTTACCCTTGTTGGGTCACTTCCCCGAATGCGTATTCCGGTATAGCCTATTCCTGCCCCAGCATCAGAACTTACCACTACCGATGGCGTTTGATTAAGCAGGTAAGGTAGGTCTTGCCCTAAATTGTTTTTCTCAATGTCAGCTTTGCCCAGGTTTTTGAATGTGGTAGGCGTGTTGGCAGATGCTCTTGTTGCCCTCACTATTACTTCATCGGTATTAATGCTACTTGGGTTTAATGCGATTGACAGGCTAACGTTCGACCTCAAACTTATCTTGCTTGAATAGGGGCTATAGCCCAGATAGCGTACAGTTATTATGTAAGGGCCTGTTGGCAGGTTTGAAAAGCTAAAGTTGCCGTCCGCGTCGGTTTGTAAAGACGTTGCGCCAATACTTATGCTTGCGCCTGCCAGGGCTTGCTGGCTAAGCTTGTCGGTTACTTTGCCCGAAATAGAGAATTGTGCTAATGCCACGCAAGGCATTAACATTGCCAGAAAGGCAAATGTGCAGAACTGTTTCATTTTGTTGGAATAAAATATGCGCAAGGGGTACACGCATAACATTAAAAATATCCTTACGCCGGCATTACCCGGATCAAGTTCACGGTAATAAAATCGTAAGCTCCATGCTATTTGATTTACTAGCCGATGGGTGTGATCTCAGCCTGAATTTAAGTATTGAAGCTACATCGCTCAATACAAGGCACCCCTAAAGATTAGGCAAAGGTATGAAAATGGGGCATTAATAATCTGATAATGCCGCGTTTTAAGGATGGAAGATATTTTATGATATGTTTTTTACACAAGCCATCTCGCCAACGTTCCCGGAAACGATTGCATAAATATAATACGGCAAATGGTTCTTATTTTTATCAAATCTCACTAAAATTGTTGAAAACTAATCTTTTTCAACACTCCGGTATCGGCCAATCGAATAAATGTAACAATAAAGTTAATACTGATAGAAAGAGAGTTAGGGATATTAACATTGTAAAAATTTCCGTTTTAAACGTAACCAATAATTAAAATTAATGACACACACATTTAAAGTACTTGCATTCCTTGCATTAGCGTTGTCGCTGGGTTTGGGGGGGAGTGTAAATGCTCAGCAGCTAAAACCACAGCCTTGGCCATCAGCTCTGCCTGTAGTAACAGCTCCCGTATTCAAAAAGGATACAATCAGCATTGTTAAAAACGGTGCAGTTAATGATGGTATCACTTTAAACACTCAAAGTATTAATAAAACAATCGACGAGGTGAGTAAGAATGGCGGTGGAGTTGTGCTTATTCCTCGCGGACTATGGCTTACAGGCCCAATTGAATTAAAAAGCAATGTAAACCTGCACTTGGCAGCCGATGCATTTTTAAACTTTACAGGCGATTTTTCGCAATATAAATTGGTAGAAACAAATTGGGAAGGCTTGGGGGCCATTCGCAATCAATCTCCAATTTCTGGGACAAATCTTGAAAATATTGCCATTACCGGGAAGGGTATCATTGACGGTAACGGCGATGCCTGGAGAATGGTAAAAAAAGATAAGCTTACTGAAAGCCAGTGGAAAAGACTCCTGGCTTCGGGTGGCACATTAAACGACGATAAAAAGATCTGGTACCCAACAGAAAGCTCTTTAAAAGGCTCGAAGGTAAAGCAAGCGGGAGTAATTGTTCCTGGCAAAACCATTAAAGACTATGAGGGGGTTAAAGACTTCCTTCGCCCTAATTTGCTGGTACTTAACAATTGCAAAAAAGTTCTATTGGAAGGAGTTACTTTCCAAAATTCGCCAGCCTGGAATCTTCACCCTCTAATGTGCGAGGATTTAACTGTTCGCGATGTTACGGCAAAAAATCCCTGGTATGCTCAAAATGGGGATGGCATTGACGTAGAATCTTGTAAAAATGTGCTTATCGAAAATAGCGTTTTCGACGTTGGCGATGATGGTATTTGTATTAAGTCAGGGCGCGACGAACAAGGCCGTTTACGTGGCAAGCCTACCGAAAATCTTATTGTGCGTAATTGTGTGGTATATCATGCGCATGGCGGTTTCGTTATCGGAAGTGAAATGTCTGGAGGGGCCAGAAACCTGTATGTTTATGATTGTACCTTCATAGGCACAGATATCGGGCTTCGCTTTAAAACAACTCGTGGCAGAGGCGGCGTGGTAGAAAATATCTTCGTTAAGAATATCAATATGAAGGATATTCCAGGCGAGGCTATCTTATTCGATATGTATTATGCGGCTGTGGATCCGGTTGCTCTTGCTGGTGAAAAACGCGAGGCTCCAAAGGTTGAATTGTTGCCTGTTACAGCAGCCACTCCAGTGTTTAAAAACTTCTACATCAGCAATGTGGTTGCCGATGGAGCAGAGAAATCAATTTTCATAAGAGGATTACCCGAAATGAATATCAGCAATATCTATTTGAATGATATTACGATTCAGGCGAAAGAAGGTATTGAAATAGAAGAAGCCAAGGATATTTACCTTAAAAACGTAAAAGTGATTTCAGCTAATTCAAAACCTTTGGTTAGCATTCTAAATAGCACCCAAATAGGGTTTGATAATCTAATGTATAAGCCAGGTGCTGAAGTGTTATTCAATATCAGTGGAAAACGTTCTGCTAATATCAATATAACAAATACTAAAATAGCTGATGCTAAGCTGCTAGCCGAATACAATAACGAAGCTACCAAGAAAGCCTTAAAAGTTAAATAAACCTATAAACACATACATGAGAAAATTAGTAGTTATTGCAGCACTGGCTGGTGTGTTATACGCACAAGGCAGTGTAGCTCAAACCAAGCCATTGTCAGAAAAAATGGCAGCAACTGTAATGGATATTTGGGCAGATTCATTATGGACAGGGCGCCCCTTTAAATGGAGTTATGATCAGGGTGTACTCCTGGAGGGGATTGCCAATATCTGGTATCGTACTGCTGATGCAAAGTATTTCAATTACCTTAAAAAGAGTATGGATTATTTTGTTCAGCCTGATGGATCTATCAAAACCTATACAGGTAAGGAGTTTAATATTGATAATATTAAAAATGGCCGGGCAATACTGCTTCTTTACAAAGTAACCGGCCAGGAGAAATACTTAAAAGCAGCTCAGTTACTACGTAATCAGTTAAAAGATCATCCACGTACCAACGAAGGCGGTTTCTGGCACAAAAAGATTTATCCATACCAAATGTGGCTGGATGGCTTATATATGGCAGAACCATTTTATGCAGAATATTCAGCCTTAACGAATGATAATGCCGGTTTTGACGATGTTGCTAACCAGTTTATCTGGATGGAAAAGCACTCTCGTGATCCTAAAACTGGATTAATGTACCACGGTTGGGACGAGTCAAAACAACAGCGTTGGGCAAATAAAGAAACAGGCCTTTCTCCGCACATTTGGGCAAGGGCAATGGGCTGGTATGGCGTAGGGCTGGTGGATGCTCTTGAGTATTTCCCTGAAGATCAAGCCAAACGTAAAGAGTTAATCGCAATCTTAAACCGCTTTGCTGCTGCAATTAAAAATGTACAGCAACCTAATGGTTTATGGTATGATGTAATTGATGTGCCGAAGGGAAAAGGAAACTACTTTGAGTCTTCTGCCGCTAGCATGTTCGTATTTGCTATTGCTAAAGGTGTGCGTTTAGGATACTTGCCTCAGTCTTATATGGCGGTAGCAAAAAAAGGCATGGACGGCATGAAAAAAGAGTTTGTTGAAAACGTTAATGCCGACAAAGTAAATTTCAAAGGAACAGTTACCGTTTCTGGATTGGGTGGTGAGAAAAACTATCGTGATGGAAGTTTTGAATACTACATGAGCGAAAAGGTGATAACCAACGACCCAAAAGGTGTTGGCGCGTTTATGATGGCTGCCAATGAAATGGAAATTGCGGCTCTGCCTAAACCTGGTTTAGGGAAAACCGTAACATTGGATTCTTACTTCAATAACGAAGTTCATAACGAACCTGCAACCGGCAAGCCGGAGCCTTTCCACTACATCTGGCCAGAGAAAGATAATAATGGCTTTTCATTACTAGGACATGCATTTTCTTATGCCGGAGCGAAAACTGCAACATTAGAAGATGCTCCTACGGCTGCGAATCTTAAGAATAGTAAAGTCTATATCATTGTAGATCCTGATACTGAAAAAGAGAATCCAAAGCCAAATTATATTCAGCCAGAGCATGTTAAAGCCATTGCAGATTGGGTTAAAGCAGGTGGAGTATTATTGTTAATGGGCAACGATGCGGGAAATGCTGAATTTAAGCACTTTAATACCCTGGCTAACACCTTCGGGATTAACTTTAATGAAGATAGCAAGAATAGAGTTACTGGTTCTCAATTTGAAATGGGAGCGGTAAAGATTCCAGCTGGGCATCCAATTTTTAAAACTGCAAAAAAGGTGTATTTAAAAGAGGTTTCAACTTTAACATTGAAAGCCCCGGCTAAGCCATCTATCGTTCATAATGGCGACGCTATTGTAGCGACAGCTAAATACGGTAAAGGAACTGTATTTGCAGTTGGCGATCCATGGTTATATAATGAGTATACTGATGGCCGCAAGTTGCCAGCCGATTTTGAAAACTTTAAAGCGGCAACAGATTTGGTAAACTGGCTGGTTTCGCAAGTTCCGGCTAAGTAATTGTAGCAGCACACTACATGATGGTTAAGTCAGTAGTTTTTAGGTGAGTTTGACTAAGTTTGCGGGGCTTTTTTTAGGCTTCGATCGAAAGAGTGACAAAAATTGCTCGCTATAACCAAATAATTGAATTAAAAAGACGCAGTTAGCTGGTTTTTCTTTCAAACGCCCAGCTAATTGCCGATGAGAACACAATACCACAACTGAAACACGGGGATGAAAACGTTTTTAGACGAGAATTTCTTATTAAACAGCAAAACGGCACAGCAACTTTACCACGAGTTTGCAAAAGACATGCCGATCATTGATTATCATAATCACTTAATACCTGAGCAAATTGCAAAAGATACGCAATTTGAAAACCTAACACAGGTTTGGTTATATGGCGACCACTACAAATGGCGTGCAATGCGTACTAATGGGGTGGATGAGTCATATATCACTGGAAATAAAGGTGATTACGAGAAGTTTGAAAAATGGGCTGAAACTGTTCCCTATACTTTGAGAAATCCATTGTACCACTGGACTCACCTGGAGCTTAAACGGTATTTTGGCGTGACTGATGTGTTAAACGGAAAGTCAGCAAAAAAGGTATACGATGAGTGTACTGCAAAGCTTCAAACTAAAGAGTACTCAGTAAGAAACTTGCTGAAGATGCAGAAGGTGGAATTGGTTGGAACAACCGATGACCCGCTTGACAACCTAGAATGGCACAAAATTATCAATGGCGATAATTTCGGCATTACAGCCCGCCCAACTTTCCGTCCGGACAAAGCTATGGCTGCAGAAGATGTTCCTGGTTTAAATGCTTACATTGATAAATTAGAGGCGGTTGCCGATTTAAGCATTTCGGATTTTGATACCTTCCTTTCTGCACTTAAGAAACGCCACGATTTCTTCCATGAGAATGGAGCCAGAATCTCTGACCATGGTTTAGAGCAAATCTACGCTGAGGATTATACAGATGCTGAAATCA
>Ga0307408_100000687_pt1 | contig 27829 bp, 20 predicted proteins | sample 322Cmetagenome_FD_202116 | JGI IMG/M metagenome (GOLD analysis project Ga0307408, IMG submission 202116) | Maize rhizosphere microbial communities from greenhouse at UC Davis, California, United States - 322HYB-C-3 | ecosystem: Host-associated > Plants > Roots > Rhizosphere > Soil | place...
ACATCACGCCGATCTTCATGCGGATCTGGTTAATGAAGATCACCAGGGTGTTGGTGCGGTTGATGGTGCCGGTCAGCTTGCGCAGCGCCTGGGACATCAGTCGCGCCTGCAGGCCCGGCAGGGAGTCGCCCATATCGCCTTCGATTTCCGCTTTCGGGGTCAGCGCGGCAACCGAGTCGACCACGATCAGGTCCACGGAACCGGAGCGCACCAGCGCATCGCAGATTTCCAGGGCTTGTTCGCCGGTGTCCGGCTGGGAGATCAGCAGCTCGTGCAGGTTCACGCCCAGCTTCTGTGCATAGACCACGTCCAGCGCGTGTTCCGCGTCGATAAAGGCGCAGGTGCCGCCCATTTTCTGCATTTCAGCGATGGCTTGCAGGGTCAGGGTGGTTTTACCGGAAGATTCAGGACCGTAGATTTCGACGACACGGCCGCGTGGCAGGCCGCCGACGCCCAGCGCGATGTCCAGGCCCAGGGAGCCGGTGGAGACAGTCTGCACTTCCTCGATCGGGGCGGATGCGTCCATGCGCATCACGGAGCCTTTGCCAAACTGCTTTTCAATCTGGGCCAATGCGGCCGCCAGGGCCTTGGCTTTTTCCGATGCAGGTACTGCGCCTTTTTTGTCGTCCATGATGATCTTTCGCGGCTAAATGAATTGGGTCACTACGTTGTACAGGTGGTACTGTATAAAATTACAGTGCTTTTGACAAGCCCCTTTTTGCAAACTTTGCGAAAAGTCAAACGGCTGGAGTACAGTTACCCTATGCGTATCCTATTAGCCGAAGATGACAGCGTCCTCGCGGACGGCCTGACGCGCTCGCTGCGCCAGTCCGGCTATGCGATCGACTGCGTAAAAAACGGGCAGGAAGCCGACACTGCCCTGTCCACCCAGGAATTCGACCTGCTGATCCTGGACCTGGGCCTGCCCAAGATGTCCGGCCTGGAAGTGCTGCGCCGCCTGCGCACGCGCGGTTCGCTACTGCCGGTGCTGATCCTGACCGCCGCCGATTCGGTCGAGCAGAGGGTCAACGGCCTCGACCTGGGCGCCGACGATTACATGGCCAAGCCTTTCGCGCTGTCCGAGCTGGAAGCCCGGGTGCGGGCGCTGACCCGGCGCGGCCAGGGCGGCGGCTCCACGGTGGTCAAGCACGGCCCCCTCACTTACGACCAGGTCGGGCGCAGCGCCTATATCAATGAGCAGATGCTGGATTTGTCGGCGCGCGAACTGGGCTTGCTGGAAATCCTGCTGGCGCGCACCGGGCGCCTGGTGTCGAAGGAGCAGCTGGTGGACCACCTGTGCGAATGGGGCGAGGAAGTGAGCAACAACGCCATCGAGGTGTACGTGCACCGCCTGCGCAAGAAGATTGAAGTGGGCGGCATCCGCATCGCCACCGTGCGCGGCCTCGGCTACTGCCTGGAAAAATTCAACCCGCCGCAACCGCCGGCTGCAACGTGAACGGCGAGCAGCAGGCCGCCGACTGGGAGCACGCCCCGGCCGCCGAAGAGAACGAGATCCAGCACTCGCTGTTCGGCGAGATCCTCGACTGGATGCTCGCTCCCCTGCTGCTGCTGTGGCCAATGAGCATCGCCATCACCTACCTGGTGGCCAAATCGATCGCCAACCAGCCGTTCGACCATGCGCTGGAAGACACCGTTACCGTGCTGACGCAGCAGGTACGCGAAGTGGCCGGCGTGATTCCCCGCCTGCCCGGCCCGGCGCGCGACATCCTGCGCGCCGATGACGTGGACAATATCTATTACCAGGTCAGCAGCCCGTCCGGAGCCCATGTCGACGGCGACCGCGACCTGCCGCCGCCGCCAAAGCAAGACCCGGAGCTGCAGGACATCCGCGCCGGCGCCGTCCTGTTCCGCAACTCCACGCTGCACGGCACGCCGATCCGCATTGCCTGGACCTGGGTCAACCTGGAAGAAGACAAGGCGCAACCACCGCGCCTGGCGCTGGTGCAAGTGGGCGAAACGCTGGAAAAGCGCGCCAAGCTGGCCAACGAGATCATCAAGGGCGTGATCCTGCCGCAGTTCATCATCCTGCCCATCGTCCTGGCCCTGGTATGGTTTGCCTTGTCGCGCGGCCTGCTGCCGCTGCGTGAGCTGCAGGAGCGCATCCGCGCCCGCCCTTCCGACGACCTGAGCCCGATCCCGCCGCGCCAGGTGCCGGAGGAGATCACGCCGCTGGTCAAGTCGCTCAATGAAATGCTGGAGCGCCTGAAGCTGTCGATCGATTCGCAAAAGCGCTTCATCGCCGACGCCGCGCACCAGATGAAAACCCCGCTGGCCGGCATGCGCACGCAATCGGAACTGGCGCTGCGCCAGACTGACCAGGCCGAGGTGCACCGCTCGCTGGAACAGTTGGCCAAATCCTCGCAAGCGGCCACCCGCCTGGTCAACCAGCTGCTGGCACTGGCGCGTGCCGAGAACCAGCCGCAGGCCGGCACCGCGATGGAACCGCTGGAACTGGGCGATGTCGCGCGCAACACGGTACACGACTGGGTACAGGCCTCGTTCAATTACGGCATCGACCTTGGCTACGAGCCGCCGCACGAAGACGTGCCGATTTCCGGCAACGCAATGATGCTGCGCGAAATGCTCTCCAACCTGATCGACAACGCCCTGCGCTACACGCCGCGCGGCAGTGCGGTCACAGTGCGCGTGCGCCGCACCGGCAAGCATGCCCTGCTCGAAGTGGAAGACAACGGGCCCGGCATCCCGGCAGCGGAACGCGACCATGTGTTCGAACGCTTCTACCGCATCCTGGGCAGCAATACCGAAGGTTCCGGCCTTGGCCTGCCGATCGTGCGCGAAGTGGCGCAGCAGCACGGCGCGGAGGTCGACCTGTTCGCCAACCCGCGCACCACCGACCCGAAACATCCGGGCTGCCTGTTCCGCGTCACGTTCCCGCTGCGCGTGCCGGACACGCCGCCTGAAGAAGAAGAGGTACCGCATTTTGGATAAGCTCGAACGCCACTGGCGCCGCGTAAGCCGCATGACAGGCTCGTTGCTGGCCACCTGGCTGCTCACGACTTTCTGCATCATTTTCTTTGCACGCGAATTGAGCGGGCTGACGATCTTCGGCTGGCCGCTGTCGTTCTACCTCGCGGCGCAGGGCGCTTCGCTGATCTACCTGGCCATCATCGGCTTCTATGCATGGCGCATGCGAAGGCTGGAACGGCTGTATCGGAACGAGGACGCGGCATGAGGACGCCCTTCTTCCGCAAGCTGCAGCGCTACTACACGATCTTTGCCAGCTGCTTCGCCATGTTCCTGCTCGCCCTGGCGATGCTGGAAAAGGAAGGCATGCCGCGCCTGTGGATCGGCTACCTGTTCATGTTCGCCACCATCATCCTGTACGCAGCGATCGGCGTGATCAGCCGCACTTCGAACGTGGCCGAGTATTACGTGGCAGGGCGGCGCGTGCCTTCGCTGTTCAACGGCATGGCCACGGCAGCGGACTGGATTTCCGCGGCATCCTTCATCTCGCTGGCGGGCGGGCTATACCTGCACGGCTTCGACGGCCTGGCCTACATCATGGGCTGGACCGGCGGCTACTGCCTGGTGGCGCTGCTGATCGGGCCTTACCTGCGCAAGTTCGGCCAGTACACCATTCCCGACTTTTTCGCGGCGCGCTATGGCGGCGGCTTCAATGGGCGTGCCGTGCGCCTGATGGCGGTCGGCGCCACCATCGTCGTTTCCTTCACTTACGTGGTGGCGCAGATTTACGCGGTGGGACTGATCGCCTCGCGTTTCACCGGCGTCGATTTCTCGGTCGGCATCTTCCTCGGCCTGGCGTCGATTCTGGTGTGCTCCTTCCTGGGCGGCATGCGGGCGATTACCTGGACCCAGGTGGCGCAGTACATCATCATCCTGGTAGCCTTCCTGATGCCGGCCATGTGGCTGGCGGTCAAGCACGGCGGCAATCCCGTGCCGCAAGTGGCCTACGGCAAGCTGCTGCCCAAGCTCAGTGCACGCGAGACGCAGCTTGCGCAAGACGAGAAAGAGTCCGAGGTGCGCGAAGTATTCCTGCAGCGCGCCGAAGATTTCGACGTGCGCCTGCATGGCTTGCCGGCCTCCTGGGATTCGGGCCGGCTCGAAGCACAGCACAACCTCGACATGGTCAAGCAGCGCAATGGCTCGCTGCTGGAAATCCGCGCCGCCGAACGGGCGCTGGCCGACTACCCCAAGACCGTGGAAGATGCGGCTGCCGTGTGGGCGGCACAGCGCAATTACAACCTGGCGCGCGGACGCGAACTGGTCAAACACGCCGAGCCCTTCCCCGGCGCCAACCGCGAACAGTCGGACCAGAAGCGCAACAATTTCCTGGCGCTGGTGTTCTGCCTGATGGTCGGCACAGCCGCCCTGCCGCACATCCTGATGCGCTCCTACACCACGCCTTCGGTGCAGGAGACGCGGGTATCGGTATTCTGGACCCTGTTCTTCATCCTGCTGGTGTACTTGACCATCCCGGCCCTGGCAGTGCTGGTCAAATACGATATCTACAGTTCCCTGGTGGGCAGCGATTTCGCGCATCTGCCGACCTGGGTGTCGTACTGGGCCAATGTGGACAAGGCCAACCCGCTGCTGTCGATCAGCGACGTCAACCTGGACGGCATCGTGCAACTGGCCGAAATCCAGATCGACAGCGATGTGCTGGTCCTGGCCACGCCGGAGATTGCCGGCCTGCCCTACGTGGTCTCGGGGCTGGTGGCGGCAGGCGGCCTGGCGGCGGCGCTCTCCACTGCGGATGGCCTGCTGCTGGCGATCTCCAACGCCCTGTCGCATGACGTGTATTACAAGCTCGTCGACCCGCAGGCCTCGACCCAGAAACGGGTGACGATTTCCAAGCTGCTGTTGCTGGCAGTGGCCTTCATCGCCGCTTATGCCGCATCGACCAAGCCGGGCGACATCCTGTCCCTGGTGGGGGCCGCCTTCTCACTGGCGGCATCGACGCTGTTCCCGGCGCTGGTGGCGGGCGTGTTCTGGCAGCGCGCCAACCACCAGGGTGCGATGGCGGCGATGGTGGCGGGTTTCTTCACCTGCCTGTACTACATGCTGCACGCCAATCCGGTGCTGGGCGGCAGCATCAGCGGGCAGTGGTTCGGCATCGCAGCCAATTCGGCCGGCGTATTTGGCGTGCCGGCCGGGCTGGCGGCGCTGGTGTTGGTCAGCCTGCTGACCCCGGCGCCAGATGCACGCACCCTGTCGCTTGTACGCCACATCCGCACGCCAGAATAGACGGCTGTTACATTTGGCTAGAATTTGGCGTTGCCATTCGAGTAACATTCGTTTCCCATGAAAATTCCACCTCCTCGCCCTGGCGATCCCGCCGGGGCTGGCGGCGCCACAACAACAAGGCAATAATGATCAAGTATTTCCTGGCAGGACTGGCCACCATGGCCGGACTGGCCCACGCTGCGCCACAAGCCCAGCAATTCTTCGAAGCCCCGCACTACAAAGACGCCAAACTGTCGCCAAGCGGCCGCTACCTGGCGTTGCGGGTCGGCGGCAACGAAGCCCGCGATTCGGTGATGGTGTTCGATAACGAGACGCTGAAAGTGGTCGGCGGCGGGCGCCTGGCCGACTACGACGTCGGGAATATCCGCTGGGTCAACGACAATCGCCTGCTGTACACGGTGACCGACCACAAGGTCGCCTATGGCGATAAGAACTTCGCGCCTGGCCTGTACGCCATGAACCGCGACGGCAAGGAAATCCGGCAGTTGGCCGAACACCGCGAGAGCGGCGCCGGAACCGGCACCCACATCAAGAGCCGCCTCGAGCCATGGAATACCTACCTGATGGATGAAGAAGGCGCCCAGGACTCGGACACCGTGTATGTGCAACGCCCCATGTGGACCGAACTGGCGGGCTATCAGATCGAGCGCATCGAACTGGTCAAGCTGAACACCGTGACCGGGCAATCGCAGGTGCTTAGCCATCCCGGTGCAGCGGAAGACTGGATGCTGGACCAGAAAGGCGAACCATCGATCATGGTTTCCGCCAAAGATGGCAAGGAAACCATCCATTACCGCAATGCCAGCGGCGAGTGGCGTGACGTCGCCACCCAGGCCGCCTATGGCGGCGCTGAAGATGGCATCGCTCCCATCGGCTTTTACGACGACACGCACCTGCTGGTCAAAGCCCGCATGAACGGCGACAAGGCAGCGCTGTACCTGATGGACCTGGCAAGCGGCAAGCTCGATCCCAATCCGCTGGTGGCCATGGCGGACTTCGACTTCAACGGTGTAATGGTGTATTCGAAGAAGCGTCTGGTCGGCTTGCATTACCTGGCCGACGCACGCTCCAGCGCCTGGTTCGACCCGGCACTGAAAGCGGCCCAGGCGGAAGTGGACAAGCAGATCGCCGGCATGATCAATATCATCACGCCGCCGACGCAGCCGGAAACCGACTGGCTGCTGGTGGCGAGCTACTCTGACCGCCAGCCGCGCTTCTATTCCCTGTACAACAGCAAGACCCACGAGCTGAAAGGCCTGGGCAGCATCCACCCCGACATCAAGGCCAGCGAGATGGGCCGCCAGGACATCGTCAAATACAAGGCCCGCGACGGCCTCGAGGTGCCCGCCTGGCTGACCCTGCCGGCCAAGGGCGGGAGCAAGTTGCCGATGGTGGTGATGGTACATGGCGGCCCGCATCTGCGCGGCAGCGAATGGGGCTGGGACGCCGAGAGCCAGTTCCTCGCTTCGCGCGGCTATGCGGTGCTGGAACCGGAGTTCCGCGGCTCCACCGGCTTCGGCTTCAAGCTGTTCGCCGCCGGCCTCAAGCAACGCGGCCTGAAGATGCAGGACGATATCGCCGACGGCGTCAAATGGGCAGTGGATAAAGGCATCGCCGACCCCAAGCGCATCTGCATCATGGGTGGCAGCTATGGCGGCTACTCCACCCTGATGGGCCTGATCAACGACCCGGACCTGTACCGCTGCGGCATTGCCTACGCGGCCGTCGCCGATATCCCGCTGCAGTATTCCAGCGGCATGTCCGTGCTGTCCGATGTGCCCGTCGATTACAAGTCTTACGGCGTGCCGGTGCTGGTGGGCGACCTGGAAAAGGATGCCGCCCAGTTCATCGCGACCTCGCCGCTGAAGCAGGCGGCCCGCATCAAGCGCCCGCTGCTGCTGGCGCATGGCACCGACGACCGCCGCGTGCCGATCCCGCACTACAACAAACTGCGCAGCGCCCTGCAGGATGCCAAGGCCGATGCCGAGTTCGTCGAATACGTGGGCGAAGGCCACGGCTGGAGCACGCTGAAAACCCGCCTCGATTTCTGGGGCCGGGTCGAAAAGTTCCTCGACAAGCATATCGGCGCGGGGGCAAAAACGGAGTAAGCTGGCGGCTCGTCCGTCACTCACTTTGAAGGAGGTAGCGCGATGTCGTCTGGCAAAATCCTGGTCGCACAAGGGGGCGGTCCGACCGCCGTGATCAACCAGTCGCTGGCCGGCGTCGTGCTCGAGGCGCGCCGCTTCCGCAATGTGACGCGCATCTACGGTGCGCTGCACGGGGTGCGCGGCATCGTCAACGAGGAATTCGTCGACCTGACGCAGGAAACCAGCCATAACCTGGAACTGGTCGCCGCCACCCCCTCCTCCGCCCTCGGTTCAACGCGCGACAAACCGGACCTGAAGTACTGCGAAGAGATCTTCAAGGTGCTGAAGGCGCACGAGATCGAGCACTTCTTCTACATCGGCGGCAACGATTCGTCCGACACGGTGCGCATCGTGGCCGAGCAGGCGCAGGCTGCCGGTTATCCGCTGCGCGCCATCCACATTCCCAAGACCATCGACAACGACCTGGTGGGCAATGACCACACGCCAGGCTTCCCTTCGGCGGCACGTTTCGTGGCCCAGGCCTTTGCCGGCGCCAACCTGGATAACGCTTCGCTGCCGGGCGTCTACGTCGGTGTGGTAATGGGGCGCCATGCAGGCTTCCTGACCGCCGCTTCCGCGCTCGGCAAGAAGTTCCCGGATGATGGGCCGCACCTGATCTACCTGCCGGAGCGCGTGTTCTCGATCGAGCAATTCCTGGCCGATGTGAAAGACACGTATGCGCGCTACGGGCGCTGCGTGGTGGCGGTGTCGGAAGGCATCCACGATGCTTCCGGTGAGCCGATCGCTACCTTGCTGGCGAAGGAAGTGGAGCGCGATGCGCACGGCAATGTGCAACTTTCCGGCACCGGGGCGCTGGCCGACCTGCTGTGCGACGAGATCAAGGAGAAGCTGGGCATCAAGCGCGTGCGCGGCGATACCTTCGGCTACCTGCAACGCTCCTTCATCGGCTGCGTCTCGGACGTGGACCAGCGCGAGGCGCGTGAAGTCGGCGAGAAAGCCGTGCAGTTTGCCATGTGGGACGACCGCAATGGCTCGGTAGCGATCAAGCGTACCGGCTTCTATTCGGTCGACTATGAGCTGCTGCCGCTCGATGCTGTGGCAGGCAAGACGCGCACCATGGAAGATGAATTCATCGACGAAAAGGGCACTGGCGTGACCGATGCCTTCCGCATGTACTTGCGCCCCCTGCTCGGCTCCGGCATGCCGGACGCTTACCGCCTGCGGCCGGCGCCGGTGCCGAAGATCCTGAAGCGCTAGAACATCGCCGGCAGCTCCGCCGCCAGGAAGTCGGACAGGGCGCGCACCTTGGTCTGCAGGTGGCGGTTGCCGGGGTAGACGATGTAGGCGACGCGCGGTTGCAGCTGCCAGCCGGGCAGCACGCGCTCCAGCGTGCCCTGCGCCAGCATGGGACGCGCGATGAACGATGGCAGCGAACCGATGCCCTGCCCGGCCGCCAGCATCTGTCCCAGCATCAGGCTGTTGTCCAGCCACATGCGCACCTGCGGTTCGATTTCGCAGGTGCTGCCTTCGCCTTCCAGCCGCCACAGCCCCGGCGCTTCGGCCAGGCGGAACGCCAGCGCGCGGTGCGCCAGCAAATCGTGCGGCGCCTGCGGTGCGCCGTGCTGGCGCAGGTAGGCGGGGGACGCGCACAGCCACTGCTCCACCTTGCCGGCGGAGCGCACCACCAGCGAGGAATCGGGCAGCGTGGTGCGCACGCGCAGCGACAAGTCGAAGCCTTCCGCCACGACGTCGAGCAAGCGGTCCGCCATGGTGAGCTCGACGTCGATCTCGGGATATTGCTCCATAAAGCGCGCCAGCAGCGGCGGCATCACTACAAGGCTGAGCGACATCGGGGCGTTGATGCGCACACGCCCTCTCATCGCGGCCTGCTCGCCGCTGGTGCTGCGCTCAAGTTCCTCCAGCTCGTCGAGCAGGCGGCAGCATTCCTGGAAGTAGGCGCGGCCGGTGTCGGTCAGGCGCATGGTGCGCGTGGTGCGCAACAGCAGCGCGGCGTTCAGCCCCTGCTCCAGCCAGCGCACCTGCTTGCCGATGCCGGCCGGCGACAGTCGCAGCTCCTCAGCCGCCTTGCTGAAGCTGCCGCGCTCGACCACGCGGCGAAATGCGTGCATGGCCGCCAGCTTGTCCATTCGATCCCCTCAGTAAAAAGTCTTTATCAAAAACGCCCGATTATCTTAGCAGCAGAATCAAATATGCTGGTTTCACTGATCTTTTCGACAAAGGAAACCAAAATGAAACTCGCAACTACCCTGGCTGCCCTGCTGCTCTCCGCAAATGCCCTGGCTGCCGAACCGGGTACCAGCCCATGGGGCCCGCAAGATGAAATTGGCCGTTTGAACCTGGTCACCCAGGCTTCCAGCGCAGCCATCCTGGCCCGCATCAGTGGCGGCCGCGCTTACGACCTGTCGGTGGATTATTTCGTCGGCATGCCGAGCTGGCAGGCTGCCGGCGACCCGCCTTACCTGATGTGGATGACGCATACGCCGCACGGCAACGTCCTCTCGGACCCGATGGAGACCGGCAAGGCCATGAACCAGCACGTCAGCTATACCGGCAGCGCGATCTCGATGTATGCACACATGGGCACCCATATCGACGCGCTGAACCACTTCGGCCTGAATGGCAAGATCTGGAACGGCTTCAAGGCTTCCGAGCACCTGGGCGACCGTGGCTGGAAGGTGGCGGGTGCGGAAAAGCTGCCGCCGATTGTGGCGCGCGGTGTGCTGATCGACGTGGCGGCATCCAAGGGCGTGTCCATGCTGCCGGATAACTACCGCGTGACCGGCAAGGACCTGGCCGAGGCGCTGGCGCGGCAGAAGGTGTCGCTGAAAAAAGGCGACGTGGTGCTGATCCGCACTGGGCGCATGCAGCAGTTCGAGAAGGCGCAGGCCTTCATGCAGAACCCGCCCGGCATGGGGCTGGATGCGGCGCGCTTCCTGGTGGAGCAGAACGGCGCGATGGTGGTGGGAGCGGATAATCTCAGCTTCGAGGCCTTCCCATCCGAGGCCAAGGACAACTACATCCCGGTCCACACCTACCTGCTGGCGGAGCACGGCGTGCCGATCATGGAGCTGGTCAACCTGGAAGAACTGGCGCGCGACAAGGTGTATGAGTTTGCCTTTATCGGCGCTTCGCTCAAGCTGCGCGGAGCCGACGCGGCGCCAATGCGGCCGATCGCGCTGCCATTGCGCTGATCACTCCTGGTGGACGTCGCGGTAGGCCAGCATGTCCACCAGGCGTTCTTCCTTGTCGGGATCAAAGCCGCAAGTAGCTTCGAACTTCCCTGGGTTCTCGTAGGTGCCGAACAGCATGTCCCACCACACGATGTCGCCGTAATTGTTCTTGTGGCGACCGTACTGGTGGTGGATGCGGTGCATCTCGGGCCGCTGGAAGAACCAGCCGACCCAGCGCGGCGTGGTGACGCTGGTGTGGTAGAAGAATTCGCCGAGCGCAGTGCACAGGGTGTAAACCGCACCAGCCTCCGGCGACAGGCCAAGGAAGGCATACACCAGCAGGCTGCCTATGATCGAGTTGACGATCATTTCGCCGGGGTGCTTGTAGAAAGAGGTTATGACTTCGATGCGCTGCGGGCTGTGATGGATCTGGTGGAACAGGCGCCACAGCAGGTCAGATTCGTGGCGCACGCGGTGCCACCAGTAGAACACGAAGGTGGCGATGAAATATGCCAGCAGGCCTCCGGCTACCGGGCCAACATGATCCGACAGGTGCAGCAGCGAGGCTTGCGAGGCCCAGCGCTCCCAGCTCACGCCGGCCAGCAGCACGACGCCGAGCTGCACGGCGTTGATGGCAAGCACGCGCAGCGGCCATGTTCGGATGTGGGGCAGTTTCCAGCCGGGGCGCAGCCGTTCCAGCACGAAGCAGCAGGCGAATACGATGAAGATGATTGTGAGCATGGCGAGTCCTCTTACTTGGCAGGGCGTCATCATCGCCCCGGGGCGGTGCGCAAGCCTAAGGATTTGGCTCCGGGTATCGGATTTAGATACTGCGCGTTATATAGGGCGTGTTCTCGCCTGTTGACGGCCTAGCATGGCAGCTCTTTCAAACAGGAGACGACCATGAAGAAACTGATTGGGGCGCTGGCCCTTGCGGCAAGCGGCGCGGCTGGTGCGGTGGGCGGGACGACGAGCGCGACGGCTGCCGACATCGAGCGTGCACGGCATGCTTTCGACTTCCTTCACGGCGACTGGACGGTGCAGAACCGCCGCCAGTCGGATTATGCCAACCCGGACAGTCCATGGGAGACATTCAGCGCCAGCAACCTGGTGCACGCGCTGCCGGCCGGTATCGGCAACTACGACGAGTACCGCCCACTGGGCGACTGGCGCCCCGGCTTCGTGGCGATGACGCTGCGCGTATTCGATCCGGCGACCGGGCGCTGGAGCATCTACTGGCTGACCAACCGGGATGGCGGCCTCGATCCGGCCACCGGCAGCTTGCTGCCGCCGGTGGTCGGCCGCTTCGATGCCGATGGCGTGGGCCGCTTCGAAGGCGAGGAAGTCTACAAGGGCCGCACGGCCCGGGTGCGCTTCACCTGGAACCGCAGCAGCGAGCGGCAGGCCCGCTGGGAGCAGGCCTACTCCTGGGACGATGGCACCAGCTGGCAGACCAACTGGGTCATGGAGTTCACGCGGAAATAGCTCAGATCTTCACGCGCACGTACGCCATGACGCTGCGCGGTGCACCTGGCTGGATCTGGAAATTGTTGTTGGCCGACTCGTAATACACTTTGTCGGCAAGGTTGTTGAGGTTCAGGCCAGCTTCCCAGTTCCTGGCTTTGTAACCCAGCATCGCATCGAGTCGAACGTATGAGGGCAGGCGCACGGCATTATCTTCAACGGCGAAACGGTCTCCCACGTAGAAGGCACCGGCGCCAATGGTAAAGCCGTGGCCCAACTCGTAGTTGGACCACAAGCCCGCCGCATGCTTGGGGATGTTGGCGGGACGGTTGCCCACCTTGTAGTTGTTGGACTGGGTAATGCGGGCATGGTTGACGGTGGCATTGGCGAACACTTTCCAGCCTTGGGCCAGGTTGCCCGTCAGGTCAACTTCGAGTCCACGGCTTTGCTGTTCGCCGGTCTGCACCTGGCGCACGCCTGACGGATCGGACGGGTCTTTGGTCGCCACGTTGCGCTGCGTGATCTCGTACAAGGACACGGTCGACTGCAGGCGTCCACCGAACCATTCGCTCTTGTCGCCAATCTCCTTCTGCAAGGACTCGACTGGCTTGATCTGTGCGAAGTCTTTGCCGCCGTAGAAGAAATCATTGCCAACCGGGAGGAAGGAGCGGCTCAGGTTTGCGTACAGCGCGTGCGCCTGGCTTGGCTGGTAAACCACGCCGATGCGCGGGCTCCATACCGAGTCGGTGCGGCTCTGGACCAAGCCGGTGCGATGGTCGTTCTGTTCCTGCCTGAAGCGGTCGGCGCGTACGCCGGCGAGCATCTTCCACTGTTCATTCAACGAGACCTGGTCCTGCGCATACCATGCCACCGTGTCGGCTTTGAAGTCGTTGTCGATTGTGATCGGCAATGCGGCCAGGTCCGGCATGGCCATGAGTTGCTGCGGCGCCAGCAAGCTGACTGAAGTCGTCGCAGCGGCACGCACCAGGCGGCCGGACTTCTGGTGTCCCAGCTCAACGCCGGTCAACAGGGCGTGACGGATGCCGCCAGCGTCGAGCTGATACGCCAACTCGGTCTGGTTCAGGAAGTTGCTCTGGTCCTGTGGGAAGTAGGTGATCTGGCGGCGCACTTGCGTGTTGGCTGCGGCCAGGCCCAGGGTGCGTGTGTTGATTGCGTCCAGCTTCAGCTTCGAATACTGGAAGTTGTTACGCAACGTCAGCTTGTCGTTGCACGCATGTTCAACATTGAAGCGGGCATTTTGCGCGTCCGTCTTGGCGTAGTCGTAGCGCTCACCGTAGAAATTACCGACCGGGACGTCGGCCGGCACGCCGTTCACCGAAGGGATGCCGCGATCGGGCGTGCGGTTCTGGTGCAGGAATTCGGTCTGCAGCAGGAAGCTGGTGTCGCGGCCCGCCGTCCAGGCGATGGATGGCGCCAATACCGCACGCTCGGAATGAACGACGTCACGGTAGTTGTCGCCCGCCTCGTAGGCGCCGGTCAGGCGGAATGCTGCCTGTTCACCGGCAGCGCCGCCCAGGTCCAGGTCGAGACGGCGGAAGTTCTCCGAGCCGCCGCTCAGCGTCACCTCGCGCACCGGCGTCTTCACCGGCTTCCTGGTGACGCGGTTGATCACGCCGCCCGCCGAGCCGCGGCCATACAGCACCGCAGCCGGGCCTTTCAACACCTCGATCCGTTCCACATTTCCCAGGTCGCGGAAATACAGGCTGTCGTCGCGCATGCCGTCAAGCAGGGTGTCGCGGGTGGCGTCGAAACCGCGGATGTAGAACTGGTCGCGGCGGCCCTCGCCCTGGGACGGCGCGACACCGCTGACGTTGCGCAGCACATCTTTCATATCCACGGCCCCTTGCGCCCGGATCAGCTCTTTGTCGACGATCTGAACCGACTGCGGCACGTCGCGCAGAGGAACATCGAGCTTGGTGGCGCTGCTGGTGCCGTGCAGCGGATCGGACGATGCCGCCGTCTGCACGGTGACCATTGGCAGCTCGGTGTCCGCCGCGTACGCAAATTGCGAGCACAGTGCAGCGGCGGCCAGCGCCAGGACGTGGGGTTGAATACGACGATGTTGCATGACTTTCCTTCGGATGTGACGTTAAAAAATCGTTAAGGCCTATGCATCTTCCTGCAGGTAGATATGCTGGGGATGCGGATGGCGCAGAAAATCGTGGTGCGAGATATGCCAGGCATAAGCGCCCGCATACTGGAACAGCAGCAGGTCGCCGACACGCAAGCGCTCGAGCATGGTGTCGCTGGCCAGCACGTCTTTCGGCGTGCAAAGCTGGCCGGCGACCGTCACCGGCCGATGCACGGCTTCGGGACGCGAATAGGGACGCTCCCAGCCGTCCACCGGCACTACCCGAAACGGATGGCTGTGGCCTTGTGCATACGGCGTGCGGAAGTGATGCGTGCCGCCGCGCACGATGGCGAATACGCGTTCGCCCGCCTCCTTGATGTCCAGCACCTCGGTAGCGTAGTAGCCGCAAAACGCGCTGACGAAGCGGCCAAGTTCAAAACGCAGGCGCGGCACGCCGCTGCCGTGCTGGCGCGCTTCGTCCGCCAGCAACTTCGCCAGGCCGGTGCTGAAGCGCGGCCAGTCGAACTGGCGCTCCGGTTCGCGGTAATTGACGCCGATGCCGCCGCCGACATTGATGTGTTCAATGTTCAAGCCGTACTCCGCACACCATTCGCGGGCCTGGCGCAGGTAGGCCGACAGCAGTTGCAGGTGCTTGTCCGCATCGAGCTGGTGCGACAGCAGGTGGAAATGGAAGCCGCGCAGCACCAGGGCCGGCTCCTGCCGCAGGCGTTCCAGGCAAGCCGGCAGGTGTTCGATGGCGATGCCGAATTGCGTCGGCTTGCCGCCCATCACGAGGGTGGTGGTCGCCAGCTCGGCCAGGGGCGGATTGACGCGCAGCAGGATCGATGCCGGCTTGCCGCTGGCGCGGGCCAGCGCCGCAAGGCGATCGAGTTCATGCAGGCTTTCCACGTGCACCGTGGCGCCATGCTGCAAGGCCAGCGCCAGTTCGCTATCCAGCTTTCCCGGCCCGCTGAAAATCACCGGCACCTGCGGGAAATGCTGGCGCAGCCAGGCGATTTCCCCGCCGGAAGAGGCTTCAAAGCCGTCGACGGTTGGTGCCAGCGTTTGCAGCAATGGCACGTCCGAATTGGCTTTGATCGCGTAGAAAAAGTCGCATTGGCCAGGCAAGCCTTCGCGCAAGTGCGCCGCATGGCGCTTCAGCGCCGGCAAGTCGTAGATGAAGGCGCACAGCGGCTCTTCAGAGCCGGCGTGCGCCTGCTGCGCCGCTGCGATCGCGCGTTCCCAATCGAGCCTCATGCCAGTTGCTCCTTGAAGGCAGCCAGCGGATTGGCAAATGGCGCGTAGTCGGCAGCACGGTCGGCCTGCTTGAGGAAGCGGTTGCACAGGTTGCCCTTGGCCGGCAGCGGTTCGCCATCGAGCACCGAGGCGATGCGCGCGGCGGATTCCGCCGTACCGTGCAGGCGCTGGTATTGCTGCAGGTGGTGGCGTACCTGCGCCCACAGCTTTTTCTGCAGGGCCGGATTGCCCGCTGCCAGTTGGTGGATCGCTTCGCAGAAGTTGTTGACGAAAAGGCAGTACGCGATGCGCTTCCAGCCGCGCTCTCGGTCGTACTGCAGGGCAGCCTGCGCGCGCTGGCTTACACCCGACAGGCGGTCGGCGCCCCACTCTTCCTGCACCAGCTTGACGCCTTCGAAATCGCGCAGGAAGGCTTGCGCCGGCCAATCCCCGACCAGGCCGATGACCACGTTCTGCAGGTGCGGCTCGAACACCACGCCGTGCGCGAAGTAGCAATGCAGCACTGGATACATCATCTGCTGCACATAGCGCGAGAACCACTCCACGGCGACCGCCTCCGGCGCCATGCGCTCACGCTCGGCGATCTGGTGCAGCAGCGCGGACAGGCGTGCCTCGCCCAATACGTGGTTGCCGAACAGTGCACCGGCCAGCAAGGGCACGGCCCCCGGCAACAGGTTGTGCTGGTCGAAATTGCCGCGCAAGATCAGGCCAAAGCCTTCGGTGATTTCGCGGTTGGCATCGGCGTCGCGATCGCGCAGGTCGACGGACAGGAAGGCCGGTTCGGGCATGATGGAAGCGCCGGGGAAGCGCTCGCGCAGGTCCGGAATCAGGCCGCTCATGATGCGGTTCACCTGCAACGCACCTTCCAGCTCGTACACGGCGTTCTTGCGCACGCAATTTGTCAGGCGCACGTGCAGCGAGAATTTGTAGAAATACGGATTGCCGGGCTGGTACAGGGTACGTACCGAGGAAGTCGGGTAATACAGTTCGCCTTGCGCGCCCAGGTGGCGGATACGGCCATCGCGCATGGCGGCGGCGATCAGCGGCTTTTCCAGCAGCCAGCGTGCCTGCCAAGGGTGCGCGGGAACCAGAAGGTAGTCGTCGTCGGCCACCAGTCCTTGTGGCGCCTGGGCAGCGAGGATCTCCCCGCAGGATTGCGCCTGCGTCGATTGCTGCAGCACCGCGTCGCGCTGCACGGCGAAATAGTGCAGCGGGAAGCCGCCGCGCAGTTCCGGCGAATAGCGGCGCAGGTCTTCCGCGCTGAAGCCTTGCCGGCTCTTCGGCGCGGGGTGGAAGGGATGGCCGTAGGTCAGCGACTGTTCGGAATCCAGGTAGGCCGCCAGCGGATCGGACGGCATCGCATTCGGCCATGGTGCCTCCAGGATGGCCGTGGTGACCTGCACGCTGTCCTCGATCTGCGCCAGCAGTTCGTGGTTGTAGGGCTGTCCAGTCTTCGCAGCGAGGTCGCGGATGATCAGGTCAGCCAGCATGCGCCAATCCAGCAAGGCCCAAGGCTGGCCGGCGCTCTTGCAATACAGCGCGGACAAGTAGCGGTAGTTGGCGGTTGGCGAATCGCCCTGCACGGCGACCACCACGCGGCTATCAAGCCGTGGCAGCAGGATGTGCAGGGCCTGGCCGGTGGCCAGGGCGCAACGCAGCGCAAGCGGCCAGTCGTTCTGGCCGAACAGTGGGCCGACGCTGGCATGGCCTTCCGGAATGGCCACTTCGCGGCAATAGCAGTTCAACAGGGTTTCCAGGCTGCGCTGGCTGGCGGCGCAGTACGCCGCCGACATATTCGGACTACGGTGCAAAGCTGATGTCGACATGAAATTCTCCAAGCATGTGATGGCTGGCTACACGATCAGTCGGTGCTGTGCGCTGGCTGTTTGAAATCGCCCCGGTATGAGCGGAACATGAGTACAACGAGATAGATGCAGTTGGCCGCGAGCGCCGCCGCGCCCAGCAGGAAATGGGACTGCAACCCCCAACGCTCAGCGGCGATGCCGGCAGCCAGGCCGGCTGCCACTGCGCCCCACTTGGTGCTGCCCTCCAGGGAGCCAAAGCGGCGGCCGGCGTTGCCGGCATCGGTGATCGCAGCCACCATGCCGTGCAAAGCGATATAGCTGGCGGTCATCGCTACGCCCATGACGAGGCGCCATGCCGCAAGCGCGGCCAGCGAATGGCTGCCCGCCTGTCCCAGCAGCGCCACAATGAGCACCACCTGGCTGATGGCCAGCGTAGCAAGCAGGTGCTGACGCCCGCAAAAGCGCGACAAAGGCAGTGCGCACAACAAGTACACCAGGTGCGGCAAGCCAAACAGCAGACCCGGTGCCGCCTCCGGCAAATGCGCCAGCGATTGTTCCGCATACGGCACGAAGTAGGGAAAGGTGATGACCGTCGCGAAGATGAAAGCGAATTGAAGGCCGTACAGGTGGCCGGGCGGGATCGCTTCGCCAGCGAGCGCCTTGCCATCGCTGCCTGTGGCCTGGTCGCCGTCCGCAGCCGGCTGCGCCACGGCGGATGGCAGGCGCCAGACCAGCAGTGCAGAAATGAGCGGCAGCAGCGCCAGGTAGCGGTACATCAGCAAGGGTTCGGCGCCATGGGACAACATGCCCATCAAGGCCGGCCCGGCAAACAAGGCGGCGCGGGCCGAGCCTTGCATCAGGGTCAGCAAGCGGGTCAGGCGATGGCCGCTCACCACGGTGGCCAGGTAGGCATTGGACGCGGCGAAGGTGCCGCCCAGCAGGCCTTGCAGGATCAGCGCCACTGCGAATTGCCAGACATTGCCGGCGAGGCTGGTGAGCCAGAAGCTCACTGCCAGTCCAAGATGGGCGCGCAACAGCAAGCGTTTCTTGCCATAGCGGTCGGCCAGGTGGCCCCACCAGGGATTGGACAGCGCGGCTACCAGCGTCGGAATGACGAACAGCCAGCCGGCCAGCCAGGCGGCATTGCTGCCCAAGGCCTCGTGCAGGATGCGGTCATAGAACGGCGGCATGCCCAGCGCGGCAAAGGCGGCCGCGAAATGGCCTGCCAAAGTCGCGGCGACGATCCGGCGCGTGCTCACAGGCGCGCTTCCTGTCGGCTGCGGTGCAGCGGATTGGACACGGTTTGCAGGCGCGCCTCTGTCTCCGCGAACAGGCGGCGCTTGGCCAACTGCTCGATGCGGATGGCCGGAGCGAACAGGTCAAACGCGGCAAAGCGTTCCGCAAGTTCGGGATGGCGCGCCTGATAGCGGTCGATGCAGGCTGCGATGCGGCTCCAGAAGTCGACTTCCGCCAGGCCATAATGCTGCTGCAGGAACATCGCCAGTTCGCCGAAGTTGATGAAGAAGACGGCGTCGTGGAAGTAATCGCGCACCTCCTCCGGCGACGTGCTTTCCATGCCTGCGGTGGCGTTGACCTGCTTGCGGAACGATGGTGTTGGCAGCAGCGTCGGGCAGATATCGGGATCTGCCAGGTATTGACGCACGAAGCGCAAGCCGCCCGGCAGATCCTTGAGCGCGATACGGCTTGGCAGGCCGTCACGATGGATCAGCACAATGTTCTGCGCATGGGCTTCCATGCCAATGCCCTGCGCGTAGAGCAGGTGGACCAGCGGCGGCAGCGAAGCTTCGAGCAAGGCTTCCAGCCACGGCAACAGGCCGTGCTGCTCGATCCACGGGGCGATGAAGGGGCGGCCATCCGCCTCGCACTGCGAGAGGCCGGAAAACGGTGCCGCGGCCTCGCCAGCCTGCAAAGCCCGGTCGGCACTTTCGCGCCAGACCGCGCCCAGCATGCCGTATTGCGCCGCCTGCAGCGCCAGCGGCAGCCCGGTATCGCGATAGGTGATGCCGACTACCTCGCGCAGGAACACCAGGCCGGTGGCGCGCAGCGCTGCGTCGCGCTGCAGGATTTCGCTCAGCCAGTCCGAGACCGGCGGCGCGTTTTCCACGTTATGGCAGGACAGGATGCGGTCAGCCGAGGTGTTGACGATGCCGATCGGCAGCTTGACGTGGGCGGCCAGTGGGCGCGTGGCGTTGGCCAGCGAGCGGATCGATTGCAAGGGCCGGTATGCGTCGCGTCCTTCGCCGAGCCAGACCAGGTCGCGGCTGTGCAGCAAGGGGAACAGCTGGCTGGCGATCTTTTCGCGCCAATGCCACGGGTGCGCCGGCAGCAGCCAATAATCGTCCGGCTCCAGTCCCATGGCGGACAGCCTGGCGCTGAACTGCGCGTACTGCTCTTCCCCCACTTCGCTGCGCAGGAAGCCTGCCAGGTCGATGTCGCGGCAGGCGGCGACGTTGGCCTTGGCACGCCGCAACGCCAGCCAGGACAGGTGCACAGCAGGGGCGAACTCCGGCCCATAGGCGGCGTTATCGAGCGGATCGAAGCCGACGCGCGATTTGTAGCAGGGGTGGTACGGATGCGCGTCCTGCAGTTGCCCTTCCAGTGCGGTCAGGTCGCGCCCTTCCCCACCTTGCCGGCGGGTGTAGCGCGCCAGCGTGTCTTTTTGCAGCGTCTGCTGCAGCTCGTGCAGGAAGCGATGCAGCAGGCTCTCGTCGGTATCGATCAGGGCGCCCGCTTCGAGCACGAACTCCTGCAACGATGCGACGGGGCGCTCTCCTTCGGGCGCGCTGCGCACGATCGAGCCGCCATCCAGCCGGATGCGGCCGAAGCTCTCGCTGATGCGGCCGTTGCAGCGGTAGGCTACCAGCTCGCCGGCCGCCGTCCGGCCGGGAATGTGGAAGCGCACGCCGTCATGTTCTTGCGTGATTTCCGCACGCAGCACCCGCTCGAACAAGAGTGCCTCGATCAGTTGGCGCAGCACACGCTGTTGCGCGGCCAGGTAGTGTGGCGAAGACAGGGCTTCTGCAAACAAGTCCCAGGTGATAGGCGAAGTCATGCCGCCGCTCCAGCGGCAGCGAAGTTGGTCCACATAGGGGGTTCCTTAGAAAGCGTGCCATGCCGAGGGAATGCTGGATCGCGTTCCCTGGCAAACCTCAATGACTGGCAGCTATCCGCAACTTCAGGAAGCCCGCTGGCTGTGTGGTGTGCAGTGAATAAAAATGCAATGCGCCGATCATAAAGCAAATGAGAATCATTTGCAATAACGGTGATGAATCGAAACGCGGAGCGGCAAAATAACCTCCAGGTCAGTCTGCCAGGGCATTTCAATCGTGCGACGTTATAAAATAAATAATGAAAAGATTGCTCTTTTGCCTAGAATTTTCCGATGTTCAAGCAAACGTTTGTCGGTCAACAAAACCGCCTCGTCAAGCTCGCCACGCCCCTCGGCGAGGATGTCCTGCTGCCCCAGCGCGTCCATGCCTGCGAGCAGCTTGGCAGGAGTTTCGAATACACGATTGACTGCCTGTCTGAGCGCGATGATATCGCGTTGAAAACGCTCATTGCGCAGCCAGTGACACTCTGGGTGCAGCAGGCAAACCAGGACTACCTGCCGGTACATGGTTATGTGCACAGGGCCAAACGCTTGGGCAGCGATGGGCAATTTACTTACTGCCAGTTGTCGTTTGCACCGTGGCTGCATTTCCTGAATTTTCGCAAAGACGCCAGGATCTGGCAGGACAAGACCGCTGAAGAAATCCTCTGCGACGTCTTCAACTGCCATCCTCAAGCCCAGGGTAACTTCCGCTTTGAGCTACGGGAACCCGCATTGCAGCGTTCCTACTGTACGCAATACGAGACGGACTGGCACTTCGTTCATCGATTGATGGAAGAAGAAGGCTGGTTTGCTTATCACGAGCACCTGCCCGATGGCTCTGGCCACGTATTGGTTATCACTGACAACACAGATCAACTGAAACCAATCGCCCAGGAAAGCATTTACTTCCACAGCGCCGGAACTGAAGACGAGCTGCACAAGATCGTTCATTGGGGTGCCGGGCGAAGCCTGGGCTCAAGCAAATTTACAGGCCGTACTCACGATTACAAATCGTCTGCGTTGTCCAAACAGGGAAGTAATGTCGTCGATGCGGCGCATGGCGAGCTGCCAGCCCAACTGGAAGTCTACGAATACACCGGCGCGTACACGTATTCACAACAGGATCAGGGCAACAAGCAGGCGTTGCTTCGCATAGAGCAAATCGAGTCGAGCATGAAGCGCTACGCGGCCGTTTCCGGTGTTCGCAGCCTGCCCGTCGGCACCTGGTTTACCCTGGAGGACCATCCAGCGCACCGCCAAGACCCGGCAGAAGACCGCCAGTTTCTTGTCATAAGGGTCGAATGGTGCATCGAGAATAACCTGCCGCTTTCGAACAAGGTCAGGGCCTTCCCGGGCAGCCTGGTGCCCCGGCTGGAAGCACTTAAGGCTGCGATGGGCCGCGACTCCGGAAACACCGGCACAACATCTGCGAGTGCACGCACCGGTCATTGCCTGAATCTGTTCGAAGTTCAACGCCGGAAAGTACCGTTCCGCAGCGCGTTCGAGCACGGCAGGCCTACGGTACATCCGCAGACAGCAGTTGTGGTCGGCCCTGCAAATGAAGAGATTTATACGGATCACCTGAACCGCGTTAAAGTCCAGTTCCGCTGGGACCGCCAGAATCCGGGCGACGAGCGCGCTTCGTGCTGGGTGCGTGTCAGCTATCCGAATGCCGGGCAGGGCTGGGGGGCGTTGAATGTGCCGCGCATCGGCCAAGAGGTAATTGTCACCTTCCTCAATGGGGACGCCGACCGTCCCGTCATCACCGGGCGCTTGTACAACGAAGACCAGGCGCCAAAATGGCATACGGACGGCAAGCTCTCTGGTTACAAGTCCAAGGAATACAAAGGCAACGGCTTCAACCAGCTGGTGCTGGACGACACCACCCAACAAAACCGCGTTCACTTGTATAGCACCAACACTCATGCGCAACTGAACCTCGGCTACCTGGTCACGCAAAACGGCAACCAGCGCAGCAACTTCTACGGTTCGGGCTTTGCGCTGAGTACCGATGATTTCGGCGCAATCGTCACGCACAAGGGTTTATACCTCAGTACCTTCGGTCGTCCCGGTCCGCAGGGGACGCAACTCGATGCGACGGAATCCACCAGCCAGCTCAAGGCCGGCGCCGCGCTGACGAAAAGCCTTTCCGACACAGCATCCAAAGCAGGCGCGGAAGCGCTTGGGGGACAGGAAGCACTCAAGGGCTTCATCGATGCCACGGTAGACCGCTATGACGGCGAAGGGCAAGGCAACGCCAACCGCTTCAAGGAACCGATCCTGCTGGCTGGTTCGCCGGCTGGCATTGGATTGGCAACGCCAAAAGGCACGCATGTCCATGCAGGTGCGGAGGTGACGCTGTCATCGGGGCAGGACACGAATGTCGCGGTAGGAAAGAGCTTGCTCGCCAGTGTCGCGGAAAAGATCAGCATGTTTGCCTACAACGCCGGCATCAAGCTGTTTGCGGCCAAGGGCAAGGTAGAAGTGCAGGCGCAAAGCGACGACCTTGACCTGATCGCGGAAAAGGTCGTGCGTTTACTCTCGACCACCGCGCGCATTGAGATCCACGCGAAGGAAGAGGTGATGATCTCTGCCGGCGGCTCCTTCATCAAGATCAACGCCTCCGGCATCACCAACGGAACGCCAGGCAAATGGACTGCGCAGGCATCGATGCACGAGATGCCGGGACCAGCCAGCAAGCCTTACGTCATGCCGCACGTGCTCAAACCTGAGCTGGAAAAGACCGATTTGGAATTCCGCCATCTCACCGATTGGGGCGCACCGCTGGCAGGGGCTGCGTACAAAGCCACACTCAGTGACGGCAGCGTTCGCAAAGGCATGCTCGACGCGATGGGCATTGCCCGCATCAGCGGCCTGCCGCCTGGCGCCACCGCGAAGATCGAATATGACTACAAACCGATGCAGGCGACGTCCACAGTCAGTACCGAGATCGACGACGATTTGCACGAATTGTTGAACTGGACCGCACCCAAGGCCCCAACGAAAGGAAAAGCATGACCCAGCAAGCTCCGGAACAGCAATCCATTCTGGATGATGCCTGGGCACAGATCGTTGACAGCATGGATTGGCTGAAGTCCGTGTTCTTTGGCGAATTTGCCGATCACCGCCCCTTGTCGGCCGTTGTGGCCGATATGCTGGTCAGCTTCATCCCTGGCGTGGTCATCGTCACAAGCGCACGCGACGCAGTTGCAGTCATCCTGCGGCTAGCCACCCATCCCGAAAAGCGCGAAGAACTCATGGAATGGGTATTACTGAGCGCCTGCCTGATCGTCATCGCCTTACCGCTCGCGATGGCTGCGGGCGGCCTGGCAGCGGCAGGCGTGGGGGCCATTGTCGGCGGCATCGCTGGTTCGGAACTCGGAGCAGCGCTGCGCGCTGTCATGCTCATGCTGATCAAGGAAGCGTCGAAGCTAGTGGAACTGGTGCAGTTCTTGCAAAAGTTCATCAAGGGCGACATCCTCAAATTCCTGCGCGCCGTCAATTTCGCCAAGTATGAGAAGCCGCTGATCCAGGCCCTCAACAAGATCTCGGGTAAGTTGGTGGATATCGTCAAATCGCTGCGCGGACACCTTGAAAGCCTGCGCTATTTCGATGAGGTCAAAGCCGCGATTCAAAAACTGGCGGAGTGGGAGAAGAAATTTTACGGCGTGCAGCAGGACGCGTTGAAATATGTTCCCAAAGCCCTTGCGGAGCTGGACGCCAGGCTGGCGAAGGTTCTGTCACAGACGGCGCCAAAAGAAGCCCATACGGTAGCAGGTGGCGTTCAAGCCGACAAGACGGCGGCAGCAGCGCCTGCGGTGCAGCGCGTCAAGGATACGCCAGGGAGATCGATGCCGAAGGTGGAGGACAAAATACCGCCCGCCGGCGCGACGCCAAAACCCAAGCCCAAAGCAACGCCAAAGCCTTCTGCAAAAGGCAAACCCAAACCAGCGCCTGCAACGCCGCTCAAGGACCATCCAGACCCGGTTAAGCCTCCTGACCCAGGGGCGAACGGTAAAAAGCAGGCCATTGCCGACGCAGCAGTTGTTGCGGACCGGGAGCGGATTACCCAGCTGTCGAAAGAAGCGCGCGAGGCCGAGAAAAATGGCGACAAGGCCATTGCGGCCGCCAAGATTGAAGAAGCACGCAGCATATTACGACCGCATTTGCCCAAAAAGCCCGATGGTACGTGGGATGCAATTATTGAACGATTGGATGTAAGTTCCCCCAAAGACGGTGCCGTGTTCTGGTCCGGCGATCCGCTCGCCGCACAAAAATTTGCCGAGGGCATTAACGGAGTCACCCTCGAAACCACTAATGGCGGACGAATCATCGATGGCTGGGATGCCATAGATACATCTAATTACGACTGGGTTAAAGGAACACCACCATATGGGCGTGATTTATGGAAGGGGGTTTCCAAAAAATATGCTGAAGCAGCAACTGGCAATATTAGCACTGTTCAACCACCATTTAAACTATGGGATACCGACACCCTCTGGCATAATACGGAAAAGCCAATAATTACAAAAGGCATGATCACTGGAAAGATCGATGAAATTAATATGTATACGATAAATAAGTCCGGCGATTTCATACCTCTTTCACAAAATTACGTTGACGAACTTCTGAAGCTCAAAGGAACTTTCCCATGACAGTCGAAAGATCTAATTCAAAACTGGCAGAATTTTATGCCTTCTTTGAATCCAGCGGCACCGAACGATTAAATGGTTTGGGTGAAAGCTATTTCATCGGCATGTCCGATAGCGAGAAAGAGGAAGCGTGGAATTTTCTCCTTAAAGACTACACTTTGTCTGGCGAACAAATAACTGGCCTTTATCATTTGGACAGCAACAAAGCGATTTCCATTTTCAAGGAAGCAATTACACTGCCCGTTGCGAAACCGCTATATTCTGCAGAACAGAAAGCCCTTGAAAGTAATCGCCTGCTTATGCTGAAGTATATCAATAGCTTAGAACCCGATGAAAAATATGTCACGGCAATGTGCGCTTACTCAAAAAGCCAATTTGAGGAAGTGCGCGCTGAATTTGCGCAGTCGCTACCTGATCGCCAGATAACACGTGAAGCAGTTGAGTCACTCCAAGGCATGGTTTTTACGGAGACTGATTCGCTTGCGCAGGCTTCTGCCATCTCGAAACTGATGTTGATCCACGGAATGGAATTCAATAGAAGAGATCCTATATATAAGTCAATATATCTGTCGCTTTTATCAGATGACCCGAAAGAGAAGTCCGCTGGAATAAGTCGACTCGAACGTCATCAAGCGCCTGACTACATTTAAAACTTGAACGCATACCGGAGTTCTTTGAGTTCTTCTCGATGCATGACAGGGGACGCTTGGATGGGTTGAATGAAAGCTACTTCAATGAAATCACGCTGGCAGAAATGGCTATGGCATTCAAATACCTGCCAAGGCGCTATGGGGCAGGCGGTGCTTTGCACGGTCACCGCGGCGCGTGCGGTTGATTAAAAAGGCAACATACTGGAAACGATGATATTAAAACCTGACAGCGATATTGCTGAAAAATTGTTTGAAGCGAAATAAGATGACCGCGGCATTCGAAAATTTCATGAAGCAGCATGACAAAACCGGGAGCGAGAAAGCTGATGGCTATAGCCGGGATGTCTTTATCGGACTGGAGGGAAGCGAGAAAGAAATCGATTTCGATTTGCTGGTAAAGGAACTTCCATTTTCGGTTGAATGGCTATTCTTCCTGGATGCCGGTAAGGCGTTGTCTGCCGTGAAAAAAGAAGAGGAGCGACTGAAAGGAGACGGCTACGGAAACGGCTATCTACTTCAGGAAGAACTCGTTAGATTCACCGATGACCTATCGTATCAAGACCGTATGATAGAAGATTACCCCGCCTACACGGATAGCTTGAAACCGCTCGTTGTGGATGCGATTGGACGCACGCCGGCAAACGAAGCAACCATGGAATTCTTTAAACGTGTCATCCTGACTGAGGTGAATTCCAGCGCGGTAGCCAGGGCTGCACGTAGATTATTGGCTGCCCTGGCGGTTCCACGCTCCACCGAGTCTGAGGAAAACGTCTACAGCCGAATCGTCTGCGACCTGCGCAACGATTCGCTCGACGTCAAGTTGAGAGCGCTAAAACTGCTTCAACCTTACGAAGCGAACCTGGCATAGGGGGAGGCCTGAGGGAAATGAACGAAGTGACTATACCGACAATGTAGCGCTGGCGCTGGTTTCGGCCGGCACAATTTGGTTATACGAATACGCACTCATGGCTCTTCCAATCGTCCGTCTCGGCGACCCAACTTCGCATGGCGGCAAAGTGATTACCGCATCAGCCACCCACAGTATTGCAGGCATAGGCATTGCCCGCGTGGGTGATTCCGTCTTATGCCCGCTACCGGGGCATGGCGTGAACACCATTGTCGAGGGCGCCCCCATCTACCTGATCGGAGGCCGCATGGTCGCCTTGCATGGCCATCGCGGCGCTTGCGGATGCACGCTGATCTCTACGCTTGCCACGGCTACGCATGGCTAACAATTAAGGGCTGCCGCCCAAGAAAAAACGGAGCCGCTCGGGCTCCGTTCTTGAAAAATGGGGTACGTCCCCATTTATTTATACAACGATGGTCTGGTGCTCGCCTTCCGCGCGGGCGCGGATCTTGCCGATGCGCGATACGGTCTCGCCGGCTGCGGTCAGCTGGGCCACCGCTGCGTCGGCGTTTTCAGCAGACACGATCACGGTCATGCCGATGCCGCAGTTGAACACGCGGTGCATTTCCGCGTCGGCGACGCCGCCGTGCTGCTGCAGCCACTTGAACAGTGGAGGCATGGTCCAGGAGGAGCCATCCAGTTCCGCAGTCAGGTTATCTGCCAGCACGCGCGGGATGTTTTCGACCAGGCCGCCGCCGGTGATGTGCACCAGGCCTTTGACTTCCATCGCTTCCATCAGCGCCAGCAACGGCTTGACGTAGATGCGGGTTGGTTCCATCAGCACGTCGGCCAGCTTGCGGCCATGGAAGTCGGCTTCCAGGTCTGGCTTGGCGACTTCGATGATCTTGCGCACCAGCGAGTAACCGTTGGAGTGGGCGCCCGAGGAGGCCAGGCCCAGCACTACGTCGCCCGGCTGGATTTTGGAGCCGTCGATCAGCTTGGACTTTTCAACCGCGCCAACTGCGAAGCCGGCCAGGTCGTATTCGCCGTCCGGGTACATGGAAGGCATTTCAGCGGTTTCGCCGCCGATCAGTGCGCAGCCGGAGATTTCGCAGCCCTTGGCAATGCCCTTGATCACGTCGGTCGCGGTCGCTACGTTCAGCTTGCCGCAGGCGAAGTAGTCGAGGAAGAACAGCGGCTCGGCGCCCTGCACCAGGATGTCGTTCACGCTCATGGCTACCAGGTCGATGCCCACGGTGTCGTGGCGGTTCAGCTCAAACGCCAGTTTCAGCTTGGTGCCGACGCCGTCGGTACCGGAAACCAGCACAGGCTCCTTGTATTTCTTGCTGATCTCGAACAGCGCGCCGAAGCCGCCGATACCGCCCATCACGCCTTCGCGCATGG
>Ga0307408_100000688_pt1 | contig 27783 bp, 28 predicted proteins | sample 322Cmetagenome_FD_202116 | JGI IMG/M metagenome (GOLD analysis project Ga0307408, IMG submission 202116) | Maize rhizosphere microbial communities from greenhouse at UC Davis, California, United States - 322HYB-C-3 | ecosystem: Host-associated > Plants > Roots > Rhizosphere > Soil | place...
TCCAGTTTCTCCGACTTCTTATCGAAGTCAAAGATACCTCCGAAGTTCGGCTTCGCGGGTGGTCAGGTCCGCGAGCAGGTTGGCGAGGGAATTGATGCGTTCAGCTTCCATGGTTTTTCAGGTCTGATAGTTGTTAAATCGAACCTGAAATTATACCTCAGAGGCTGGCGCATCGGGCAGCTCACACAAGCAGGCTGAATTCGGCGCGGTAGAGGGCGCCCAGGCCGCTTGCCGGGCCGCGTCCGGCCGGCTCCATGTAGATGGACAGGCGCCCGGCCAAGGCGTTGTCGATTTCATAAATTCCGGCATCCAATCCCGGTGCTCCGCTGAATAGCAGGGTGAATTGTTCCTGGTGCGGCGCTTCCTTCCCGGGCCGCACGGCGTGCAGGTCGAGCGACGTGCCACGCTTGGCCTGGTAGGCGATGAATTGCTGGCCCACCAGGTCGCGGAAACCGGCCATGCGCAGTGTGGAAGGCGTTGGCGGCAACGCTGCCAGCGAGGCGGCACGGGCTACGGCCGGGGCGCCAACCAGGCTGCCGGCGGCGAGGATGAAATTACGACGTTCCATGACTTATTCCTTTATCAAAATTGCTTGCCATTCCATAGCTTGGTGCACGCCCTCGGTCTCGCCCGCCTGGAAGCCGAGACGCCGGTACAGTTCGCCGGCCGGATTTCCTTGTAAAACGTGCAAGCGTAGTGGCCGGCCGGATTGCCGGCTCTCGCCTTGCAGCAGGGCCAGCAGGCGGCGCCCGAGGCCTTGGCCGCGGAATGCGGGAAGGAGGCCGATGTCCACCACGCGGATCTCGTCCCTGTTGCGCGCCACGATCAGGCGGCCGGCCGGACAGCCATCGGACAGCACAACGTTTTCCTCGAGGTTGGGAAAGCGGCGCCGGTAGTCGCTTAGCTGGGCTTCGTATTGCATGCGAACCAGCATGGCCCTGACGGCACGGTCGAGGATGGCGAGGTCCTCGCGCGTGCTTTCCACCAGCGCCAGCAGGAAAGCCTGGTCGCCGGTTTCAACGGGCCGCAAGGTGAGCTGGCTGTCCATGTTCAATCAGCTGCGAGGTGGGAAAATGCCGGACAGGGCAATGATGAAGTTGAGCACCAGGTAGGGCTGGAAGTTGTTGTGCGGGCTGCTGCCGCCGGCTATGCCAAGCGGCCCCTCCGGCGAAGGCGCAATGGCCGCCACATCATGGTAAGGCGCGCTGACCGTGATTGGCTTGGCAAGCAGGGCGTTGGCCGGCGATTGCACCGTGGCAGTCGTGTTGGAGGCCGACATGCCATGGCTGTGCGATGGCATTTGCAGCGCCGTCAGCGTGGTCGCCGCCTCGCCGCCTTGCTCGCCCAGGTCGCGCGGAGTGAGCCCGGGACCTGTGCCGGCATGCATGGGAATGCGCTGGCGCAGGTCGGGCAGGCCGAAATTGGTTTTGCCATTGCCGCCGTAAGTAGTGCCGAGAATGGAAAACAGTGCCGTGTTCTGCGAAATGGGAAGAAGCTGGCCATTGCACATTGCCCAGCCTGCGGGTGCGAAATTACCGCTGAACATGCGGATTTCGCCGATATAACGCTCTGCCATGCTGAACTCCTCGACTAGCCCTGCGAAGGGAAGATGCCTTCAATGGCGATGATGAAGCTGACCGCCAGGAAAGGAGCGATATTGTTATGGGGCTGGTTGCCGCCGGCCGGCTGGATCGCTTGCGGCGACATGGCGACCGCGCTGGAACCGGCAGGCGCATGGAATTTGGGTTTGGCCGGTGCCGCGGGCACATAAATGCCAGGTCCGGTCAGGTTGATGCCGGTCCCGGTCGCGGGCGGCACAGCGGTGCTGGCGCTCGCGCTGTGGCTGTGGGATGGAATCTGGCTGCTGGTCAGCGTCACGGTTTCGACGCCCGCCTGCTGGCCCATGACGTAGCTGTTTCCGGTGCCGGGTTGCGTGCCCTGGTGCAGCGGCACGCGGCCGCGCAGGTCGGGCAGGGCGAACGTGGTTTGCCCATTGCCGCCGTAGGTGGTGCCGATCAGGGCAAACAGGGCGGTGTTTTGCGCGATCGACATCAGGCTGCCGTCGCAAAAAGCCCAGCCGAGGGGCGGGAAGTTACCCGCGAACAGGCGAATTTCGCCGATGAAGTTGTCCATGCGCCGGCTCCGGTCTGGTTCAGCTCTGCGAGGGGAAGATGCCCTGCAGCGCGATGATGAAGTTGATGGTCAGGTAGGGTTGCATATTCTCGTGGGGCTGGCTGCCGCCGGAATTGCCCACGGTGCCGGGCGCCAGCGTGGCTGTGCCATCCTGCGGCGCGTAGTAGTTGAGCGCCCCGGCTTCGACGTTGCCCAGCACCCGCCCCGATGGATCGGCCTGGTGGCTGGCGGCTGTTGAAATGCCAAGGGCGTGGGTGTGCGCAGGCATTTCACTGGCGATCAGGGTGTGGCTGGCTTCGCCTCCCTGCTGGCCCAGGTTGAAGTTGGCGTGCATGTGGACCGGCACCCGGCCGCGCAGGTCGGGCAGGGCGAAGGTCGTCTGGCCGTTGCCTCCGTACGTGGTGCCGAGGATCGCGAACAGCGCCTGGTTCTGGTTGATCGGCAGGATCTGGCCGTTGCACAGGGCCCAGCCCTTGGGTGCAAAGCTGAATCCCGTCATCCGGATTTCTGCGAGATACGGTTCGGACATGCAGCCTCCTTCAGGTGCAAGCGCCCCGGCCGGGGCGTTGCGGCCGTTTCAGTGGATGGATAGGGTCAGGCGCGAGTGGCGCGCCGGCGGCTGAAGCGCATGGCCATCAGGCCTCCCGCCAGCAAGGCCAGCGTGGCTGGCTCGGGCACGCCAGGGCCGCCGGGATCGTTCGGGCCGCGCAGGAACTCAAGGCTGATGTTATCGAGCTGGTTCCAGAAGATTGGATCGTTGTTGAAGTTGCCGAACTCAAGGACCGTGCTGTTCGTGAGCGCAGTGACGATCAGGGTGTGGGTGCTCCAGTCGTCGGTCATGTCCGATTGGTTGAAGACCGTGCTGGCGCCGAATTTCACCTGGGCCTGGTTATCTGGCTGGAATTGCGGGTCCATTGTCCAGCGCTGCAGGTCGAATTTCAACTGGTAGGTTGCGCCGGCAATGGTAGTGATGGTTTGCTGCAGGAAGCCAAGTTCGGTGGTGTTGAAATCTCCGAAGACGTGATTGCTGGCGTTTGACAGCGGCGAACCTGTCGGATCGGTGCCGAAGGCCTGGCCACCTCCACCGGGACTGACCAGCGTCCACATGCTGTAATCGAGGTTCTCGAAATCACCGTTGATGACCAGGTTGGGACCCGCTTGCGCAAGTGATGCTGTCAGGAGCAGGATCGAGGTCAGCGCTGCACGGATCTTCATGGTCTTTTTCCTTTTGGCGGATGGCTGAAAGTTGAGATGGATCATACGACCGGATATTGACAATCAAACATTTATTTGCATCAACGTGGCGCTTTTGCAAAGATTCCATATAATTTTGCAAGCCGATCTGCGGTGGCCCAGAGTGCAATGTGCAATTCTTTGGATTGCAAGGACTGTATCAATGGTGCCGGGCAAATATTCACCCCTAAATTTCAATTTAAAAGACAGTTAATGCGCCTCCTTTTCCTCGCGCCGGCAGCCGCCCTGTTGGCGGGCTGCAGCAGCATTCCAGCGAAGCCGCCGCAAGGCTCGCAGGCCACTTTCGTGGTCCTCGAAACGACGGACCTGCACGCCAACGTCCGCAGTTACGACTACTACAAACTGGCGCCGGACGCATCGCTGGGGCTGGAGCGCACGGCAACCCTGATCCGCCAGGCGCGCAAGGAGTTCCCGAATTCGCTGCTGCTCGATAATGGCGACACGATCCAGGGCACGGCGCTGGGCGATTACCAGGCGCTGGTGGCGCCGGTCGGCTGCAAGCAGCCGCTGGCCATCTACAAGGCGATGAATGCGCTGGGCTTTGAAGGCGGTTCGGTCGGCAACCATGAATTCAACTGGGGCCTGGACTTCCTCGGCCAGGTCACAGCCAGGCGCTTCGGCGCGGAAGGTGCTTCGGTGCGCGCCGAGCCTTGCGCCGGTCCGGCATTTCCGCTGGTCCTCGCGAACGTGGTCAACGCCCGCACAGGCGTGCCGCTGTTCGAGCCATACCGCATCATTGAGAAGCGTGTGAGCGCGATTGGGCCGGATGGCAAGCCGCTGGCGGCGACAGTCAAGGTGGGGATTATCGGCTTCACGACTCCGGCCATCATGGGCTGGGACAAGCGCTGGCTGGAAGGCCGTGTGCGCACGGAAGGCTGGCGCGAAACGGCACAGCGCTACATTCCCGAGATGCGCGCCAAAGGTGCTGAAGTGATCGTGGCGATCTCGCATGCAGGGCTGGATGGCGCGGCCTATGCGCCTTCGATGGAGAACGGCAGCCTGTACCTGGCGCAAGTGCCGGGCATTGACGCGCTGCTGCTGGGGCATTCGCATGATGTCTTCCCGAATGCGGCCAGCAAGGCTGCCGGCTTCAATTTGCCGGAGGTGGACAAGGTGCAGGGGCGGGTGCACGGGGTGCCGACAGTGATGCCTGGCCTCTGGGGCAAGCACCTGGGGGTGATCCAGCTTGCGCTGCGCCACGATGGACAACGTTGGGTCGCCGATGCCTCTGCAGCGAAAGTCGAAACGCGCAGTATCCAGCGCCCTGACCGGAGCTTCGTTGATCCGGATCCGGAGATTGCCGCGCTGGTGAAGGCGGAGCATGAGGCGACCATCGCCTACGTCAAGACCCCGATTGGCGATACGGACTTCCGCATGTCGGCGTACTTTGCCGATGTTGGCGACGTTTCGGCAATCCAGGTCGTGAACCAGGCGCAGGCCGACTATGTGCGCCGCCACATCCAGGCCAACATGCCGCAGTACGCGCAGTTGCCGGTGCTGTCGATGTCGGCACCGTTCAAGACCGGCGCGGCAGGCGTGGCGGACTACACCGATGTCGCTCCCGGGAAACTGGCCCTGAACAACGCCGCCGACCTTTACCTGTATCCGAACGACCTGCACGCCGTAAAGGTGGACGGCGCGACGCTTGAAGCCTGGCTGGAAAAGGCCGCCGGCCGCTTCAACACTATCGACCCGGCGCGCAGCGAACCGCAAGAGCTGGTGAATACAGGCTTCGCAGGCTTCAATTTCGACATGCTGACCGACCCCGACATGCGTTACCAGATCGATGTGACGCAGCCACCCGGCCAGCGCATCAAAGGCCTGTCATGGCGCGGCCAGCCGGTGCGCGCGGATCAGGAGTTCATCGTCGCGACCAACAACTTCCGCGCCAGCGGCGGTGGCGGCTTCCCTGGGCTGGATGGGAGCAAGACCATTTTCGCCTCGCCGGACAATAACCGTGCGGTGCTGATCGACTATTTGAAGCGGGTGCGGCAGGTCACGCGTGCTGCGAATGGTTCGGCGCGCAGCTGGAGTTTTGTGCCCGTGAAGACGCGCGGGCCGGTGGTATTCCGCTCCGCCCCCGGCAAGCTGGCGCTGGCGCGCGAAGCTGGCCTGGGGTTTGTGCGGGAGCTGTCCTCCGACGGACAGTACGAGATTGTGCTGGACGCGCGTTAGCTGGCTTTCAGCGCTTTGAGCCGTTCGACGGCGTTGAGATTCTTCGGATTCAGTTCCAGCGAACGGTTGTAATTGCGGATGGCTTCATCCCGCAATCCAGCCTCCGCCTGTGCTTCGGCCAGGCTGTCGAACAGGTTTGCATCTTCCGGCATGAGCTGTGTGCCGAACTGGAAGATGGCGATGGATTCTTTCTGTTTGCCCAAGCGCAGCAACTCATAGCCCCAGCTGTTGATCACGTCGGCGTCGAGGGTAAAGCTGGCGCCTTTGCCTTGCATTTCCTTGTAGATTGCGTGCACCTGGTCGAAGCCGCGTGCGGCCACCTGTGCCGCAAACGCTTCGCGGTTCAGCGGAGCAGATTTGGCGCGGCGCATATCCATCGACATCATGTGCGGCGGCACGCCGTTGGCGACGGGTTTCTTGTCAAGGAATGCCGCCGCACTGGCATCGTTCTTCAGGTAGGCATCCAGGAAGCGCAGTACATAGCGCGATACCCAGCTATATGCGGTAGAAACCTCGTCACGCGTGTAGTCCCCCAATTCGGCTTCAGGGAGGAAGTGCAGGTTGTCGGCTGCAAAATGGCCATGCGTCATGGGATGCATGGTGGCGATCATGACGTCGCTGTATTCCATCTTGTTAAGCAGGTTGTAAGAGATGTTGGCGCCGGAGCGGTTCAGCGTTTCCAGCGAGCGCGGTTTCTGTGCGAAGTAAATCAGGGGAATCGGCAAGCGCGCTGGGTTGATGTAACGGATGGCGTCCTTGCCGCCGTCCACCATCTGCGGGTAGTACCGTACCGAACCATCAAGCACCACCAGGGCCTTGATGCGGTCATCGCGTGCTGCAGCAGCAACGTTCGACAAGCCGCCCCAGCTGAAGCCGGCGACAGCGATCTGGCTCATGTCGGTGTGCTTCATGGTGGCGGCATGGGAGATCAGGTAGCCGATATCGCTGGCCTGCGCCTCTACGCCGGCGATATCGGTGGTCATTGCGCGCGACTGGGTGCCCATGGATGCGCTTGCGATCACGATGTAGCCATGGCTGGCCAGGTATTCGCACAGGTCCGGGTTCTCGCTGGCAGCGGCGCTATAGCTTGGTGCATAGATCACTACCGGGAATTTGCCGTCTTTTTCCGGCACATCGCGCATTGCCCACATTGGGCGTGCCAGTTCTTTCGCTGCGAGCGGGAAGCGTGCCTTGTTGTCGGCAATCCGGCGCGCGGTGGCGCTCTTTAATGCCGCTGCATCAAGCGTGAAGTCGTCTTCGGTGGCGCGGGTAGCCAGGTAGTCCTCCATGGTGACGTGCTTGCCACGGGTGGAGGCGGCGGGATACCAGACCAGCATTTGCATCGGGCGTGCACGCTCGCCGGAATTTGGCTGGCCGGTCACCAGCGAGACGCGGGTTTTGAATACGCGCGACTGGTCGTACTGCTGGATGATTTTCAGTCCTACTGCGTGAGGACCGGGTTCGTTCTTGAATTCGAAAGTATCGGCTGCGTGGGCGATGCCCGCGGCCATAAGGAGCACGGCAAACAGGGAGCGGATCATGTTCGGCGGGGATGGTTGGGGAGGGCCGAGTATATCCGGCCCGCATTGCCCCAATTCTCGCCGATTGTCACCTTATTAATGCGGCTTGCGCTTTTCCCGCTGGACGAGGATGAACGGGCTGACGACGCTGGCCCACAGGTTGGCGTCGCTGGCGATCCATTCCTGGCATTGCTGGTCGGAGACCTTGGCGACCTGGCCGGCTTCCATCCAGGCCGTAATGCTGGCTTTGTCGTCGTGGGCGATGCGCACGGCGACGTCCACCAGGTCCAGTTCATCGGCCACCCACACCACATTGCCCTGGGCGAAGTGCTTGAGCAGTTCGCTCCACGGGATGCGTGCGGTTTCGCGGTTCACTTTGGCGCGGAGTTCCGCGTCTTTTTCTGGTTTCAGCTGCATTTTCAACTCTTAAATCGTGGGAATCTGCTCGACGATGGCCGCCGGCGAACCCCGCCATGTTAACCGATACGCCGGGCCTTTGCGAACATTGCCCACCAGGGCCGGGCGGAAGCAGGCGAGGTTGGTGCCGCCTTCGCGGCGCACGCTTGGGTAGATGACGCCGGTCGAGCCTTCGGCCAGCAGGCTGCGGGCCAGGCGTTGCGAGGCGACGTAGCTGTCCGGGTCCAGGCAATCGGCGTATTCGGGCTGGCCGCAGATGTCGTGGAACTGGGCGCTGAAGTCCGAGAGCAGGGCCTGGTAACTGACGCTGTCGTCGAAACGGTCGATCTCGGCATACTCCACGGTCTTGTGGAAGATCACTTCCGCCAGCGCCGTTTCGTGCTCGAAGGCGCAGTACCAGGCGCCGCGCTGGCCGTCGTTGAAGCGGCTGCCTTGCGGGCGGGCATAGGTGAAGGCGGCATTGATGCTGCGGTAGTTGGGTACGTAATAGACCAGTTCTTCGATGCCGATGCCGATGGCGCCGCCATGTTCGGCGCGCAGGCGGGCATTGGTGGCGTTATCGAGTTCAAACAGCTGGTGCAGCTCAGCGTCGTTATCGGCGAGGGCAGCCAGCACGGAATCTTCTTTATCGACGAAGCGCGACGGGATCAGGCGCACGGTGTCGAATTGGCGCAGCAGGCGGAATGGCGGCAATTACAGGCCTCCGCGACGAGCGTCGAGTAGTTGGCGCACGGTTTGCATGGCGAGCAGGCCGCCGGCTTCCATGTAGTCGAGCGGCGTGCGGCCGCCGAAAATGCTGTTGCGGTTGGCCAGGCTGACCCATTCGTCGGCCAGCTTGTCGCCGTAAATGATGTGCAGGGACTTGTAGATGCCCAGCAGGTAGGAAATCCGCGTAATGCGGTCGACTTCAAGCACGCGGTCCGGGTGCTTTTTCCACTCGTAGAAGGCGCTGCTGGACAGGCCGCCCAGCAGTTCGCGGGCGTCGTCGTCGCGCAATTTCCAGGCGGCGGCCAGTTTGAAAAAGCCCTTGAGGGCTGCGTGCGACAGGCGTTCACGTTCCTCTTTGCGGCTCAGGTCGACCGGTTGGGGAATGGTGTATTCGCTGTTGGGGTAGGCAAAGGCGGGGTTCATATATCCTCCGTTTATGGATTATTTATACTCCATTTCCGCATTTATTTCAAGTTGAATGTGTTTTGTGCGGTGTCAAAACGGGGTTTGCTGCCTACTGTCAATATTGCATCAAATCATCAGACAGGGGCGCGCGATGGAGAAAATTCTTCCGGCGCTGGAGGGGCAGTTACGGCGATTCAAAGCGAATGCCGGCTGGATGGCTGAGCGGCATCCGGGCCTGGCACGGCAGCTTGGACCGCGGGACTGGCTGCCCGATGCGCATGTCGACCGGCTGGTGCAGGGTGTGGCCGCCCTTCATGCGCGGACAGCACTTGCCTTGCAGCGGGCTCGCTGCCAGCAGGATGAACATTTGCTCGAGCTGCATTTTCCGGAGCAGTTGCGCCCATTCCCGGAGTGCAGGATCGAACCGCCGGCTCACCGCGCCGGTGATGCAGGCGCTGAGATCGTCTCCGCACACTATGGCCACGGCCAGCCGGCTTGGATTGAGCTGGAGGTCGATTTCGGCCTGCAGCCCGGAAAGGTCCTGGACGTCTTCATTGATGGTGACGCAGCCTTCAGCGCCGCGCTTCGAACCGCGTTGCTTGGCGAGGATGCTGGCGCTGCCGGGACCTGGGCGCCGGCCGAGGGAGTGGGGGACGCTGGCGACTGGCGCCCGCTTGCAAGCAGGCCGTTTGCAGCAACCGGCCTGGATCCGGCGGAAGCGCTGCTCCCGCGGGCGCCGGGAGCGCATGCCGGGCTGGCGCTGCTGCGCGAATATTTCACCTTTCCCGTGCGCTTCAACATTCTGCACCTGATTCGTTCCAGCTTCGCGAATGCTCGGCGCGTGCAAATACGGTTGCCGGCAGCCGCAGCGAAAATACTGGAATCGCTGCAGGCCTCTCATCTGCGTGCCGGATGGTCGGCACGCGCTTGCCTGCAAGGCAGGGCGGCAGCGCCAGTGTGCATCGACGGGCGCCAAAGCGAATACCTGCTCTCCGTTCCGCCCGAGCTGGAGATCTTCAGCATCGACCGCGTCCACGCGGGTGGGGCGGAAGGCCTTGGATGGAGCGCGCGCCGGGTGGTAGACGCGCCGTCCGGCCACGAATGGCGCATTGCCTTCCATGCCGAACAGGCGTGGTCCGCTGGCACAGTCGCATCGATCGACGTGACCTGCTGTGAACGTAACAAAGTACTGGCTCGTCCCAGCCGCGGCAAGGGCTGCCGATGGCAGCTCAACTCCCTGCTGGCGCTGGACCACCTGCCGCGCAACGCAGGCTCACTGCGCGAGCTGATGGCCAGCCAGGCCATCGATCAATCTCCCGGGAATCGTGCAATCATCGGCGCAGTACACGCCCTGAACGCCCAGCCCGCGCTGCTGCGTTCCGGCCGCGCTACACCACTGGTCGGCACCGAAATCCGCCTGCAAGTCGATGAAGCGGCATTCTCAGGCAGCGGCGTGCTGCTGTTCGCGCAAGTCCTGGATCGATTCTTTGGCGAATGCGCGCACATAAACACATTTACCCGGCTGGTACTGATATCGGCCAGCACGGGCGAGGAGCTGATGCGATGCAAAGCGAGGAACGCCGGCACGGTGCTGGAGTGAGCGCAGCAGGCGCGCACGGATACGCCATCTTTCGGTTGGCAGGCCGGCCCGGCGGGCCGGATTGGCGCAACTGCCTGTCGTTGGCATTCCCCGCGAGCGATGTCTCGGCGGTGGATGGCGGTGAGGTCACGCCGGCTTGCATAGGCTTGCTCGGCATGGCAGGCGCACTCCCTTACTACTACACGGAGGCGGTGGCACGAGCGGAAAGCGCGGGGGCGCGTGCCTTCATCGACCTGTTGTCGGCGCCGGCAATCGATGCATTTTGCGCCGCTTGGCGCGAAGGACGGCCAGAACTCACGCCGTTACCCCCATTGCCGGCCCAGCGTGGTCCGCTCAGGGCGAGGGCGCTTGCCGAGCGGCTCGCGCATGTCCTGGGCGTGCCGGTCCGGATCGAGCAGTTCGCCGGGCGATGGGAGGAGTTGGCGCAAGTGCAGGCCAGTGCCCTCGGCAGCGTGAATGCATGCTGCGGAGCCGGAGCGCTGCTTGGGGCGCGCCTGTGGCGCATCGATAGTGCCGTCCGGATCCACATCGGCCCACTTGGCGCGCAATCGGCCAGGGCCTTCCTGCCTGGCGGGCGGGGTGCACTGATGCTGGCAGAGTCATGGCGTTCAGCCGCTGGCGAAAACGGCATTCAGGCCGAAGCCTGGGTGCACTTAGTCCCCGGCGCGGGCGCGGGTGCCAATCTGGGGGCTGGTCCGTGCCTGGGACACGACGCGCTCCTGGCCACCCGGCCAAGCCGCGAAAGGGATGACTTGCGTTATCGGCTTTGCTAGTATTTGGCCACCCAATAGAGCAATAGAGCGAGGCGACAAGATGAAAAGGACGATCCTGCTGGCGGTGGCTGTAGCATGCGCCAAAGTGCAAGCGGCACCAGGCAACGCAGAGTTGAAGCAGCAAGTGGCCGATACTGAACGTGCCTTCGCGGTCACAATGGCCAAGCGCGATCACCAGGCTTTCACGTCTTTCCTGGCTGACGAAGCGATTTTCTACGGCGGCTCCAAGGTCCTGCGCGGCAAAGACGCCGTCGCAGCTGAATGGAAGGCTTTCTATGAAAAGCCGGATGCGCCATTCAGCTGGGAGCCCGACCAGGTCGAAGTGCTCGATTCCGGCACCCTGGCACATTCCTCCGGCCCGGTGCGCGACCCGCAAGGCAAGGTGACTGGGCGTTTTAACTCGGTATGGCGGCAGGAAGCGCCGGGCAAATGGCGTATCGTGTTCGATAAGGGCGAACGTGTTTGCGACTGCAAAAAGCCGTAATCAGGCCGATTCGGCGTGCTCCACCAGCAACTGGACGCGGGTCACGCCGTTGTATTCATTGGCATCCAGGCGGAAAGCAACGCGCGCCCGTTCGCCCAGCGCATCGGTATGGCCGAACCAGATCGCATCGTAGCGCACGCCTTTCTTTTCCAGCATCAGCTTGAGGTGGCGGTCTTTCAGGATTCGCTGGCTTAACACGCGGAATTCATCGCAGAACACCGGTGGCGCGAAGCCCTGGCCCCATACCTGGCCATCCAGCAGTTCAATGAACTGGGTCGTATAGAAATTGTCTTCAAGTGGGCCGTCGGTTTCGACTACGCGCTCCAGCTGCGATTCGGTCAGCCAGGCCTGGCCGACGGCCTCGAAGGCGGCGCAGAAATGTTCGAAGGCTTCGGCGCGCAGGCTAAGGCCTGCCGCCATGGCGTGGCCGCCGAACTTGTCGATGACGCCCGGGGCGCGCTTGGAGACCAGGTCCAGTGCATCGCGCAGGTGGAAACCGGGAATCGAGCGGCCGGAGCCCTTGATCATGCCGTCGCCGGCTGGTGCAAAGGTGATCGTCGGACGGTAGTAACGTTCTTTCAGGCGCGAAGCCACGATGCCGATCACGCCCTGGTGCCAGCTGTCGTCGTAGACACAGATGGTGGTGTGGTCGGCTGGCTGGAAATCGTCCAGGTGCAGCAGGGCTGCGTCCTGCATCTCCGCTTCTATTTCGCGGCGCTTCAGGTTGATGTCGTTAAGCTGCTGCGCCAGCTCCCAGGCACGCGTCTCATCGTCCGTCAGGAGGCATTCGATCCCGAGCGACATGTCTTCCAGCCGGCCGGCTGCGTTGAGGCGTGGGCCGAGGGCAAAGCCCAGGTCGAAAGGAGAGGCGGTGCGCGCGGCACGTCCGGAAACGCGGAACAGGGCCGCTACGCCGGGATGCATGCGGCCGGCACGCATGCGCTTCAGGCCTTGGGCGACGAGGATGCGGTTATTCGTGTCCAGGCGCACCACGTCGGCCACGGTGCCCAGGGCGACCAGGTCGAGCAGCGAGTCCAGCTTGGGCTGGCTCTGCGCGTCGAACACGCCGCGGCGGCGCAGTTCAGCGCGCAGTGCCAGCAGCACGTAGAACACTACGCCCACGCCGGCCAGATGCTTGGACGGGAAGCCGCACGCCGGCTGGTTGGGATTCACGATCACGCGGGCATCGGGCAGGCTGTCGCCGGGCAGGTGATGGTCGGTTACCACGACGTCGATGCCGCGGCGCTTGGCTTCTTCCACGCCTGCGATGCTGGCGATGCCGTTATCGACCGTGATGATGATGTCCGGCGATTTCTCGCGTGCCGTCAATTCGACGATCTCCGGCGTCAGGCCGTAGCCGTATTCGAAGCGGTTGGGGACGATGAAGTCCACATTGGCGCCCATGGCGCGCAGGCCGCGGATGGCGGTGGCGCAGGCGGTGGCGCCGTCGCAGTCATAGTCGGCGACGATGACCATGCGTTTGCCGGCCGCGATGGAGTCGGCCAGGAATTCCGCGGCGCGGTCGATATGCAGCAGGCCGGAGGGCTGGATCAGCGCGGCCAGTTCACTGGAGAGTTCTGCCGGGTTGTTCAGGCCCCGTGCGGCAAACAGGCGGGCCAGTACGGGGTGGACGCCGCCCTGGCGCAGCAGTTCGGCTTCCTGCGAGGGGCAGGGACGGATGGCGATACGGGTCATTGCGTGAGGTTCTTCAGGTTCTGTGCGCGCCAGAATTTGCGCAGGGCGGCTTTGCTGGTGCGGATTTCCGTGCAGCCTTCGCGGCTGGTCAGGATCATTGTCAGTTCATTCGTGCTGCCGTCGCGCAAGGCGGCCAGCAGTGGGGCGAACCATTCGTGTTCCAGCTGCTGCATGGCGCCAAGCCAGGCGCCCCAGTCGTTGCCGGCGCCCATGGGGATCAGGTGGGGCAGGACGATCGTCCCGTGCCTGCCTGGCGCCGCCACTGCGCCGTTTGCCGAAAGGGCCTTCAGCCAGGACGGCACGATTCCCGCCGGGCCGGGGGGCATCGCTACCGCTTGCTCCGGGAGGGCTGCGCTGGCAGCCGCATCGGCTGGTGCTCCACCCCACATCCAGAACGAATTCACGGGCGCGAGGCCGCGCTGCTGGCGGGCTTCGTTGGCGGGATGCTCGTGCCACAGCATCTGGATCTCGTTCTGCAGCTTCTTGAAGGCCAGAGCGGTCGGGCCGACCGGCATCCAGTCAGCCAGGTTGCTGCCCATGGCGGCATCCGGCGAGGCGGTATCCAGCCCTTGCCAGCCATCGGCGCGCATGAACCAGGTCTCGGCATCGCCCCAAACCAGTTCGTCGAAATACGGCTTGGCCAGTTCGAACAGCACTCGTGCGTCAGCCTCGTCCAGGCGCAAGCGGCGCGAATCGGCCAGCACCAGGTGGTTGCGCGCCAATTGAATATGGACCGGATGAACGATGAACCAGTAGCCTTCGTTTGGCGCCAGCCCAAAACCGCGCATGACGGCTGCGGCGAGGCCGCTGCGCCCGCTGGCCAGCCACGCTTCATGCGGCAAAATGCGGCTATCGTCGCCGATAAGATGCTTTTTCAGCAAGCTATTGCGCGAAAGTAATGTCGCAAGGGAAGGCGCCTGCAGGTTGCGTGAAAGTTCCGGTGCCAGTTCGGCGGGCGGTAATGCGAAGGGGAGTACGACGGTCGTGGAAGCCATGCGGCATTGTAGTGGAATCTCTTTATATGGCAAACTGCGGGCTTTACTGTGTCAATTTAATAAAAATGCCGTTTGAATGGCTGGTTGGCCTGCGCTACACACGCGCTGGCAGGCGCAATGGGCGCAATAGCTTCATCTCTTTTATCTCCGCGATTTCGATGGCAGGCATCGCTCTTGGCGTCACCGCCTTGATTGTGGTGCTATCGGTATATAACGGCTTCCAGACGGTGGTGACGGACCGCATGGTATCGGTACTGGGGCATGTGGAAGTCTATGAAGTGAGTGGGGCCGGCCTTGGTGACTGGCATGCCACTGTGGCTTCCGCGGCCCGCAATCCACAGGTGAAGGGCGCTGCGCCATTCATTGAACTGCAAGGAATGCTGGTGCATGGGGGTGACTTCATGCGCCCTTCGATCGTGCGCGGCATCCTGCCGGGTGAAGAGCCCAAGGTCTCCGATATCGGCAAGCAGATGAAAGAGGGAACGCTGGACGTCTTGCAGCCCGGCGCCTCCAACATCATCCTGGGCGCGCAACTGGCCAGCGAGCTTGAGGTGAAGCCAGGCGACAAGGTGGCCCTGGCAATGGCGCAGGGGAACTCGACCTCGAATATGGCGCCCACCATGCACTCGTTCACCGTCGCCGGCATTTTCGAATCGGGCCACAACGAGTTCGACTCCGGGCTGGCGCTGATCCACCTGGAAGATGCCCAGGAACTGATCAAGGTAGCCGGCCCGTTCGGCCTGCGCCTGCGCCTGCAGGATATGCAGAAGGCTCCGGCCGTGGCAGATGAACTGCGCACCGTCATGCCGGGCCAGCTGGTGATACGTGACTGGACCAAGCTCAATTCAGCTTGGTTCGCTGCCGTGAAGTCGCAAAAGAACATGATGTTCATTATCCTGACCCTGATCATCGCGGTGGCGGCCTTTAACCTGGTGGCCACGCTGGTGATGACGGTGACCGACAAGCAGGCCGATATCGCCATCCTGCGCACGCTGGGCGCCTCGCCGTTCTCGATCATGAAGATTTTCGTCGTGCAGGGGGCCCTGGTTGGCGTGTTCGGCACAGCGATCGGCGTTGTCTGCGGGGTGCTGCTGGCGCTCAACGTAGGGACTATCGTGGGCGGGCTCGAAAACCTGTTCGGGATTCACTTCCTGTCGAAAGAAATCTATTTCATCAGTGCCGTGCCTTCCGACCTGCGCTGGGGCGATGTCGCCTCGATCGGCGTAACGTCGCTGCTGCTGGCACTTGTCTCGACCCTCTACCCAAGCTGGTGGGCCGCCCGCGTCAGACCTGCGGAGGCCCTGCGTTATGAGTAAAAACCTGCCATTCGAATGGATCGTCGGCTTGCGCTATACCCGTGCGGGCAAGCGCAATAGCCGCAACAGCTTCATTTCCTTCATCTCGCTGATCTCGGTCGGCGGCATCGCACTTGGTGTCGGCGCCATGATCATCATCCTGTCGGTGATGAATGGCTTCCGCAAGGACGTTACGGGCCGCATGCTGTCGGTGCTGGCCCACGTCGAAGTGTTTGAGCGCGGAACCAGCTTGCCGAACTGGCAAGACCTGGCCAAAAAGCTGCAAGCCAATCCAGAGGTGAAGGGCGCCGCACCGTTCGTGCAGGCAGAGGCCATGCTGTCGCACGGCGGCGAAGCGCTGCGTCCTGCCGTGGTGCGCGGCGTGCTGCCGGAAGCGGAGCCGAACGTGTCCGACTTGGCAAAGACCACCCGTTACGGCAGTTTCAACGACCTGCGGCCGGGTGAGTTCCGCATTGTGCTGGGCATCGACATGGCCCGCGCCTTGCAAGTCAATCTCGGCGACAAGGTCACCATGGTGCTGCCACAAGGCACAGTGACCCCGGCCGGCATCGTGCCGCGCATGCGCACGTTCACCGTGGCCGGCGTGTTCGTGGCCGGGCACCAGAAGTTCGACGACAGCATGGCTTTCATCCATATCGAGGATGCGCAGAAACTGCTGCGGCTGGACGGCCCGGCTGGCCTGCGCCTGCGCCTGGAAGACATGCACCGCGCGCCGGAAGTGGCTGGGGAGCTGCAAAAGCTGGTTCCGAAGGAAATGACTGTACGGGATTGGTCAAAACTCAATGCGACCTGGTTCGCGGCGGTGCAAACTGAGAAACGCATGATGTTTGTGGTGCTGGCGCTGATCGTGGCAGTAGCAGCTTTCAACCTGGTGTCGACGCTGGTCATGACCGTCACCGACAAGCAGGCCGATATCGCCATCCTGCGCACGATCGGCGCTTCGCCGCGCTCGATCCAGAAGATCTTCGTGATCCAGGGCGCGCTGGTCGGCCTGCTCGGCGCGGTGCTTGGCGTGGCCGGCGGTGTGCTGGTGTCGCTGAACATCGACGTCATCGTTCCATTTATTGAAAACCTCCTGGGAGTGCAGTTCTTGCCTAAAGATATATACACAATCAGCTCCGTGCCATCGGACATGCATTGGTCCGATGTTGGCGTGATCGGCGTGGTGGCCGTGCTGCTGGCGTTCGTGGCGACTTTGTACCCAAGCCGCTGGGCGGCCAACGTCAAACCTGCGGAGGCGCTGCGCTATGAGTAATGTGCTGAGCTGCCGCGACCTCGGCAAAACTTTCGTCCAGGGCAGTTACAAGGTCAAGGTACTGGAGAAGATCAACCTGTCGGTGGCGCGCGGTGAGCGCGTGGCGATTGTCGGCGCTTCGGGCTCCGGCAAGTCGACGCTGCTGCACCTGCTGGGCGGCCTGGATACGCCAACCGATGGCAATGTGGTCCTGAAAGGCAGCGACTTCGCGTCCATGAATGAGGCGGCGCGCGGCGACCTGCGCAATCGCGAGCTGGGCTTCGTCTACCAGTTCCACCACCTGCTGCCGGAATTTTCGGCGCTGGACAATGTGGCAATGCCGCTGCTGATTCGCCGCGTCAAACGTGCGGAGGCGGAGCAGCAGGCGCGCGCGATGCTGGCGCGCGTGGGCCTCGAGAAGCGCGTTACCCACGTGCCTGGCGAATTGTCCGGCGGCGAACGTCAGCGCGTGGCCCTGGCGCGCGCCCTGGTGACGCAGCCGGCTTGCGTGCTGGCTGATGAACCGACCGGCAACCTCGATCACACGACCGCCGAAAAAGTCTTCGACCTGATGCTCGAACTATCGCGCACCCTGGGTACTGCCTTCATCATCGTGACCCACGACGCGGGGCTGGCCGAGCGCTGCGACCGCATGCTGCGCCTGACTGACGAAGGTTTGCATCCTGCCTGAGGCCCGCGCCATGTGGATCGATACCCATTGTCATCTTGATGCCCACGAATTCGGCGACCAGTCGCTGGCGCTGGCCGCCCAGGCGCAGCAGCGTGGGGTGGGGATGGTGGTGATTCCGGCGGTTGACCGCGCCAACTTCGCCGTAGTGCGCGAGCTGGCGCACCAGGCTCCAAATGCGAGCTACGGGCTGGGTATCCATCCGATCTACGTGCCGCATGCTGTCGAGGACGACCTCGTTTTCATGCGCGAGGCGGTGGCGCAGGCGATGGATGACCCGCGTTTCGTGGCTATCGGCGAAATTGGGCTCGATTTCTTCATTCCCATGCTGTGCGAGCCGGAAATGCGCGAGAAGCAGGTATTTTTCCTGCGCGAGCAGCTCAAGATTGCGCGCGATTTCGAATTGCCGGTCTTGTGCCATGTGCGCAAGTCGCAGGACCAGGTGCTGAAACATGTGCGGCAAGTCGGGCCAGCTGGTGGCATTGCCCATGCGTTCAATGGCAGCCTCCAGCAGGCGCAGGCTTATATCGACGCTGGATTCAAGCTTGGTTTTGGCGGCAACCTCACTTTTACCCGTGCTTTGCAGATCCGCCGGCTGGCGGCTGAATTGCCGCTGTCGTCCATCGTCGTTGAGACCGATGCACCGGATATTGCGCCTTCCTGGGTGCATCCGGGCGTGAACACGCCGGCCGAGGTGGCGGGGATCGGCGAAGCGTTGGCCGGCTTGCGGGGCGAAGAGCCGGGCGGGGTCGCTGCGGCGACCAGTCAAAATGCTTTGGATGTGATGCCGCGCTTGCGGGCCTTGATGGCCGCCTGACCGGCCAGCCAGCCGAGGAGGGGAGATGCGCTGCGCAATCCTCGGCCTGATTGGCGGCGTGGCCTGGCTCCAGGCGCAGGCAGTATTGCCCGGAGGAGGCACGCAACTGGCGTGCGGATCCGGTGCGATATTTGCCGCTGCCGTGAGCGCATGGGTGGTGCGGCGCGCGCCCCTGAACAGCTCGCGGCGCCCGGCGACTTTCTACTTCCTTCTCCGCGCGGGCCTTGCTGCCGCGGCGGGGGCTTTGCTGGGCTTCGCCTGGGCCGCCTTCATTGCCCAGGCCAGCCTGTCCAGCGAGCTGGCGAAGTCCGACGAAGGGCACGACTTTGACATCGTCGGCACCGTCGACAGCCTGCCAAACCGCCAGGATGACAGCACACGCTTCAATTTCGCCGTTGAATCGCCATCGGCCGTGCCGCCGCGCATTGTGCTTTCCTGGTACGCAGGGAGGCGTGCCGGCAATGCGGCGCCGCCACCGGACTTGCTGCCGGGTGAGCGATGGCGGTTGAAAGTACGCCTGCAGCGGCCACATGGAAATGCCAACCCCTTCGGGTTCGACTATGAACTGTGGTTGCTGGAGCAGGGCATCCGCGCCACTGGCTACGTGCGTGCGGAGGGACGCAATGAACGCCTGTCCGGCTTCGTGCCGAATGCGCACAATGCGGTCGAACGCGCCCGCTATGCGATTCGCCAGCATATCAATGCCGCGCTGCCGGATGCGCGCTTTGCCGGGGTGATCGCTGCGCTGGCGATGGGCGACCAGCGCGGGATTTCCCAGCAGGACTGGCAGGTATTCAGCCGCACGGGTATTTCGCATCTCGTTTCCATCTCGGGACTGCACATCACCATGATCGCCGGCTTGGCGGCGTGGACGGCCGGCTGTTTGTGGCGCAAATCGTTCTTCATGCCGGAATGGCAGCTGCCCTTGCTGCTGCCGGCCGCGCGGCTGGCGGTGATTGCAGGTTTCCTCGCCGCGTGGGGATACGTCGCACTGGCAGGGTTCGGGGTTCCGGCGCAACGGACCCTGTACATGCTTGCAGTGGTCGCCATTGCGGTGTGGCTGGACCGGGTGTCGGCGATTTCGCACGTACTGGCCCTGGCGGCAGGCGTGGTCGTGATTCTTGATCCGTGGGCGGTGATGTGGCCCGGCTTCTGGCTGTCGTTTGGCGCAGTCGCTGCGATCCTGTATGCCACAGTCGGCAGGATGTCGCTGTCCGGTGGGGCGGACTCAGCGGACGCCCTGCCGGCCGCGCCAGCGGCTGCCGCCGCGGATGCGCCGGGGGCCGCGACCGGCTCCTGGCGGCATGCAGCATGGCTGGCCCGCGCACGCGAGAACCTGCGCCTGGCCGCGCTGGTGCAGCTTGCCGTCACGGTCGGCCTCGTCCCGTTGACAATGCTGCTGTTTTCGCAGGTTTCGCTCGTGAGCCCGCTGGCCAATGCCATCGCGATTCCCGTCATCAGCCTGCTGGTCACCCCGCTGGCGTTGGCAGGCAGCGTCTTGCCTGACCCTTTGGCCGGCCCGGTGCTGCAATGCTCCCATTGGCTGCTGGAGGTGCTGCTCGACCTGCTGCAACGGCTATCCGCCATGCCACTGGCCGTCTGGTCCGCCCCCACGCCGGACTGGCCAACCTTTGCCTTCGCCCTCGCCGGAACCGCCTGGATGCTGGCCCCGCGCGGCTGGCCGTTGCGCTGGCTCGGCCTCGCGTGTTGGCTGCCGTTGCTGTCGGCGCGGCCGGACAGCCCGCAGCGCGGCGAATTGCGCGCCATCGCCTTCGACGTGGGCCAGGGCATGGCGGTACTGATAGAGACGAGCAGGCACCGCCTGCTTTACGACACCGGTCCCGCCTACACGCCGGAAACCAACGGCGGCAACCGCGTGATCCTGCCGTATCTGCGTCAGCGCGGCATAGCGCGGCTCGACGGCATGGTGGTCAGTCACAGCGATACGGACCATAGCGGTGGCGCGCTGGCAGTCCTGGACGGGCAGGACGTGGGCTGGGTCGCCGCCTCGCTGGAGCCGGGACACCCGGTTGCGCGCGCGGCCAGGCGCTACCTGCAATGCGCGGCAGGGCAGCGCTGGGAGTGGGACGGCGTGCGCTTCGAAATGCTGCATCCGGCAGCCGGCAGCTATGCCGACCACGGGCTGAAGGCGAATGCGCGCAGTTGCACGCTCAGGATCACGAACGGCCGCACGGCGATCCTGCTGGCAGGCGATATCGAAGCAGCGCAAGAGAAGGAACTGGTGCTGGGTGGCCCCGAGCGGCTGCGTGCCGACGTGCTGCTGGCGCCACACCACGGCAGCGGCACCTCGTCATCAGCGGCTTTTCTAGCGGCAGTGCGTCCGTCCGTAGCCATATTCCAGGTGGGCTGGAGGAATCGCTACCACCACCCGAAAGACACGGTGTGGATGCGCTACGGTGAACTGGGCATACGCCGCGTGCGCACGGACGAGGCGGGCGCGCTGGAGCTCGCGTTCGGCGACCGGGTCGACTTCACCACCTGGCGCGCACAACGTCCGCGCTACTGGTACGGACGCTAGTGGCGCAAGCAGCGCCCGATGCATCACGCGGGCGGGGCTGCAAAACTGGAATTGCGTAGCGTGCGGCACGCTCTGTGCCAGGGGGCGATTCTCTACGGGGACAATAAGCATCGAATTTGTTGCTATTTGGATATATGTCAGGATCTTACATGTCTTAAACATGACGTCGGGCCGCATGCCTGATACTGGCATGGGCGCGCATCCTGAGCGATAATTAGAAGCTTTAGTGAAACACTTGTTGCCATTGCTTTTAGAATAAGTCGATGACGAAACCGAAAGTCCATTTCGCCCACGCGAACAGTTATCCAGCGGGGACCTACCGCCAATTCTTCGAGTACCTCGGCCAGGATTTCGAAGTGCAGGCGCTTGACATGCACGGTCATAACCCGCGCTACCCGGTGCAGGATGGCTGGGCCAAGCTGGTCGACGAACTGGTCGCCGAGCTGGAAACCCGCTACCGGAAAGAGCCCGTGATCCTGGTCGGCCACTCCCTGGGCGGCATGCTGAGCCTGATGGCGGCGGCCCAGCGCCCGGAACTCGTGCGCTGTGTGGTCATGCTCGATTCCCCCGTGGTCGCCGGCTGGCGCGCCAACGTCTGGCGCCTGTTCAAGGGAACGCGCTTCTCGGACCGCTACTCCCCGGCGCGCTTCTCGGTCAAGCGCCGCAACGTCTGGCCAAGCCACAAGGATGCGCTGCGCCACTTCGCCAGCAAGGAAATGTTCGGTGCCTGGGCGCCCGGCGTGCTGCTGGATTACCTGGAACACGGCCTGGTCGAGCATCCGGAAGGCGTGCAATTGCGTTTCACCCGCGAGACCGAAACCGCCATCTACCGCAGCCTGCCGCACCATATCGGCACGCTGGTCAAAGGCGGATTCCCGGTGCCGGTGGCTTACGTGGCGGGCGATAACTCGGAAGAAAACCGCCAGGCGGGCCTGGAACACACCCGCAAGCTGGTGGGACGCAATTTCCGCATGATGCGCGGCTCCCACCTGTTCCCGATGGAGATGCCGCGCCTTGCGGCTGAAATGACACGCGATTTGATCCGCCAGATGCTGGGGAGCGAGCTCCAGGCTAGCGAAGCGCCCCAGCGCATGCGCGCCTGATGTAAAATCCGCACCATTATTTAAACCAGAAAGCACCTGCGATGACGATTAAAAGCGACAAATGGATACGCCGCATGGCGGAACAACACGGCATGATCGAGCCGTATGAGCCCGGCCAGGTACGCGCCGTGGACGGCCGCAAGGTGATTTCCTACGGCACTTCCTCCTACGGCTACGACATTCGCTGCGCCGATGAATTCAAGGTGTTCACCAACATCAACAGCACCATCGTCGACCCTAAGAACTTCGATTCGAACTCTTTCGTCGACGTGAAGAGCGATGTCTGCATCATTCCGCCGAATTCCTTCGCGCTGGCCCGCACCATCGAGTACTTCCGCATTCCACGCAATGTGCTGACCGTTTGCCTGGGCAAATCGACCTACGCGCGCTGCGGCATCATCGTGAACGTGACGCCGTTCGAGCCTGAGTGGGAAGGTTATGTGACCCTGGAATTTTCGAACACCACCCCGCTGCCAGCCAAGATCTATGCTGGCGAAGGCTGCGCCCAGGTGCTGTTCTTCGAGAGCGATGAAATCTGCGAGACCTCGTACAAAGACCGCAACGGCAAGTACCAGGGCCAGCACGGCGTGACCCTGCCAAAGGCCTAAGCGCTAACCGCTGGTCAGCGGGAGCGAGAGCTCCACACAAAGTCCGCCGCCGGTTCGATTGGCGGCGGCGATGCGGCCACCGTGCTGCTGCACCACCTGCTGGGCGATTGCAAGGCCCAGTCCATGCCCATCCACGTCTTTCTCCGTGTTGCTGCTGCGGTAGAAGGGCTGGAAAATCTTCCCTAAGTCTTCCTGCGCTACGCCTGGGCCGTTGTCCATCACGCGGATGCGGATGAAGCGCGCGTCGAGCGCGGTTTCCACTTCGACCTTGCCGCCGGCGGGGCTGTGCTTGATGGCGTTGCGGACCACGTTCTCGATGGCGCGCGCCAGCAGTTCGGGCTGGCCGTTCACCTGGGCGTCGGCAGTGCTGCTGAACTGGACTTCGCGGCCGTTGGTGGCGGCTTCGAATTTTGCGTCCTGCAGGATGTCGTCGAGCAGTTCGCCGATGCTGAATTCCTGCTTCGGCGCGTCGAAGGCGCCCGCTTCAAGACGGGACAGGGTAAGCAGTTCGCCGACCAGCTTGTCCATTCGTACGCTTTCGCGCTCGATCCGTTCCATCGAGGCGGCCGTTTTTTCCGGCTGCTGGTGGGCCAGGCCGATGGCTGCCTGCAGGCGGGCCAGCGGCGAGCGCAGTTCGTGCGAGACGTCGTGCAGCAGGTTCTTCTGGCCGTCGAGCAAAGCGCGCAGGCGGCCTGTCATGCGGTCGAAATCTCGGCCCAGGGTGGTGAGTTCGTCGCCGCCGGCACGGGGCTTGGCAGTGAAGCGGGGGGCGAGGTCGCCACTTGCTGCGGCGTCGAAAGCCTGGCGCAGTTCGCGGATGGGACGGGCGAAGTACCACGCGAGCAGGGCGGCGAACAGCAGGCTTGCCAGCACGGCGGCTCCAATCGGGACGAAGGGCGTCAAAGGTCGAAAGCGGGGCGGTGGGCCTCCAGGCTCGCCACGGCCGGGCTCCGGGCCGGGGCCCACGCCAGGACCTGGTCCTGGGCCCTGGCCGGGGCCGGCCCCAACCCCGGCTCCCGATGCGGCGCCGCCGCTATGACCTGCGCCAGCGTCAGTCCCTGACCGGACGTCGGCGCGGGGGCCGCGGCCAGCATGGCCGACTGACTGTGCGCCTGTGCCCGGGCGGCGGCCAGTGCCAGCCTCCAGCCGAGCGTCGCCTACGGGGCCAGATCCACTATCGCGCGCGTCTGTCCTGGATGGCAGCTCGGGCGCATTCGGGGCCACGGCGCCAACGGCGGACGCGTGGCCGGCGTCGTACGGGTGCCCTGGAGCGCCATGTGGAGGCGGCAAAGGCGGGCGCGCCTCCTGGCGCCGAAACGCACGCGGGTCAAGGCCGGGAATCCCCGATCCTGCCAGCAGCGTTCGCGAGTCGGGCGCATCAAGCCCGCCCTGATGGCGACGGGAAGGCAGGAACAGCAGATATCGCTGGCCATCAGGCGCAGTCACCTGGCGGACCCCGCGCGGATCGGGGCTGGCCAGCATTTTCTGCGCTTCCGACAGCATGTTGGGGCTAGTGATGCGTCCCAGCAGCTCCTTGCCATCATCGCCCACCGCATACACCCGGTGCCGCGGCATATTTTCCAGCAGCTGGCGCAGGCCGCCGGTACCGCCGAAGGCCAGCGTGGCGGCCGCAGATTCGATCGACATTTCCGCCGGCGGGCCAGTCTCGATATCGGAAGGCCGCGCTTCAGCAACGGCGCGCGCCTTGAGCCAGACGGCGCCGCCAATCGCCGCGGTGGCTGCAACCTGGGCCAGCAAAATCGAAAAGAAGAACTTCCAGAACAAGCGGCCCACGGCTTACTCCCGGATCAACTGGTAACCCAGGCGGTACACCGTCTGCAGGCATGAGCGCCCATCCGAAATGGAGCCCAGCTTGTGGCGCAAGCTGCTCATGTGGACGTCGATATTGCGGTCGAAGCGCGCCATAGGACGCCCCAGCCCCTGCTCGGACAGCACATTCTTGCTGACCGGCTTTCCCGCATTGCGCGCCAATACTTCGAGCAGGTTGAATTCGGTGCTGGTCAGCTCCAGCGGCACACCGGCCCAGGCCGCGCGACGCTGTTCCGGCCACATGGTGAGCTGGCCGACAACCAACGGCCCGCTACCGGTATCGGGTACGGCCTGCGTGCGGCGCAGGATGGCGCGGATGCGTGCCGTCAGTTCGCGTGGCGTACACGGTTTGGTAACGTAATCGTCCGCACCCAGCTCGAGGCCGACAATGCGGTCGGTATCGTCGCCGCGTGCCGTCAGCATCAGGATCGGCATCTGGCTTGCGGCGCGGATGCGGCGCAATGTTTCCAGTCCATTCATGCGCGGCATCATCACATCGAGAACGGCAATGGCATACGCCCCCGTCAGTGCGGAGGCGGTACCGGCTTCGCCATCATGGGCGGTGTTGACTTCGAAGCCTTCCTGCGCCAGGTATTCCTGGAACATGCCGACCAGTTCGACGTCATCGTCAATCAATAGGACCTTGTTCATGGAGTCATGATATCAAATGGCTCCTGCCGGGTTCCTCCATCTTTACACGTTTTTACCCGCCACTTACGGCGCTTTACAGGCCATAGCCGGAGAATGGAATCTCACCATCACCACTGGAGATTCACGATGAACAAGAGCAAACTGACCCAGCTCCTGCTGGCCGCAGCCATGGCGCTGCCGCTGCTGGCCCATGCAGAGGAGGCGACGCCTGCCGAAGGCGACCGCCCGCCGCCGGCCGGCCCACGCGGTGAGTTCCAGGGCGGCCGTCAAGGCGGCCCATTCGGTGGCCGTTTCGGTGGCCATGCCGGCGCGCCGGGCTTGCCATTCCTGCATGGCCTGGAATTGTCGGAAAGCCAAGAGGACAAGCTGTTCCAACTGATGCACAACCAGGTCCCATACCTGCGCGAACAGCAGCGCGCCCACGAGAAGGCCATGCGCGCGCTGCACGAGTTGGGCGCTGCCGAAAAATTCGATGACGCTGCTGCCGCCAAGCTGGCGCAAGCCGCGGCGCAGGCGCAAGCCAACCTGACCCTGTCCCATATCCGCACGCACCAGAAAGTGCTGGCGCTTTTGAGCCCGGAGCAGCGCAAGCAATTGGATGAGCGCAAGGCCCGCCACCTGCAAGGAGGCTCCAATGAACGTTAATTCAGTCAGTTTCAGCAGCTACACCAGTCAGCTCTCCACCAGCGGCACCGACCAGACACGCAAGGCGCCGCCACCGCCGCCAGCAGGCCCGCCGCCGGGCGAGGGCGGCTTTATCAACGCGATCGGCTCGGCGCTGGAATCGCTGGGCGTGACCGACGTTGCTGCCGGCGACAAGGAAAGCGCGGCGTCGTCGCTGGGCAGCTTCCTGCAGGAGCTCATGACTTCCCTGCACGAACAGGGTGAGGCCAATGGCGCGGGCGCGGAAGGCGCTGGCGGCCCGGGCGGCCCGGGCGGCCCGGGCGGTGGCCCCGGCCGGCTGGCGGAGGACCTGCAAAGCCTGATCTCGTCGCTGCAAGACGATTCGTCCGCTACCGGCGAAACGTCGTCGCTCGAGTCTTCGTTCGCCTCGCTGCTCTCGTCGCTCGGCGCGGACAGCAGCGATTCCAAGTCCAGGCTGGCCAGCTTCCTGCAAGCGCTGGCGGACAAGCTGCCGCAAGCCGGCAGCAGCGGCAACCTGATTAACACTACGGCATAAAAAGGAGAACCCTATGCACGCGCATGACCACGGCCTGGCAGCGGACCTCGAGGTAATGATGAATATGGATAGCACCCGCCGCCGCTCGCTGCGGTGGCTGCTGGCCGGCGCCGCCACGCTGCCGCTGATGGCCTGCGGCGGCGGATCGGACAGCACGAGCACCGGCAGCAGTAGCAGCACCGGAAGCGGCAGCACAGGAACCAGCACGGGCACCACCACCGGAAGCTGTACGGTGATTCCCGAAGAAACCGGCGGCCCATATCCTGGCGATGGCACCAACAGCAATGCCAGCGGCATCGTCAACGTGCTGACGCAAAGCGGCGTCGTGCGCAGCGATATCCGCAGCAGCTTCAATGGCGCCAGCGGCACCGCAGCCGGCATCGCGCTGACGATCAAGCTGAAGATCGTCAACGCCAACAACAGCTGCGGCGCGGCGGGCGAATTCGCGGTCTACCTGTGGCACTGCGACCGCGATGGCCGCTATTCGCTGTATTCCAGCGGCGTGACGGACCAGAACTACCTGCGCGGCGTGCAAGGGGCGGACGCCAATGGCGACCTGTCCTTCACCACAATCTTCCCCGGCTGTTACGATGGCCGCATGCCCCATGTGCACTTCGAGGTCTATCGCAGCGTGGCGCAGAGCACCAGCGCCTCAAACCGCATCAAGACTTCGCAATTCACTTTCCCGATGGCGACGCTGAATGAAGTCTATGCCACCTCCGGCTACAGCAGTTCAGCAAGCAACCTGTCGCGCATCAGCTATGCAACCGACAATATCTTCAGCGATGGCTATTCCCTGCAGCTTGGCACGATGAGCGGCAATGTCACCGACGGTTATGTCGTCACCCTGACGGTGGCAGTCGCCGCCTGATTTCTCCCGGGGCGAAGCCGATTTCGCTCCGGATCCTCCTTTTTCCCCATCGCCCGAAACCGCTTTCGCCGCGGCCAGCGCCGCCCCCTGGGCGAGTGCTGGCACGCGGCTTGCACTAATCCCCGCATGGATCAGGCATTGGAGAAAGCATGGACCGTTTGCTCAGCTACCGACCGGAACTGGAGCTGTCCCCGGCGGCGCCACAGGCTACGTGGCGCGATGAAAGCCTGCCGCAAGCCGCCGAATTGCTGGCGGCGCGCCGCGAGGGCCGTTTGCCGGCGTGGTTCCGCCATGTGGCGCCCGGCCTTGATGGCGTGCTGCCCAAGCTGGCCGACCAGGTGCTTTCCGCCGGCCCCAGGGCTGGCCGCATGCTCGGCATGGAGCTCGAAGGACTGAGCGCTGAAGACCGCGAATTCGAGACGGCGCGGCAGTTCATGCGCTTTGCCGGCCTGGCTGCACGCCGGGCAAGGCAGGCTGCGCGCGGCGACCCACGCCAGGTAAGGCGCGCCGCCCTGAACATCGCAGCCAGGCAGTATGCACCGGGCCTGTTGCCCACCATCGTATCCATCATGGAACGGCATCCCGTTCCACCATCCGCAGCATCACATCAAAGGGGGCTAATCATGCATGACATCGACCGTACCACCCTGGAATTCGGCAACGAAACTTCCTATGAAGGCGAGTATGAGTTTGGCGAATCGGAATGGGGCGGCGAAATGGGCCAGCAAGGGATGCTGACCGAAGCCGAGGAAATGGAACTGGCCAGCGAACTGCTGTCGGTGACCAA
>Ga0307408_100000689_pt1 | contig 27756 bp, 24 predicted proteins | sample 322Cmetagenome_FD_202116 | JGI IMG/M metagenome (GOLD analysis project Ga0307408, IMG submission 202116) | Maize rhizosphere microbial communities from greenhouse at UC Davis, California, United States - 322HYB-C-3 | ecosystem: Host-associated > Plants > Roots > Rhizosphere > Soil | place...
CCTGCTTGATGTCGGTCACGCTCATGCTCGGCTGGCTCAGTTGGATTGACTGGCGGCTCACGGTAATTTCATCCAACTTTGTTGCACTGTTATTAATCATGGTGTTTGCCTTCACCATTTATGTGGTGGTGCGCTATCGCGAATTACATGCCATAGATCCAGATCTGGAGCAGGCGGATTTAGTACTGCAAACCATGCGCGACATGGCGATACCATGCCTCTATTCCGCGCTCACTACCATAGTCGCGTTTATGTCATTGGTGATGAGTGGTATTCGCCCGGTAATCGATTTTGGCTGGATGATGACTATAGGTTTGGTGGTGGGTTTTATATTGGTGTTTGTCGTCCTGCCCGCCGGTTTGATGATGCTCCCCAAAGGTGAGCCTAAAGATCGCGGCGATAATTCGGCGGCGCTCACGGTGCGTTTTTCCAAGTTAGCGGAATTTCATGGTGGCAAGGTGTTGCTGGTAGCGATGCTCGCCGTATTCTTGAGCATATGGGGCATCAGCAAACTCGAAGTGGAAAATCGTTTCGTCGATTACTTCAAAAGCGACAGCGAAATTCATCAGGGCTTGAGTGTGATCGATCGTCAACTGGGCGGCACTGTGACGCTTGATATTATTCTCGACGCCGAGAAAAACACGCTGGATATTGTTGAGTCAGAAACCGCTGATGAAGAAGATCCGTTTGCCGAAATTCCAAGTGATGCTGCTGCAGCGGAAGTATTTGATGAGGAAGATCCGTTTGCCGGGATGGGGGATGAAGATGCCTTTGCCGATAGCGGCACAACCTCCAACGCCCCTCCCAGTTATTGGTTCAGCGTGGCGGGCTTGGATCAAATTAGAAAATTGCACAACTATTTGGAGTCACTACCTGAAGTGGGCAAGGTGCAATCACTTGCGACTGTGTACCAACTGGCGCACGACATAAACAAAGGCAAACTTAATGACTTTGAATTAAATGTGTTGCGCAATATGTTGTCGGACGATATTAAAGGTTTCCTGATCAAGCCCTATCTGGCGGATGAAGCCCAGCAGACGCGTATCACTCTGCGCGTGATTGAAACTACACCGGATTTAAAGCGCGCGGAGTTGGTAGAGCGTATTCGTGAGTACGCCACCACCGACGCCGGCTTTAAGCCGGAGCAGGTGAATTTTACCGGCATGTTGGTGCTTTATAACAACATGCTGCAGAGTTTGTTTGCCTCACAAATTTCCACCATCGGCGTGGTATTTGTTGCCATCATGTTAATGATGATGGTGTTGTTCCGCTCATTCAAAATCGCATTGATTGCAATACTGCCCAATATGATTGCGGCGGGCACTGTTTTAGGGGCAATGGGGTTGGTGGGAATTCCTCTGGATATGATGACTACTACGATTGCGGCGATAGTGGTGGGTGTGGGTGTGGATCAGGCGATTCAATATTTCTATCGTTTCCGCGTGGAGTTTGCCCATGACCAAAATTACGTCGAAGCTATACACCGCTCCCATGCTTCAATTGGACGTGCAATGTATTACACCTCGGTGACAATTATTGTGGGCTTTTCCATTTTGATGTTGTCGGAATTTATCCCGTCAATTTATTTTGGATTGCTAACGGCGTTTGCGATGTTGATGGCTGTGATTGGCTCGCTCACACTGTTGCCAAAATTAATCCTGCTGTTAAAACCTTTTGGGCCCGGTAAATAGTTCTCGCCACCATTGGTTTGCAGGCAGGGTTACAATAAAAAAGGGGCGCGAAATTCGCGCCCCTTTTTTATTGTAAATTTTTTTACCAATGCATTAGGGCTTTAAGTTGCGGTGTTAAGTCTTTCGCCATTGCAATGTGTTGATCTTTGGTGGGGTGTGCATCCTGTGTATCACCCGGGTAGTGATTGGAAATCAGTTGATGTACGCGAGTATTGTTGACCCGTGAAATGGTCTCGCGTAAATAATCAATTAATGCCGCTTTTTTTTCGCCGTTTAAGATTGCGCCATCAGTCAGGGCAATGTGCGCTTGCGGGTGATTGTGCAAAAGTTTATTAATCAATTGCACATAGGCTGTTACGTAGTCTTCGCGTGCGGGAATGCCCGGGCTGAAATCGTTAGTTCCTATCGCGATTAAAATTAAATCCGGTTGATAGCTCCGGTGATCCCATTTCAATGCGGGGTTATGATCGCCAACAGTAAACTCATAAAATTCGGCCAGATTTTTATCATCGGTTTTTCCGTTCCAGCTGCGCACCAAGCCGCGCCCGCCCCAACACACTAATTGCACCTGTGCATTGAGTGCTTTCGCAGTGAGCATGCCGTAGGATTCGCGCGCATTCCACCAGCGTGTATTTTTCTCTTCGCCCTTTACGCGATCAATTGCTTCGCCGCAGGTCACTGAGTCGCCCATAACTAATAGTTTTCGTTGTGGCAGTGCGGGTGCGGGTAAAAATTTCCCCTCGGTTAAGGTGAGTTTTTTCAGTGTCACGCTACCGTGCCAGTTTTCCGAGCGATGAATAATTTCTACTGAGTGTCGTCCTGAGTCGGCAAAATTAAATAATTCAATTGTTTGTAATTGTTGTTCCAGTTTCACTTGCGTGATGTGATTGTCATCAACAATAACATCAATCCAGGAATTGCCGCCGGAACTTTGCAGTTCGGCGGTGAGTGTCTTGCCTATTACCTCGGTGCGAAAACTCACACCGGGAAAACCAAATATATAGGCGCTATCGCTCGTGCTGTGGGTGCGCCCCATAATGCTGAGCGGTGCTTGGGTAGCTGACATACTAATTACGGTGGGTTCCTGTGGTGTTACTGGGGTGCAGCCGTTGAGTGCAAGTGCAGTCAGCGAACAAAATATAAAATAAGCATATTTCATATTGTTACCTGTGTGAGGCTAATGCTCTGGTGTTTGTGGAAGTGAGCTAGTGCCTGCTCTTGGGCAGGCACTTTCTTAATAGGTGCTATTTTAAGTAGACACTACAAATTTATTGCAGCAGTTGTTTGATGTCCGGCAACATGGCGTCGGCCCAGATTTGATAACCCTTGGGTGTTGGGTGCAGAAAATCTGCCATGATTTCAGGTGAAATACTGCCATCTTTTTGCAGTAACGCTGCGCCATAATTTTTAAAGAAAATATGTTTGTCATCGCCGAGCTTGGCAATAATAGAATTAAGTTTTGTTACCATGGTGCGCTTGGGTGAGTCGGCTTTTTCTTCAAAGGGCAGTACGGCGTTTAATAAGATTTTGCTGTGGGGCCAAGCTAATTGGAGTTGCTTGACAACTGCAGTGATACCGGCGGCGGCTTGCTCCGGTGTTTCGTTATAGAGGCCGAAATTATTTACGCCAATTAACAGCACAATTAATTTGGGTTGTAACTTACCTATAGTGCCGTGCTGCAGGCGCCACAGTAAATTGGCGGTGCCGTCGCCACCAATACCAAAATTGGCTGCGTTAAGGGGCTTGAAATTTTTCTCCCAAATTTGCCAATCCCATCCGGCGGTAATTGAATCACCTACAAACAAAACATCTACCTGATCGTGTTCGGCGACCAATACATCTTCGGCGTGCATACGATCCCAGGTGGCGACGGACATCCATGAGTATTCAGTGGTGCGTTTAGTGGGCGTCGTGCCAGCGGAGACTTGTGCAGTCTGCGCATAGCTCATGTGGCAGAGGGCGCTTAAGGCAATAACCGAAGCTGCGCGAATAATAGAGCGGGAGTACAAATACATGGCAAAAATTCCTGCAGTAAAGTTAAAAATAACCATCATCGCCATCTGGGCGATAAGGCATAGGTAACGCAGGCTGTGTGTTTTTTGAAAATCGCGCTTGCGGCGCATTTTATTATTAATACTTTTTTTGATACTGTTTTTGCGAATCGTGTCATTGATGTTCGAATTCGCACTGCCAGTAGTATTTAACTTTTCAAGCTTAGTCGCTCATTGTGCATATTCAAACTTTGCACCCCGGCGATATTTAAAATTAAATCCAATAATTCATCCCATGGCTCGGCATTGCGCATACCTTTGACGGCTTTGTCGATGCCATTGGCTTTGCGCAGCAATTGCTGTAATTGCGCAGGCTTTAGGCGGCGCAGTGCGGCTTGAATAAGTGGTTGGCGTTTATCCCATACCCCCGCCTGTTTGGCGGCCCACTCAAAATGTTTACCTTGGGCAACCGCTTGCGAGATTTGAATCAAGGCGCGAATTTCGCGGGTCACTGCCCAGAGCACATTGATGGGTTCGGTGCCTTCGGTTTTTAAACCTTGCAGGGTGCGCACGGCAGCGCGGGGATCGCCGTGCAGGGCTTTGTCGGTAAGGCCAAAAACATCATAGCGCGCGCTATCAGCGACTACGGAGGCCATCAGTTCATAACTGATGCGATTATCGGTCGCGAGCAGCTTTAATTTTTCAATTTCCTGCGCGGCGGCGAGTAAGTTGCCTTCAATACGCGAGGCGAGCAAATCTATGGCGTCGCTATCGGCATGTAAACCGGATTGCTGCAGGCGCACACCAATCCAGCGCGGCAACTGAGCGGGTGTTACTGGCCAGACTTGAATGTGTTGTCCTGCATCTTCAATGGCCTTGAACCATTTGCTTTTTTGCGTGGCGCCATCGAGTTTTTCGGTGACGATTAAGAGCAAATTATCAGGGGCGGGTGACTGGGCGTACTCTTGTAAAACCTTGCCGCCTTTATCGCCTGGCTTGCCGGAGGGCATGCGTACTTCAATAATTTTTTTCTCGGCAAAGAGTGACAGGCTGTTTGCGGCGGCGAGTAATTGTCCCCAATCAAAGCTGGTATCTATGTGGTACAGCTCGCGCTCGCTAAAACCATTTTTGCGCGCGGCGGCGCGGATTTGATCGCAGCATTCCTGAATTAGCAGCGGTTCATCGCCGGACACCAAATAAATAGCGCCCAGTTGTTTGCCCAGTGCGGCGGACAGTTGTTCAGGGCGCAGTTTGGGCATATCAGTTAGCGTCAGCAGCGGGCGCTTTGACGGGCAATGTTTTGACCGACAGGGTTTTGGTGCGACGCAAAATAGTTTGTGCTAATTCACTGCGCATTTCCTGCAGCACCAATTTTTCTTCTTGTGCGGCACTGTTGGCATTGTTCACATCGTAGTTGTAAGTGCGTGAAATACGCGCACGGGTATTCAGTGGAGTGATGACGCCTTCGGTATTGCTAACGACATAATCCATGCTGAGAATAATTTCATAGGCGCTGGTCAATGCATCACTACCCACACCTGCGGTGCGTTTATCCATTATCTCTGCTCCCAAGGTCAGGGTCAGGGAGTTGGCGGTAGCACTGTTAACTTCATTGATGTTGAAGCTATTCAGTGATTGTCGCAGGGCGTCCATCAAGGGCGAGTGGTTATCCTCGGCGTCGATTACTAAATCCAGCGGGGTTGTCATCGCCAGCTTATCGCCGCCGGCTGTAGAGCCGCGTAAATGCCAGCCACAAGCGGTGAGGGTGAGCACTAATAAACTGACGATGATTTTTTTCATAACACTCTCATGTAGTTCTCCCTTGTAAAAGGGAGGGGTTTTAATTGGCAACGATATTCACAAGTTTATTGGGGACCACAATGACTTTGCGCACGGTAATGCCTTCCAGGAATTTTTGTACGTTTTCCTGTGCAAGCGCCAGCGCTTCCAATTGTTCTTTGGGTGAGTCGATGGCTGCATCCAATTTGCCGCGCAGTTTCCCATTCACTTGAATAACGACTTCCACGGTTGAGCGGGTCAATGCGCTTTCATCAAGGGTCGGCCACTTTTCATTGAGTGGAATGCTCTGGTGACCGAGCGCTTGCCAGAGTGAATGGCTGATGTGCGGCACTATGGGGGCGAGCAACAAAATCGCCGCTTCCAGCGCTTCGCGTTCAACGGCGAGTCCAAGTGGATTAGCGCGGTCGGCGAGTTTGCTGGTCTCGTTGAGCAATTCCATGGTTGCGGCTATCGCGGTGTTAAAGGTTTGGCGGCGGCCGTAGTCATCGCTGACTTTTTGGATGGTCTCGTGGGTTTTGCGGCGCAAATCTTTCTGTGCTTGCGGTAAATCAGCAACGATTAATTTGCCCGGTGTACCCGCATTGATATGGCCTTCAACGGCTTTCCACAAACGACGCAAGAAACGGTTTGCACCTTCCACGCCTGAATCGCTCCATTCCATGCTTTGCTCTGGTGGTGCGGCAAACATGGAGAAGAGGCGGACGGTATCGGCGCCGTATTGGTTGATCAGCTCTTCCGGGTCAACGGTATTGCCCTTGGATTTACTCATCTTGGTGCCGTCTTTCAACACCATGCCCTGGCAGAGCAAGCGCTCGAAGGGTTCATCGCAGCTCACCAGACCTTCGTCGCGCATCAACTTGTGGAAGAAGCGCGAGTAGAGCAGGTGGAGAATGGCGTGTTCGATGCCGCCGACATATTGGTCCACCGGCAGCCAGTAATCGGCGGCGGCTTTATCGAGCATGCCGCCTTCAAAATTCGGGCAGGTGTAGCGCGCGTAGTACCAGCTGGATTCCATAAAGGTATCGAAGGTATCGGTTTCGCGTTCAACCGCTTGGCCATCCAGCTCAGCTTTACGCCATTCGGGGTCGGCTTTGATGGGCGAGTGAACGCCGTTCATCACTACATCTTCCGGCAGCAATACGGGTAGCTTGTGTGCGGGAACCGGAATTTCGCCGCCGTCGGGCAGGTTGAACATGGGGATAGGCGCGCCCCAGTAACGCTGGCGCGATACACCCCAGTCGCGCAGGCGATAGTTGGTTTTTACCTGACCTTTGTTGGCCATTTCCAAGGTGCTCGCGATGGCATCAAAGGCGGCGTTGAAATCCAAACCGTCGTACTCGCCGGAATTAACCAGAACACCTTTTTCGGTGAATGGTAGTTTGCATCTTTCTTTTTCACGAGCGAGATCATCTTCTCTCGCCTCTCGGTACGGTGGCTCCACTTTGTCATAAGACGAATCTTTGTCTGATCTCACTCCTTTCGTTAGTGCTTTTTCAAAGGCAAGCCATTCCGCCGAAATTACTACTCTCTTTACTGGCAGGTTGTATTTTGACGCAAATTCAAAGTCACGTTCATCATGCGCCGGTACTGCCATCACTGCGCCTGAGCCGTAATCCATCAACACATAGTTGGCGATCCACACCGAAACCGGCTCGCCAGTAATTGGATGCAGCGCTTTAATACCGGTATCGATGCCGCGCTTTTCCATGGTCGCCATATCGGCTTCGGCAACGGATTGCACTTTGCATTCAGCGATAAATTGCGCGAGCGCTGGATTATTTTCAGCGAGGATCTTGGCGATAGGATGCTCGGCCGCGAGGCTCACATAGGTCACGCCCATAATGGTATCGGGGCGGGTGGTGTAGATATCAAAACCGGTAAATTCGCCAACAGGTGCAGCGAGATCAAAATGCATATCCAGACCGCGACTTTTGCCGATCCAGTTGCGCTGCATGGTTTTGACTTGCTCTGGCCAGTTGGGCAATTTGTCCAGATCGGCCAACAATTCTTCCGCATAGGCGGTGATTTTGATAAACCACTGCGGAATCTCTTTGCGCTCAACCAATGCGCCTGAGCGCCAGCCGCGTCCATCGATCACTTGTTCGTTCGCGAGTACAGTGTGGTCAACCGGATCCCAGTTCACCGTTGCCATGCGCTTGTAAACCAAACCTTTTTCGTACAAGCGGGTAAAGAACCACTGTTCCCATTTGTAGTATTCGGGCTTACAGGTGGTCAGTTCGCGCGACCAATCAAAGCCAAAGCCGAGTTGCTTTAACTGGCTGCGCATATGGTCGGTATTGGAATATGTCCAGGCTGCCGGTGCGGTCTGGCGCTGCAGCGCGGCATTTTCAGCGGGCAGGCCAAAGGCGTCCCAACCCATTGGATGCAATACGTTTTTGCCTTGCATGCGCTGGTAGCGGGCGATCACATCGGTAATGGTGTAATTGCGTACATGCCCCATGTGTAGCTTGCCGCTCGGGTAGGGAAACATCGCCAGACAATAGAATTTTTCTTTGCTGCGATCCTCAATAACCTTGAAACTCTGGTGTTCTTCCCAGTACTGCTGGGCTTGGGCTTCAACTTCGGCGGGAGTGTATTGTTCTTGCATGGGGCGCTCTTGCATTGGAATCTAAGGCCTATACTGAAGGTGGAGTTTTGCACTCAATGTTGAGAAAGGCGGTGATTATAGAGGCTGTACTGCCTATGTGGGTATAAATATCTTGAAGCGCTAGCGGGAGTTATTTGCCATGAAGCCAACGAATAATCCAACCAATAAAGCTGCCGACAACCCCTACCATGTCAGTCAGCTCGATTTGCCCTTCAGCCCCGAGGAAACGGGGGCTCTGGGCGCGCTTAAACAGGAGGTTGACGATCTGGTCAAACTCGAGCTTACCGCCGAGCAGATGGTGGGTGAAGAGGTGGATTTAGCCAAGGCTTATATTCGCGAAGACGCACACAGCATCTGGTCGGATTTGAAGCTTGGGCTTTATGAGTGGGAGCTGATCACCAGTGATTGGCTACTGCGCGCCGCTGACCCAACGCGCGTGGATTGGCAGTTGCACCACTGGTGGGGCGACGACGAAACCCATCTGCACTAAGCACTGCTGAAATTTCCATTGCAGCTGTTATTATCAGTTCGCCCGGCAATGTACCGGGCGATTTTATTGATAAAGGCGGGGCGCCAGTAACAGGCAGTTTTCCGTCGCTCGGCAATAGTCAAACCGGTCAACACAATAATCATTAACCGGCGTCCCTGACGAGATCTACCTATGGCTGTTATTAATCGCGTTTTCCTGTTTGTCTGCTGTTTGTTTTGTATTGGAGTAACTACGCAAGTGTTTGCCGAACAACCCTCTACCCCGCGCCCTGTGGGTGCTTTTTATTTGTGGAATGAAAAGCCTTTGGTCAGTCCCGACCGCGAACATGTAAAGGATCAGCGCGTTTATAGTGTGGATAACGCCTCCATGACGCCCTATTGGCCGGAAGCAAACAAGGCCAATGGCGCTGCGATTGTGATCTTCCCTGGCGGTGGCTATGTTCGTTTGGCAATTAACCACGAGGGGCACGACATCGCCAAATGGTTTGCCGCGCGCGGTGTGGCAGCGTTTGTGGTCAAGTACCGTATGCAGGAGCACGGCTTTCCCGCGCCTTTGCTTGATGGTTTGCGTGCGGTGCGCCAGGTGCGCCAGCATGCTGCGGAGTGGGGGATAGATCCCGCTAAAGTGGGGGTGATAGGATTTTCCGCCGGTGGCCATTTAGCTGCCAGTGTCGCTACCCGTTTTGACTTTGCCGGCGACAACACTGATCCACTGGCTGACATTAGCGCGCGCCCGGATTTTGCCATTCTCGGTTATCCGGTAATTACCCTGGAGGGCTCTGATGCTCACGCTGGCTCGCGCAAGGCATTGTTGGGCGACCATCCCGAGCCGCAATTAGTGAGTGATAACTCACTGCAGAAGCAAGTCAAAGCAGGGGTTCCGCCCGTGTTTATGCTGCATGGTGTGGGCGATCAAGCGGTGCCTGTCGGTAACAGCCTGATGTTTTTTGCTGAGGTGCAGAAATACAGTAAACAGTCGGAGCTGCATGTCTACAACTCCACTATCCACGGTGTGGGCATGATTCAAGGGCAGGGTACTGTCTCCAGTTGGCCGCAAGCGCTGGAGTTGTGGTTGAGTGCTCTGCAGATCATTAAATAGGCAAAAACTGCGCTGGCGATGGTTTTTTAGCTTGCGATAATCTGGCGGCTTGGCATACAATCGCCGCCCCTGAAAACCGGTATACGACGCTAGTCCCAAATGCCCAGGCATATCGCCAAGCTACTTCGTGTCGTCCAAGTCCAGATTCGTCTGGATAAAAGTATGGAGCAAAGTAAATGAGTGCATACGCAATATTTGAAAGCGGTGGTAAGCAACATCGCGTAGTTGTGGGTGAAACCCTCAAACTCGAAAAAATCGATTTCGCTACTGGCGGCGTTGTTGAATTCAACAAAGTGTATCTGGTTGCTAACGGCGCAGACGTCAAAATTGGCGCTCCTGTTGTTGAAGGCGCAACCGTTACTGCTGAAGTAGTTGCTCATGGCCGTGCCGACAAAGTGAAGATCATCAAATTCCGTCGTCGTAAGCACCACATGAAGCGTCAAGGTCATCGTCAGTGGTTCACCGAAGTGAAAATCACTGCTATCAAAGGTTAATTGAGGAGGCTATAAAATGGCTCACAAGAAAGGGGTTGGTAGTTCTCGTAACGGTCGCGATTCAGAAGCGAAACGCCTTGGTGTTAAAGCCTACGGCGGTGAATTGATTTCTGGTGGCAGCATTATTGTTCGTCAACGCGGCACCAAATTCCACGCTGGCGTAAACGTAGGTCTGGGTAAAGACCATACTCTGTTCGCGAAAGTGGACGGTACCGTTAAGTTCGAAGTTAAAGGCGCTTTTGGCCGTCAATACGTAAGCATCATTCCTGCTGCTTAATATTGCGCTAAAAAACTAGCCAAGCTTACTGCTTGCAGTGGGCAGATGAAGAACAATAAAAAAGCCCTGTCGTTCACGATGGGGCTTTTTTATATTCAGGTTCTGATTATATTTATTGTTATTGAATTTTTATTCCTCTGGAGTGCGCTGTGAAATTTGTTGATGAAGCCCCAATTCATGTCGAAGCCGGTAAGGGTGGCAACGGATTCATGAGCTTCCGGCGGGAGAAGTTTATTTCCAAGGGCGGTCCCGATGGCGGCGATGGCGGCGACGGTGGCAGTGTTTTTTTGGTGGCCGACGAAAACCTGAACACCCTGATCGATTATCGCTTTGTGCCCAAGTATCGTGCCGAAAATGGCGAGAAGGGCGGCAGTAAAGATTGCACCGGTGCCAAAGGCGCTGATCTGTTTTTGCCGGTCCCTGTTGGTACCACCGTTATTGATATCGACACTGAAGAAGTGTTTGGCGATTTAACCGAGCACGGCCAAAAATTAAAAGTTGCCCAAGGTGGATTCCACGGTCTGGGCAATACCCGCTTTAAAACCAGTACCAACCGCACACCGCGTAAAACCTCGCCGGGTACCGAAGGTGAAATGCGTAACTTGAAGCTGGAGTTAAAAGTACTTGCCGATGTGGGCATGCTCGGTTTGCCTAATGCAGGTAAATCCAGTTTTATCCGCGCAGTGAGTTCAGCCAAACCCAAAGTGGCAGATTATCCATTCACCACACTGGTACCTAATCTCGGCGTAGTAAAAGTGCAGCAGCACCGCAGTTTTGTCATCGCCGATATTCCCGGTGTAATTGAAGGTGCAGCAGAAGGTGCTGGCTTGGGTGTGCGTTTCCTCAAGCATTTAACCCGCTGCCGCTATTTGATGCACATGGTCGATATGGCGCCGGTGGATGGATCCAGTCCTGCCGAAAGCGTGCGCGTCATCGCCAACGAATTGCAAAAATTCAGCCCGACCCTTGCCACACGCGAGCGCTGGTTATTGCTCAACAAAATTGATTTGCTGCCTCCCGACGAAGTGGAAGCGCGCTGCCAGGCAGTGATTGATGAATTGAACTGGACCGGTCCGGTTTATCGCATTTCTGCGCTCAACCGCGAAGGCACAGTTCCGCTCACGGGCAAGTTGATGGATAGCCTTGAAGCCGTGTGGGAAGAAGAAAAAACCAATCCGGAAGCGCGCGAACGCGAAACGGAATTGCAAAACCAAATGGCGCAGGAAGCGCGTGATCGCATTGAAGAATTGCGTGAAATTGAGCGCGAAGCGCGCCGTGCACGCGGTGATGCAGATGATGATAATTTCAATGAAGACGATTACGACGTAGAAGTTATTTACGTGAATCATTGATCGCCGCCAATTAGCGTCAGCAGCAAAATAGTGTAACCTCACGCCCGGGCACCGCTCCGGGCGTTTTGTATTGATAGCCCGACTTTTTATAAAAATTTCATTTATTTCTTCTTGAGCACATCCTATTCATGAGCAAAAGAAACATTATTCCCCAAGCCAAACGCTGGGTCGTAAAAATAGGCAGCGCACTCTTAACCAATGACGGCAAAGGACTGGATGCAGTAGCGATCGCCGGTTGGGTCAAACAAATGGCTGAGCTGCGCTTGCGCGGTATCGAATTGGTTTTGGTTTCCTCTGGTGCAGTTGCCGCCGGCATGCGCCGCTTAGGTTGGGCTGCGCGCCCCACGGAAATTCACCAACTGCAAGCTGCCGCTGCCGTCGGCCAAATGAGCTTGATCCAAACCTACGAAGTGGAATTCCAGCGCTACGGTTTGCTCACTGCGCAAGTGCTGCTGGATCACGATGATTTATCGTCCCGCCAGCGCTATTTAAATGCGCGTTCCACACTGAAAACCCTCATTGGTTTTAATGTGGTTCCGGTCATTAATGAGAATGACACAGTGACCACCGAGGAAATCCGTTTTGGCGATAACGATACCCTTGGCGCGCTGGTTGCAAATTTAATCGAAGCCGATTTGTTGGTCATTCTCACTGACCAAAAAGGCATGTACGACAGCGATCCCCGCTCCAATCCCAATGCACAATTGCTCAGCGAAATCGCTGCCGATGATACTCGCCTCGAACAAATGGCGGGCGGCACTGGCGGTGCATTAGGGCGTGGCGGCATGATCACCAAAGTGCGCGCTGCACGTGTTGCCGCGCGTTCGGGTGCGGATACCGTGATTGTCGGCGGCCGTATTGACGATGCCTTATTACGCATCGCCGCTGGCGAAAATCTCGGTACTTTTTTGTGGGCTGAACAACAGCCGCAAGCGGCGCGCAAACGCTGGATCTCCGGCCAATTGCAAACCCGCGGCACTATCGTGTTGGATGACGGCGCGGCGCGTGTAGTGCGCGAGCAAGGCAAAAGTATTTTGCCTGTAGGCGTCAAAGAAGTACGGGGCGATTTCACGCGCGGTGACATGGTGATCTGCGAAGATTTGACCGGCAAAGAAATTGCGCGCGGATTAATTAATTACCACGCCGACGAAGCGCGCAAAATTATCGGCAAACCCAGCAGCCAGATAGCCGATATTTTAGGTTACCGTGACGATAATGAATTAATCCATCGCGACAATCTAGTTTTAAGTTAATAGGTTGCTATTGAGTTAATTCATTTCCGCTTAATCATAAAAAGCCCGCGCAACAAAAACGCGGGCTTTTTATTGCACAGAATTACTTCTGCGATTGCGAGATTCTTGCCCGCAGCAGCACTATCGCTAACAGTCCAACCAATAACAATAAACTCGAAGGTTCCGGCACTGAAACACCGTTGATATTCACTGTTGTTCCATTGATTGCATCGATAAACAAGTCATTACCATAGGCATCGCCGATTGAATTGGTGGTCAGTGAAAAATTGCCGTTGCCAATAGCTATTGCATTTAGCAGCACGCTAAACAAGGTAAATTTTCCTGCTTGCAATAACTCCAAATCTGCTGCGTCATCAAAAGAAATTTCAAGCGCGCTTAGCCAATCCAATCCGCTACTGCTGTCTTGCAGGCTACCAAAACCGTTCAGGTCAAGCTGATTGCCCAATGTTGAATCACCCCACAAAATACTGTTGAAATTAAACAGGCTGGCATCGTAGTTAAAGTTAACGTCGTATACACCAAGCGCTGGTGCGCCCGCATCGTTTAAACCGCTGATGCGAACTTGTACTTCAATATTATCGCCAAGATTCACGGCTGTTTGATTGGCAATAAGGTCGATACTGATTGCATTCGCATTGAGCGATAAGCCCAAACCGATTGCACATAAAACGGCAAATAATTTTTTCATAATAAACTCCATGATAAAAATGTAATGTCTCCTGCATAGGCGGGAGACATTGTTATTTAATGCGTGGCGCAACCCGTGCGAGTACATTGCAAAGTCAGTGCACGTGCATCATTGGCATTAATCACTCCGTCACCATTCACATCGCGTTGGTCAAATGCGCTTGGTGTTACATCGCGTGCGTTGGTCACAAGCTGTATATCTTTTTTATCCACATCACCGTCGCCATCCAAATCGATAATTAATTTGAGTGAAACAACTAGCGGATCATGATCCGATGAGCGATAGGCATCAGCGCTATAAAAGTTCGCGATTTGCGCAGCGGATTTAAATTCGGTGTTGTAATCGAGGCTGATAGGTTCGTCGGCGTTGATATGCCAATCAGCGGCGTACAAGACTTGCGGTGTTAAAGCGTTGCTCGCCAGTCCGTGATCCAAATAACCCGCCTGTCCATCGAATACATAGGAGTAGGCTGCATTGCCACCGAAATGGTTAATCAAATCGGTGTAGCCAGCGTTGATAATTTGGGTGATGGGATTTTCTTTAGCGTAAGCATTCAAATCGCCGATAATTAAATAATCGCGATCATTCACGCCGGTTGGATGGGTGCCCAGCCAATTTACTAATGCAGTGGCCGCTTGGGTGCGGGTGACATTGCAATTGCCTTGGCCATCGCCGATGTCGAGATCACCCACATCATTACAATCTGAACCTTTGGATTTCAGGTGATTGACTGCGACTGTTGCAATCGCGCGATTGTTGTTCGCGCGGAAACTTTGTGCGAGCGCAGGGCGGTTTTTGGTATCGATAAATTGTGGATCGATACTGGAATCAAGAATCGCTGTCTTACCAATCGCGGTGGCTTTGTCGCTGCGATAAATAAATCCGACGGCAATTTCATCGGTACCGATTTTATTCACTCCCGGATTAATATATTTCCATGCGCTGGTTCCGGTAGCGGTATTAAGTGCTGCGGTTAATTCGGCGATGGCACTGGTGCTGCTGTAGCCGTCGTTTTCAATTTCAATCAGGCCAATTACATCAGCGTTCAAGCCGACAAGTGCGCTGACAATTTTTGTTTTTTGCCGAGCAAATTCTGCTGCGGTGTTAGCGCCACGCGAGGTGGGGAAGCCGCCACCGGTACCATTACCGTTGAAAAAGTTCAGCACATTAAAACTGGCGATTTTTAAATTCGCAGCCAAATCGGTTATAGGTGCGAGTGGACGTGAATTGGTGTGAATAAAATTCGGTGTGCTGGTGGGTAATATGCGATACACACCAAAGTCGTAAGTGATCACTCCTTGCAGATTCGCTACTGTATCGCCACTGCGCAAAGTGTTTTCGGCAGACAAACCTGGAGCAGGGAAAATCACCGGATCAGGATTTTGCAGATTACTCGCGTCATCCATCATTAACTTATTTAAATTATTTTGTGCCTGTAAGGCATTGGCTGCTGCACCGGGTTCGACTACATTGGTCGGTTGTTGCAAGCGGCCATTGGCGAGCAATACTTGTCCGTAGCGGCCGAGTTGATAGGTTTCATTGACGGTGAGTGTTTGTGGAATCGCCACTGTCATGCCTTCGATTTTTTCAAATGCATCCAGTGATACGACAGGCAAGGAAATAGTCGTAGGTATTGGCAATGTTTGGTTGCTGGCACACACAGTGACTGTGGCGTTATTGAGTTGAGTTAACTCAAATGTTTCTGCAACTGTGCCGCTTACACGCACGCGATCACCTATGGCAACGGGTGTAGTACTGGCGACATAAATGCCTTCAGATGTATTCACATTGCCATCGGTATCGGCATCTTCTTCCTGAATAAAAAATCCACCGAGTTGATTTGGATTTTGGAAATCGGCCACCACGATTGCTTCAATGCTGATGCTATTGCCAACTAATGTGCTCGCAGTTCCAGATCCTTGGATGGTTGCGATGCGTGTCGCAGTTTCGCCGCACTGGCCAGCAGTGCCGCCACCATTATTGTTTCCGCCACCGTTGCTGCTACCTTGGTAAGTGCCGAGATGATCGAAGGTATCCTGTGCGTAACCTTCCCATTCCAGTGCAGGGTCAAAATTACTATTGATGCTCGCATCTCCAGTGGTGATGGATGTTTTGCGGCGCAGCGTATTGTCGGCGGTGCTGGTAAAACCTGTGCCCCACTCGGCACCCGGATCTACGCCGACTTGGCCGATACTATCCAAAACCGTGTTGCCATTTTTCAACACAATCGCATCATCGCCATTAAACCAGCCCGAGCTGTTGGTTTGGTTGGCCGTGGCCAAAATCGTCGCATTGGCACTGCCGTGGGCGAGCACAAATACGCCGTTTGCCGGAATAGTTCCCGTCAGGTTTACCGTGAGTCCGGCACTGTTGCTGCCGTTGAAATACATTTCAACCTTGTAGCCACTCAAATTAATCGCGCTGGCGCTGCTGTTATAAATTTCCAATGCCTTATTGTTGCTGCTGCCTTCAATGTATTCAGAAAAATAAAGATCGGCCGCTGCGGGCAGTGCGCTCAAGCTAGTAATGGCGACCGCTAGTAACAGCGGTTGGTGGGGTTTGTAGTTCATGGCTGGCTCCCTAAAACCTGATGATTTTGATGAGTGTGAAGCGCAGCTTAGGTGGGATTTGTTACGGCGCCGTGGCGGGATTTGGTCGTTTGTGTGATGTTTTTGTGACGCCAAAATGTAATTGTCGAATTGCTGGCTATAGCGAATCCTTCTACAGGAAATGTAAAGATCGGGAACTTGCAGCGAAAACGGGTAGTCCGAGCTGTCCACCCTTTTAATTTAGGCAATTTGACTTGAAACGATAACGCTGTGATCTGTACGTCTGCATCTGTGTAGACAAAGACGCTGTATGGAGGTTTTTGTGAACACCAGAAACGATCTTTTGCTCGATAAGATTGAACTTCGCACTCCGCTCACCTCCGATGGTGATGCCCTGAAAGGCCTGCTCGCTACTACGCCCGTCCTCGACGGCAACTCCGTGCAATGCACGCTCCTGCAATGTGGCCATTTTGCCAAAACCTCAGTTGCGGCTTTTTTGCATGGACGGTTGGTGGGGTTTGTATCCGCGTATTATCCGCCCAGCGAACCGCAAACGTTGTTTGTATGGCAAGTGGTGGTCTCGCAACCATTGCGTGATCTCGGCCTGGGTAAAAAAATGCTGCATTGGCTAGTCGCCCAGCCCGCCTGTGAACAAGCTGTTCGCTTGGTTACAGCGATAGGCATTAAAAACTCGGTCTCCTGGTCGATGTTCGATAGTTTTGCGCGCGATATAGGCGCACTGCCGATCAAATCATTTGTGACACCTCTATCGCCAAAACAAGGTTACGAACCTGACGAATACCTGTTGCGTATTTCCCCGCTCCCCAATCGCGCCGAACAATCCGCCAATGATCCGCTGGAGGATCTTAAGGGAAGCGGTTCGCATATCTCGGCGATGCGTCGCTGGTTGGATTAGCTACTGTCCATCACTACTGTTACGCTGTGACAAATTGCCGCGCCCCTGCGACAATTTGTCACTGTTGCTGATGTACTAAAACGCCTAATGTTCGCCCTGAAATAAAATTCAAATTGTTTTGGGGCAGGGCAAGTGAGAAACGTACAACAATTATTGGCGATTGTTATTGCCAGCATAGTGGCCGGCGGTACGGCGCAGGCACATGAAGAGGCATTGCATAAAGCCAAGCGTGTAAAAACGACCGAGGTTGAGGAAGTTAACGTCTGGGGCGAGGCGCGCGATAGTGCCAGCGCTGGCTACACCAATCCCACCAGCTTGCTGACGCAAGAAGATATCGTCAGCATCAATGCCACCACCACCGAAGATATCGTCAAATACGAACCCAGCATTGTCATCCGCAAACGTTACATTGGTGATTCCAATGGCACACTCGGGTTGCGCGGTTCCAATATGTTTGCCACTGCGCGCTCCATGGTATTTGCTGACGGTGTGCCGCTGCATTATTTATTGCAAACCCGCTGGAGCGGCGCGCCGCGTTGGACAATGGTGAGTGCGAGTGAAATTGCACAGGTGGAAATTCTCTACGGGCCTTTTTCTGCTGAATATAGCGGCAACTCTATGGGTGGTGTGATCCTGATTGAAACCGCCATTCCGCAAGAGCGCGAAGTGCATGTTGACCTGGATTATTTCTCGCAAGATTTTAATGCCTATGGTTTTGATGATCGCCTGGGCGGTTACAAAACCTTTGTCTCCTACGGCGATACTTTTCACATTGATAACCTGGGCAATCTCAGCGTTTACCTTTCTTACAACCATCTTGAAAACGATAGCCAGCCGCAGTCGTATTATTTTGATCAGGATAAAAATCACAACGACCCAAAAATAAAACAACAATTCGCCAATCCAATTGCGGTAACAGGGACGATTAAAGATCAGGATGTGTTCGGCAAAGACGCTTACTATTTTGGCGATACCGGTGTTGAACAGGCGACTACGGATAATTTCAAACTCAAACTCGGTTACGATTTTGGTGAGTGGTCAAGCTTATTAAATATTGCCTACGAAGACCGCAATACGTTGCGCGATTCGCCCAACACTTATTTAACCAACGCACAAGGCGATGCGGTTTGGTCGGGCAATGTCACTGAAAATAATCTGTGGTTGAATATTCCCGCTGCGCGTTTGGGCGCGAGTGAATTGGATCGCCGCAGTTTATCGACCGGTTTGCGTATTAAAGGCGATATCACTGAAAGCACAGGTTTTGAAGCCAATGTGAGTGATTTCCGTATCCTTGAGGATAATTCACGCGCATCCAGCCATTCATTGCAAGATCCCTTATTTAAAGGGCGCGGACAAACCACAAATTACGAAGATACCGGTTGGCAAACTCTGGATGGAAAATTGGTATTTTTTGACTTGGGTGTAAAAGGCTTGGAATTAATTACCGGCGCGCGCTATGAAGCTTACCGCCTAAATCTGGATGTGTTTAATTCGGCCGATTGGACGCAAGGCGACAACGCGGGCTTTACCAGCCGCAGCGGCGGTGAGACCAATATTCGCGCGGCCTTTGTGCAAATGAATTGGGATATTACCGAGCGCTGGGATCTCGCACTCGGTGGTCGCTACGAGCGCTGGGAGAGCCAGGAAGGTTATTTTGGCGATAGCAATACCAAAACGCCTGCGTTTGATATCGCTGAGGTTGCAGATAATTCCAGCAACCAATTCTCGCCAAAATTTTCGCTCGGTTATGTGCCGGTGGAGGATTGGTTGGTGCGTTATTCTTTGGGGCGCGCGTATCGCTTTCCGGTAATTGAAGAAATTTTTACCCAAACCCAATCCTATTCTTCTGCAGTAGAAGCGCGGCCGGATTTAAAGCCGGAAAACGGGTTGCATCACAACCTGATGTTGGAAAAACAATTTGAAACGGGTTATGTGCGCGTCAATTTGTTTACTGAAACTATCCAGGATGCAATTGAATCGCAAACCACTATTTTGCCGAGCGGTTCTCCGGTTGCATCGGTCACCACTTTTTCATCGGTCGATGAAGTGGAAACAGACGGTGTGGAGCTTATCCTTAATCGCTATGGCGTATTTGTGCCGCAATTGGATATTCGTTTTAACCTTGCCTACACCAAATCCATTATTGTCGATAACAGCACTGTTGAAGGGGCAAATCCCAAAACGACAATTGAAGGTAATGACTACCCGCGTATGCCGCGCTGGCGCGGTAATTTGATGACAACTTATCACCTGACTGATCGTTTGGATTTAAGTGCAAATGTGCAATATGCCGATAAAAGTTTTGGCCGTTTGGATAATACCGATACCGCTGAAAGTGTAATGGGCGCGCAGGATGGTTACACCCGCATCGGTATAAAAACCACCTACGATGTCAGCGACCAAATTGAAGTCGGTTTTGGGATTGATAACCTTACCGACGAAGTGAGTTATGTGGCGCATCCATGGCCGGGCAGGACAATGTATTTGAGTTTTTCTTACGATATGTAATGCGAGCAAAAAATGGCAGACAGCACCAACAACCAAAAAGCCCTTTACCGCACCATCTGGCGCTGGCATTTTTACGCTGGAATTTTTTCTATTCCATTTGTCATTATCCTGGCATTGACCGGGGCAATTTATTTATTCAAACCCTATTACGAGCACTGGCAAGAACGTGACTATCGCGGGTTGCAAATCACTGGCGAAGCGCTCGCACCCAACCAACAAATCACTGCTGCGCTTGCTGCTGTCGAGGGCGGAAAATTATTAAGTTATCGCCTGCCGCAAGCAGCTGATGAAGCGGTGCTCATAAAAGTACAGGGCGATACCAACTGGATGGTGTTTGTAAATCCTTACACGGGTGCCGTGCTTGCGAAAGAGCGCAGCGACGAACAGTTAATGAATATCGTCAAAACGCTTCACGGCGAACTGCTGCTCGGCACTGTCGGCTCCATATTGGTAGAGCTCGCCGCCTGCTGGTCGATTGTATTAATCGTCACTGGTTTGTATTTGTGGTGGCCGCGCAATGCGCAGGGCATGGCGGGAATTATTTATCCGCGCTTGCGCGATGGCAGCAGGACATTCTGGCGGGATATTCACGCCGTTACCGGTATCTGGATATCTGCGCTCGCCTTATTTTTATTAGTGACCGGTTTGCCCTGGGCATTGGTGTGGGGTGCCGCATTAAAAGAAGTGCGTTCGGTTGATTTTTCCAAACAGCAGGATTGGACCCAAAGCCGCGCGCAAGAGCACGACCATTGGCGCGCGCAAGCCAGCGATACCTTTAATTTAACACCAGCAGTGTTATTGGCAGCGCAGCAATTAAAATTGCCGCCACCGGTTGAGCTGAGTGTGGCGAGTACACATCACATCAGCTGGAAAGCCTCATCGCAAACCGGCAACCGTCCTGAGCGTGCAGATGTATGGCTCAATGGCGATGGCAGTATCGAAAAACAAAGTGGCTTTTCCGAAAAGAAATTAATCGATCGCGCGATTGGTGTTGGCATAGCCGCACACGAAGGTTATTTATTTGGCTGGTTTAATCTGGTGCTGGGTGTGCTCACCTGTGCGGGATTAATTTTAATCAGCGTCAGCGGATTTATTTTGTGGCGCAAACGTAAACCGGAATCAGTCTTGGGCGCGCCTCCGCCCATGCCAGCACGCATTGGTTTTGCGGTTGTGGCTATCACCATTGGTTTGGCAATTTTTCTGCCGCTGCTGGCGATTTCACTGGTTGCGTTACTGGTGATTGAATTTGTTTTATTAAGGCGGATAAGTGGTGTTAGCCAGTGGCTGGGATTGGGTCGTTCGTCTTGATGGCAGTACACAATCCAGTTAATCAGCGAGATAAAAAAGCGAGCACAACCCGGCTCGCTTTTTTTATTCATTTCACTATTGGGCATAAAACCTTAGCGCCGAAGTTTGCGCCCAATTCCAATTCCGGCCAAACCTAACAACAAGAGCACCAGATTGGCTGGCTCAGGTACTTCAGTCGGCACTTCGTTAATACCAATACGGATGCGGTAGCTGCCGTCGTTGTCATCGTAGGCGCCAGCTGGGCCGTTAAAGCCGAAACCGTCAGGAATCCCCAATGCCAAGCGTGTCGCGCCCGTAGGGGCAAGGAATGTTTGGAAGACATCAAGCGATGTTTTGCCGTCGCCGATATAAAAAATTTGTCCTATTTCAGGTGCTAGCGACAAAAAATCTATACCTAGTCCCAGAGGGCTAAAGTCCAGCGTGGAAGGGGCACCTGCTGAAGGGATCGCATCGGAGAGAAACACACCGGTTAATGCACCCTGCGGCCCAATATAACCACTGATACCGCCCAGTGATGTCAGGCTACTGCCTGATAAGCCGTTACCACTTGGACCGTAAAATGGATCGCCGACGCCATTAAAAAAGCTTACGCCGCCAACCGCCGGATCAAGCGCGCGAATAATATCGCCCGCATTGATGGCAAATATTGGAGGTAGTGTTTCTTTAATTTCTTCTGGTGTCGGGCCGCCATGGCGTATCAGATAGTCGCCGGGTCCTGTCCAAGGCAGGTTCGCAGCGGGAATAGTTAAATCAGTGCGTCCCGCAAGAAAAATTGCATCACTGCCATCGATGGTGACATCGATCACAGCTGCCTGCAGCATAGGGCTGGTGAGAGCGGCAACTAGCGGCACGCAGGCCAATAAGGTTTTATTGAATTTCATAAGCTTTCGCTCCTTAAAATGTGACAGTCGATAATAGAGTCGGTAGAAACTCCTTGTACAAGATTAATCACCGTCATGGCGTCTATCGCGCGCGTGACAGTTATGCCTAGCAAAAACCATGCGGGTTAAAATTTTTAGTGGCGATACAATCGCTTATGCGGTTTGCGCGATAGTATGCGTGCATACACTGTAAAAATAATCGATAGCAAATCAAGCTTGCGTATTTTTGGATATCCAACAAATCCGTTTAGTATTGGGTTTGCAACGGTCTTGCGCGGCGAACTCCTACTGCTTTGCCAATAAACTCGGCCACAATTGCGCCCAGGTTTTCCAGTTGTGTTTTCCTGCTTGCGTCACTGTATGGTCCGGTGCTATTTGTTTAGCTAATAAACTATTGGGAATGGCGAATTTATCATTCGTACCATAAGCAAGATAAATTTTATTTTTTGTTTCGTCGGGAAGTTGTGTTAACCACGGCCATAAATTCACATCGCGCGGAACCTGCGGGGCAGCAGCGTTTTCAAGCAAATAACCGTAGTCCTGTTTGTCGCCAAGATAGGGGGCAAGAATAAATATTTTTTCAATATCGTCCGGGTATTGTTTTATGTAAAGCAGTGAACCCAATCCGCCTAGTGAAGTCCCGCCTAAATAAATTTTGCTATACCCGGCATCCAAAGCGGGTTTGATAATGTCCTGCCGCAACCGGTCAATGATGGTGCGAGCTTCGTAATATTTAAAATGGGCATCTACCGCGATTACATCCATATGTGGATGGATGTTACGAATAATTTCAATCACTCCATGCTTGTCAAATGCATCCGCTCTGTCACCAATGCCGGGCAGCAATACCATCAATTGACGGGCGCTTTTATTTTGTTGTTCCGCATCTTGTGTGTAGTGAATTGTCTTTATGGGGATTGACGTACTTTGCAGGTAGTAGCAACTAGTCAGCAATACGACGAGGGGAAGGCTGGTGAGTGCTTTGAGTCGCATTGTTTTTCCTTTGGACGAATAGTTCGGGGTTGGTTGTATCAAATCTGGAATGAACTTATAGTTGATCGTATGCACATTCTTTGTGCCTCATTTTCATGGTAAAGGATAGTGAGAAATATGTCTGCTCTTAAACTCTATATTGACTCCCAATATGCCATTCCCTGGGCAATGTCCTGTTATCAGAATATGCACTTGCAGCGGCCATCGGTGCAGTTGTGGGTTAACAAGCAGCGACCAGAGTTGGCGTAATGGAACTACTTCGTTGGATTGAATTAATGCGGCAGTTTGGGTTATCGGATAACCAGGCAACCTATGCTGAGCTAATTCGCGCGTACGCCGAAAAGCATCGCCATTATCACAGCGATGCTCACATCAATGCCTGCCTGCAACATTTTGACTCCGTGCGTGAAGTGGCCGAACATCCTGCGGAAGTAGAGTTGGCTTTGTGGTTTCACGATGCGATATATAAACCCATGTCGTCTACCAATGAATTGGATAGCGCTAATTGGTGTGCGAAATTTTTGGCAGAAAATAATATTGCGGATGATGTTATTCAGCGAGTTCATAAGTTGATAATGGCAACTTGCCATTCGGCTGAATTGGCTGGCAATGATGAAAGATTGGTGGTTGATATTGATCTGGCCATACTGGGTGCGCCTGAAGATATTTATCAAACATTTGAAACGAATGTGCGCAAAGAATACCAATGGGTTCCATCTTTTATTTTTAAGAGCAAGCGGAAAGAAATTTTGCAGGGATTTTTGAAAAGGGAAAAAATTTATCACCACGCCTATTTTTATGAGCTGTTAGAGCGTCGAGCAAGAGAAAACCTTGCTGCTGCAGTAGTATTGTTTGCTGCTTAATAATGTTATCTGCGGGTCTTGGGAACCTAACCCGTTAATGCACTCACCACATTCAACCTTGTTACCGAAATCAGTTTACCCATTATTGTGCGTGTACCCGACAAAGGTACACCCGCATTGTCTCGATATGCGCGTTTTTCCTTCAGATTTTTTGTCAATTACCCGGTATTACAAAGCGCTAGGGTTTTCTTGGTGAAACATTTTTGTTGGTGTGGAAATAGGTATGGGTTAGGATTGGTTGCTTAATGTTCACACCAGAAGCTAGATTAGTGATTGTAGGGTGTGCTTTGCGACGAGGGTCGATGAAGGTCGTAGATTGCCCAAGGTGGAAGTTGGGTTCTTAAATTAGGTTGGCCGTATATTTCCAAAATATATTGAACCGTATATCTACAAATTTATTTCTTGCTTCAATCTAACTTATTGATGGCTAGGTATATTTTGGTAATGTAAAGTACACGGGTTTTGTAATTATACGGCCTAGGCCATTGAATAAACAGTTAGCTTAAAAATATGAATGACGAAATCATGGAACCATCAGCAGAATTTTTTGAAGCGTACGGTCGAGCCATGTTCGGTGCGTTAGCGTTGGAGGACATTCTAATTACTTGCTTTGCAGCATTACATGTCCCAGAAAAGGAGTCTCATCACACCATTAGAAAACTGATGGATGCAAAATATAAGCAAGCCTTAGGTAGAATCATTAATGATTTTTGTAATAAAGCTAAAGCTCCGGAATCTTTACGAAATATCATGCTAACCGCATTGGAGGCAAGAAATTGGTTGGCGCATCACTTTTTTCGTGAATTTGGTTTAGCTGGCTTAAGTGAACGAATGCAGCTAATTGCAATTAGTAAGCTAAAGGAATGTGACGAGCTATTTGGTGCTCTTGCAGCAGAATGTTTTTATTTGGCTATGGATATTCAAATTAAAAATGGCGAATCTGAGCAAGAAATTAGGGAAGGCATGTTAAAAGCACAGGCTTTTGGCGTAGAGCAGTTGCTGGAAAAATATAAAAGCTAACAAATCGCTCAAGCACCACCACTTCGTGGCTGGACAGTTTTTAAGTCGCGCTTTTGTGGTTTTGCTGCGCAAAAGTATTTCACAAAACTACACCTTACAAACTGCCGTTGTACACGGCGTTATACGAAGAGCAAGGAATGAAATGAATCGGTATCATTTGGCACAAATTAATATAGCTCATGCGCAAGCCCCAATGGATTCTGCCTTAATGAAAGGGTTTGTTGATCGTTTGGCCGAAATTAATGCACTCGCGGATAAATCGCCCGGTTTTGTCTGGCGGCTCCAAACTGAAGAAGGCGACGCTACTGCACTACAAGCTTTCGATGATCCATTATTGCTTGTAAATATGAGTGTTTGGGAAAATATTGATGTACTAAAAAACTATGTTTATAAATCACTTCACGTTGAACTAATTCGTGATCGCAATGCATGGTTTAATAAAATGACAAAGCCTCATCAAGTACTTTGGTGGGTTCCAGCGGGGCACATTCCATCTGTAGCAGAAGGAAAGGAAAAGTTAGAGCTTTTGCAAAAGGTGGGGCCAAGCATAGCCGCTTTTACATTTGCAAAGCCATTTAGGTATGAGTCATAAATCGTATAACAAGCGACTGTGATAAAAAATAAGTAAATCCGACATCAAAATCCATCTTCTCTTTTTTTAACATCCTGCTACCTACTGCCGATTTTGGCGATAAGCGAAATTAAACGGAGATGATTCCCGTATTCCGCTAGGCTCCATACGGGCTACGAATCAATCGTAGGGGCGCTGCTTGCTGCGCCCTGTCTTTTTTGTTTGGTATTTTTCTTTTATCTGATGTATTGGGGTGGGCGCAGCAAGCGGCGCCCCTACAGTTTTAATCTGCGGTGCCAATAAACTTCACCGGCTTTTCCCACACCGCTAACACTACACAACCCTCCTCGCTAAAAATTTCATGGCTGCTTGTGGCGGGATTAATTAAAAAAGTCCCCGCGTGATACTGGCCGCGTTCGTCGCGTTGGCTGCCGCGCAGGATTAATAAAAATTCCATACCCACATGCAAGTGGCGCGGAATGTGCGCGCCGGGTTGGTAGCGGAGCAGGGCGCAGGAGCATCCTTGCGTTGGGTCCCCATGGAGGGGCAGCATGTCTACTCCTTTGCGAAAGTCCTGCCAATGCAAGGTGGGTGAATCGAAATCTATTGAGAGCAAATCTTTCCACACCAATTTTTTTTCCGCGTGTTCTTCCATGCGTTTCTCCTAGGTTTCCAATACAGCGAGTACATCTGTGGAGGTGGCGACAGCGCCGAATACGCCGCCCTGCATATGGATCATCGCTAATGCCGCCGCGTGATTGGCGGGGTCTGTTGCGGCGCAGCAATCGCTCAGTAATACGCATTCAAAACCGCGATCATTCGCTTCGCGCATGGTGGTGTGCACGCACACATCGGTGGTGATGCCGGTGAGGATAATATTTTTAATGCCGCGCAGGTGTAGCACCATTTCCAAATCCGTTGCGTAGAAAGAACCTTTGCCGGGTTTATCGATAATAATTTCGCCTGCGATGGGTGCGAGTTCCGGAATAATTTCCCAGCCAGGTTCGCCGCGGATTAAAATTTTTCCGCAGGGGCCTTCATCGCCAATGCCCGCGCCGATTTGCCGTGAGCGCCAACGTTTGTTTGCGGGTAAATCGGCGAGGTCAGGTCTATGCCCCTCGCGGGTGTGGATGATATGAAAACCGGCGGCGCGCATCGCCGGTAATAATTTTCGCAATGGTTCAATCGGTGCGCGCGTTAAGTTGATGTCGTAACCCATGGTGTCCACGTAACCGCCTTTGCCGCAAAAATCCGTTTGCATATCGATAATAATCAGCGCGGTATTCTCTGGGCGCAGATCGCCATCGTAGGGCCATTTGTACGGCGTGCTGTTTAAATGAATCGACATAATCGCTCCTTAATTAATGTGCAGGCTCAATGATTTCTGTTTCATGTTCAGTGTCAGGTGTTTTGGTTGAGGCCACACTGAATTTTGCGCAGGCAAATAAAACGCCCGCTACTGCGAGATACGCAAACGCAACCGTGGGTGATTCCGCAATGCCGATGGCTTCACCGTGCATTAAACCGAAGAAGGTTAATACCGAACTCGCGCAGGCAAATAATCCCGCTTTAATAAAGTTGCGGTCGATAATAAATGCGGTAATGGCGCCGAGCATCAAGCCGCCGAGAATCGCACCGCCCCCCAGTACCGATAAGCCTTCATAAAGCACTCCGTTTTGCGCGAGCTTATCCATGCCGACGGCGGCGGCGCTGGTGCCTGCTGCGCCCAGCACATTATCGATTTGCAATTTGCCCCAAGCGGCGAGGTGCGGCATGAGAGAAACGATAATCGCGGGCGCGTGGGATTTGGGGCTTTCCTGAAAGGCTTGCGAGCCGATCAGCATGCCGATGTAGAGCAGAATGGGCGAGATAGCGACCAGCGGAATCGCCGAGGAAAACACCGCAATAATGCCCAGCCAACAGAGCACGAGCACTGCAATTCCCGTCGCGGCGGAATAGCCAATGCCGCCACCCATGGATTTCCAGCCGGGGTGGCCAATGTAAACCGCATTGATAAAAGGGTTGCCCATGCAGCAGCCGATCAGGCTGATCACGCCATCGGCCGTGAGTACGCGGGTGGTGGGGTAGCTATCGCCCGCGACGGCGGCGCTCTCCACATTGTCCATGGCCTCGACCAGATCGTAGATGCCGAAGGGGATCGCGGTGACGAGGATGATCCCGATAAATTCAAAGCCGGAAAACACGTGGCCAACGGCGGGGATGGGTACCGAAAAGCCAAAACTGGTGAGCGATTGGGTTAGCCCCTGCAGAGTGAGTCCGCCAAAATTGAGGCCGATAGCAGTTGAGCCCCAGGCGATCAGCGTACCTACGGCAATGGCGACTAATCCGGCAGGAATACCCTTGAAATAGCGCACCCCGCCAAACCAGCTCAATAAGATAATGGC
>Ga0307408_100000690_pt1 | contig 27738 bp, 34 predicted proteins | sample 322Cmetagenome_FD_202116 | JGI IMG/M metagenome (GOLD analysis project Ga0307408, IMG submission 202116) | Maize rhizosphere microbial communities from greenhouse at UC Davis, California, United States - 322HYB-C-3 | ecosystem: Host-associated > Plants > Roots > Rhizosphere > Soil | place...
GCCCTGGTAAAGGATCGCGGCTGGTCGATAGACGGCCAATGGTTTCTAAAAGGGGATCGTGAGACCACCCATGCCAATGCCAATCTGTTGGCGGAGCATGCCGTGTTCCTGCTGAGGCGTTGAGGGCTCGGCGATCCTCGCGCAGCGACAGGGCTGCGGCCCCTGCCCACCCGCAATGGCTGACGATCCTGCGCCACAAGCGCGGCGAAAAAACACCATGCCACGGCGGCGTAAATCAAGGATATGCGGGAAAAATGGTGCTGCCGGTGAGGATTGAACTCACGACCTCAGCCTTACCAAGTCTGTGGTCCAAATTTCCTGTGGTTTTCCATGACTCCCCATAGCTTCCATCAACCCATTGGAATCCTGCCATGTTCATGGCATGTCTCTTTCCATGGTTTGCCATGGCTTCCCGTGGCGTCATTATCCGGTTATTATCCAGAGCATGGCTGTAGGGCGGATCACAAAGAGAACGGTTGAGGCGATTCCGCTGCCTGTAGGTACGGCACGCGCCTATCTCTGGGACGACACGCTGAAGGGTTTCGGCGTGATGGTGACGCAGAAGGGCGCCCGGTCCTATCTCATCCAGTACCAGATGGGAGGGCGCGGCACCCCGACCAAGCGCTTCACGATCGGTCGGCACGGCTCCCCCTGGACGGCGGACAAGGCCCGCGAGAGGGCCGCCGATCTGCTGGAAATGGTGCGGAAGGGTGTCGACCCGGTTGAGGATGAACGGCAACGGCTTGCCGCCGCAGCGGATGGCAAGGCCGAAGCCGAGCGGCTGGCGTTTGATAAATATGTCGAGTTGTTCGGCAAATACTATCTGGACGCGAACAAGCTGCGCTCGGCGGATGACATCAAATCCGTCTTCCGCCGCGACCTGACGTCGGTGTTCAAGAGCCGTCCGATCAACGCTCTGACCCGGAACGAAATTGCGCGCCGGCTGGATGAGATTGGGGAACGCAGCAAGTCGGCATCGCTCAAAGCCCATAAGTGGCTGAAGAAGATGTTGTCGTGGGCAGAGGACCGGGGCGACATCGCGTCGTCGGTCATGGAGAAGATGCCGCCTCCTGCCAAGGATGGAAAGCGCGACCGGGTTCTGAAGGGGCCGGAGTTGAAGGCCGTCTGGTTGGCCAGCGACAAGCTGGGCGAACCGTTCGGGCCGTTCGTGAAAACGTTGCTTCTCACCGGGCAGCGGCTGCGCGAAGTGGCGGGCATGAACTGGTCAGAGATCGACCTGGACAAGGCGGAATGGGTGATTCCGGCACAGCGTTCGAAGAACGACCGGGATCACCTGTGCCCACTGTCGCCGCAAGTCGTGGATCTTTTGAAGGCACGGTTTCCTGACAAAAGGAAGCGGAAGGGCTTTATCTTCACGACGACCGGCAAGACCGCCATCAGCGGCTTTTCCAAGGCGAAAGCGGCGCTCGATCGGGAAGTTGCGACAGTGCTGGCCAATGGCGGCGCGGGTGAACTGAAGGCGCTCAACCCATGGGTGTTCCATGATCTGCGCCGATCCTTCAGCACGGGCGCGCAGTCCATGGGGTTCGCGATGGAGGTCGTTGAGGCCTGCCTGAATCACGTCAGCGGCAAGCGCGGCGGCTTGGCTTCGATCTACCAGCTCTATGAATATCAGGCGGAAAAGACTGCGGTGGCGAATGCTTGGGGGCGGCATGTAGCCACGATGATCGAGCGGGATGAACCGCTTGTGCCGGTGATCGGATAACAGGAGAAGAGAGTGCTAGGCGAAAGAGACAGCGTCACGATCGCTGGCGGCCCCGAAGGGTTTTACTCGGAGGTAAGCCGCAGGTTCTGGCCCAGCGACGAGGACGATGAAATTTTCATCGGTCGATTCATCTCTATGGTTGGCAACGCACTGTTCCCGAAAGATTGGCGGGATGAGGACCTTTTGTTGGTGCTGCCGATTTACTTGGGCCCGGAGGTGCATTGGGAAGAAGCCGAATTCGAGCTCAAGCCCTTTGATCCTGTGAATGGGATCACCCGGCATGAGATCCACATGCGCGAGAGAGTCAATTTCTATCTCGGGCGTCCTTACAAAACGCCGGTCACAGAAACCGACTGGGAAGCAGCCGAGCAGGTAGCGACCGAGAAGCAGGCGGCTTGGCGCGCTGCGGCGGATCGATGGCACGCAGTACAGGATCACATCGCCGAAGCGGCCAAGAAGGGCAAGATAGACACGCTCGCAGCCCCGATACGCGGCGGCGGGTCAGAAAAAATCGATCCCACACTGTGGCGGACATCTTCCAGCGCATATCTCATTCATCGCTTCTTGGAGGGGCGTATCGACCTCGAATTGCCGTTCGGTAACCGCGCATCTCAATACGAAGGATCTCACTACATTTTCATTGAGACGGCTGGGGCGAATGCTTGGCTTAGTGAAATTTCCGGTGCGAGCGATTCCGTTCAAACAGATGGCAAATTGCCTATATCCGCTTCGATCGTGCCGGCATCCATGGCCAAGGCCCGCACCGAATGCTCCGACTGGCTGCGTGGACAGTTTGCCGATCCTGCCAGCTCTGGTCGGACGAAAGCTGATTTCAGAGCTGATGCCCAGTGCAAATGGGGCATCAGGCTATCCGGACGTGGATTCGAAAAGGCGTGGCAAACTGCTGCGAATGATTTCCCTGACCGGAAGAAGTCGGGGCCGAAGGCAATAAAATCAAGGCTATAGCAATTCGTTGCACCCGATTCGAATCGCCAATAATTCGTAGCGGCTTCTTCCTGAATTCAAATCCGGACCACCTTCTTTCCTATGGTTTGACGTAACCGGCTGTCGGTTGCGGGCCATGCAAGAAGGGCCTCCAGATGAGCGGAGACAACATCCAATTGCCGCCAGGTTGCGCGCCGGCACTCGATACAACGCAAGCTGCGGCCTACACTGGCCTCGCGCCAAACACTCTGGAGAAACTGCGCTGCGTCGGTGGTGGTCCTCGCTTTGTCCGTTATGGACGTCGGGCCGTTCGCTATCTCAAGGCTGACATCGACCGCTGGCTGGCTGAGCGCACCTTCGCAAATACGTCTGAAGCTGCGTGACTGATCATGTTCACAGCAGCAGGGGCCGTCGCCCGTAAGACGCGAAAGGGCCGGACCGCCACAGTCCGACCCTCCACGAATTTGCTCATCAGCAGCAGGGCAGAAGATAGCATCGTCGCTCTGCGCCTTCAACGGCTGATGCCCCACGGGGTAGCCGGCGTCCGTGCCGGTCTGCTCGCGACCATGATCTGGGGAGAGCCAGCATGACGCAGCGAAATGGCTATCCTGATATGCCAGCGCACCGGGGGATCGACACTAGCGTAGGCGCGGCAGCCTCGATCGCTGCCGGTTTGAGCTACCTCCAAGGCAAAGTTTATCGTGCCATCGCGGAAGCGGGCGCCGAAGGTCTGACCACGAACGAGTTGGCCGATCGGCTCCGCATCGATCGCGGCTCCGTTCAGCCCCGAACGTCTGAGCTTCGTGCGAAAGCGCGCATCCGCGATTCCCGTCAGCGTCGCCAGAACGCGAACGGCAAGAAGGCGATCGTTTGGGTCGCCGTCGCGCAGGAAGCGGAGGTGCGCAATGAGTCCTGAAAAGACCAACGCCACCGTCGTTCTGCTGGCAAGCGATGCCTTGGAAGCGACAGGAGAGCAGAGTGCGCAAGCCGCCTTGCTTCTCATGGATGCGGCCCTGTCTATCATGGTCACGTGTCACACTGGCGCAAGCGCCCGACGAGAAATGGCTGGGATGCTCGCGCAGCGCCTCGTCCATCAGGTCGAAGAGCTTATCGAAGGGGGTGCGGCATGACGGACCAGCGCACCATCACGATAAGCGAGTGCGTGTTCGGCGGACGCTATGTCGTCTCGTTCGAACCGCGTTCGATTGCGTGGCCCAGCCTCGAATTCCGCAACCACGACGATGCGCTCACCTGTGCTGAAGCACGACACCGGGCGCACGGCTGGCCCATCACCGACAAGACGGGAGGTGGCCATGGGTAATATCTCGCCGATGATCAATGCCGCCCAGCTCGGCAAGATCGCAGCCCGTATCGAGTCCATCCATGACGGTGAGGCTCTAGCCGCCGCTCGCATGCTGGTGAAGCGCCTTGGCGGACACGGTCTCCGCCTCCCGGATATAATCGAACGCGGCGTTTCTGGCGGGGGCACGGGTGGCTTTGTGGGCGCGTCCGCATTTCAGCCTCGCCAATCTCCGTCGCGATTTACGCACCGAACGAAGATCGACGCCCTTTTGTCAGATGTGCACTTCTTGGGCGAGTATCTGACGCGCCGATCAGTGTCGCGGCTTCAGTCCCTTTACCGGGCCGACCATCTCGACCCAGCCAACATGTCGTGGGTGGATGGCTTGCTCGAAAAGGCCCGCGAAATGCGGGAAGGCAGGACGCGCAAATGACGCTGGCACAGGACATCACCCAGCATTTCAACGGCGACTGGCGCGGCAATCAAGGCTTTATCCCGACGCCCGGCCACAGCACGAAGGATCGCGGCACAACCGTGCGCGATACTGACGACGGCGATGTGGCATTCCACAGCTTTAACGGTGGTGACTGGAGGGCGCTCAAGGACGAGTGCCGTTCCAAGGGGCTGTTACCTGATCGCCAGCGCCAACCGGAACAGTGGCGCGTTGCCGGCACTTACGAATTCACCGATGCGGACGGGTCGGTCCTGTATCGCACACGGCGCATGGAGCATGCCTCTAAGCCCAAGCGGTTCGAGGCGCAGCGACCTGACGGCAGGGGCGGGTGGATCGATAAGCTGGGCGACTGCCCGCGCGTCTTGTATCGTCTTCCCGAACTGCTGGCGGCTGATCCGACGGACCCGGTCTATTTCGTGGAAGGGGAACGCAAGGCCGACAAGCTGGCGTCTTGGGGACTGATCGCAACCTCAATCGCGTTCGGCGCGAAGGGCTGGCGCAAATCCTATGCCGATGCACTGGCGGGCCGCGTCGTCATCTTCTTGCCGGATAACGATCAGCCGGGCCATGAGTTCGCAGAGAAGGCGAAGCCCGACATGGAGGCGGCTGGCGCCACGGTGCATGTCATCGATCTGCCGGGCCTTCCCGCCAAGGGCGACGTCATGGACTGGCGTGGATCCGACAGCGATCTCCGCGCCTTGGTCGACAAGGTTCTGCATCCGCCTGTCCAGACATTTGCGCTTGCCGACCTTGCCGTATGGGACCGAACCGAAGCCACGCCAAAGGCCTTCATCATGCCGGGCTTCGTCCCTGCGCGTGAACTGACCCTGGCGACCGGATCGGGCGGCGCGAACAAATCCACATTCGGGCAGCAGCTTGCGACATGCTGCGCGGCAGGGGTTCCGATGCTGGGCGTCGAGGTGCTGCAATGCGCCACGCTCTACATTACAGCGGAAGATGATGAGGACCGGCTGCACTGGATGCAGGAGCATATGTGCCGCGCTCTCGGTCTCCGGATTGGCGATCTCATGGGCAAGCTGCATCTCGTCAGCCTCAGGGGGCGTCTCGGCAACGAACTGGCGACGTTCGACAATGAAGGGAAGCTGCGGCCGTCGCCCTCGTTCAAGGTGCTGCGCGCGACGATCGAGCGGACGCGCGCCAAGCTGATCGTGCTGGACAATGCGGCGCACTTGTTCGCCGGGAATGAGAATGACCGGCAGCAGGTGACGGCCTTCGTCAATCTGCTCTACTCGCTATGTCAGGATCTGGGCGTGACGATCATGCTGGTCGCCCACGCCAACAAGTCGGGTGACAGCTACAGCGGGTCGACGGCTTGGCTCAACGCTGTCCGGTCCCAGATCGTGCTCGGACGGCCGGAGGGTGCGATGGACCCCGACGAGCGGGTGCTGACGCTGGGCAAGGCGAACTATGCGCGCCAGGGTGAGGAGCTGCGTTTCCGCTGGCATGAGTTCGCGCTGAAGCTCGACCATGATCTGCCTGACACGACGCGGGCAGAGCTGGCCGAAAGCGTGGCAGTGGCAGGGGCAAACGCTGCATTTCTGGCTTGTCTGCGGGCGCGGGCAAAACAGGGCGAAGGAAGGGGGGTCGGCCCCAACTCGGGCGCCAATTATGCACCCGCTCAATTCGAGGGGATGCCGGAGGCCAAGGGGTTCAACCGGCAGTCACTCAAGCAGGCGATGGACCGGCTTTTCTCCCTCGGCATGATCGAGAGCTACACCTTCGAGAACAAGGGCAAGGGCCGCAGCGTGACGTTGCTTCGGGAGGCTTCCGAACCTTCCCGAACGCCTTCCCGAACGGCTCCCGAACACACTTCCCGAACGCTCCCGAACGACGCCCGAACGGCCCCCCGCACACACCCATATACTACGTATATGGAGGGTGCGGCCCACGAGGCCGCCGCACCCTCCTCCGAAATGAAGAATGGACATGGTCTGTTGCGACCGATGTTCGCAGCCGACGATGACGGGCTGGATGAGGACGGAAACACTATCGGCTGGAATGACAACGAGGGGCACAGGCTTTGACACGTAAGAGGAAATCGAACCGGGCAATTGCCCCCAAGGCGGGAAGGTCCCAAGAGCGCGAGCATGTCGCCAAGCTGGAGCGGAAGGAGGGGCTTTCGGACGCGGAAATCAAAGCCATGGCTGCGGTCGCACCGGTCGTCCGACATGCGGCTGTCTCGAAGGGCTTTACTGACCAGTTCTTCACTGATCGGGGTGAGGTCAGTGTATTTGACGTCGCGGAGGCGCTTCGCCTCATGTGCGACAAGGCCCGGAAGGGCTCGGAGGATCTGACGGCGGACATCCTGCTGTCTCAAGCCGTCACGCTCGATGCGACGTTCACGGACATGCTTCGCCGCGCCGGCAGGAACTTCGGCGAATATCCGGAGGCGGCCGAGCGCTACATGCGCATGGCGATGAAAGCACAGGCCAACTGTCGCGTGACCCTGGAAGCGCTGACCAAGGTCCAGCGCGGCGGCGAGCAGATCGTCAAGCACGTCCATGTCGATAACCGTGGCGGACAGGCCGTCATCGCGGAGACCATCAATGCAGGGGGGCAGCCAAATGGAAGATATGTCGATCAATGTCAGGCAACCGGAGCCGGAGCGGCTTGCATCATCGCCGCGCTGCCTGGCGCGGACCCGATCGGGGCTCCCCTGCCAATCACCGGCAGTGAAGGGGAAGCGGCGTTGCAGGATGCACGGCGGCACGAACCCGGGAGCGCCGAAGGGTAACAGGAACGCATGGAAACACGGTGCCAAGTCGGCAGAGGCGGTGCAGTTGCGGTCGCTGCTGACCGAACTCTCGCGGGAGATGAAATTCGAGGAAGCCGACTGAAAGGTTTAATAGAACCCGACAGCCAACATCGCGAACGTAGCCACAGAAAGCCTTAATGGAGCGGCGTATCTCCGCTGATTAAGCCTTGCTCAGAGGTGGTTATGCGACGCAAAATTCAGAACACCGATTTTCGCTTTCGGGCAAGCTCAACACTGATCGAGGCTGCGCGGGCCCATGCCGCGCAAGAAGGGCAGAGCCTGTCGGCGCTTGTGCGGAATGCGGTTCGCCGTGAGATTCGGCAGCCGCTGTGATCGCTGTTCCTGCCATTCTTCCGGCTTGCGGTCGCCTGGTTGAGCGCACGGCCGACGCAGCGGCGGTGAATGCGGTCTTCAACCATCCTGACGTATTTCCGATGCTCAGCTTAGGCTTCGAAGGGCCGCTCGATGCAACGCCTTTGATCGAGAACCCGCGCAACCTCTGCTTCATTGGGGAGTATGGCGGGGCAGTTCTCGTCTGGACCGGGCCAGGCATCTACGACGCGCATGACTTCATCCTGCCGGAAGGTCGCGGGCGGTGGGCAAAAGCTGCCTGTCGCCAAATTCTCGATCTGGCTTTCGGTGCGCATGGCGCGCGCATGGTTTGGGCGCAGACGCCGGTCGAAAACCGTGCCTGCCGCATGTTCAACCGTATCTTGGGCTTCAAGTCGCAGGGCGTCGAGGATGCCGTCCTGATCCCGGGAACTGACCCGCGTCGTGTGGAAATCTTCAAAATGGAGGCACCATGCCTATAGCCGCCCCCCTCATTGGTGCCGCCGTGGGCATCGGTGGAAGCATCATCTCGGGCAATGCCGCCAAGAAGGCCAGCAAGACGGCAGCAGCCGCTCAGAAGGCGGCCAATGACGCGGCAATCGCCGAGCAGCGTCGCCAGTTCGACATAACCCAGGACAATTTCGCGCCCTACCTTGGCGCAGGAACGAGTGCGCTCGGTAAGATCAACAATCTTCTGGGCATCTCAACGCCGACCACGACGTCCACCGACTGGGCCGCCTACGTCAACGGCAATCCCGACGCTCTGGCCAACTGGAACGCCATCAAGGGCACCTCTTCCGACAAGTTTGGAGGTGATATAGCGTCCTTTGGACAATACCATTACGGTGCCGATGGGGCGCGTCGAGACCTGACGCCCTACACAATAACTACCGGGGGGCAGGCTGACCAGCAGGGCGCAATCAATGCTCTGATGACGTCGCCGGAATATCGCTCAATCGTGCAGAATGGCGAAGACGCCATATTAGCCAACGCCTCCGCCACAGGTGGGCTGCGCGGCGGCAACACGCAGGGTGCTCTTGCCCGCTTTCGAGCTGACGCCTTGGTGGACGCGATCCAGCGTCAGCTCGCTAACCTCGGTGGCATCGCAAGCATGGGTCAGGGCGCGGCTGGCGCGGTCGGCAACTTGGGCGCTGGCACCGCTAACTCGATTTCCTCTCTGACTCAGAACACAGGGGCTACGCAGGGAGCGGCCGCCTTGGCGAGAGGGGCTGCAACGGGAAGCGTAGTTTCTGGGATCGCCAGCAGCCTCGGCAGCCTCCTTAACACGGGCGGGATCAAGGCTCCGAACGTCAACCCTGGCGCTGGCATGACCGGCGCAACACCGCCCATCTATGGCGGTCCGATCATGGGCGGGGCGTACAATAATTTCATGAACGGCGGGATCAAGCTCTGATGGACAACGCATTCGACGTGCTCGGCAGCCTGAACCTTCTGGGTGGCATTCGCGGCACCAGCCCCGTGGACGCCTGGAACCAAGGAGCGCTCGCTGCGCAGCAGATCCAGCAGAACCAGAACACGCTCGCTGCACAGCAAGGGGAGGTTCGGAAAGCGGCTCTGCTCGAACAACGCCAGGCCGAGTATCAGCGCGATCTCGCAGCCGTCCCGCAGTCCGGCAACGTGTTTCTTGGTATGTCGCGCATGATCGCGAAATACCCCGAGTTTAAGGACGCGCTGAAGGCTAGCTACGACAGCTTCGACCAGCAGACCCAGCGGGCGGAGCTGCGGCAGGCTTCGGACATCTGGCATCTGGTTAAGAACGGGATGGTAGACCGAGCAATCGAGTTGTTGGAAACCCGCGCTCAGTCTGAGCGCAACGCGGGTGGATACAGCACCGGGGCGACTGGCCGTGATACTGGCGACGGTAATGACCCGAGCTTCTACGAAGGCCAATTGAAATTGCTGAAGTCGGGGAACCCCAAGGCGATCGCAGCGGTGCAGGATGGCTTGGCCGCGTTCATGGCGTCGGTTGTTCCTGACAAGTTCGCGTCGGTTCTCGAACGAGCGGGAGCCGCTGGGAAGGATTGGAAGGTTGTCGGGCCGACGGTCGGCTACGGTGACGACGAAGGTAACTGGCACACTGGATATGTCGCGCCTGACCGGTTCACCATCGGCAATGAGGGTGGCACGCGCTTTGAAACCCCTGGGTTCGATCCGAGCAAGGTTGGAACCCTTACGGTTGAAGGGATTGCTCCTGCGATCGTCGCACAGGAGAGTCGCGGTAATTATGCTGCTGTGAACCGTGAAACCGGCGCAATGGGCGCCTATCAGGTCATGCCTGCGACCGCGCAAACTCTTGCCGACCGCCTTGGTATGGCATGGAATCCCGGGCTGATGACCAGCAATAGCCAGGCGGGGCGGCAATATCAGGATGCCATCGGACGTGCGGCGGTGCAGGAAGCAATCGATGCTAGCGGCGGCGATCCGGCGACCATGGCGATGTATTATCATGGTGGCTCTGACCGGTCGAAGTGGGGACCTCGCACGCAGAAATATGCGAGCGAGGTCGTGGCTCGCCTCGGCGGAGGCGCACAAGGTGATGCGGTTCCGACCGCATCTGTGCCAAAGCCACCCTCGGCGCCCAAGGAAACCGCCTACCAGATGACGCCGCAGCAGGTGTCGGACATGAGGCTGGATCCCAACCAGACATGGTTCATGCAGCCGAATGGCGTGCCTGTCGCCGTGAAGGGTGGAGGTCAGCAGGTCAGCGGCGCGTATTCGCAGTCGGCGCTGGACGCCTTTGACCGGGCGATCGGGACCGCCAACAGGTTGCTGCAGCATCCGGGCCTTTCATCTGCCGTGGGCTCGGGCTTTGATCCATCTGCATGGGGCACATACAATCCGCTCACCGGCAAAACCTTCGCCGGCACCGATGCGGCGGACTTCGGAGCCGAACTGAACGCAATGAAGGCGCAGGTGTTCCTACCCATGGTGCAGAGCATGAAGGGTATGGGCGCGCTATCGAACGCGGAGGGTGAGAAACTTACGGCTGCGATCGGCGCGCTCTCGACCGATCAGAGCGAAAAGCAGTTCAAGGCGTCGCTCAATCGGATCGTGACCGATCTGCAAACCTACAAGGCGCGGGGGATGCCCGCAGCTTCCCGCCCGGCCCAATCAGGCCATCCCATCCGGGTGCGCTCCTTGCAGGAGGCTATGAAGCTGAAGCCCGGCACAATCTTCATCGATCCCTATAACCGCAGGAAGGTGCGCTAATGGCGAAGCCAGATACTTGGGCACAGTTTGCTGATGCGCCCGCCACAGACACCGAGCCCTCTCCGCCATCCATCAAAGGCCTCCTCACCCCCGGAAACATCGACATTCACAATCGCCCTGTCGTGCACAACCCTGATGGCTCGATCAGCACTGTCCGCAGCATGTCGATCGGCACGGATCAAGGCGAGGTGCTGATCCCCACCGTTTCCGATGACGGCAAGATCATGAGCGAACAGCAGGCGATCGATCAATATCGCCGCACCGGCAAGCATCTTGGCATCTTCGACAATCCCGATGACGCCACGACATATGCGCAAAGTCTGCATGATGAGCAGGCGGCGGAGTATGGCGCGCAGCAACCGCCCTCGGGTCAGGACGCATTCGCCGGCTTTGCCGACGCTCCCGCTGCCACGCCGGAGGTTACTGGCAGCTCCGAGCTCGTGTTCGCGGATCAGGCGCCTGAACAATCCGTCTCACGCATGTTGCCAGAGGACGAGGCTGCATTTTACGATCTGCTCAAAGGTGGCGCAGATGCTTCGGCCCTCCGACAGTTCGCTGCCTCTAAGGGCTTCAATCTTTCCAACGCCGAGCAGATCGTTGCCGCTCGGGACGGAGGCCATGGCGTCAACGTGGATGCGATCTATGATCTGCCCAGGCTTCCGGACCAAGGGGCGGTTGGCGCGTTCTCCCGGGGGCTGCCCGATATACCCATGGCGGGCACTTTGGACGAAGCTGGTGCGCTGATTGACGTGCTCGGCGGAACGCCCGGTCGGGAGAATATCTGGAACAGCGATCGTGGTTTCGGTGATCTGTACGGCCGGAACCTGGACATGAACCGGGGCATCCTCCAGGGCGACGAAGCCGATCATCCGGTGGCGCGGATCGCGGGCCAGTTGCTGGGAGGGCTCATCCTCCCTACTGGTGTTGAGGCAACCGCGTACAAGGCGGGCAGCGAAGCGCTGCGGGCTGGCATGTCCATGCGCGAGGCTCGGGCTATTGCAGCGACGGCGGCGCGAAACCGCCTGATGCTTGAAGGAGGTGCTGTTGGGACGGCGCATGGGATCGGGGCAACTGACGGTGACTTGGGGGATCGCCTCCTCGGCGGACTCACCGAAGGCGCCATCGGAACGGCGGGCGGTGCGGCTTTCGGGCTCACGGGTGAGGCGATCGCGCCGCGCCTTGCCGCTCGGGCTGCTGCTGGTCGTTCGGCCGTGCCAAGCGATGCTGCGGAAGTGGCGGCGGCAGCGCAACGCCAGGGCGTAGAAATCTTGCCGCAAGATGTCGCTGGGCCAGGCATTGGCCGGGCGACGCAGGGTGCGGCACAAAGCACTTTCGGCACGTCGACCGTCGCCCGCGCTGCGAACCGCCTATACAATGGTTTCAAGGAGCGCGTCGGTCAGATCGCCGGGGATCGTCAAAGCCCGGCCGACGTGGGGCGCATGGTCCAGGAGAACGCCCAGCGCGCGTCGGGCAGATCGGCGGCTGCTGCGGATAACCTTTCGGGCGCGGTGGAAGGCGCTCTGGGCCAGCCTGTCGACTATACCGGTGCAGGGCAACTCGTTCAGCGCGGCGTGTCTCGGTGGATGGATGACACGGCGGAGAAGGGCAGTCAGTTATATCGGGAGGTCCCTATATCGGATGACGCGGCGGCTTCCGTTGCAAACACCCGGGCTGTCTTGGCCCATCTGACGGCGGGCATGGAGAGCAACCTGGAACTGGGCCAGCTTTTCCAAAGCGGCCGCCTCAAAAGCTATCTGGGGGCTCTCACTCCGAAGACGGTCAAAGAGCCTGCCGCCAATGCTGCGCTGTTTTCGGGACGGGCACCGATGCGCGAAGTGCAGGAGGGCGGTTCCCTGTCTTGGGGCGACTTGCAGAATTTCCGTACTCACGTCGGGGACATGCTCAGCGATCCCCGCCTATCGGAGAAGATCGCGCCTCGTCAGTTGCGGTCCCTATACGCCGCCCTCAGCAGGGACATGGAGGCCACCGCGCAGGCGCAGGGGCCTGAAGCCTTCTCGAAGTGGAAGCGCGCCAACAATTATTACGACGGCCGCATGAAGCGCATCAACGACACGCTTTCCATGGTGGTGGGCGAGCGGAAGGACATGACGCCGAACGAGGCCATGGCGGCGCTGGATAATATGCTTTCCCAAGGTGCCAGCGGCAATGACGCGGCTTTCGGTCGAATCATGCGGTCGCTGCCGAAGGCGGACGCCGACGTGGTCCGCGCTTCGATCATAAATCGAGCTCGAGGCGGCCGCGAGTTCGATGCGAAAAAGCTGGCCACCGGCTGGGAGAAGATTTCGGACCGAGGCAAATCCATTCTGCTGCCGCAAACCGGGCTGCGCGATCTCATGGACGACGCGGCGGCACGCGCGAATGCATCCGATAAGAATCCGTTCGCCGGCATGAGCGGTGAGCAGGTGTTCCATTCCATTGAACGTATGGCGGAGAGCCGGGGAGATGCCACACGGTTTAACGTCACGCTTGCGAAGCTCGCCCCGGAAGAGGCCGCCACGGTTCGGGCGGCGCTGATCCACAGGATGGGACTTGCGGATGCGGGTGCGCAGAATGCCGAGGGCGACGCTTTCTCAATCTCGCAGTTCCTGACGCGCTGGAACCGCATGACGCCCGAAGGCAAGATGGCGCTGTTCGGCAACGCGGAGATGCGCAGCGACATGAACGACCTGGCTTTGTTGGCCGAACGGGTGAAGGCGTCGGAACGACTGGCAGGCCACAGCAATTCGGGCGCCGTGAACACATTCAATGCCACGACGGGAGGCCTTGGGGCCGCAACAGTCGCATTGATCACCGGGCACCCCATCGTTGCGGCGGGGCTCGCTGCTCCTGCTGCCTATCAGCGGGTCAGCGCGGAGGTCCTCACCTCTCGTCGGTTGCTGAACTGGATCGCTCGCGCCCCGAAGAAGCCCAATGTAGCTGCAACCCGCGCGCATATTGGAAGGCTGACGTCCATCGCCCGGGCGGAACCGGCAATCGCTAACGACGTCCTGCAGCTACAGCAGCGTCTGGCGTCATTTTACGGCGGGGCCGCTCCTGCACGCCTCGCAGCGGACGAAGGCAACGATGCCTCCCTCGATGTTGAACCAGAACATCCCGAGGGCGATCGTCAGAGCGAGAACGCGGTGCCGTGATCGCATGGCATGCCTATAACTCAGAAGGATTTCCCTGTCTTGTCCGTCTTCAAGATCATAAATGAGGCGATGCCGTGGTTGAGGCGGGAGCTATTTCTTGCCCAGCCGGCTAGGGCTGACAAGCTGCGCTGGATCGCCGGTGCGTTTACCCGTCAGTATGAAATCCCGCCCGACACTGCGCTCTTCCTCGTCAGGCGGGCGGTGACGGACTGCGCGCCCGAACGGTTCGAGACCATGGAAGCACTTAGCAGGCTCGCGGCAGAGGCGGCCGCATCGCTTCATGTCCCACCGCCGTCGCTATGCGGTTGGCACACCATCCATTGAAGGAGTGAAAATGATCGTCGCTATCATTCGGTCTTTCCGCGCACGATCGCTCTCGGCGGCTTTGCGACGGCAAAAGGAATTCCAGGCTGAGCTTATTGGTGCCACCAGCGTGTGGCGTGCACGCAGGCTTGACCCTGCCGGGTTGGAGCTTCTCGGTGGTCTCAAGCAGGAACTAAGCGCGATCAGCCTGGATGACGGGGAAGCATATTCCGACCAGGCTGCGGTGAAGGTGCGCTCGATGTTGGATCGCTGGCAGGCGATGAAGTCCGGAATGGTCGAGGCTGCCAAGGATGATTTGGGGGAGGTTTGGGCGCTCGGTTGCGCCTGCGGTATTTCCGCCGCCATCGAGGCACATGTTAGCCGGACATTCGACCTGATGGGCGAGTTGGTTGCCAGGAATGCCGTGAACGAAGCGACGAAGGCTGGCGCGCCGTTTATCGAGCGGACGATCAACTAACCGCCTGTTGCGGTCTGCCATCCAGATTGGATCGGATGCCGATCTGGGCAGTGTCGACTCCTTAATCTTTTCCGGTAATCCCTCCTCTAACAGGGGGGAAGATATGCGACATCTGACGATAATAGGCTTGGCCGCCTTCATGGCTACGCCAGCCCATGCGCATCCTGGCGGGTTGAATGCCGAGGGATGCCATAACAACCGCAAGACCGGCGACTATCATTGCCATCGCGCCTCTGCTGCGCCCGCTCGCGCGCAATCTTTGCTGGGCGGAGGCGGCGGTAGCCGGGCATTTCCCAATTGCTCAGCGGCGCGGGCTGCCGGGGCAGCGCCTGTTCGTGTCGGTGATCCAGGTTATGGTCGACATCTCGACCGTGATGGCGATGGGGTGGGATGCGAATGAGCGACAAGGGGGCAGGGATTTGGGTTACGGGCGTCGTGGTGATCGGCGCCATTTCGCTGTGGAATTCTGGCAGCAGCAAAACCGAAGCTGACCGCCACATTGTCGAAGGATCAACGACGATCATCAACCCGAAGGGCGATTTCGATGAGGATGCGGCGCGGGAAGACGCGGCGGCCGACGTCGGCGCCTCATCCTTCGCTGACGTGGGGGATACGTCGACCTGCACGCAGGATTGCAGCGGTCATGATGCTGGGTTCGAATGGGCCAAGGAGAACGGCATCACTGACGCCAGCGAGTGTGGCGGCCGCAGCAGTTCCTTTATCGAAGGTTGCGAGGCCTTCGCGGAGGCGATCGAGGAGCAGGTTTCGGAGCAGCGCGCGGACTATGAGGATGGTGGATCGGACGAGGAATAGCGGATGATCGCGCTTGGCATGACGGTTATGAGCCTGTCAGCCATTGGATCGGCAAGTTGGTCCCGGAAATACTGAAATATTGGGTGAGCCCGCTGCAGCGTTCCCTCACTCGATCCCACAGATTGATAGATCGCTCGGCATGAACCGGGGCTGACGTCACCCATCATGCCGTCGAGCCGATCCCCAACGCTTCCAGCTTCGCCATAATCGCGGCCTTGGCTATGGTGTCCATCGTTTCGAGCGACCAGGCGCCGGCCTTGTTCATTGCCGACTTCGTGTATCGCCAAATTTGAGGATCACGGATCTTGTCGAGATAATCATGGCCCGCCCAGGTCAGGCGAACGGCGACCCACCTACGTCCATTCGACGAGGTGTAGCCAGCCGAGGCCAATCCCGCTTCCATCAGCAGACGAAAATGGTGCTCCACTTCGTGCGTCGATTGGTATGAAAGGGCGGGGAGTTTCAGGAGTTCTGCTCCTTCGGCTGCCTCCAGCGCCAGCATCAGCTCACGAATCAGGTCAGGGTCGCGCTTCATGCAGGCATGAGAACAAAAAGGGGCCGTGTAGGACAGCGCCTTTTTGTTGAAGGGGCTGCTGGGCGGAGGGCGACTGCAGCGACCGCTCGAATTCGGCTTTTCAATCTCCGCGTTAACCCTTTTCGTAAAAAAATGATGTAATGCGTCAATTGATTGGGTTGCTGTTGTGGGGCGAATTGATGAATAAGCTCTATTTTGGAGATAATCTGGACGTACTCTGCAAGCATATTGCCGACGACAGTATCCAGCTAATTTACCTCGATCCTCCCTTCAACTCGAAGGCAACTTACAACATTCTCTATAAATCTCCTGTCGGAGCTGACGCTCAACGGAAGGCTTTTGAAGACACTTGGCGCTGGGAAGACGGCGCGGAAGAAGCAATGGATCAGGTCCGCGTTAGAGATGTAAGAGTATTCAAAATGCTCAGATCTCTGAGAGATTTTCTCGGGGAAAGCGACCTCATGGCCTACCTTGCGATGATGACTGTTCGGCTTATCGAAATGCGCCGCGTCCTTAAACCTTCCGGTGCACTTTATTTGCATTGCGACCCGACGGCGAGTCATTACCTGAAGGCCGTGTTGGATGGAATATTCGGCGTGGAAAATTATCGAAATGAGATAATATGGAAAAGGACAAGTTCACATAATGATGCATCTCAAGGGCTAAGTCGGTATGGACGAACTCATGATGTGATTCTTTTCTATGGGAAAAGTTCAAGTGTAACATGGAATATCCAGTATTCTGATTATTCAGAGGCTTATAAGAAGCAGCATTATTCAAATACGATGCCGGATGGGCGACGTTATAAAACGTCTGATCTTACGGCTGCCAAGCCAGGTGGTGATGTAAGTTACGAGTGGAAAGGTGTCCATCCACCGGCCGGTCGCTATTGGGCTTACTCTCGCGCCAATATGGAGCGTTTTGAAAAAGAAGGCCGGCTTCAGTACGCAGCGAAATCAGGTATGCCACGGCTACGACATTTTCTTGACGAAATGCCCGGGGTACCTTTGAGCGACATGTGGGACGATATTTCGCCTGTAAATTCACAGGCTAAAGAGCGAATTGGGTATCCCACTCAGAAACCTCTCGCTCTTCTGGAACGAATTATAAAAGCATCGTCAAATCCAGGAGATTTAATACTAGATCCATTTTGTGGATGCGGGACAGCGATCCATGCAGCTGAACGGCAAGACCGCCATTGGATTGGGATCGACATAACCTTCCTTGCGATCCAAGTAATTCAAGATCGTATCAAATCGTGGTTGCCTCACGCGCAATATGAAGTCGACGGCATCCCCAAAGACGAATTCGCCGGTCGCCAACTGGCACGTCTCGATCCATTTACATTTCAAGAATGGGCCGTGGGTAGAGTTGGAGGGCAATCACGCGGGAAAGGGCCTGATAAGGGTATCGACGGCGAAATTGCATTTCTGCTCGGGCCCAAAAAGTATGGGCATGGCATCGTTTCTGTGAAGGCGGGCAGGCAAGTGGGCCCAGATGCAGTGCGAGTGCTGAAAAGTGTAGTAGAGCGAGAGCGAGCTGAACTTGGTGTCCTGATTTGCCTAGACAAGCCAACGTCGGAGATGCGGAAAGAAGCTGCAATCGCCGGTCGTGTTGACCTGCCTGGTGGTTCGCGATCAAAGATTCAGATTTTGACCATCCAAGATTTGATAGCGGGTCCCAACCTTGGCATTCTCACCGAACTGAACACGGTCCAGGCTGCGCAAGAGGCGAAGGCCGTAAAAAGGCGCGCCAAGCCGACTCCCCCAACGCCTGAGCAACTTAGACGCGAACCTCCTCTGCCGCCCATGCCAATTACGGGAGGTAAGGGGGCAGCCGGCCAGTTGCCGATGGACTTGCAAGAACCTCTACTGGTTGCGCCAGTATCTCGACGCAGGAAAAAAGCGAGCTAGCGAGGCAGCGGGGTTACAATCATTGCTTCGGCGATTGCCCGCATCAATACATCCTTCGGCACCGGCACGCTCGCGCTAATATACCCGACATTCTGTGCCCGCCGAGTTCCGTACTGCCGGATCCAATCCTTCCCATGCTGTCGCCACGCGCGCTGAAGGGGCGCCACCGGCAGTAGGTAGCAGACGCCGGACGGCGCGAAAGCATAGGCAATGAAATCACAGGCCAGCGGTTTTTGCACCCAGCCGGGAATCCGCCGGGCTTCGTCGCTCCATCGCTCCAGCAAGATGTCAGGCCAGTCTTCCGTCCGCACCTTCTCGTCCACGGTGTAGATCCGTCCGCATTCCAGCGTCAGGACGCGATCAATGCCACCGCGCTGCGCCCAGCCGTCCTGCCGCACCGCCACGGCGGAGGCCAGTTTTGGGAATGCCCGCCGATACATGCCGATCCACCAAGGCGCATCGGTGTAGCTTTCAGATAGGGCCAGACTGTCATGGAAGCGATGGCGACGTGGCCGGGGCGCCGAACGGCCCCGATCCTGACGAACCGGGGCGCTCTGTGGGCCTGATGGCAGAGAGGTGATACTATCCGGCGTCGAAGCCATATCCCCAATGACGGACGCCATACAGCCAGAAGGACGAACAGCCATCATCACCTGCCATGCAGCGGTCCTCAGTGTCGTCTTCGGGAGGATCGCTTACGGGGCAGCCGGCATAGCCCTGCCAGTTAGCATTGTGGTTGATGAAATCGTCCTCGCCTGATGTCCCATCCAGTTCGTCGCCATTGGCTTCCAGGTCGGCATCACCATCCAAGTCATCCATGCGATCGATCGCACGATGGACCAGTCGAGCGAGGGCAGGACGAGGCAGCGATGGTATCACCGCTAGCATCCCTTCCAGCGAGCCGCCCGCCAACCAGCGCCGACGATCACGGGCGCGACGCCAGCCGCGATAATGACGGGGTTTGTAGCCGTCTTCCCTCGCTGCGCGGCTAGTCATCGATCGCCTCCCGGCTGACACGCTCCATGATCAGCGCCTTGACCGCAGCGTGTTGCTCAGGATCGCGCCGTACAATCCGCTCGTGCTCCTTCAGCGCGCTTTCATCCACGTCGCCTTTCAGCGACCAGTGAAGCCAGACCGCGTCACCGACGACGGCATAACCGCCCCCCAAATCGACATAGCGCGCCAGCCAAGCAACGGGGTCGAACGGGCGCAGGGGAGCGATGGGGGCCGGAGCCCCCTGGTTGATGCCAGCGATGTGCATGGGTCAGGCTCCCTTTGGCATGAGGCGGACGATGTCTGCCCGGATGGCGTCGGCAATTTCATCACACCAGAGCGCAATATCGCCGTCAGCGAACGTCTCGTCCAACTTCCACCGAAGGGCAGCGAGGTCGGGGGCAGGCATCCGCAACAGCGCGACGCGCGTGTCGGACTCGACGTCAGTATAGCGTTCTGACTGAGCGATAATGGCCTCATAATTGTGGGCTGCACACCACTCCCGATATTCCTCCCGCAGTGGCCCGGTTTCGGGCCTGCAGAGGTCCCCAAACTTTGCTTTCATCGCGTCATACAAAGGGTTGACGTGGGTGCGGTCATATTCCGCGCCCGCCGTCATGGCGGCGACATGTTCGGCCATCACTACCTCCCACCTGCCACGACCAGCAGTTGAGACTGCCGAAATGGCACCTGTGGGAACGGCAATTGCGGGGGGCGCCAGCGCCAAGCTGACGATGAAGTTGCGGCGGGTGGTCATTGCACAGCCTCCCCCGTCAATCGGCGGAGATCAGCCAGCAATCCATCAGCGTCGATGCTTCCCTCAGTTTCCTTGATGAAGTCTATCTTGGCGATCAAATCTCCCATAGTCTCGGCCGGATATTGTTCCACCGCAACCAGCGCGTCATAGCTTAGGTCGGAAAGGCGCACGCTTTCTTCATAGAGCGCGTCGATATTGTAGCGGTCGCGAAGGCGCATAATTTCCTGTTGGCGGCAACGATCGGCCTCGAGCAGTTCGATGCAGGCGGATTGGTAATCGGGCGCATGATCCCAACGGCCAGGCTCCTTCATCACCGTTTTTGCCACCGCCAACTGGTGAGTCTGATTGGTGGACATGTGCATCCAGCCACCGTTCGCCTCGTAGCCCTGTTTGGTGGTGTGATGCGGGATCGCATCGACGGCTTCACGCCATGCCTTATGAGGCGGGTTATAGACCATATCATCGTAGCGCGCCGAAACCATGTTGGCATGGCGATATGCGGCGAGTTTAGCGGCCATTCCGGCGCTGATGCCGGTAGGGGTGCAAGCAAGCTGCGTTGCCGCGCTGGCGATGGTGGGCGCGGCGAGCAAGGCAGGAACGATGGCGAGAGCGCGCATGACATCGCGGCGCGAGGGCGTTACATTGGTCATAGTCGTTTTCCCTCATATCCAGGGTTGTCGATCAGACCGGGCCGGGAGCTTCCACCTTCCCGCTCGGTCGCCTTCATCATGAAGGTGATAATATTGTTATCAGTAAAGCGTCGTTGCGTCAATCCCTCGCTGATACTATGGTTATCAGCATGTCTCCCGAACAATCACGAATGGCGCGAGCCGCGCTGGGCTGGTCCCTCACAAGACTGGCGGCAGAAGCGAACATTGGCAGGGCGACAGTGGCCAGGTTTGAGCTTGGCGAGCAGGTTCAATCGGATTCGGTCGACGCGATGGTTCGTGCTTTCACGGCGGCGGGTATGGAACTGCTGGATGCTGGCCGCCCTCTAAAGGCAGGCGGGCTGGGGGTTCGTTTCCAAGCGAAATAGGCCCGAAGCTAGGTGCTTCCTTTGCTCATTTTTCATCTATTTGACATCGAGGAACGAGATCGAGGGGCCTTGATGCCGTCCGTATCGCGAGCTGTCCGGGCGGCTGCAGTGCGAATAGACCGACGGTGCTGGGAATCAGGATAAAAGTTCAAGGGAAAAGCGGCTTAGCTGATCCTCGCTGTATGCTGTAATTGGGTTGCCGGGAGAACTTGACCGGCAATGAATGAATCATAATTAAAAGGCTGCAGGGCTCCTTGAAACACTTCTTTCCCTGCGGTCCACTGTTGGCTCATCACATGCATTCGTTCGCTTCCGACGGCACGGTAACGTAAGACTACGGCTATACAAAATACACCGGTGGGTGAAATTAGTATATCAGAAGAGATTATGTTGGAAAATAGTTGAACGGTTTGAGACTCATCAGGTGAAACGAAGGGTATGTACTTATATGATGTCATAAACCCTTCATCATCTTCTAAGAATTTTTTCAACTCAGGATCGTCAATCTTAAAATATTTGACCCTTACACCAGCCTTCACTGCCGGTGTTCTCCCTTGATTTCTAATCTTGATAGCGACGGAAAGAGGGCCGGCACCTAGAAAAGCTCCCGGCACCGCAGCCATGGCTGCTGCAATTTCGGCTACTCCAGGCATATCGGGTACAACCGGACAAAACGTCACATCCTCAACCGTTAGCCAAGGCCTCGTCTCAGCGTACGCGGTCGATCGCGCGACATCATTGGCGGTCTGCGCTGCGGCTGTCACTTTGCGTGCCTCTTCGTATGTACGGCGCACATAAAGGAGGCCCCAGACGGTTGCTATGAGTGCGAAGAGAGATACGCCGGCGGCAGCGATCGCCGCCGTTGCGGACCACTGTTGGGCAGTTAGCTCCAACTCGCTTCGTGAGGTTTCGTCTGATCGCTCGACCTCGTCAAATATGCAGTCGAATGTGTCGTCAGGGTCGGTTTTACGGCATCGATGATTTGCCTGATCCTTGGCGGACATAGCGTGCGCATGCGGCTCAAACGATCTCTTGGCCGATTGTCCTCCAGCGGCCCAAGCGATTGCGCCAATCAGAAACACCGTTCCGACAACAGCAGCAACCATGAAGCTGATAGCGGCAAACCGCGCACTCTTTTCTTCATCCGTCATTTCCACCCCCGAAAACGAAGCGCGCTTCTTCCTCAAAAGTTTTCAAGAGTCTATGGCTTACGAATGATGTTTCTCTTCCTCCTCGCCGCCGTCGTGGTCGATGGCGACACATTGAAAATCGATGGCGAGTGCATCCGACTTCTCGGTATTGATGCTCCAGAAATTCACGGTTGCCAACGGGGCAGGATATGCGTGCCCGGTGACGGGCAGGCCAGCAAGCGCAGCCTAGAGGCGATGATGGGCGGTCGGATCAGTGTCCAGCGCGTCGGGCGGGATCGCTATGGTCGGACACTGGCGCAGGTCTATGTCGGTGGCCGGAATGTTGCCTGTGAGCAGCTTAGGCGTGGGCAGGCTCAATATGTTGCGAAGTGGGACAACGGTGGCCTGCTGGCGGCGGATTGTCGCTGATGCGCTACCGCTACCGTTGGATAGACCGCCATGACGATTTAGTGAATCGGCCCAGTCCCTGGCCGTTGCGGATCGAGTTTGCTCTGTTGGCCGTGCTTTCCATTTTGGCGATCGGCGCGATGCTGGAGAGGCCCGCTCGATGGATTTGGTCGTTCTTTAGTTAAGAGGCGCGAGCATGACCACCTTGGCGTCATTCATACCTGATGTTGATTTATTGCTGGCGCTTCCTCCTGAGGATGTCGGCGTCCATCTGTTGAAAATCGCGGCCCGATCGCAACAGAACGGCCTTTTTTCCTTCGGATCTGTTGCGGGTCGTGACCAGCTTTTCGGCAACGGGTACAGCTTGGCGCCCGGCGCGGTTTATCCGTCTGATCGGGCAGATGTGATCGAACTCGCGGTGGCGGAGGCTTGGCTCTGGCTGGAGAACAATGGGCTGATCATGCCAGCAGCCCAGCCCAACACCTCATTTCATCGCTTTACGCGTCGCGGCCGTATCCTGTCGCAGAACGCGGGGCGCATGGCGGACTTTGTGGCTTCTTCGCGCTTTCCTCGCCATCTCCTCCACCCGGCCATTGCCGATCAGGTTTGGACGCAACTGGCTCAGGGCGAATTTGCCGTAGCTGTGTTCATCGCCTTTCGCGCGGTGGAGGAGGCGGTGCGCACGGCTGCTGGCTTTCCAACCTCGGAACATGGCGTGGCAATGATACGCCGCGCATTTCACAAGGATACCGGTCCATTGCGGCGAGAAACGGATCCTGAGGCTGAGCGAGAGGCGCTGATGGCCCTATTTGCGGGCGCGATCGGCTCTTATAAAAATCCGCATTCGCACCGGACCGTGGAGATGACAGATCCGGCCGAGGCCCAAGAGATGGTGCTGCTGGCTTCTCATCTTCTGCGGATTGTTGATGCGCGGCGAACCGAATGACGCTCGATTAGTACCTTGGGGCAGCCTCTGAGTTCCTAATCGCCCCTAAGTCACTGAAAAAGAATCGGTATAATTCGTTGAATCTTAATGATTCTTCCCTAAGATCGGCAACGGCAGGACACGCCGGGTTATACTTCAGCCTGATCGCTTCGACCGTGATGGCACCTTTCGAGATGGTCGCCCGCTGGATGGCAACCTACCACTCGCTTGGAAACGAAGTCCGGGGCCTGCCACTTCAAAAACTGTAGCCGCACTCCTCAAAGAATAACCTGTCGTCCTTGGGTATCGAGCCCTGATGCTTGAATGGGAGCATCAGGAGGCCAAAGCCCGCTGGCGACTTTAATTTGTGCCCGTTGGCAAGCCGGGACTTCAAAGACCGTGCTGGTTCCATCTCGTGGCGCGATGCCAATGAGTTTACCGCATTGAAGGTCGAACTGGCGGCTATATCGGCAAGCTGGAGACCGGCAACGTCGCTATCCTGATCCACCCGCAAACGATCGTGCGAGAGAACGCCTGGTGCGATACCTTTGGCGTTTAACACGAGGGTTTTTGTGAGGGTCTGCGCTTCCAACTTTTTCAGGTAAGTGCGCAGATCCTGATATTTATGACCACCCCTTCGTGAGAAAACCACCTCCGCTGAACAATCTTGATCAGCATCCTTATGCCCGCGCCGATAGCACCACTCGGTTACTCTCTCCAGCAGCAGGCGAAGGCACCAGTTGTAGAATTGCTTGTCGTTCGCGCGGCCCATCCTAGGGTTGTAATGATCCCGCATCGTATCTTTATGGGAAGCCACCACGAAAAGGCGGAGGGGTTTTCTGCCAAGCATCCTGCACACCCTCGCTTGGTTTGGCTGCGACAGCTTGCGATAGTGAAGTGCGTCCGCGCTTATATTGCGGACAGCCTCATTCATGTCGCGCACCCAGTCCACAACGTCGAGACTGCGCTTTTCACTTACCACTACAGCAGAAACGACGAACCAATCGGTCCAGTGGCGCTCTTCGCTCACCTTCGGCTTCACGCCCGGATCGCCGGCTTCATCTATAAATACCTGAAATTTCGGCATCGTCGCGTTTTATCGGGTGCGACGATCAAGAGTCGAGTCCGAAACGAAAGGCAGCTATGTGGAATTCGCTATTAGGCTACCCAATTGCAGGCAGGCCTGATTTTCATTCATAATTCGCTAGCGCATTCAAATGCTTAATTTGCCCTCGGTGAAATTTCGGCTTTGGTCCGGCACCCGGTGCGCATGGTAAAATTGTTCATGGAACGGGAGGAGCCAACCATGAGCAAACAGTTTGCGATCTTCACATTTCGGGACACGGGGCCTCTCAAAACTTGGGCGGCAGTGCGGGCGGCGCAAATCCATAATTCGCGTGAAAAGCCGATCGCTCATGGTGCGTCAGACATCGGTCCCCGTCACATTATCGGCGGACGCAATCTCGTGGAGGACATCAAGGCGGCGCTCCGCCACCACGGCATTGACCCGGCCAAGCTCCGGAAGAACGGCGTCATCGCCTATGAGGCCGTGCTGACTGCGAGCCCCACCTATTTCCAGAACCTTGCCCCGGAGGAGCGGGGTGTGAAGTTCCGCCGCTGGTATGATGAACAGAAGCGGTTTGTGCTGGCGAAATATGGCGAGCATCGCGTCGTGTCCATGGTCCTGCACCTGGACGAGCAGACGCCCCATATTCACGTCGTCATTTTGCCACTGGAGTTGCGCGCCGACGGTCGGTCGAAGGACGGCACCAAGCGCTGGGCCTTGGTCGGCCGCTCTATCAGCGGGCCGGGTCAGTTCGACCGGCTGCAGAACGAATATGCGCGTGCGATGGAACCGCTGGGCTTAAGTCGGGGTGAAGTAAAGAGCGGCCGCAAGCATAAGCCGGTGCGGGAATATCTGGCCGAACTGAAAGCGCAGGAGACGGCGAACGCTCAGAGGGCTGCCGATCTGGAGGCGGGGCTGGCGCGGTTGCGTGACCAGGCCTTGCGTGCGGAGGTGGATCGTCGGGCCGTGCAGAAGGAGAAGCAGGCCGCCGCAGCATCCCGCGCAGCGTCGGAGCAGGCTCAAGCCAGGATTGAAGCAGAGAGGGGCGCGCTGGAAGCCGATCGTCAGCTGCTTGACGATCTGTTCGGCGCTCTGGAAACCTCTCGGCAGAAGGCTGTCCGGTTCATGCAATTGGTGCAGCGGTATCCCGAAAGCCGATGGACACCAGAAACCCTATTGATGGCGAGCGCGGCAACTTCGGTGGCGAGGAGGCCAGAGCCGGATATGGAAGTTCTCCGCGTTCAGGTGGCGCGGATGCAATCGCTGGGGCGTTAAGCACTGCCTGGTTGGCTCAGGAGTAACTTCAATATCCTTGCAAATTCGGAACGACGATCCCAATTTGCAAGGATAGTTTGACAACCGATTTGGTAAGGATCGCGCCAGCCGCGTTCTTTAAGCTTCTGGTTACATCGATTTGTCAGCCTCATCTAGCCAAAGAGACAGGACGGACTTCGGCCGAGTGGATGGGATTCGATCCCGCACCTATGAGTGAAGCCGTTTCTTTCCCATATCGATGGGAGGTATGGACATGGTCGATTTGATATGGGTTGGCCTAGATGTGGGTGATTACCAGACCCATATCTGCATAATCGACAATGACGGTCGACCGATTTCTGAAACCAATGTCGAGACAGCGCCCCACGTGATCTCCGACATATTGGCGCAGCATCCTATCGACAGATTTGGCAGAATTGTCATGGAGGCAGGCTTGCCCTGCACCGGTATATGCCGCCATCTTCGCGCCCTTGGCTATCCTGCAGCAATTTATGACGCGCGACGCATCCATCGCTTTCTATCGATGGCAGCCAACAAGACGGATGTTAATGATGCTCGAGGGATCGCTCAGGTGGCGCGTATTGGGAGCAACGCCCTGCGTGAGGTTCATATCAAAAGCGCAGAGATAGAGCGTTTAAGGGGGGAGATCGTCCTTCGAGATTCCTTGGTGCGGCAACGGGTGGCTGCCGAGACTTCAATGAAAAGTATGTTGCGGGCATGTGGTATCAGGATCAAACCCACGTCAAGCGCACGGGTGTTTCGAGAGCGGGTCGAAGAAGGCCTAACATCCCTGGGAACGGAGGGTGCAGCTCTGTTAACTCGCATCCGCCCCTTACTTGAATTGTCCGAATCGCTTCGGTCTTACGTTGCTCATCAGGATGACAATCTCCGAAAGGAGGCGGAGCGCATTGATGCAACCCGGAGGTTTTTGGAAATACCCTCCATTGGCCCGATCTGCGCACTGTCGTTTTATACAGCCATAGAAGATCCGTTCCGCTTCAAGCGGGCCAGTAACGTCGGGGCTTATCTTGGCCTGTCACCACGCCTGATGCAGTCTGGGAAGGTGAGGCGAATGGGGCGGATAACCCGCTTCGGCAGCACAATGACCCGGAGCCACCTTTTTCTAGCCGCACGGACGCTTAACCGGAAAACAACCACGGCGGTTTGCGATGTGCGGACATGGGGGGAGACCGTTGCAGAACGTGCTGGCAAGGCAAAGGCCCGCGTCGCAATCGCTCGCAAGCTAGCTATGATAATGCTGGCAATGTGGCGCGACGGTACGAGCTTCGTAGCGGTTCGCGAACGAACATGAATCCCGTGAGGGTGGAGGGTCAGGATCTCGTGAATGTATGTAGAGTATCGACTCTGTGTCGGTGTCTGAGACCTGACCCGCCAAATTATCGACGGCAACGATCACCGGGATGAACGATATGGAAACACCTCCGTCGACATTTAACGTCAAAGAGCGGTCAAGCGTGCGTATGCATTTCCGGACCACGCCGCAGGTGAAGCGGATAATTCAGCTTGCGGCGCACCTTAGAGGTATGTCGGTTTCGGCATTCATCGGCGAGATGGCCTATCGCGACGCTATTGAGACGATCGCGAGGTTTGAAGGTGATAGGCCTGTCGACCCCGCGCCCTGACGCTTCCCGAAGCCAGTTGCCTGCGAGGAATAAGCGCGTTGGCCAGGAGCTATCCAAATTGAATCGCGTCCTTATCCGGTCATTATCCAGCGAGATTTTGCGATTTTTGGGAGAGCAGCAAACCGCCGCTAAGTCATTGAAAGGAAATGGTGCTGCCGGCGAGGATTGAACTCGCGACCTCAGCCTTACCAAGGATGCGCTCTACCACTGAGCTACGGCAGCACTATTTCGGTTCCATCCGGCTTATAGCGCCAGCGGAGCCGGGCCTATGGCTCCCTCCTTGCGCCATGTCAAGGCGGCTTGCGGCAGAAGATGCAATTTGATTATGGGCAGGCCATGACAAACGGTCAGGACCAACGGAAAGAGCGATTGGCGCAGGCGTTGCGGGACAATCTGCGCCGCCGCAAGGCCCAGTCCCGCGAATCGCGCGACACGCCAGCCTCCCCGCGCCCGGACGACGCGGGGGAGTAGATCGGCGCCGCTACAGCGGTGCGCAGGCCGCCTTCAGCCAATCGAGCGCCGCGCCGTCCAGTTGCGGCCCGACGACCT
>Ga0307408_100000691_pt1 | contig 27728 bp, 21 predicted proteins | sample 322Cmetagenome_FD_202116 | JGI IMG/M metagenome (GOLD analysis project Ga0307408, IMG submission 202116) | Maize rhizosphere microbial communities from greenhouse at UC Davis, California, United States - 322HYB-C-3 | ecosystem: Host-associated > Plants > Roots > Rhizosphere > Soil | place...
ACTTGGTCCCACTCCTTCCCATCCCGAACAGGACAGTGAAACGAGTCAGCGCCGATGATAGTGCGGATTCCCGTGTGAAAGTAGGTCATCGTCAGGCTATTTATGAAGCCAACCGCCCCAGTATCGAGAGATGCTGGGGCGCTTTGCTTTGGGGATTCGGAGTTTGAACCTTGAAGTCCGATTAAGCCGTGGTTGGAAAAGGCACAACTGAGAGCCCGGTAGCGGCTCCTGCCGGGGATTCGGCCCAGCATCAGTACGACGGCTTGAGCGGAAATGCGGAATCCCGCCATGGTCAGCCTTTCAATCAAATCCGGTTGATCAGCCTCCCAGTAGCCGCCTGAGAGAGGTTGATGCCAGTTCGACGGCTGAATAGCGCACAGCCAAGCTACCTGTCCAGCGCGTGGCGTTCGAGTGCCAACTGCATGGCCGCAGCGTTGGAGGCTTGGGCTTGGCCATCAGCAGGCGGCGGGGGCGCTTCACGGCGGTGCGGGGAGTCCAGGCGGACTACTGCGGTGCCAGTTCGTCTCGAACGAAGCGGGCGAGTATGCGGGCGGTGTTGGAGCCGGCCGGCAAGGGCAGTGTCAGTGCTTGAACGGTATCCAGGCCAATCAGCAGTCGCCAGCCAGGCAGCACGTTCCGCAGCAGTGGCATGGCGTCGCTGTCGCTCGGTGCCGTGCGACCCAGAGCTGCCAGGGGCTCGACGCAGAAGTCGGGCGCGATCACCACGCCTGCCCCGTGTCGAGCCAGCTCGATCAGACCGTCGAGGTCGCTGCCCCAGGCCGACGCCTGCAAAACCACGCCCTCGCGCCGCCCGTCGCTGTGTTGCCACTCGCCGGCAAAGGGTTCATCACCCTGACCGAGCAGCAGTGCGGCCACTGTCGCGAGACTCTGGGGTGTCTGGTGCACCGGCTGCCCGGCGTTTCCGTAGGCCCGAACCTCAAAGCGCAGCACGGGCTGGGCGACCCAGGCCTCGGGCGGCTTGCTCGTGACCCGGAAGGCGATGTCCACGCCCTCGCGCAACAGATCGACGCGTCGGTCGGTGAAGAACAACTCGTAGCGGACGGCTGGATGCAAGGCTTGAAAGCGGGCCAGCAGCGGCGCCAGCACATGCCGGCCGAAGCCGGGCGTGGCGCTGATGCGGATGGTGCCGTCGAGCTGGTCCCGCGTGTGCCGCAGCGCCAAGCGGGCGCTCTCGGCTGCTTCGCGAACCGCGCGGGCGCGAGCGTGCAGTCGGCGCCCCGCTTCGGTGAGGCCCAGGCTGCGGGTGCTGCGGGCGAACAGCGTCAGGCCCACCGCGTTCTCGATGGCGGCGATGCGTCGGCTGATTGCGGCCCGCGTCAGCCCCAGCTCTCGTGCCGCCTGGGCAAAGCTGCCGGCCTGCGCAATGCGGGCGAACAGCTCGAGCGCGTTGGCGTCCAGTGCTTCCTCCGCGGCGGTCTGACGGCGCCGACCGATGCTGGGGAGGGAAGGCTCTTTTGTTGACATTTGATTGACGATCTTAGGCTGCTTGAGGATCTAGTGGCTGAAAAGTTGCCAATCTAGACTACCGGCCCAGGTGCCGCAAGGGCGCCGTCCCGAGGTTCCCCGATGCCCAGCCTGCCTTTGACTCCCGCCGACGCATTGGCGTCTCCACAGCCGCCGTCCGCGAGCCTTGGCGACGATTCCGAAGACCGCGATCTGCAGACCCGGGTGGTGGCCACGGCGCTGCGCTGCAGCGACGGGCGGCAACTGGCGGCGCAGTGGTTCGAGCCGCCGGCGGTCCTGGGCGTGAAGGCGGTGGCAGTCATCGGATCGGCGACGGCAGTGCCCGCAGGCTACTACCGACACTTCGCCGAGTGGATGGCGCGGCGTGGCTATGCGGTGCTGAGCTTCGACTACCGCGGCATCGCGGCGTCGCGTGAGGCCTTGCGGCCGGGCGAGGACGTGCGGCTGCGCGACTGGGCGCGTGTCGACATGGCCGCGGCACTGCATGCGGCGGACCGCCGCCGTTGCGAGGAAGCCGAGCACCAGGGGCATGACATCGGCCTGCTGTGGGTGGGTCACTCGCTGGGCGGCAATTCGGTGGGGCTGGTGCCGGGCTTTGCGGACAAGGTGGATGCCGTGTTGGGCGTGGCCGCACAGGTGGCCTACCTGGGCCATTGGTCGGGCTTTGCGCGCGTGCAGGCCTGGGTGTTCTTTCATTGGATGCTGCCCCTGCTGGTGCGACTGCTCGGCCATGCACCTGGTCGCGTGCTGGGGCCGCGGGCCGAGGATCTGCCGGCCGGCGCGGCGCAGGAGTGGGCGGCCTGGGGGCGCACGCCCGGCTTCCTGTTCGGTGACGACAGCCTTGTGAAGGAGCGGGCCTATCACCACTTCACCGGCGTCGTGCACCTGTGGAGCATCACGGACGACCACCTCTTCGGCCCGGCCGCGGCGGTAGATGCGCTGGCGCGGCAGTTCAGCGCGGCGCAGGTGCAGCGCCATGTCGTCGCGCCCGCCGACCTGGGGGTGAAGAAGATCGAGCACTTCGGCCCCTTCCGGCGCGACCTCGGCGCGCTGCTGTGGCCGCGGCTGCTGGCGCCCATCGAGGCCGTCACGCCCAAGCTGGCCGCGAGGTTGCCCGCGGTGTAGGCAGGCCACACGGTCACGGCCGCGTCATGACGGACCGTCAGCATGGCGGCCATGCCGACGACGCAAGACTCCGCTGCCGCCGACACGCCCACGCTGTCGGTGCGAACCGTCTGGATCTCGGACCTGCACCTGGGCACGCCCGGCTGCCAGGCCAAGGCCCTGCTCGACTTCCTGCGCGACGTGGAGTGCGAGACCCTCTACCTCGTCGGCGACATCATCGACGGCTGGCAGCTGCGGCGCAGCTGGTACTGGCCGCAGGCGCACAACGACGTCGTGCAGAAGCTGCTGCGCAAGGCGCGCAAGGGCACGCGGGTCGTCTTCATCCCGGGCAACCACGACGAGTTCGCGCGCAAGTACGTGACGCACAACTTCGGTGGCGTCGATGTGCTGGACGAGGCCATGCACGTGACGGCCGATGGCAAGAAGCTGTGGATCACGCATGGTGACCTCTACGACGGCGTCATCCAGTGCGCGCGCTGGCTCGCCATCGCAGGCGACCTGGCCTACGAGTTCACGCTCAAGGTCAACCGCTGGTTCAACCGCATCCGCGCCAAGTGCGGGCTGCCGTACTGGAGCCTGTCGCGCTACCTGAAGCACAAGGTCAAGCGCGCGGTCAGCTACATCAACGAGTTCGAAAACGCCGTCGCGCGCGAGGCCAGGAAGCGCGGCGCGCATGGCGTCGTCTGCGGCCACATCCACCATGCCGAGATCCGCGAGATCGATGGCGTGCTGTATTGCAACGACGGCGACTGGGTGGAGAGCCTGACGGCCCTCGTCGAGCATCACGACGGCCGGCTCGAGATCATCGACCGCGGCGACCAGGCCGCGCTGCCGGGCATGCTGCCGGCGGGCGGGGCCAGGCCGGCGGTGCCGGTTGCGCTGCCGGTGCCGGCGGGCGTGAGCGCCGCCGCGCCGGACTCCGCCCTCAGCTGACGAGCTTCAGCAGCGCCTGGCCGGCGCGGATCCGTACGCCGGGGGCGATGCCCTCGGCCGGCTCGAAGCCTTTCGGCACGAAGACGATGATGGTCGAGCCGTGCTCGAACCAGCCCATCTCCTGGCCCTTCACATGCGGTGCGCTGCAAGGCATCTCGCTGGCGCCTTGGCGGTTGATGTGCAGCAGCACGTCCAGCCAGTGCAGCCGGATGCTGGCCACCAGCACGGCGGCCACGGGCACCAGCGCGACGGGCTGACCGCCTGACAGCCGCATGCGCACGACGGCACGCTCGTTGCGGCAAAACAGTCGCTCCACGCGCTTCAGCGCCACCGGGTTCACATTCCAGGTGTCGCCGCTGAGATAGGTCACATGCTCCACGCTGCCATCGGCCGGTGCGTGGAAGCGGTGATACATGACGGACGTGAGCCGCAGCGTGATGAAGCGTCCCCCTTCGAAGACGCTCGCGTCCTGCGTCGGGCCGAACAGCTCGGCCGTCGAGTACGGAAAGCCCTTGGCCTGATAGACCTGACCCTGCTTCACGGTGCCCATCGCGCCGACGATGGCGTCGCAGGGGCTGGCGAACACATCGGGCCGCGCATCGAACACGCGCGCGCCGGCCTTCAGCTCGCGCGTGAAACAGTCCTTGATGGACGTGAAGCGCTGCTTCTTGGCCTCGCTCAAATCCAGGGGCGTGAACAGCTGCCAGATGCGGATGGCCAACCGCGTGAAGGCCGGGCTCTCGATGCGCGCGATGCGGCCCATCAGCCGCGTCGCGGCGATGCGCGGGATGCGATTGGTGAGCAGGAAGTTGAGGTCTTCCTGTGCGCCCAGCCGGGCAAGCCAGCCGCGGGTGTCCTTGGCGCCGTCCACCAACGACGGTGCTGCGTCTTGCGTCTTCATGTTCAGAATTTCTGCTTCAGCATCTCGCGGAACACGCCGCGGCGGATCGCCTTGCCGGTCAGAGCCGGTGCCGTCCACCACCAGCCGTCGGCGCGCATCTCGTCGCAGGCCGCGACGAAGCGGTCCATGACCTCGGCGAACTCGGCCTCGCCGTAGTTCAGGCTGAAGATCAGCCGCCCCGTGCCGACCCAGCTCAGCGCCAGGCCATGCTTGCGCAGGTAGAACTGCAGCATCCAGTGATAGCGGCCGGGCTGGTCGTACATGACCGTCCAGATCGTCGACAGATTGGCCAGGCGCACCGGCGCGCCGGCCGCCTTCAGCCGGGCGTTGAACTGCGCACAGCGCGCGTTCCAGCGCTCGTCGAGTCCGTCATAGAGGGCCTTCACTTCCGGCCGCTCGACGCGCTTCAGGAAGGACGCCATCGCGGCGACGACGTAGGGGTGGGCGTTGAACGTGCCCCGCGCGAAGCAGATGTCCGCCGGCCGGTCCTCGCGATAGCGCGTCATCAGTGCATGGCTGCCGCAGACGACGCCGACCGGCAGCCCGCCGCCCAGCGTCTTGCCATAGGTGACGAGGTCGGCCTTCACGCCGAAATACTGCTGCGCGCCGCCCGGCGCGAGGCGGAAGCCGACGAAGACCTCGTCGAAGATCAGCACGATGCCGCGCGTCGTGCAGACCTCGCGCAGGCGCTGAAGCCAGGCCGTGTAGGCCTCGCGGTCGTAGGCCGCGCGGCGGCTGCCGTCGATCAGCGCGGAGTCGCCCGGCGCATTGACGTTGGGGTGCAGGGCCTGCAGCGGATTGACCAACACGCAGGCGATGTCGCGCCGCGTCGCCAGCACCTTCAGCGAGCGCTCGGCCATGTCCTGCAGCGTGAAGGTCTCGCGCGGCGGCAGCGGGTTGCCGGGGCCGGGCTGCACGTCTTCCCACCAGCCGTGATAGGCGCCGGCAAAGCGCACCAGGCGCTTCTTCCTCGTGTGATAACGCGCCAACCGCACGGCCTGCATGACGGCCTCGGTGCCGCTCATGTGGAAGCTGACCTCGTCCTGCCCGGAGATGGCCTTCAGGCGCGACAGCACGTCCAGCACGCAGGGGTGGTAGGCGCCCAGCACCGGGCCCAACTCGCGCGCCGTCGCGACCGCCTCGTCTATGCATTCCTTGTAGGCGTCATAGCCCAGCACGTTGACGCCGTAGGAGCCGGTCAGGTCCATCAGCCGGTTGCCGTCGAGGTCCTCGACCTGCACGCCGTCGCTGTGCAGCAGGAAAGCGCCGACCTTGACGTGCTCGCGCAGCACCGGGCTGAACTGGAAGGGCACGCGGTAGCGGCCGGTGAACTTCAGGTCGGAGATGGTGTCGCGCGCGGCTTCGGTCGCTGCCAGCGTCTTGGCGAAGCGGGTGTCGAACTCGGCGCCCAGGCGCTGCAGCGCCGCCTTGCGCTGCGCGGCGATGTCGGCCGGCGCACCGTCGGCGGCGAAGAACTGCGCCTCGTCATAGGCATAGCCCGGCACCCAGCGCGCCAGCCGCTTGGCCATGCGCGAGTGGCCGGCCAGCGAGCGGTGCTTGGCGCGCGACAGTTCGATGCGCCGCTTGGCAGCCGGCAGCAAGGCCAGCACGCCAACGGCCAGCGCGGACAGGGTGAGGGTCTCGTCCATCAGCTCAGTGCGCTTGCTGGTGGCCCACGTGTTCCATCGGGTCGATGAGCTGGCCGCGCAGCAGATGGAACGGCGACTTCCAGTACAGCAGCACGTCATGGAAGGGGTCGGTGATGATCTTGAAGCCCCAGGCCAGGCCCTGCATCAGGTTCTGCGTGATCCACAGCTGCACGACGCGGAACACCAGGCCCGTCACGCCGAGGCAGAACCAGGCCATGCCGACGTCCTCGATGAAGCCTTGCGTGCCGACCGCGGGCTCGATGAGGCCGCCCAGCGACGGGAAGCACCACAGCACCAGCGGCAGCGCCACCCACACCGACATCAGCACGATCTTGCGGCGGATGTTGTAGCCGATCTTGATCTCTTCCTTGTACTCGTCGGTGGCTTGGTTCACGTGGTCGTAGCCGCGCGGCTCGAAGAAGAAGTGACCCGCCTGCCGCGTCGTCATCGACACGCACCAGGCCAGCAGCGCCGACCACGCCGGGTTCACGAACAGCAGCGCGTACGACACCAGGAAGCTCAGTGCGCTGACCAGGTGCAGGCTCTGGTTGATGCGGCTGTGGTGGTAGTAGCGGTGGTCGTCCCAGCGCTGCGTCTTCAGGGTTTCAAAGAACTCGTTCACGTCGCCCGTCCTCGTGTTGGGGTGGATGCGGGGCGGATGGTGGGGCGCTTGCGTGAAATTGGCGTGACCGACCGCGGGTCATCGTTCTGTCGCAGTTGGCGCAGACCATCCGCGGCATGAACATCGCACACGACACCACCGACGACATCCTGGTCGACGACCTGCCCGCGCCGCGCCATTCACGCCGGCTCGCGGTGGTGACGGAGACCTATCCGCCCGAGGTCAACGGCGTCGCGATGTCGATGGCCCGCGTCGTGGACGGGCTGAACCGCCGCAACCATGACGTGCAGTTGATCCGCCCGCGGCAGCCCTCGAAGCTGACGCCACCATCGAGCGGCCATCCCGCCGTCGACGAAGTGCTGACCAAGGGCCTGCCCGTGCCGCTCTACCCCAACCTGCGCATGGGCGTGCCGAGCAAGCGCGCGCTCGTGAAGCTGTGGTCGCTGAAGCGGCCCGACGTCGTGCACATCGCGACCGAAGGGCCGCTCGGCTGGTCGGCTCTGCAGGCCGCGCAGCACCTGGCGCTGCCCGTCGCGTCGGACTACCGCACCAACTTCCACGCCTACGGCAGGCACTATCGCCTGGGCCTGCTGAGCAAGCCCATCATGGGCTATCTGCGCAAGTTCCATAACCGCTGCGACGCGACGATGGTGCCGACCGAGGCCATGCGCGTGCTGCTGGCCGAGCGCGGCTTCGAGCGGCTGACGGTGGTGGGGCGTGGTGTCGACGCACAGCGCTTCGACCCCGCGCGCCGCAGCGCCGCGCTGCGCGAGAGCTGGGGTGCCGGGCCGGACGACCTGGTGATGGGCTATGTCGGTCGCCTCGCGCCGGAGAAGAACCTCGGCGTCGTTGTCGCGGCATATGAAGCGGTGAAGGCCGTGCAGCCATGCGCGCGGCTCGTCTTCGTCGGCGACGGCCCGATGCGCGCCGAGCTTGCGGCCCGCGTGCCCGACGCCGTGTTCGCCGGCCAGCGCAGTGGCGACGACCTGGCGACCCATTACGCGGGGCTGGACCTGTTCCTGTTCGCCAGCCTGACCGAGACCTTCGGCAACGTGACGACCGAGGCCATGGCCAGCGGCTGCGCGGTCGTCGCCTTCGAGAGCGCGGCGGCGGGGGAGTTGATCCGCAGCGGCGTGAATGGCTGGCTGGCGGGGCCGGGGCGCGAGGCGGACTTCGTCGCATTGACGCGCACGGCCGCGCTCGATGCGGCGGCGCGGCGCGCAGTGGCTGACGGTGCGCGGGCGACGGCGCGTCGCTTGGACTGGGGCGACATCACGGCGCGGTTCGAAGCCGTGCTGGAGGGGGCGATCGCGCGGGCAGAGCCAGGGTTCATGCCGGCGAGGTTGCAGCCGGCGGCGTGACGGAAGCTCATCCCAGAAGCAACCGAACCCTTCGGTGGTCGATCGCGATCAACACCAGGATCAACACCGCCACCAGCACCCCCAGCCCGCTCAGCGTCAGCCCGATCGGCAGGCCCACCGCCTCGCACCCCGCGTAGGTCGCCAGCATCGTCAGCACGCTCAGGTTCTCGTTGAAGCCCTGCACGGCAATCGACCGCCCTGCGCTCAGCAGCGTTGCCCCGCGGTGCTGCAGCAGCGCGTTCAGCGGCACGACCATTGCGCCACCCACCGCGCCGACCAGCGCAAGCATGCCGGCCGCCAAAGCCACGTCGTCGATCTGCGCGACGACAGGCATCAGCAGCCCCAGCACGACGCCGGCCCACAGCCCGTGCCGCGCCTGGTGCAGCGCCAGCCAGCGCCCCGCCGCTGCCGCGCCGCCGATGACGCCCACGGCCACCGCCGCCTGCAGATACGCCGCCTGGCTCAACGGCAGCGACAGCGCCTCGCCCGCCCATCGCAGCACCGCGAACTGCAGCGTCGCGCCCACGCCCCAGAACAGCGTCGTCGCGGCCAGCGACAGGCCGCCTTCGCGGTCGCGCCACAGCAGCCGGTTGGCCGCGCGGAATTCGCGCAGCAGCGTCAGTGGGTCGTGCGCCGCGCTGCGTTGGCGCCGGCCGCTGTCGGGGATGCCGGCGTTCAGCAGGCTGCTGACGGCGTAGATCGCCAGCAGCGCCGCCAGCGAGCCGGTCAGCCTGTCGGCGGGCAAATCCCAGCCATCGAAAAATAGAGCCAACCCCGAGGCCAGCCACAGCGGGCTCACGAGCAGCCCGCCCAGCACGGCGCCGAGCAGCGCCGCGGACACGACGCTGATCTCGATCCAGCCGTTGGCCTTCACGAGCGCCGCGGGCTGGGCCAATTCGGTGATGAGGCCGTACTTGGCCGGCGCGTAGGCGGCGGCACCCAGGCCGACGACGGCGAGCGCGGCAACCGGGTTCAGGCCGAGCGCGAGCAACGCCAGGCCCAGCATCTTGACGACGTTCATCGCGGCCATCACGCGACCCTTGGCGAAGGCGTCGGCGAGCGGCCCGACCCACGGCGCCAGCACGACATAGGCGGCCATGAAGCCGACCTTCAGCAGCGGCGCCCACCAGGGCGCGAAACCCTGCTGCACGAGCAGCGCGATGGCGACGATCAGCAGCGCGTTGTCGGCCAGTGCGGACGCGAACTGCGCGCCGATGACGATGCCGAAGCCGCGCGGCAGCACGGGGCGGGCGACGCAAAGGGCGGCGAAGTCGGACGGAGGGGCATGCACGAGCGCCGCACTGTGGCGGGGCCGCATGAAATGGCGATGACGCGCGCGAGATGCCGGTGCGCTACCGGGCGGCCCTTAGCCGCCCCGGGCTTCAAACAGCAGCCCGAGCTGGCTCGCGAGCAGCAGCTCCTGCCGCGTCCATGCCCGGGTGGCGCGCGCGTCCACCAGCCACAGCGCACCGGCCAGCCGGGCGCCGTCGTACAGCGGCACTTCGATGCGCGCCTCGGCCGCGCCGGGCAGGCTGCCCAGTTCGTCGTGGCAGGGGTGCAGGGCCGCGTCGGGCAGGGCCAGCGGCGCGCCGTGGCGGGTCAGCAGGTCGAGATAGCGCGGCTGCGCGTCGGGGCTCAGCCCGCCGGGGCCCAGCGGCCAGCGGATGACGTTGGCCAGGCCGAGGATGCGGGCACTGGCCGCCTTCAGCTCGGCCAGCGCTTCGGGCGGCGGCAGCGTGGCCAGGCGCTGGCGCTGGCCGCACAGCTGCAGCAGCAGTTCCTCGGGCGTGACGGGCATGCCGGACTCGTCGGCCGGCGGTGCGGCCAGCGTCGCGCGGGCGGGCAGGGACAGGCGCTCGATCTCGGACTGCAGGGCCAGGTGTTGCCAGAGGTGGTCCAGCGCCCCGGGCGCGTCACCCTCGGCCTGCAGCAGTTCGGCCAGCTGCAGATGGGCCTGGCGGGCCTGGGCTCGGGCCTGGATGCGCTGGGCCAGCTGCAGGCCGTGGCGCGTGGAGCGCACGGCACCGGCGTTGTCGCCGCGGGCCAGCGCGATCTCGGTCCAGGTGCGGCTGGCGGCCGCTTCCAGCCAGGGATAGCCCTGGCGGGCGGCGATGTCGAGCGCGAGGCGGCAGTCGGCCACGGCCCAGTCCATGCGCTGGCGGGCCAGCGCCGCGCGCGCCAGGTGCCAGTGCGCCTCGGCCTCGAACACGCGGTGGCCGCCGCGCCGCGCCGCGGCCAGCCCGTGGCTGAAGTGACGCTCGGCCGCCGGCAGGTCGCCGGTCTCGAAGCTGCCCACGCCGATGTTCAGCGCCAGCTTGGCCGCCAGGTAGCTGTCGTCGCCGGGGCCGTTGACCTGGGCCAGATGCTCGCCGGCATCGCGCATCTGGCGCAGTCCGCGGGCCCAGTCGGCATGGGCGTAATGGATCTGGCCCAGGCCGATGCGCGCCGCCACGCCGGTCTGCAGGTGGCCGTTGACCTCCGACAGGTCCAGCGCTCGCGACCATTGCTCGCTGGCCAGCTGGTATTCGCCCTGCTGGTAGGCGATGCGTCCCAACGCCTCGCAGACGCGCGCCGCCTGCACGGGGAAGTGCGCCGCCGCCGCGAGCGCGCCGGCCTGCTCCAGCGCCGGCAGCAGCTCCAGCGCCCGGCCGCGCGGTTCCAGCAGGCCGAAGCGGGCGTAGAGCGTGTCCACGCCGACAGCGATGTCGCCTGCCGCAAAGGCGTTGGCGCTCAGCCGCTCCAGCAGCCGGTCGGCCAGCGGCGCATGGCGGCGCGACACCTGGGCGATACGCCCCAGCAGATCGGCCAGCTCGGGGCTGGCGGTGGGTTGGAGGACGAACACGGCGGTGGAATCAGGTTGGTTTCTCACTGGTATTCTTGTCCATCCGAGAGCTGTCCGGTCCCGCCTCGGGGGCGGCTCCTTGATCTATTACGGCGGCTGTAGACCAGTTTAAAACCAATTGACGTTCGTCAACGTTGGTATTAGAGTGGTATCCGACAAATTCAAGTCGACCATGCCGCTTGCTCTCGATCCCTCCCTGCTGACCCTTCACGACTCCGGCCGTGCCGCGCGCTGGTGGGTCGGCATCGATGGTGGCGGTACCAGCACACGGGCGCTGGTGGCGGATGCGGCGGGCCGCCTCCGCGGACGCGGCGAGGCCGGTGCGTCGGCTCTGAACCAGGGTGTCGACCAGGCCTGGCGGCATATTGCCGAGGCGGTGGCGCGGGCGGGTGTGCCCGGTCTGCGGCTGGCGGATTGCGCGCTGGGCCTGGGGTTGTCGGGCACCGGCGTGCCGGCCCAGCTGCAGGGCTTCCTGGCCGCCGATCCGGGCGTGGCGCGGCTGGCGCTGGTCACCGACGGCTTTGCCGGCCTGCTGGGCGCCCATGGGGGGCGGCCGGGCGGGCTGCTGATCTCGGGCACGGGCTCCGTCGCCGAGGCCTTGCTCGAGGACGGCTCGCACCGCATGACCGGTGGCTGGGGCTGGCAGATCGGCGACGAAGGCAGTGGCGCCTGGCTGGGCCAGCAGGCCATGAAGGTCGCGCAGGCCGCCTACGACGCTCGCGCGCCTCGCGGCGCGCTGGCCGACGCCGTCTACGCCGTGGCCGGCACCGGCCGTGCAGACCTGCTGGCCTTCTGCGCCCAGGCGGGCCAGGGCGGCTATGCGAGCCTGGCCCGCCTCGTCTTCGAGAACGAGGCCGATCCGGCCGCGGCGGCCCTCCTCGACGAGGCCGCCCGCGCGCTGGACGCGCTGGCCGAGGCCCTCCATCCCACCTTGCCGCTGGCGCTGGCCGGCAGCATCGCGCTGCGCCTGGCGTCGCGCCTCGGCCCGGCCCTGCAGTCCCGCCGTGTCGAACCCCAGGGCGATGCCGTTGCCGGCGCGCTGTGGCTGATCCAACAAACCGAGACAAGCCTCGCATGAGTGCAGTTTTTGATTTCAAGGCCGACCCCAACGCGGCCTCGCCCTTGTATATGCAACTGGCGCAGAGCCTCGCGCAGGCGATCCGCGATGGCGTCTTCCACGCCGACGAGGCGTTGCCCAGCGAGCGTGTGCTGGCCGAGCAGCTGGAGCTGTCGCGCGTCACGGCACGCAAGGCCATCGACCGGCTCGTCGAGCAGGGGCTCATCATCCGCAAGCGCGGCTCGGGCAACTACATCGCGCCCAAGCTGGAGCAGCCGCTGACGCGCCTGACCAGCTTCTCCGAGGAGCTGCACCAGCGCGGCTTCGTGCCGGGCTCGCGCTGGCTGCTGCGCGGCTTCACGCCGGCGGCGCCGGACGAGCAGCTGTCGCTGGAGCTGAAGAGCGGCGAGCGCGTCGCGCGGCTGGAGCGCCTGCGCCTGGCGGACTCGGTCGTCATGGCCTACGAGGTGTCGGTGCTGCCGCAGAGCGTGCTGCCCGATCCGCAGAAGGTCGAGGCATCGCTCTACACCCACCTGGGCGATCGCGCCCCGGTGCGCGCGCTGCAGCACATCCGCGCGCTGAACGCGGACGCCAAGCTCGCCGGTCTGCTGGAAGTGCCGTTAGGCGCCGCGGTGCTGTTCATAACGCGGGTCGGGTATCTGGCGTCGGGGCAGGCGGTGGAACTCACCCACTCGTACTGCCGAAGCGACTACTACGACTTCGTTGCCGAGATGAGGCGCGACTGATGAGGCTCGCGGGCGACATCGTCACGCCGCAGGGCGTGGTCAGCGGCCACCTGGACCTGGACGGCAGCCGCATTGCGGCCGTCAGCGGCACGCCCATCGACGCCTCGCGAGCCGGCGAAGGCGGCCGGCCCATCCTGCTGCCCGGCTTCATCGACCTCCACGTGCACGGCGGTGGCGGCCGCGACACGATGGAGGGCGGCGACGCCATCGCGACGATTGCCCGCCGCCATGCCCGCCACGGCACGACGGCCATGCTCGCGACGACCATGACCGCGCCGGTCGGCGACATCGAGTCCGCATTGAAGGCCCTCGGCACCGCCTGCCGCGAGCGCGGCGCGCAGTCGGCCCGCGTGCTCGGCGCCCATCTCGAAGGCCCCTACATCAACCCCGACCGCCTCGGTGCCCAGCCCGCGCACGCGATGCCCGCGACGCTGGCCGAGGTCATGCGGTTGAACGAGCTGGCGCCCATCAAGGTGCTGACCATCGCGCCCGAGATGCCCGGCCATCTCGCGCTGATCGGCCCGCTGCGCGACGCCGGCATCCGCGTGCAGATCGGCCACAGCAACGGCAGCTATGACGACGGCGTCGCCGCGCTGCAGGCCGGCGCGGCCGGCTTCACCCATCTCTTCAACGCCATGACGGGCCTGCATCACCGCGAGCCCGGCATGGTGGGCGCGGCGCTGGCGCATGGCCAGCATGCCGAGCTCATTCCCGACCTGCTGCACGTGCACCCGGGCGCCATCCGCGCGGCGCTGCGCTGCATCCCGGGCCTGTTCTGCGTGACCGACTCGACCGCCGCCGCCGGCATGCCCGATGGCGAATATCGCCTCGGCGAATACCGGGTGCAGAAATGCCTGGGCGGCGTGCGCCTGGCCGACGGCACGCTGGCCGGCAGCGCACTGACGATGGACCAGGCGCTGCGCAACCTTGTGCAGGTGCTGGGCCTGGACCTGACCGACGCCGCGCGCCGCGTGTCGACGGCAGCGGCCGACTACCTGGGGCTCGCGGACCGCGGGCGCCTGGCGCCCGGCGCGTGGGCCGATGTGGTCGTCATGGATGGCGCGCTGCATCTGCAGCGAGTGTTTGTTGAAGGTGAAGAGATCGATGTCGTCGTTGATGCTTGAGGAGGCGCTGAGCGCGCCGGACGTGGTGGCCCGCCAGCTGGCGGCCGACGCGCTGAGTTATGCCCGCCTGGGCCAGGCGCTGCAGGAGGTGCCGCCCACCAGCGTGCTGACGATTGCGCGCGGCAGCAGCGACCATGCGGCCCACTATCTCGCCTACCTGGTGATGGCGCGGCTGGGCCGGCTGGTCACGTCGCTGCCGATGTCGCTGATCACGCTCTACCAGAGCCGCATCCACTGCGAGGGTCTGCTGTCGCTGGCCTTCTCGCAGTCCGGCCAGAGCCCTGACCTGATCGCGCCGACGAAGTTTTTCCGTGAGGGCGGCGCGCGCACGGTGGCCTTCGTCAACGCCAGCGGCTCGCCGCTGGCTGCCGCGGCCGAGCATGTGTTCGAGCTGCATGCCGGCCCCGAGAAAAGCGTGGCCGCCACCAAGAGCTATATCGCCCAGCTGGTGGCCGGCGCCCGCGTCGTGGCGGCCTGGCAGCAGGACGACGCGCTGCGTGCCGCGCTGAACGTGCTGCCCGTCGCACTGGAGCAGGCCGCCCAGCAGGACTGGAGCGCCGCGCTGCCGGTGCTGAAGGACGAGGAGCGCCTCTTCGTGCTCGGCCGCGGCACCGGCCTGGCCGTCGCGATGGAAGCGGCGCTGAAGCTGAAGGAGACCTGCGGCATCCAGGCCGAGGCCTTCTCGGGCGCCGAGGTCAAGCATGGCCCGATGGCGCTGGTGCGCGACGGCTACCCGCTGCTCGTCTTCGCGCCGCGTGGCCCGGCCCAGGCCGGTCTGCTGGCGATTGCCGACGAGATGCGCTCGCGTGGCGGCCGTGTGTTGCTGGCCGCCCCCATCGGCACGCCGGGGGCGGAACTGCCGCTGGTGACGACCGGCAACGAGGACCTCGACCCCGTCGCCCTCGTGCAGAGCTTCTATCCCATGGTCGAGGCGCTGGCGCGTGCGCGGGGCTTCAACCCCGACGTGCCGCCGAACCTGGCCAAGGTCACGAAAACCCATTGAGACAAGCCACCATGAGCACCTTCGATCCCGGCCGCCTGGTGATGGTCGACATCCCGGGCAAGGCCCTCGATGCCGAGACCGCCGCCTTCCTGCGCGCGCAGAAGATCCGCTCCGTCTGCCTGTTCCGCAAGAACATCGGCAGCGAGAGCGAGGTGAGGGCGCTGATGCGCGACCTCATCGAGGTGCTCGGCCCCGAGGCGCTGATCGGCATCGACCAGGAGGGCGGCGCCGTCGTGCGCGTGACCTTCCTGCCGCAGCCGCCGTCGGCGATGGCGCTGGGCGCCAGCGGCGACGCCGACCGTGCCGAGAGCGTGGGTGCGGCGGTGGCGCGCGGGCTGAAGTCGCTCGGCATCAACTGGAACTTCGCGCCGGTGCTGGACGTCAACAACAACCCGGCCAATCCCGTCATCGGCGAGCGCAGCTTCTCCAGCGACCCGGTCGAGGTCAGCCGCCTCGCCGCCGCGTGGATGCGCGGCTCCTTGAAGGAAGGCGTGGCCTGCTGCGTCAAGCACTTCCCCGGCCATGGCGACACGCATGTGGACTCGCACCATGCGCTGCCGACGGTCGACAAGAGCCGCGCCGAGCTGGACGCGCTGGAGCTGGTGCCGTTCAAGGCGCTGGCCAGCCAGGCGCCGGCCATGATGACGGCCCACATCGTCTATCCGCAGATCGACCCCGACCGGCCGGCCACGCTGTCGCCACAGCTGCTCCAGGGCATCCTGCGCGACGCCTGGGGCTACGACGGCGTCGTCATCACCGACGCGCTGATGATGAAGGCCGTGGCCGAGCGCTTCGGCTACGCGAAGAGCGCCGTCATGGCCATCGCGGCCGGCGCCGACATGGTGCTGGCCCAGGGCTCGCTGGACGAGCAGCTGGTCGCCATCGATGCGCTGCGCCAGGCCTTCGCCAGCGGACACCTCACGCCGGAGCAGGGCGAGACGGCCAACCGCCGCCTCGACACGCTGGCCGCCCGCTATCCGGCCCGTGCCGTGGACGACAACGCCGCCCGCGCCGCCGACCATGCGCTGGTGGCCGAGGCCTGGGCCGCCGGCCTGACGGCGTTGCGCGGTGCCAAGCCGCCGGCGCTGAACGCGCCCATCCGCGTCATCGTGCAGGGCGACGTGCCGACCGACATGGTGTCCGAGGCCGGCCCCACGGGGCGGCAGGCAGTCGCGCTGTTCGAGGCTTTCACCGACGCCCAGGTGCAGATGGTCGACGACATCGCCCAGCTCGACTGGGCCCGCGTGCCCAGGGACGGCCGCGTCAACGTGCTCGTGTCGACGCGCCGCGCCCGCTACGGCCTGGCCGCGAGCGAATGGCGGCCCGACCTGCACCTGTCGCTGTGGAACCCCTACCAGGCACTGGACGTGGCTGGCCCGACCGTGCTGACCTGGGGCTTTGCGCCGGGCGCGCTTGCGGGTTTGAAGGCGTGGTTGGAAGGCCGTGTGCAAGCCACCGGCCGCGCGCCGCAAGGACTGCAGTGATGACTCAAGACGACAAGGGCCGAGCGCCGGGCCGCTCCCAAGCCGGCCCGCATCCCCTCGGGGGATCGACCGACGTACTCGGCGGGCGAGGGGCTCCAGGTATTCCGATGCGGTGGATCCCGACCCTGTACTTCGTGCAGGGCATGCAGTTCTTCGTCGTCATGCTGATCGCGGGCCTGATGTTCAAGAACCTCGGCGTGGCCAACGACCAGATCGCGCGTTGGACGGCCGTGCTGGGCCTGGCCTGGGCCATCAAGCCGCTGTGGAGCCCCTTCCTGGAGCTGGCGCGCAGCAAGAAGCTCATCGTCGTGGCCGCGCAGTACGTCGGCGCCATCGGCCTGGGCCTGATGGCGCTGGCCCTGCACCTGCCGCACTGGTTCGGCGCGGCCATCGTCGTGCTGTTCCTGATCGCCTACGCGTCGGCCACGCACGACATCGCCTGCGACGGCCTCTACATGGCCTCGCTGGACCAGAAGCGCCAGGCCGCGTATGCGGGCTGGCAGGGTGCCTTCTTCAACGGCGCGCGCTTCTTCATCACCGGCGTCGTGCTGAAGCTGGCCGGCCATCTCGAAGGCACGCTGGGCGTGTTCAATGCGTGGAGCAGCGTCTTCGTCATGCTGGCCGTGCTGGTGGCCATCCTTGCCACATACAACGCGCGCTTCCTGCCCGGCACGCTGAGCACCGAGCACAGCGAGCTGACGGCCTCCGGCGTGGCCGCGATGCTGAAGGACGTCGTCATCGACTTCTTCAAGAAGCCCGGCATCTGGCTGGCCGTGCTCTTCATCGTGCTGTTCCGCCTCGCCGAAGGCCAGGTGCAGACCATCGGCCCGCTGTTCCTGCTCGAAGCCCGCGACAAGGGCGGCCTGGGCCTGACGACGGGCCAGGTGGCCGACGTCTATGGCTGGGTGGGCACCGGGGCCTTCCTTGTCGGCTCGGTGTTGGGCGGCTACCTGACCAGCGCCCTCGGCCTGAAGCGCGCGATGCCGCTGCTGCTCATCGCGATGATGGTGCCCAACGCCACCTTCTACTACCTGGCCACCGCTTTGCCGCCGGACATGATCCACATCGGCGCCGCTGTCGGCATCGAGATGCTGGGCTACGGCTTCGGCTTCGTCGGCATGATCCTCTACATCATGCAGGCCGTGGCGCCGGGCCGCTACCAGACGGCCCACTATGCGCTCGGTTCGGGTGTCATGCAGCTGGGCTTCATCTTCGCCAAGTTCATCAGCGGCGACATCCAGGTGTCGGTCGGCTACCAGCACTTCTTCGCGTGGACGATCGGCTGCGGCGTGCTGCCGCTGCTGTTGCTGCTGTGGGTGCCCATGCCGCGGCGTGATGCCGCCAAGGCCGAGGCGGTGGCTGCATGAAGGCGGCCTGGCTGTTGTTCGCCGCGGCTCCGGCATTCGCCGGTGGTGGCGAGTTCTTCGACGACTTCTCGCAGAAGGACCTCGACGCGCTACGAGCGACCGGCTGGACGCTGCGCGACGGCACGGGCCACCCGGGCCTGGCCGGCTCGCGCTTCTCGCCAAGCCAGCTGACGCTGGACGGCGGCCTGCTGAAGCTCAAGCTGACGACGGATGGCACGCCCGCGCACACGACGCTCGCCCAGCTCTGCGCGCCGCGTAAATTCCTCGTCGGCACGACGACGGCGCGCGTGCGCCTGCGCGACACGCCGGGCTCGCGCGACCCCATCATCCAGAGCTTCTTCCTGGCCGGCCCGCTACGGCACGACTACGACCCCGACTTCAGCGAGGTCGACTTCGAATACCTGCCCCACGGCGGCTGGGGCGAGCCCGAGACGCGGCTCTACGGCGTCAGCTGGCACACGGTGCGCATCGAGCCGTGGGAATCGTTCAACCAGGCGTCCATCCTGAAAGCCAGCTTCGATGGCTGGCAGCTGCTGACCGTGCAGGTCGAGGCCACGCGCACGCGGCACTACGTGAACGGCAAGCTGCTCGGCGAGCACACGGGCCGCAACGTGCCGAGCCAGCCGATGGCGATCAGCTTCAACCACTGGATCTCCGCCGGCGCCGTCGAGGGCGCGCCGCGCGACTACACCTTCGAGGTCGACTGGGTGCTGCACGCTGCCGGCAAGGCACTGAGCCCCGCGGCCATGCAGGCTCGTGCCGCGCAACTGAGGCGCCAGGGCGTGGCCCGCCAAGACACCGTGCCCGATCTGGGACTGACAAGCGAGTGCAACCTATGACGAATACAGAACACAGCCACAGAGGCACAGAGACACAGAGAACTTGGCGGAGGCTCGCTGCCTCTGTGTCTCTGTGCCTCTGTGGCTTTGTTTCTTCTGTTGGGGCTCAATCCAACGGTCCCGTCGTCGGCAGCTACATCCTTGCCGAGCGCGGCGTGCAGGCCGTCGAGCAGCTGAAAGCCGGCCGTGTGACGCATCTGCTCTACGCCTTCCTGCTGGTCTGCGGCGACGGCCAGCGCCAGCAAGAGGCGGCGGCCTGCGCGGGCCGGCCCGGCTTCAGCATCGCGCCGCATGCCGACCAGGCCGTCTTCTCCGCCGCCTTCCAGCGCCTGAAACAGCGCGACCCGCAAGTGCAGGTGCTGGCCTCGGTCGGCGGCTGGGGCGGCTCCGACCCCTTCTTCCACCTCGCCGCTACGGCCGAGGGCCGCGCGGCCTTCGTCAGGCATTCGACCGACTGGCTGCGCGCCCACCCCGGCTTCGACGGCCTGGACATCGACTGGGAGCACCCCGGCAACAACGGCGCCGTCAACGGCGTGCAGCTGGGCAGCCCGGCCGACGGCGAGCACTATGTGCAGCTGCTGCAGGACCTGCGCGCGGGCCTGGACGCACTGGGCCGCGAGGCTGGCAGGCGCTACGCTCTGACCGTGGCCATCAACTCGTCGAAGGAACAGCTCGCCCGCATGCCCATGGGCCGTGCGGCGGCATCGCTGGACCTCGTCTTCATGATGACCTACGACTTCACCGGCCCGTGGACGAAGCAGGCCGGCAACCACACGGCGCTGCGCAGCGCGAAGCCGGGCGACGACAACAGCGTGCAGGCGCAGGTCGCCAACCTGAAGGCCGAGGGCGTGCCGCCGGCCAAGATGGTGGCGGGCGTCGCGATGTACGGCCGCGGCTTCGACGGCGTGAGGGCCGACGGCAGCTACGACAAGCCCTGGCCCAATGCCGATGGCTCGGTGGCTTTCAAGGACGTGGCCGCGCTGAAGGCGCAGGGCCTGAAGCCGGTCTTCGACAAGGCCACGCAGTCCTGGGCCATGGTCGGCGACGGCAAGTTCGTCGGCTATGACGACCCGCGCAGCGTGCGCGCCAAGGTCGCGTTCGCGAAGCAGGCCGGCCTGGCCGGCGTGTTCGCCTGGGAGCTGAGCCAGGACGATGGCCGGCTGCTGGATGCGATGAACCTGATGAAGAAGCCGTGAGCAGCAACCGGCGCATCGCCTCGGTCGACGCCTTTCGCGGCCTCGCCGTGGCGGCCATGCTGCTGGTCAACAACCCCGGCGACTGGGGCCATGTCTATGCGCCGCTGCTGCATGCCCGCTGGCATGGCTGCACGCCGACGGACCTGATCTTCCCGTTCTTCCTCTTCATCGTCGGCGTGTCCACCGCGCTGGCCATCGGGCCCGCCGTCAGCACCAGCGCCGCGCCCGGGCCGCTGCGCGCCGCCATCGTGGCGCGCGGCCTGCGCATCGTCGCTTTGGGGCTGGCGCTGCAGGCGCTGGCCTGGTGGCTGCTCAGCAAGCCCGAGTTCCGCATCCCCGGCGTGCTGCAGCGCATCGGCCTGTGCTTCATCGCCGTGGGGCTGGTTGCCGTGCAACTGCGCCGCCGTGGCCACTGGCTGTTGCTGCTGGCACTGCTGGCCGGCTATGGCGCGCTGCTGCAGACGAGCGCCACGCTGGAGAAGCTCGGCAGCCTGCAGCAGCGCATCGACACCGCCGTGCTGGGCCGCTTTGCCTACGAATGGAACGCCGCCACCGGCATCGCCTTCGACCCCGAGGGCCTGCTGTCGACGCTGGGCGCGCTGGCGACGACGCTGTTCGGCCTGATCTGCGGCGACCTGCTGCGCCGCGAGCAGCCGCGGGCCATGCTGCTGACCGGGCTGGCGGCCATGGCCGTGGGCTGGTGGTGGTCCACCTGGCTGCCGCTGAACAAGGCGTTGTGGACGCCGTCCTTCGCGCTGTGGACCGGCGGCCTGGCCGCGGTGGCGCTGGCCGCGGCGCATGGCTGGATCGACCGCCTCGGACATCGCCCCTGGGGCCGCGCCTTCGGGCTGAACGCCATCGGCGCCTATGCCGGCGCCTGGGTGTCCAGCGTGCTGCTGGCGGCCAGCGGCTGGATGGGGCCGCTCTACGCGACCGTGTTCGGGCCCATCGGCGCAAGGTTGGGGCCGCAGGCGCAGTCGCTGGCCTTCGCTGTCGCCTTCGTCGCGGCCTGGGCCGCCATCGTCTGGGTGCTCGACAGGCGCGGCTGGTACTGGAAGATCTGAGCCACCCGATGCAGCCGATCAAGGAGCTTTGCGGCGTCACGCGCGAGCACTTCGAGCGCGACGTGGTGGCGGCCTACGAGCCGGTCGTCATGCGGGGCATGGCGGCGCATTGGCCGCTGGTGGCGCAGGCGCGGGCGGGCCTGGAGCCCTGCCTGCAGTACCTGTTAGGCTTCGACGGCGGCCAGGCGGTGGACGCCATCCTCGCCAAGCCCGATGCCGCGCGCGCCTTCACGTACAAGCCGGCGCTGGACGGCTTCAACTTCGCGCTGGACAAGCGGCCCTACGCCGCGCTGTTCGAGCAGCTCTGGCGCTACAGCCACTTCCCCGACCCGCCGGCACTGGCCGCGCAGAGCGCGCTGGTGGCCGACGCGCTGCCGGGCCTGGAGCGGGCCAATGCGCTGCCGCTGCTGGACGGGTCAATAGCCCCGCGCATCTGGATCGGCAACCGCGCGACGGTGCCGGCCCATTTCGACGACTCGCACAACCTCGCGGTCGTCGCTGCCGGCCGGCGCCGATTCACGCTGCTGCCGCCGGCCTGCGCGCCGCAGCTCTATCTCGGCCCGCCGGACTACGCGCCGACACCGGCACCGATGTCCGTCGTGCCCGACCTGCATCGCGCCGATGCGGCGCAGTTCCCGCTCGTGCGCGAGGCGCTGCAGCAGGCCGTCGTCGCCGAGCTGGAACCGGGCGACGCGATCTACATCCCGCCGCTGTGGTTCCACCAGGTCGAGGCGCTGGCGCCGCACCTCAACGTCCTGATGAACTACTGGTGGCGGCCGGACGCCGCGCCGGGCCGTCCCGACGACCTGCACATGGCAGCGGTGCGCCTCGCGATGCTGGCGTTGCGCCATCTGCCCGACGGCGAGCGCGAGGGCTGGCGGGCGTTGTTCGGCCACTATGTGTTCGGCGCGCGGGGCGAGGGGCTGGCGCATATTCCCGAAGGGCAGCGCCATCTGTTCGGCGACATCGATGCGGTGGCCGACGCGGCCGTGCGCAAGGACATCAAGAGCAGGCTCTAGTCACAGTCACCACAGATAGAGCTGCAGCGTCCTGTCGCCCACGCGCGGTGGGATGTCGGCCAGCAGCTCGCGGTGATCGGGAAAGTTCAGCGCACTGCGCGCGACGAAGTCGTCCACCGCGTCCAGCCGGTGGCGCGCCTGCTGCGGCGTCGGCGGCTCCAGGTCGTCCGGGAAGAGGCCCATGCCGGCCAGCAGTGCATACCAGGACACGATGGGATAGCCCTGGCCGAAGCGGCCCTGCCTGAGCCCGGCGGCCAGCGGCTTGCGCGACATCCACGTCATCAGCACGCCCTGCAGCGAGTCCGACAGCCGCATGTTCTCGGCGTTCGCGCGCCAATAGTCGGTGTCGGTGCGCGAGTTGGTCTTGTAGTGGGCGACGATGTAGTCGCGTGTGTTCTCGAAGCGCTCGCGCATGAACGCGTTGAAGCGGTCCTGCGCGGCCGGGCCCATGTCGCCCTGCTCCAGCGCCTCCACGAGCGCCGCCGCCGTGCGCTGCACGAACAGCAGGGCCGTGGCCTCCAGCGGCTCGATGAAGCCCTGTGACAGGCCCACGGCCACGCAGTTGCGGCTCCACTGCCTGGACATGCGGCCCACGCGCATCTTCAGGTGCCGGGCGGAGACGTCGGCGTCCAGCAGGCCGAGGTGGCGGCGCAGCTCGGTCTCCGCCTCGTCGGCCGAGCAATGTGAGCTGCTGTAGACATAGCCATTGCCGCGCCGGTTCGTCAGCGGGATCTTCCACGCCCAGCCATGGCGAAGCGCGGTGGCCGTGGTCTGCGATTCGATGGCGCCGTCCAGCGGCGTCGGCATCGCGATGGCCGCGTCGTTGAACAGGTTGTCGGCGTAGGGGATGAAGGGCGTCTTCAGCGCATGGCCGATCAGCAACGACGCGAAGCCGGTGCAGTCGACGAAGAAGTCGGCTTGCAGCGCCTCGCCGCCGTCGAGCTGCAGGCGGGCGATGTCGCCGGCCTCGTTCAGCTCTACCTGCGTGACATGGCGCTGCAGATGCGCGACGCCGCGCTCGACGGCCTTGCGGCCGAGGAACTGGCTGAGCAGCGTCGCGTCGAAGTGATACCCGTACCAGATGTCGAACGGGAAGTTCGCGTTCGCCCGCGGCCCCTTGCCTTGCCGCGCCAGCGCCGCGGCGACGAAGAAGCGATCCGGGTGGGCATGCACGTCCGCACCGTCCAGCCGCGCATGCACGTTGTCGACGAACTGATGCATGGTCATGTTGTCCAGCATCGATGCAAACGGGTGGAAGTAGCGCTCGAAGCCGGGCCGCGTGGACCAGCCCTCGAAGCCGATGCCGGCCTTGTAGGTGGCGTTGCAGGCCGGCATCCATTCCGACTCCTCGATACCGAGGCCGTCGAAGAAGCCGCGCAGCCACGGCGTGGAGCCCTCGCCGACGCCGATGATGCCGACCTGCGGCGACTCCAGCACCGTCACCTTCAGCCGTGGGCCATAGGCCGACGTCGCCAGCATCAACGCCGTCATCCAGCCGGCCGTGCCGCCGCCGACGACGCAGACGTGCTTCACCGGTGGCGGTGCATCGGTCGTGCCGCCCGTGGGGCGCGCGGCGACATGCTGGTTGAAGATGGTGGCGGTGTCGCTCATGGGGCCGTCGAATGAAAAAAGGGGAACGTGTCGCCACGCTCCCCTTTGTTGCCGGGCTTGGAATTTCGGGCCGAGCGCTGGGCCGCTCCCGAGCCGGCCCGCCTGGCGATGTGCAAGCGGCTCAATGCCGCTTGCATCGCCGTCCCCTAGGGGGACCGACTGGGCTCGCCCGCGTTCAGCGGCGCGAGACCGGGCGAGGGGCGCGTCAGTACTTGATGCGAGCCGTGAGGTAGAACTGTCGGCCGTTCTTGTAGATGGCGCGCGGCTCGGACTTGTAGTCACCGTAGTACTTCAGGACCGGGTCGTTCAGGTTCTGCGCGTCCAGGCTGAAGGCGAAGTGATCGTTGAGCTTGTAGCTCAGCGAGGCGGACAGCGCACCCGTGCCACGTTGGTAGTAGTCGGAGCCGCGGTCCCGGCCCAGGAAGTTGTCGGAGTTGTAGCCGTAGTTCACGCGGGCCGAGAACTGGTCGTTCTCGAAGAAGCCGCCCAGGTTCACCGTGTGCTTCACGGCGCCGCGCAGCACATGGCCGCTGGCGTCGTGGGCATCGGCGTAGGTGTAGTTCGTGCTGACGCCGAAGTTGTTGAACACCGGCATTTCGAACGCGAACTCCAGGCCCGTGACGCTGGCCTTCTTGTTGACTTGCGTGGTCAGGTCGAAGGGCGCCGTGACGCGGATATTGCTTGGCGAACCCTGCTGGCCACCGGCGGGCGTCACGTCGGTGGAGGCCGTCACACGCTGGATGCCATCGGTGATGTAGCTGCCGATGTTCATGTGGAAGGCGCCCATGGACACGAAGGCGCGCGGCGCGAAGTACCACTCGATGTTGGCGTCGAAGTTGGTCGAGCGGATCGGGTCGAGGTCGGGGTTGCCGCTGGTGCCCGAGCCGACGGCCTTGCCGGTCGGGTCGGAATAGCCGCCCAGCAGCTGGGCGGCCGACAGCGCCGTGTAGTCCGGACGGGTCAGCGTCTTGGACAGCGCCAGGCGGGCGACGACCTTGGGCGTCACGTCGATGCGGATGCTGGCGCTGGGCAGGGCGTCCGTGTAGGAGCGGTCCTGGTAGCTCTGGTAGTAGCCCGTGGGGTCGGTCCAGTTCGGGCCGACGGCGGCGAACGCGGACGGCACATAGCCGGGCAGCGTGCTGTCGCTGGTGGGCTTCCAGATCAGCGTGCGGGACTTGGTGCGCACGAGGCGCAGGCCCACGTTGCCGCTCCAGCCCTCGCCGTCCAGGTTGCCTTGCACATAGCCGGCCGACGTGTCTTCCTTCACCGAGTACTCGTGCGTCGGGATGCGGCGCGAGATGTCACGGTTGGCGTACGTCGCGTTGTAGGCTGCCAGCGCTTCAGGCGTCGGGTAGGGGATGCCGGTGGGGAAACCGCTGCCCAGACCGCTGCCGAAGTTGCCGGGGTAGGTCTGCGTGTAGGCCGAGGCCGGCAGGGGGTTGGCGAAGGGGTCGGTGCCCCAGTTCGGGCCCTGGCCCACGATGGGGCCGTCGGTGTAGCGCTTGTGCTGCGAACCGCGGGCGCCGAACTTCAGGCTGCGCAGCACGCCAGCGTCCAGCGTGTACTCGGCGTCCACCTGGGCCCAGCTTTCCTTGTCCTGCACGACGACGTTCTGGTCGCCGAAGATCCAGTCCGTGCCCGACGGCTTCAACACCGCGCCGTTGGCGTTGCCGATGTTGAACGACGGCGCTTCGCCGCTGCCCTTGAGCTCGAAGCCACCGCTGGACGCCGTGATGTCGCCTTCGTAGACATCCTGGCTGAGGGTCTTGCCCTTGCCGCGCGACGTGCCCGCGTTGGCCGAGAACTTCAGCGCGTCGCTGGCCTTCCAGGAACCTTCGAGGTTCACGAAGTTGGTCTCGGCGGAGGCCTTGCGCGAGATCAGGTCGTAGACGCCGATGATGGTCGGCGTCGCGAACGTGTAGTTGGCCTTGGTGACGATGTTGGTGGACGGGTCGACCTCGACGTTGGACAGCGTCGGGTTGCGGCTCATCGCCCACTGGTTGGACAGCATGTAGTTGCGGTTGTAGTTGTCCGCATCCATCTTGGACGACATGCCCGTCAGCGTGATGTCGACGTCCTGGGTCGGCTTGATCTGCGCGCTGATGACGCCGCCCTTGCGCTCGCGCTCCTGCGTGAACAGCGCCGAGCCGATCAGGTTGGGGAAGGTCTTGCCGGCCAGTGCCGGGTTTTGCGTGACGACGGCGGCGTGGTCGGCCGATGTGATCGGCGTCAGCGACAGCGCGCCGTCATGGGCGAAGGTCTCGATGCCGTCGCGGCGCAGGTGGCGCTTCCCGCTGAAGGCCTGCACCAGGACGCCGAAGGTCTTGGATTCGTTCTTGAAGTTGAACAGCGCGCTCAGCTGCGGGTCGGTCTTCTTGGCCAGGTCGGCATAGACGGCGCCAACGCCGGCTTCGAAGGTGAAGGACTTGGCGAAGTCCAGTGGCTTGCGGGTGACGATGTTCACCGAGCCGGCCGTGCCGCCTTCGATGTCGGAAGCCGAGGCGTTCTTGTGGACCTCGACGCGGCTCACCAGTTCGGAAGGCAGCAGCGAGAAGCTGACCGAGCGGCCGACGCCGGCGCCGGTCTGGTCCAGCACGAACCAGTCGCCGTTGGCGATGCCGTGGCCGTCCAGCAGCGTCTGCGTCAGGCTGGGGTTGGTGCCACGCAGGCCCACGCGATCGCGCTCGTCGAAGCCGCCCGAGCCGCCCGACGGGCTGTTCAGGATGGTCACGCCGGGGATGCGGGCCAGCGAGTCGGCGACGTTCTTGTCGGGCATCTTGCCGATGTCTTCGGCGGAGATGACGTCGATGTGGGTCTCGGCGTTGCGCTTCACGCTCAGCGACTTTTCCTGCGACGCACGGATGCCGGTGACGGTCACCGTTTCGAGCTGGTTCGGCTGGGCCTGCTGCGCCAGCACGGCGCCGCTGGCGCCAAGCAGAGCGATGAACACCGCCTGCGAGATGGGGGTCTGCTTGACCTTCATGGATTGTTCCTCGTTGTGGCCTATGAATCGGGGCGGCGGCGACAACGGCTGGGTTGCGTTGCATACCACCTTCGGTCCGGTTGCCGCTCCCTTTGCCCTCGAGCGATCCAACCAGTGCAATGCCACTGTAACGATGGATAACGCCACTTTGCTACCAATTTCTTCTGCGGGGTTTCCCCAGGGTGATGGGTGTGGAAGCGCCATTCCTATGGGCTGCTCCTCTGTGGGCGGTCTAAAAGTGGGTGCTGAATTGGTGTTGGATTGGTCTTTGTTTGTCAAAAACCGTTGCACTTCGGCGACGCGCGATCGTGAGGCGGCGTGCCGGTGTGTCCGCTTTTGTGGCCGGGTGGTCTTGAGGTGGTTCTGAATGCCTGTCGTCGCGAGGCGTGGGCCGCCGCGTCCGGAATGCGGCTTGAGGGTGTGTTGCGGCCGCTAGCTTCTTGCGCTGGCGCGGTAGGCGGCGGCTTCTTTTCTTCTTCCCGTCTGACCCCTGTTGTGCCCTCGCCGCGCTGTGCTATAGTTGCGGGCTTGCCTCAGGAGGGGTGGCCGAGTGGTTAAAGGCAGCAGACTGTAAATCTGCCCGCATTGCGTACGCTGGTTCGAATCCAGCCTCCTCCACCAAAGCTTGCATGCCTTTTCGGGTGCGCGAGCAGAGGTCAAGAGCTCCCAGGGCGGGAGTAGTTCAATGGTAGAACCTTAGCCTTCCAAGCTAATGACACGGGTTCGATTCCCGTTTCCCGCTCCATCGATGGGCGTCTTGGTCGGCGAAGCGTCGACACCGGTTTGCCGGTCAGTTCAGCTGGCGTCAAACCCGTGCCGATGCCCTTGTGGCTCAGTGGTAGAGCACTCCCTTGGTAAGGGAGAGGTCACGCGTTCGATCCGCGTCAAGGGCACCACACCTTTCACTTTTTCTACTCGTTTCAACGGGTTCGCCTCAGGAGCGCAAGATGGCAAAAGGCAAGTTTGAACGGACCAAGCCGCACGTGAACGTGGGCACGATCGGTCACGTGGACCACGGCAAGACGACGCTGACGGCTGCGATCGCGACCGTGCTGTCCAAGAAGTTCGGCGGCGAGGCCAAGGCCTACGACCAGATCGACGCAGCGCCGGAAGAAAAGGCCCGCGGCATCACGATCAACACCGCGCACGTCGAGTACGAGACGGCCAACCGCCACTACGCCCACGTTGACTGCCCCGGCCACGCCGACTACGTCAAGAACATGATCACCGGTGCCGCCCAGATGGACGGCGCCATCCTGGTGTGCTCGGCCGCTGACGGCCCGATGCCCCAGACCCGTGAGCACATCCTGCTGGCTC
>Ga0307408_100000693_pt1 | contig 27699 bp, 12 predicted proteins | sample 322Cmetagenome_FD_202116 | JGI IMG/M metagenome (GOLD analysis project Ga0307408, IMG submission 202116) | Maize rhizosphere microbial communities from greenhouse at UC Davis, California, United States - 322HYB-C-3 | ecosystem: Host-associated > Plants > Roots > Rhizosphere > Soil | place...
CTTCCTTCCATTATTTGTAGATTATCAGGAAAAATATGCAGCAACGGGACGTATTCCCGGAGGATTCCTTCGTCGTGAGGCTCGTTTATCAGACTATGAAGTTTTAATTTCCCGTTTGGTTGACCGTGCTCTGCGTCCAATGTTTCCTGATGATTACCATGCTGATACGCAAGTAATGGTTTCTTTAATTTCTGCAGATAAAAATATCATGCCGGATGCAATGGCGGGACTTGCTGCTTCCGCTGCTTTAGCTGTTTCTGATATTCCTTTTAATGGCCCAATTTCAGAAGTACGTGTGGCAAAGGTAGATGGCAAACTGATAATTAATCCTCACCGTGATGAGCTGGAAAGAGCGTCTTTGGAATTTATGGTTGCCGGTTCTGAGAATGATATCGTGATGGTAGAAGGTGAATCGCAGGAGATTTCTGAAGAAGAAATGGTTGAGGCTATTGAATTCGCACACCGCGCTATTAAGGTTCAGGTACAAGTTCAAAAGGAGTTAACCGAAGCAGTTGGTAAAACTGAAAAACGTCCTTACTCTCACGAGCACAGCAATCCTGAGTTGAGAGAGCAGGTTTTTGCTGCTACCTACCAAAAGGTATACGAAATTGCAAAGTCTGGTTCAGCTAAACATGAGCGTTCTGATAAATTTAAAGAAATCCAGGACTTATTCATTATTTCATTAGGAGAAGAGGTAGATGATATTACTAAATCTCTTGCAAAGAAATACTTCCATGATGTTCAGTACGATGCGGTACGTAACCTTATTTTAGATGAAGGAATTCGTTTAGATGGCCGTGATGTTCGTACAGTACGCCCCATCTGGAGTGAAGTAGGATATTTGCCTGCAGCTCACGGATCTGCAGTATTTACTCGTGGTGAGACCCAAGCATTGACAACCGTAACATTAGGTACTAAACTTGATGAGCAGATGATCGATGGCGCCTTCATCAACGGATACGAGAAGTTTATCTTGCATTATAATTTCCCTGGTTTCTCAACTGGAGAGGTTCGCCCTAACCGTGGCGCTGGCCGTCGTGAAATTGGCCATGGTAACCTTGCACAGCGTTCGCTAAAAAAGGTTATGCCTTCTGCAGATGAAAATCCATATACTGTACGTGTAGTGTCTGATATCTTAGAATCTAATGGTTCTTCGTCTATGGCAACTGTTTGCGCAGGTACGCTAGCATTAATGGATGCAGGTGTTAAACTTAAAGCCCCGGTTTCTGGTATCGCAATGGGTTTAATTACAGATGAGAAAACAGGTAAATATGCCGTTCTTTCTGATATCCTTGGCGACGAAGACCACTTAGGAGATATGGACTTTAAAGTAACTGGTACCGAAAAAGGTATTGTTGCTTGCCAGATGGACCTTAAAATTAATGGTTTACGTTGGGAAGTTCTTAGAGCTGCATTAGAGCAGGCAAAAGAAGGCCGCCTTCATATCTTAAACGAAATGAAGAAAACTCTTGCCCAGCCAAATGTTGATCTTAAACCTCATGCTCCTCGTATCGAAGTTCTTAAAATTGACAAAGAATTTATCGGTGCAGTTATAGGGCCAGGTGGTAAGGTTATCCAGGAGATGCAACGCGAAACTGGTACTACTATAACTATCGAAGAAAAAGATAATCAAGGTATAGTAAGCATTTTTGCTCCAGATAAAGAATCAATCGACAAAGCTACACGCCGTATTAAAGGCATTGTTTCTAAACCTGAAGTGGGAGAAATCTACGAAGGTAAGGTGAAATCAATTATGCCATTTGGTGCTTTTGTTGAAATTTTACCTGGTAAAGACGGCTTATTGCATATTTCAGAAATTGATTGGAAACGATATGAGTCAATGGACGGTATCTTCCAGATAGGTGATGAGGTACGTGTTAAATTGCTGGATGTGGATAAACAAGGTAAGCTTAAGTTATCGCGTAAAGCACTGTTACCAAGGCCTCCGAAGCCTGAAAATAAAGAAGAAAAGAAGGCGGAAAGCCCAAAAGCATCTGAATAAAGTATAAAAGCCCCGAATAGGGGCTTTTTTCGTAAATACCTTCAGTGGACTTTAATAATTAAATATAGGATGGTAATGAGGCTAAAAAAAAACTGTTTTAGAGTTCTCCTTAATAAATTAGGTTGAAGCCCACTGTATTGTTTTTTTTTCTTCTCTGTTTATTTTTTTTAGTTCAATGAATCTATTTTTACAGCATTTTATTTCTGGCAAAACATTTAATTATAACGCTTGTTAATGATTATTCGAGGGGATAGCCATTGTATGGCGTGAGAAAGCCTAAATAAAAGAATAAAAAAATCAATTGTTTTTTTGAAAATTAAAATTTTTTGATAGTTTTACTACATAAATAGTGAAATACATCGCTATTTGTTATTAATTTATTAACGAATAAAATTATACAATGCTACAGAAAACATACGTAAAAACTAAAGATCTTTGGAAGGTAAAGTTTATCTTAAAGCCAGACAACGCAGAAACAGTGGAATTACTAGGCCTAAATAGCGACTGGGAAAATTCAATCGCTTTAAGCAAAAAAAAGGATGGTACATTTTCAGCTGAAGTGACATTGCCAAAAAATACTGAGCACGAGTTTAAATACCGTGTTAACAAAACTGAGTGGCTGGAAGAGCCAGATGCCGATAAACAGAGTGTTAATGCTTTTGGTAGCGTTAACAGTGTTTTAGTGCTAAACTAAGTATTAGAAAAATTAATTCGCTTATGAATTACGTACGTGATTCTAAGCTTGTATTGTGAAAGAAACGCGAACCCTTGTTGTGATAATAAGGGTTTGTGTTTTAAGGCGCTGAATGTATCTGTAGATTCAGGCCCATTAGCTTAATTCCCTTGTATTTACCCATCGAATATGGCCGCCAGGCTGAGCAGGTTGAGGCTCTGGAGCGCGAAATAGAAGCCTTGTCGTCTACCCTTAGTTGTTGTGAGGATGAGCTGCATGCTTTTGAGCATCAGATCAGGCTAGCCCTATCTACGCAAATTAACTATATCATAATTCTTACCGGCCGGTATAAGCAGCTTAAAGCTGAAAAGAAAGCCAAACGGCTGGAACAAAAAAAGAGGGGAAAGAATTACTCTGAACCAGTGGGTATTGAAAAGCTTAGCCCGGAAATTGATGAAGATGGCGTTGATTTTTTTATCGATAAACATGAACTTAAACGCTTATTTAAAGAAGCAGTGGTACATGTACATCCCGACAAGTTTGCTAATGCCGATGAACAAAAAGCCGCTAAGGCTAATGAATTAACAGCGCATTTAAACCACCTATATAAAAATGGGGAGTTAATGAAGATGCGGGATTTTCACCGGCATATAGTTAGCGGCAATGCGATTGTGCCGGAACACAACATAATTCCTGATCCCCTGGCATTAATCGAATATCTGGAAAAACAACGAGATGCTTTATTAACTAAATTAAATGAACTGAAGGCGAATGCGCTGTACAAGGTGCTTTTAAACAAAGAGGACGTCGGGCAGTTTATTGAGGATTTGCGAGGAGATTTTAGTAGGCGCATTCTGCAGTTGGAGAAACGCACCAGAAAATTTAAAGGATAGTATTTCAAAGTCTGTTTTTTTAGCCAAGCCAGGAAAATAATGATTAGGGATACTGCCCTCATTTTCTATGCCGGATAGGAACGGCAGCTTTTTTGCGAGTTGGTGCCCAAACTTGGGAAGGCAAAAAACTATAGTGGATAGCCGGGGCCACCACTGTTAAATGCGGCAAAGATGACATCCAGAAAAGTAATTAAAATATAGGGCTGTCGATCTGGAAACAATCAGTCCCCTTTTAAGGTAATTGCTTTTATCTTTGGGGTAATATTAAATATGGGAAGTTTTGCATTGATTACAGGAGCTAGTAAAGGAATAGGTAGGTCGATAGCTTTTTCGCTTGCCAAAAGGAATTACAATTTATTACTGGCTGCCAGGTCTGAGCAAGCGCTTAAAGAATTGAAAGAGGAGCTGGGCAGTTATAACGTGAGGGCCGAAATTTTTGTAATTGACTTAGCACTTCCTGGCGCGGCTTTGCAGATTAAAGAGTGGGTAGAGGAAAATTCTTTTGAGGTATCGGTCTTGGTTAACAATGCAGGTTATGGCTTATGGGGTAATTTTGACGAACTGGATTTGAGTAAGCAAATGGATATGATTCAGCTCAATATTAATACCCTGTTTGAACTAAGCCACTATATGCTCCCGAGTTTAAAAAGGCAAAAACGGGCCTACATTCTCAATGTATCGAGTACGGCTGCCTATCAAGCTGTTCCAACAATGGCTTTGTATTCGGCTTCTAAGTCTTTTGTATTATCGTTTACCAGGGCATTGCGGTTTGAGTTGAAGCACTCCCCGGTTTCGGTCACTTGTATTTGTCCGGGGCCCGTAGATACTGGTTTTGCCGAGCGGGCGGGCTTGGATGCTTTAAGTAAAATGGCACAGACATTTAACATGAAACCAGATGAAGTGGCAGAGATTGCTGTTAAGGGCTTACTGAAGGGACAATCGGAAATTATACCGGGCTTTACCAACTTTATTTCAGCGTTTGCCACACGGTTATTGCCTAAAGCCGTAATTGAGCGGGCAGCTGCTGCAATTTACAAGCTTCAATAGCTGGCCGAACTTATGTGCGGCCAGAAAGAAAATTAGATTCTATAGCGAAGGGCGATTGCCCTTCCTATTGCTTTAAGAAGTTCGGGACTATTTTCAACGTTGGGACTGCTTTCCTGCCAGATGTTTTTTTCGTTTAGCAATAGATGGATTTCTTTCCCTTCAAGAGTGATGGAAATTTCGCGGGTATCTTTAGTTATGCCTTTGGTAAGTACGTGAAATACAAAGTCATGGTCATTAAAAGTTATTCGTAGAGGTAGGCTCATGGTAACAAAAATATCTTCCTTAAACGCATTTAATATAAAATCATTGTTAAGTATTGTAAAGTTTATAAAGGCAGAAAATCGATCCCTTGGCGAGATTGAGGCATCGCTATCAATCTCAGAGTTAAACTTAATCCTGATACCACAGCTATAAATTCGCATTGGCTTGCGAGGCGCTTAACATATAGCAACATTTAAACTACTTCTTAGGTTAACCTGTCTAGTGTAAGGTGATGCGGCTTTTAGATTTTTTCAAAAAAATGAAATTTCTTATGGTCCCTGTTTCCAGTTTCTCCGTTCTACTTATAAATGGGTAAAGAAGGCAACAGCCTTACCGATTTTATATTTTAGAATACAATTTGCAGGAAGAACTAAAAAGTGGCAATATTAAAACATAGCTATAAAAAGATTGCACTACTTCCAAATGTATCAGTAAGGTGGAATTGCTTTTGCATTGGGGTAGTGCATTAATTACTCGAGGGAGCGTTTAAAGCCAATTACTCACCGTGCTGAGATGGACTTTGAGGCTCCCTTTGCTTTTAACAGGCGATCAATAAACTGCTCACTGACGAAATTACAGGCCTACTACTTTCATACATACGTCTTCTGTATTATCAGCGATGAATCTGGGCATTCAATTTCAAAAATCAAACGAGTTGCTCAAATAAAAAGAACAAAAACAAAAATACTCCATTGTTCTATTGTATCAAGGCGTTTAAGCAAACCGAGAATCAAACATACAAGGTGGCCGCCCGCTATCCTGAAGAATTGGAAAATAACTGGACCATAAAATATAAGAGTCATGGAAGCATTAGAAAATCAAAATAGCATTTTCCCAAAAGGTGAAAAAGCTCCGGCAGATTATTTCACAGGAACAGCATGGGTAAAGATGTTAGTTCCGCAGGACGAAACAGAAAGTTTTTCGGTTGGAAATGTGGTGTTCGAACCGGGTTGTAGAAACAACTGGCATACTCACCCGGCAGGGCAAATTTTACTTGTTACAGATGGTAAAGGCTATTACCAGGAAAAAGGCGAACATGTAAGGCTACTTGCTAAAGGCGATGTAGTGGTGGTCCCGTCACTTGTTGAACACTGGCATGGTGCAGCTCATGATAGTAGCTTAACTCATATTGCTATTACTAATACCACTGAAGGGCCAGTTGAATGGCTCACTCCAGTAACCGACGAAGAGTATAATTCTGTTCAGTCAGAAAGCGCGCTGCATCACTAAGAGTCACAAATTCTTTCCCCGACGTCCATCCATAACCACAAAAAAACGAAAAGGGCTTCGTCTCAACCAGACAAAGCCCTTTTTCTAAATTTTTACCAGAGATTATTTCTCTTCAATTATTTTAACGCCCCAAGGCTCTATTTTAAAGCTTTCGTTGCTTTTTATTGGAGCGTTGGAAAGCAACTCTTTTCCATCCTTTTTCAGATAGGTAATTGAAGCAGCATCCGCAGAATAGTTAAAATAATAATGAACGTGTTTGCCATTCTCGTTTACTCCCGATTTACTGATTAGAGGGAACACCAAAGGGCTATCTTTTATAATCTTCGCTTTAGCTACGGCATCATCCATGATTTTATCCACCAGATTTTGTGATGGCAAAAAGCCAATGTAAGTGGCCAATCCCTTGCCGTAATTATTTTCCGTGATGGCAGCATATTTTCCCCACGCGGCATGGTCGTAGTAGGATAGTACTTTAGCCGTTGTTGGTGTAATAAGTTCCATCCACTGCTTTACCGTATTATCGTCTTTGCCGACTTTAAAAATATTATCCCTTAACCCAACATTTCGAGGATTGGTAAACTGGCTGTAAGTAATTCCGCAGGCTTCGCCTATAATTCCCGGTTGTTGCGAATGGCGTACTTTAACGTTTTCATCTGAAAAACCGCTACGCAAAGTGTAAATAATATGCCCTCCATTTTTTACATAGGCGTTTAGCCTTTTTAATAAACTATCCGGAGCTGCATATAATGGAGGAACTATAATAAGTTTATATTTCTCAATGTTTTTACTACTCGGATCGATCAAATCTGTGCCTACATTCATTCTGTAAAACGAATCGTAAAACAACCTTAATATATCGTTATACTTCATCCCCTGGTTAAAATGCCCGAAGGCGGTGAGCGCCTCGTTACTGAAAAGAATAGCTACATCGTTGGTTTTTTTAAGATTAACCAATTTAGGGCTTAGGCGTTCGAAGTCTTTTCCAATAGTTTTAGCCTCTTCGTATGTTGGGTTTGGTTCGAAATCGTGGCTTAACAGTCCTTTCCAATAGGTTTCGGCAGAGTTATGTATAGAATGCCAGTGCCAGTACGAAACCATATTGGCTCCAGATGCCAGGTGACTAAAGGCTTGTAAACGTAATTGCCCCGGATAAGGTACCCATGATGGAAAGCCTTGAGCTTCAGTTTCTAAAACCAGGTAGTTTTTTCCGCCTTTCATTCCACGTGTAACATCTCCTCCGAAAGAGATTTCTGCTCCGGTAAGTTGGTCTTGTGAGGGATGGTAAATATCAATTCCTGCAACATCTAATGCAGCTGCTGCGGCAAAATGGTCTACCTCTGTTTGTATCCCAAAAGAATAGCCTTTCCAATCCAGGTCAAAGTTCTGAGTGGTGAATTGCTCTGGGCGTTTATATTCGTTTACTATAGCACTTTGCCAGGCCAGGTAATCAGTTACCAGCTTACGCTGGAATTTCGCAAACTCGGAAGCCATGCTGGCATTTATCGTACCATTTGTTGAAGGGAAATCTTCCCATGTATTGATCCTGTTGCTCCAATAGTCAAGGCCCCAGGCCTTGTTAAGTGCATCAAGGGTTTTAAATTTTTGTTTACAATATTCTACAAACTGCTTTTGTACATTCGGCCCCGCGGTATTATATGCTTTCGTTTCATTATCAAGCTGATATCCAATTATGGCAGGGTGTGCTTTTACATGCTCCATAAGCTTACGTATAACCCTTTCTGCTGCTTTGAGGAAATGTTCGTTGGTGATATCCATATTTTGTCTTGGCCCATATTTTACCTGCCCATTAGGCGTAGTAACCAATACATCAGGATGTTTTAAAGCCAGCCAGGTAGGTATGGCATAGGTTGGAGTTCCAATGATTACCTGTATGCCTGCTTTATGCATAGCATTTAACACCCTATCGATGTGGTGAAAGTCAAATACACCTTCTTGCGTTTCCAGGGTGCTCCAGGTTGATTCGGCAATCCTTACTACGTTTATTCCGGCTGCTTTCATCATGGCAATATCCTTGTCGAGCCGTTCAACAGGCATATATTCATCGTAATAAGCTACACCATATAAAAGTTTTTTTTGCTGATAGTTTTGTCCCTGCGATAGGAGGGGCAATGATAGAATTAGTGATAATGTAAAAAGAAGTTGTCTCATTTAGATTGGTTAATTGGTTTGCAACGTAATCTGCGTTATAGCTACTATTGCTGTGTGTTTATAAGTATAAAAATAACACTTTTTTTAAAAAGAGCTAAGCCGGATGATAAATCGGTAAAGGTGTTTGTGTCTCTTCTAGAGAATAGGAGATCGGTGAGGAAGTTCTAAAAAGTGGGGTTTGTGAATGTTAGGTATCCTGGTTGGTGAGCGGCAAACAGCAGAACAAAGGAATCTAATCATGTTTCGTACAATCTTTTTTGTTGTTTCTGTATCCGATATTAAATAAATTTTTCATTAAAAAGTCTTCCGGTTTTGGGTGAAATATCTTTTTTATTCGCTGTGTTTACTTTCTCTATTTGATACTTGAAGTAGTTAGTGGTTATAAAAATTGATCTTTAGGAATCTTAATTTCTCATCTTCTTGTATTTTCTTATTTATCAGGCTTATATGATTCTGAGTGTTTCTGGAAAATTTATTTCCAAAATCAGAGTATTGAATACTATGTCTGGTGTCTATGTCAAAGTGAAGAATATATAACCAATTTACTCAGCTCCCTGAGGTATATTCTAGATAACCAGTTTTTAGTTTAATCAATTCTTATTTTTAATGGAGGAAATATGTCATATTCCAGGGCATGAAAAAGATTTACTTCGGAAAGTATCAGAGGATGGCGAACGTGCCTTCTGTACACTTTATATGAGGTACCATCAGCAACTGGGCTCATACATTTACACCTTGTCTGATTCTATGGAGACGGCGGAAGAAATTGTTCAGGATGTGTTTATGAAGGTATGGTCCGAACGAAAATCGTTGGTAGAGGTAAATAATTTTAAAGGATATCTCTTTGTTGTTTCAAAAAACTATGCTTTGAACCTATTAAAGAAATCGCTAAGAGAACGAGAGCTTAAGGAAGCCTACAACAAGTATTATCGCGAATTTATCAGTGATGACATGTCTGGAATGGCGAATTATTATAAACTGCTGGACCAGGCAATAGACCAGTTGCCTCCCCGCCAGAAGGAGGTTTTTCTAATGAGCAGGCATAAACGGATGAAATACGCCGAGATTGCCAGTGCACTCAACCTGTCGCCAGAATCGATAAAAAAATATCTCAAGTTAGCTACCGCCTCCATTACATCCCATATAAGAAAACACGTAAAAGAACTGGTAGGCCCAGTAGTTGCCATTTTATGCCTTTCGTGAGGGATTTATAAGGTGATTTTGGGCGGCAAATTTTTTAGTATTTCAGATTTTTTATTTTTTAAAGAATTTAGATACCCCCTTTTTCTTCGGAAATATTGTCTTATAGAAAAACAACAATCCAATTTATTCTCAAGTGAATAACAATGTCATTTAGGGCATTAGGTTTTTTCTCTGTACTCATTTAATCATTCGTTTCAGATGGCTTTTTAATTAAAAAAATAGAAAAGGAAAAAGTATGAACATAATAAGTATTGTCAGTTTGACACTTAAGGAGTGAAGCCTTCCGAAGGCTAATGTATTGAGAGAGATGAAAGCTTGTGGGAGCCAGGCTGTTGAGGCCTATATAACATGAAAATCTTTTATAATTTATATGAAAAAACGTTTACTTAAGTACTGCGGAATGGGCAGGGGAATACCAATAGTCCCTCTTCTCGTCGCTATTATGGGTTTAATATGCCCATTGCTATCAAAAGCCCAGACTCCCGTGTTTGGAAAGGGAGTTGTTTTTAACCAGGCGGATTTAGATCAGCTGAAGGCAAACATCACTAAAGAGCCCTGGCTTTCTGCCTACAACGCGTTTAGAAACGACGACCACTCCAAGCTAAGCTACTGGATGCGTGGGCCTTTCGCTACCGTAACGCGTGCCCCCAATTTAAATAACGCGCAATGGAAAACCGACATGGTTGCTATCCATAACCTGGCGTTTATGTACGTTTTTACTAACGACAGTGCTTATGCGCGTAAAGCCACTAACATGCTGGATGCCTGGGCGGTAACCAATACTGTTTGGGGCGGTAATGAAAGTATGCTGGATATCGGTGATTATATTCCTTACCTGGTTACCGGGGCCGATATTTTAAGAAGCACTTTTCCGGGCTGGTCAGCTGCAAACACCCAGCACGTTAACAACTATTTTGCTAATGTCCTTTATCCGCATTCATGGGTGCCATGGCCTTTAAGAGACCATAATAAAGGAGCCATCCAGCTTGAAATAGCTATCGGTATAGCCGCCTACCTGGGCGACCCGGTAAGGTTTAAAGAAGCCATAGAGGTATACCGTATGGATGCCGGTGGTGGCTTGAGAAACAGCTTGCCAAATGGTGAAGTAGGTGACACTGGGCGTGATGACCACTGGTGGGTGCAAATACAGGCCCTGGGCTGGAGCGCGGAAGTAGCCTGGAAACAGGGGATTGACTTGTTCTCAGAACTGGATAACCGCCTGCTTGCATTATCTGAGCTGTACCACAGATATAGCCAATCACCGGCAGGGTCTATACCTTTTATTCCTTTTGGAGGCTATTCGGCTTACTATACCAATTGGGGTATTCCAACAGGTTTTAGAAGACATTCTCATTTCAATGAAATTATTGAGAATGCGTATGCACGACGTAAGGGTATCCCTACGCCGTATACCACCCAAATGAATGAGTTAACCGGACAAAATGCCGGGTCGTTCCTGTATCTCAGGTCTGCAGATACTTCGAAAGCAACACCTTTAACCCCTATAGTTTATCCGGCGGATAACGCACAGCCGGTAAGCCATCTGACCAATATTGATATCGGTAGTACCGGACTGGAAGGTAGTGCTGTTTACAATAATGGCACCTGGACGGTGAAGGGCGCAGGCAATAATATTGTAAGCGCATCAAACTTTACTTTTCAAAAAGTAAAAGGGGATGTGGGCATTATTGCCCGGATTACCAGTAACTCCTTAAGTTCAGGAGATTGCGGTTTGATCATCCGGGAATCGCTTGCCCCTAACTCAGGGAACATCTTTATTAATCTTGCCGCCAGGGGCGGAGTAAGCTCCAGGCACTGGCAGCCCAAAGCGCCCTGGTGGTTAAAACTGGAGCGTGTGGGTAACCGGATATTTGGCTACCATTCGCACGACGGGCAGAACTGGACTAACGTATTCCTAGCGATAGTAAATTTCAAGCCGGAAACATATATCGGTATCTATAACACTTCGAATAATACTTCGGAATTGAATACCGCCACGTTTACCAACGTAGCTATTACCCATACTGCTCCAGCCGGTTCTCCCGTAATTAGTAGTGCAACACAGGCTTCAGGAAAAAGAGGTACTGCATTTAGTTACACTATTGCTGCCGATAATGAGCCTACACTTTTCAGGGCTACCAGCCTCCCTAAAGGCTTGGCTCTTGATAGCCTTAGTGGAGTGATTTCGGGTACGCCTGACACTATCGGGAAATTCCAGGTAGATCTACAAGCGATCAATGCTATTGGTACCGGTGTTTCTACCCTGATGGTAAACCTGGTTGATGGCCAAACTCCTGCTGCCCCCGCTGGGGTAAGTGCTACCGTAAATAACAGTACGCGAATTGCTATTTCATGGCCGGCGGTACCGAATGCTTCGTCTTATACTGTTAAACATTCGCTCTCTGCTGAGGGGCCTTTTACAACCCTGCAAGCTGGCATTACCGGGACATCGTTTACTGACCCAAGCCCGGAGCCGGAAATAAATAATTATTATGTAGTTACAGCACTTGCCGGAGAACTGGAAAGTGGAAACTCCAATGTGGTTTTCGCATCAGTGCCGCCAGCAGTTCCCGAGCGGCCTACTGTGGTAAATAAAGCTACACAGGTCGATTTAAGCTGGCCGGCTGCCTTAGGTGCTGCCACTTACCGCGTAAAACGCGGAACAGTTAGCGGAGGCCCGTATACTACTATTGCTACAGTGAACACTCCGGCTTATTCGGATGCTGCGGTAGTTCCGGAAACACCCTATTACTATGTGGTGTCATCGGTAGGTGCTAGCAAGGAAAGTGTTAACTCTCCGGAAGCATACGGAATACCTGGTGCCAACAGCTTTATATGGAAGCCAACTGCACTAACTGATTCGTTGAGTGTTGCCAATAACTGGGAGGGTAACATAGCTCCGCTGAACCCGGCTATACTAACCTTTGGTACATCGCTTGATAAAGAGCTGACCAATGACATCGATGGCCTTGTAGCTTCAAGGATAGAATTTTCCAGTACGGCAGATAGCTCACTTACCATTGATGGTAATCCGCTTACGTTGAAAAATGAACTGGTAAACAATTCTTCGCGTTACCAGTCTCTGAATATGCCAATAACGCTTAGCGGACAATTATATACACAGTCTAATTCAGCTTCTCTGGCATTAAGGGGCGTGGTGAGCGGAACCGGTGGCATTATACGTAACGGTTTTTCAAACCTTCACCTTTCGGGAGAGAATACCTACTCCGGAAATACCATTATCAGAGGTACTACGGGTGGCTGGCCTGCTGTAAACGGTGTGGTGATATGGGGTTTTGGAAAAGGTACATCCTCTGCACCGACTTCCGGCCCGTTAGGCACGGGTAAAGTCATTATGGACGGTGGTTCATTATGGAGTGATGGCGATGCGGTAATCTATAATGATATCGAAGTGCTGAATAACCGCAGAAGTTATTTATATACCACTACTCATGCGCTTACTTTAATGGGGCGCCTTAAAGGAAATGGTACGCTTGAATATGATGGAAATACGTACGCAGGCTTACACCTGATTGGGGATAATAGTGAGTTTAGCGGTACGTTCATTTCCAAACTACGCAGCGGGAACCTGCGTTGCCGTTTTGAAACGCCACAATCTGGAAGTGCCAAAGCACACTGGCTGTTGGACGCCAACGGTAATGACTGTCATGGGATACAATTCTCTCAGGGAACGCTGCATTTTGGTTCCTTACGGGGAAGAGGTTACCTGCGTAACAACGCGGGTGGTTCTCCCGTGATCAGTATCGGGGCGCTAAATGCCAATTCACATTTCAGCGGTACATTTAACAATTACCTGCTGGTAGAAAAAGTAGGTACGGGCATTCTTTACTTTAGCGGTAACCACACCTATTGGGGTACTACTACGGTAAAAAAAGGAAAATTCCTGTTAACTAACCACCCTACAAGTGGAACATTCCCTAGCCCTGTTATTGTACACGAAGGGGCTTATGGAGGCACGGGTCTTGGTACCGGCCCTGTAATGATAGGAACGGGTACAGGCAAAGGGGCTATCCTGGAGCCAGGAAACCTGGGCATAGGTACCCTGGCGATCGGGGCATTAACTATGAAAGCCGATGCAACGTTTGATGCCGAGATTAATCTAGGCGCCGCAACAGGCGATAAAATCAACACGAGCAATGTAACGCTAGAAGGCAAGCCGAAATTGAAAATAACCGGCATTGATGGTGAAATGGCACAGGGAACGTTATTTACCCTGATTAATAATACCGGAACTAACCCGATAAGCGGAACATTTGCCGATTTGCCAGAAAAGGCATTGATCAATGTTGGAAATTATAGTTTCCGCATTAGCTACAAAGGTGGCGATGGCAATGACGTGGTGATTTTTGATAACCGCTCGGTAATTGCCTTAGCTGCAACCAAAGATTCTACGTTTAACTACACGTTTTCTGCAGGAAACAATCCGACAAGTTTTAGTCTTACAGGCCTTCCGCAAGGCTTAAGCCTAAATACAAGCACAGGACAGATCACTGGTACACCTACAGAATCGGGAGTATTTATGCTCGAAGGCCAGGCAATCGGATCTATTGGATCTGAGCCAATTATTGCACAGTTAACGGTTAGCCCTAATGCTGCGCCACCTGCACCTGTTTTACAGGCAAGGGTATTCAGTGCTTATCAGGCAGACCTTATCTGGAATGCATTGCCAGCTTCCTGGTTTGTAAGTGGCTACACTATTAAACGTGCTGAAACGGCAGGCGGCCCTTATGCGAAAATTGCTGAGGGTATTAAGGATAGCGTTTATTCTGATAAAGGCTTAAATGCAGAAACCTCATATTTCTATGTGGTTTCTGCTACTAACGAAGTTGGAGAAAGTGCTAATTCTGCGGAGGCAGGAATAACCACACCGGCTCCGTCTATCTCTCCAATGGTTCGCGGCCTTGTTGCTGTAGGCGGCAATGCCAAAATAAACCTTAACTGGCGTAGCGCCTTCGAGGCAGTTACTTATAATGTTAAGCGTTCTTTAACACCCGAAGGGCCATTCAGCGTGGTGAGTAATCAAAGCGATACCACTTATACAGATACCGACGTAAGTAATGGAACTACATACTATTATGTAATTGCTGCCGTAAATCCGGCAGGCGAAAGTGTGGCTTCAGCTGTAGCGAAAGCTTCTCCTGAAACGGCAACCTTTGCTTATTGGCCATTTAATGAAGCTACAGGGACTTCGGCCAACGACATCTGGAACAATAAACAGATTCAGATACAAGGCCCGGATGCGGGCTGGGCCGACGGTGCTTCAGGTTCAGGCTTGAAGCTGGGCGGTAATTCTTACGCTGCTCTTCCGGAGGGAGCCCTAAGTTCTTTAACCAACTTTACCGTTTCTACCTGGGTAAAACTAAGTGAATCCAGAACCTGGGAACGGGTATTCGACTTCGGAAGTGGTACGGGCAATTATATGTTCCTAACCACTAATGATGGCGGAGGTGTACGCTTTTCGCTTAAAGTAAATAATGGAGCAGAACAGGCAATCGCAGCACCTTATACAATCCCGGTAGGAGAATGGGCGCACCTTGCTGTAACCCTAAACGGAACAACAGGTGTGCTGTATGTGGATGGACAGGAGATTGCCAGGAATGAAAATTTCACCTTAACCCCTTCCATGCTGGGTAACACTACCCAAACCTGGATTGGTAAATCTCAATGGCCTGACCCGCTTCTTAAAGGTGTGGTTGATGATTTCCGAATCTACAGCCGAGGCTTAAGTGCATCTGAAATTGCTGCTATGCAGGATATTAAGCCAGAAGGCATTCCTGAAATTACCAGTGCTGCTACTGCTACAGGTGTTTTAGGAAGGGATTTTGAATACACCATAACAGCTACACATTCGGCATATACCTATAAAGCAACTGGTTTACCTTTAGGCTTAACTGTTAACCCAATTACCGGCGTTATTTCAGGAAAACCATTACAGCAAGGAACATTTCTTGTAAACCTTACTGCTTCTAATAGCAGCAACAACGGTACAGCCAAACTGTCGCTGAAAGTTCAGAGCAACATTCTTAACGATATCCTTGTAACAGCAGGAGACGCTCAGAACGTACTGGAATGGGATACGGTAGTTAACGCTAACTACACTTATCGCATCAAGCGTTCTGAAACACCGGGCGGCCCATATACTACCATTGCCAATGTAAGTGGTTCTAACTATTTGGATGCCGGTTTAATTAATGGTGCTACGTATTACTATACAATTGCAACAATAGATAGTGCCACTGAAAACCCTAACAGCGCAGAGATCAGCGCCCAACCATTTGCAAGTAAATACAGTTACTGGCCATTTGATGAAGCCAGCGGCACAACTGCTACAGATGTTTGGAACAACCGTACAGGAACATTAAACACCGCTGCAAGCTGGACAGCCGGCAACATTAACAACGGGCTTCGCCTTGATGGCACGGCTAATAGTTATGTTAAGCTTCCTGCATCCGTGGTAAGTACCTTAAACGATTTCACTATTTCAACCAGGGTTAAGCTGGATGCTACTTCTAACTGGGCACGTATTTTTGATTTTGGTACAGGAACAAGTAACTACATGAACCTGATACCAAAGAATGGCAACACAGGATACTTGCGTTTTGCTATCAACACTGGTAGCGGGGAGCAGCAGATTAATACCACTACTACCATAGAAACCGGTGTATGGGCACATATTGCCGTAACGCAATCTGGCAATGTGGGAATCCTGTATGTTGATGGGGTAGAAGTTGGCCGCAATAGCGCAATGACACTGAAGCCTTCAAGTTTAGGAAATACTACACAGAATTATATCGGTAAATCGCAATTCGTGGACCCTATACTGAATGGAACCCTGGACGATTTCAGGATCTACAGCAAGGCCCTTACAGCAACTGAAATAAATATGCTGAAAAATGAGCTTAGCCAAACTATCACGTTTGATGCTCTGGCTCAGAAAAACGTAGGTGATGCCGATTTCGATGCTGGTGCAACAGCTAGTTCTGGCCTCCCGGTAACTTATACCAGCGGCGATACCAGCGTAGTAAAGATTGTTAACGGAAAAATACATTTAAAGGCAGCCGGAACAGTTACTATAACGGCAATACAGCCTGGAAATGGCATTTATGCCGGAGTAACTAAGGAGCAGGCATTAACTGTAGTAGGCCCTCCTCCTGTGCCGATTGCGATTGCCGCGGCTGGAGATGCACAGGTTACATTGAGCTGGGCAGCTACCAACGGAGCTGCAAAATATAATGTTAAGCGTTCATCAGTAAGCGGCGGGCCGTATACCACTATCGATAGTGCAACAACGGCTATTTATACCGACAATACTCCGGCGAACGAAAGCACTTATTATTATGTTGTTTCTTCGGCTAATGCCTATGGTGAAAGTGCAAACTCAGCAGAGATCAGTGCCAAACCGTTTGTAAGCAAACATAGCTACTGGCCTTTTGATGAAGATAGCGGTACGTCTGCAACGGATGTTTGGAGTAACCGTAAAGGAACACTAAACACTGCTGCAACATGGTCTGCAGGAAATGTTAACAATGGGCTTCGTGTAAATGGAACAGCCAATAGTTATTTGACGCTTCCTCAGGGAACGGTAAGTACACTGGCCGATTTCACTGTTTCAACCTGGGTTAAACTGGATGCGGTTTCCACCTGGTCACGTATTTTTGACTTTGGTTCAGGAACTACATCTAGTATGTTCCTAACACCTAAAGCTAACTCAGGATATCCTCGTTTTTCTATCTTTAATAGTAGCGGAGGAAGCGAGATTAACTGTACCACTGCTATGACAACCGGGGCATGGACACATGTTGCCGTTACTCTGGCTGGCAATGTAGGGGTGCTATATATTAATGGTGTTGAAGTAGGGCGTAATAACTCTATGGCTTTGAATCCATCTAAACTGGGAAATACAACTCAGACTTATATAGGCAAGTCGCAATTCTCAGCAGACCCTATTTTAAATGGAACAATAGATGATTTCAGGATTTATAGCAAGGCCTTAACACCTGCTGAAATAAAGGTGCTGAATAATTTGCGCAGCCAAACTATCACCTTTGACGCTCTGGCTCAGAAAACGGTAGGCGAAGAGGATTTTGATCCGGCTGCAACAGCTAGTTCAGGCTTGGCCGTAACTTATACCAGCGGCGATACCACTATTGTAAAGGTTGTTAACGGAAAAATACATTTAAAGGCTGCCGGATCAGTGGCAATAACTGCAATGCAGGCTGGAAATGGCATTTATGCCGGAGCAACAAAGAGCCAGACATTAACTGTAATAGGCCCTCCACCGGTGCCGGTGGCTACTGCTACTGCAGGAGATATGCAGGTTACAGTAAGCTGGCCTTCTACTACTGGAGCTACCAGTTATAATGTTAAACGTTCAACGGTAAACGGCGGGCCGTATACAACTATTGCCAGTCCGACAGCAGCTTCATATACCGATGTTACTGCGCTGAATGATACCACTTATTATTATGTTGTTTCTTCAGTGAATAATATAGGCGAAAGCGCGAACTCGGCGCAGGTTAGCGTGGTTCCGTCAACTAAGTTCAGCTACTGGCCATTTGATGAAAGCAGTGGTAATAGCGCTACTGATGTTTGGAACAGCCGCACAGCTACGCTGAACAGCGGAGCAACCTTCGTAGCAGGAAACCTTAATAATGGCCTTAAATTGGATGGCACAGCTAACGGTTATGCAGCCTTACCTAATGATGTGGTTATGTCGTTGAACGATTTCACCATTTCCACCTGGGTTAAGTTGAATGCTGTTTCTACCTGGGCAAGACTTTTTGACTTCGGTACAGGAAAAACTAATTATATGTTCCTTGCGCCGAAGAGCGGCAGTAATTACCTGCGCTATGCCATCCTTGTTCCTGGTGTTAATGGAGAGCAGCAAATAAATAGCACCTTTGCCATGCCAACAGGAGTATGGACTCATATTGCGGTAACGCTTTCTGGTAATCTGGGTATTATGTATGTTAATGGTGTGGAAGTTGGCCGAAACACAGCGATGGCCTCGAAGCCTTCCAGCCTTAAAAATACTAACCAGAACTATATTGGTAAGTCGCAATTTCCAGATCCTATGCTAAATGGAACTGTGGATGACTTCCGGATTTACAGAAGAGCACTTACGGCGGCGGAAATAGCCCAGCTGAAGAATGTGTCTGCTCAAACCATTACCTTTAATGCTATTGCTCAAAAACAGGTAGGTGATGCCGATTTTAATGCAGGTGCAACAGCAAGTTCAGGTTTACCTGTAAGTTATAGCAGCAGCAATACCGCTGTAGCCACAATAGTGAATGGAAAAGTCCATGTGGTAGGTGCTGGGACAGCTACAATTACAGCCTCTCAGGCAGGAAGCACTAGTTACGCAGCAGCAAAAAGCATAAGCCAGCAATTAACAGTGTTGGACGATCATACAGCGCCGGTAATTACACCAGTGTCTGGGCCGATTATTTTTACGCTGGATGCAGGAGGCTCAAAAGCCGTTACCCTTGCCGATGTTGTTACATCTGTAGTGGATAATGTTACCGCATCGCCTGTAATAACGGTAAGTCCTTCAGTATTTACTTGTAATGCGATAGGCTCTCAAATCGTAACTGTAACAGCTACAGACGCTAAGGGTAATACAAGTACCTTAACCCAAACGGTAACAGTAAGAGATACCATTGCTCCAACGGTTGTAACACAAAACATTACAGTTAACCTGGATGCCAGTGGAAACGCAACGATTACTGAATCTCAAATCAATAATGGATCTACTGATAATTGCAGCATTGCAAGCTATGCTTTAGATAAAACCACGTTTGATTGCAGCAACATAGGTGCCAACACGGTTACTTTAACTGCAAGTGATGCTAGTGGCAATACTTCAACTGGCACCGCAACAGTAACGGTAAGCGATAACCTTGCACCAACGGTTGTAACGCAGAACCTTTCAGTTAATCTTGATGCCAGCGGAAATGCAAGTATCACAGAAGTGCAGATCAACAATGGTTCATCGGACAATTGCTCAATTGCAACGTATGCTTTAGATAAAAAAGTGTTTGATTGCAGTAACCTTGGTTCGAATACGGTAACCTTAACAGTAGCCGATATTCATGGTAATATCTCAACCGGCACCGCAACGGTAACTGTAAGAGATAGTATCGCACCTTTGGTTATAACGCAAAACATTACTGTCAATCTTGATGCGAATGGAAACGCAGCGATCACTGAAGCGCAGGTTAATAATGGTTCTTCCGATAATTGTTCAATTGCGACTTATGCTTTAAGCAAGAAGACATTTGATTGCTCAAATGTTGGAGAAAACACGGTGACTTTAACAGTAACCGATGCAGCTGGCAATTCATCAAGCGCTATTGCTCTGGTAACCGTTATGGACAACATTGCGCCAACAGCTACTGCACCATCAGCCCAGTTTTTCTGCTTTGCAGGAAGTACATACACGCTTCCATCCTTAATTGCTACAGACAACTGTGGTGTGGCTTCAATTTCGTATGCAGTAAGTGGTGCTACACAGAGAAGCGGTTCAGGAGCTGATGCAAGTGGTGCCTTTAACCCGGGCACATCAACTGTTACGTTTACCGTTACAGATGTTCATGGTAACAGCTTTACTGCAGAAACCAGTGTTACAATCAATTCCTTATTGAGTTCATCTATACCAGATGTGTATGCCTTGAATTCTTCTACGGATGAGAAAAACACCATTTATTTAGGTTACGGGCCATCTTCGCTTAGCATTAATGTTTTAGTAAATGGTGGTACGGCTCCTTATAGTTATACATGGAGTACAGGCGCTGCAACACAATCCATCAGTGTAAGTGCAGCAGGTACTTACTCTGTAGTTATCACAGATGCCAAAGGTTGCCAAACCACCTCATCTATTGTGATCAATGTACTGGATGTACGTTGTGGCAATAACAATGACAAGGTGCAGGTATGCCATAATGGTAATGTGATTTGTGTTGCTTCATCATCAGTGCAGGCGCATTTAGACCATGGCGATAAACTAGGAGCTTGTGAGTCTGGCATTTCAATAATACCTGCTAAGGTTGAATTGGAAAGCCCGGCAGCGTATAGCGTTAAGCTTTATCCAAACCCGGTATCTGATGTCCTGAACATTAAGGTTACCACGATTGAAGCAGGCGCCAGAGTAAAAGTGTATGATATGGCTGGAATGGAAGTGATTTCACAAAGCCTGACAGAAACACCTCAAGCTGTTAATATTTCAAACTTAAAGCCTGGTATTTATGTGATTACCATAATAAATGGTACTCACGTTACACGCGAAAAATTCATTAAGAAATAATCGAGTGTAATTAGGCTATGCAGAAAGGGCGTTCATTAATTTGAATGCCCTTTCTGCTTTTAATTGGATAATTCCCCAACACTGCCGCTTTACAGAAAGGGCGGTCATTTTAAATGCCTTTTCTGCGTTATAGGGCTGATGGCAAACCATGTTTGTGAAAAGTTTGTAGGTGCAAAAGAGGAAGGGGAGTAATTTTCTATTCCATACTCTATATGCGAAAAATCCGTAGAGCGCTTGGCTCTACGGATCGATGAGGACAAAAATGAAGAACTAAAAAAAATCTTAAAATCCGACTTTAAACAATTGATTTAGCTATATGCTTCTGCAGTAAGTACTTTAGCTGCTTTCGCTTCATCCAATTTTTTCTCTACTGAATTTGTTGAGGCATGTACTCTTACACCTATTAAATCTGGGGGAAAATCTTGCCATTCTTCCCCGGCTGATATTGGAAGAAGAACTTGTAATGCTGGGCTATCCGGGGCGTCGGCAACGAAATCGAAATCATAAATGCCGTCTGCTGGAGGAGTTATGTAAACATAAGGGATTAACCGAGGGTTTTTCCAGCCAGAGGTGGTTACGGTTCCATGCGCAACGATGCTTAGAATGCGCTGTTTGTGTTCAGCAACAAGCTCAACTTCTGATACTTCCAAAACTTTTCTTTCCATGTTTATAGATATTTAATGATTAGAAATTAGATCCATCAATGGATAGGTGGCTAGATCAAATTTACTTTATTTTAGGTTGGTTAGATAAGAAAATACACCTTAAGTTAATTATGTAAAGTTTAAAGTGAAATTATTTCATAGAAATAGCCATTTCGTTGGCCTGATATTTGTCTTGATAATGTGGTTTTCGAGCAGGATGGAGCAGGTTGCCAAGTGTGTTTTGTATCAATATTTTTACATTTAGACAGATGTCAGAGAAAGCCGAAAATCTCAAGAGTAGGCTCAACCAACCAATTACAAACTAATGCAAACAAAAAGCGTTTTAAAAAAACTTTTAATTACACCCTGTGTGCTGGCCATGGTAATTCTTGGAGCCGGATGTTCCAAGAAAGACGGCCTAGCTGGAACTGAAGAGCTTAGCCTTTCCGGATCAAAAAATGCAGTAAAAACTTCAGCCTTACACACTTATTATGTTTCGCCCTCGGGTTCAGATTCTAATCCAGGCACAATTGAGTCGCCATTTTTAACTATTCAACGAGCTCAAACTGCCGCAGTTGCAGGTGATGACATTTATGTAAGAGGTGGAACTTATGTAATGCAGGAATCGCAAATTGCCCGTACAGAAACACTTTATTCTATTGTTACTTATCTGGATAAAAGCGGAACTGCAAGTGCGCCTATTCGTTACATGGCTTACCCCGGCGAATCTCCTGTGTTTGACTTCTCTAATGTTAAACCTGCAGACCACCGTGTAACTGCTTTCCTGGTAAAAGGTTCTTATATTCATATTAAAGGCCTCGATGTAAAAGGAGTTCAGGTAACTATTACCGGCCATACACAAAGCGAATGCTTTAGAAACGAAGGCAGCAATAACATTTATGAAGCATTAAAAATGCATGATGGAATGGCCAATGGTTTTTATTTAACTAAAGGAGGTAATAACCTGATTTTAAATTGCGATGCATACCGTAACTGGGATACCGTATCGGAAGATGGATTAGGTGGCAATGTTGACGGTTTTGGTTGCCATCCATACAAACAAGGTTCAGGTTGGACCGGAAATGTATTCCGTGGCTGCCGTGCATGGTTTAACAGCGACGACGGTTTTGATTGTATCACCGCGTTTGAAGCCATTACCTTCGAAAACTGCTGGTCATTTTATAATGGATATTCACCTTCTTTCCAGCCACTAGCTAACGGATTAGGATTTAAAATAGGAGGCTTTGGGGTTTCTACAACGCCAACGGTTCCTGCAACAATCCCGCGCCATATTGTTCGCTTTTGTCTTGCGGCTCATAACAGAACAGCTGGGTTTTACGCCAATCACCATTTGGGTGGAAACGACTGGATTAATAATACTGCTTATAACAATCCCATCAATTATAACATGCTTAACCGTGCCTCTGATTATCAGTCAGACGTGGCTGGTTACGGGCATACCATGTATAATAACCTGAGCTATAAGCCCGGCTCATCACACATGGTAAACATTAACTATGGCCAATGTACTACAAGCAATAATTCTTTTCAGCTAAGCAACATTACCATCAGCGATGCTGACTTCACAGGTGTGAATGAAAGCCTGCTTACTTACAACCGCCATTCAGACTTTACTTTGTATTCAAATTTAGCATTTCTTCGTCTGGTATCAGGAAGTGACCTGATAGACAAAGGTATCAACCAAGGCTATACCTTTACGGGAGCCAGCCCTGATCTGGGTTGTTTCGAATACGGAATTAGCAAAAGCCCTATCGCATCGGGGCCGGTTATACAATAAGGATTTACATTTTAGTGATTTTAGTTAATGAGGGCGCCCAAGTGGCGCCCTTGTTGTTTGGGATCTTGCCCAACATATCTTTTATCTCAGTAAGTTCTCTCACAGAGGAAGCTGCGCTAGGTTTTAAGGAATAATTCTGTGGTTTAAAGGAATTTTTTCTTCATATGATTGTTCTGTAAAGATGCTCGACTTGATTTTATTCACGGGCTCTGGAGACTCCTTTTTATTTCTGAATCGTAGTAGCGCTTTTCGCTTAACACTACGGAAACGGAAGTCCTTTTATTTTTCGGCCCAGTGGAGAAATCGACTATACAGCCCAAACTGATAGTTTCAAAATTAACTATACAGTAATGTTGGTGTGCTTAAAACAGGCCTTCCGCAATAGATATTTAAAGAAGGAATCTGTTCCTGTTTTACATAGTTATAAAATGATGAATTATAGCTCCTTAACGTTTTTTTACAACCAATAGCTGAAAAGATTGTAGTATATAATAGCTATTATATTCGATTAAAATCGATCCCTCCCTATAGAGTATTATTACATATGTAGGACGCACCCCCAATAGTCCAACCCCTTCCTATCCAAGCCAGCAACCTGAATTGCATTGCACATAAAAAATTAATTAATAGCTATATGGTGAGATGTGTACATACTTCTTTTCAGAATTATTATCAAGGATGATACTTCTATCAGTTTAGGACAGGAAAAAGCTAATCAATATTCACTATTATGAAATTACTATTAAACCAGGTATACTGCCTATACCTGCTGCTATTATGTTTAAGCCTGGGAGGCATAAATAATGTAGCATACGCACAGGATCAAAGGGTTACCGTTAAGGGGAAAGTAACCGATGACAAGGGGGAACCTCTTCCAGGAGCAAGCATTAAAGTAGTTGGAAAGGCACAGGCAACTTCAACAGACGTAAATGGTATGTACAGCATAACCGTTGAAGATAAGTCGGCTTTAAGCGTTTCATTCATCGGTTTTGATACTAAAACCGTTCAGGTTAACGGAAGCACCAACAGTTTAAACGTTATTTTAAGCAATGCAGGGCAACAACTAAGTGAAGTGGTGGTTGTTGGCTATGGTACGCAAAAAAGATCGGATGTAACGGGCGCTGTTACTTCGGTTCCAAAAGAACGTTTTTCGCAAATACCGGTCACTAATGTAATGCAAGCTGTACAGGGTGCAGTACCTGGGGTAACAGTCACTCAGGGTTCTTCTGTACCTGGGGCTCAGCCATCTGCATTAGTTCGGGGACAAAATTCTATTACCGCTGGCAGCGGCCCTTACGTTGTTGTTGATGGAATTCCGCTAAGTAAAACCGGAGGGTCTCTTAACGATATCAACCCTAACGATATCGCTTCTATGGAGATATTAAAAGATGCTTCAGCGGTTGCTATTTATGGAACAAATGGTTCCAACGGAGTGATCTTAATTACAACAAAACGCGGAAATGCAGGCAAGCCCTTAATCCGTTATAATGGTTATGCTGGCTTTGAAAATATGGCGCATATCCTTGAACCCAGAAGCGGCCCGGAGTATGTTCAAAAGTATGCCGATTGGCTAAGGCAAACCGGCCAAACGCAAATCACTCCTGTGCCAAACGCTGCCGAGCTGCCTAATTACAATGCAGGGATAACTACCGATTGGATTGACGCCGCAACTCAACAGGGAGTATTACAAGATCATAATTTAAGTGTATCTGGTGGTTCCGAAGATACTAAGTACTTTCTCTCAGCTGGCTATCTTGATCAAAAAGGTGTTGTAAAAGGCTATCAATACAGAAGGGCAAGTTTTCGTTCTAATCTGGATGTTAATGTAACCAGATTCTTAACAATGGGAACTTCGCTTTTCTTCACCCATAATAATTATGATGGGGGAAGGGCTAATCTTTTATTTGCCTCTGCAATGAGCCCTTATGCGCCGATTTACAATGCCGATGGCACTTACGCCATTTTTCCTATGGCGCCAGAACAGCTTTTTACTAATCCCTTACTGGGTTTGGTAACAAATAGGGTTCAGAGAAGCGCTAACTTAAATGGTAACGCATTTGCTGAAGTTAAGGTTTGGAAGGGAATAAAATACCGCTTAAATGCAGGCTATACTTATTTTCCGGAGAGGAGCGCCAGTTATACTGGCAGGCGGGCAAATGACCTGGTTGGCACTGCAACTACCCAATATTCAGAAACGAATAGCTACACTTTAGAAAATATTCTGAGTTATAACAAGGACTGGCAAAAGCACCATGTCGATGTTACCTTACTTTACAGCGAACAACAACGGAAATACTCGAGATCAAATGCAGGCGCTGTAAATTTTGTGAATGATGAGCTAGGCTTTGATAACCTATCTGCGGGAGCAACTCAAAATAGTAACTCATACGCAGACCGTTATGCATTAAGGTCGCAAATGGGCCGTGTAAACTATTCATATAATAGCCGTTACCTCTTTACTTTTACTGCCCGGAGAGACGGGTCTTCTGTATTCGGAAGCAATACCGACAAGTATGGTGTGTTTCCTTCAGTCGCTTTAGGATGGAACATCAGCAGGGAAGACTTTATGCAGAAGTTTGATTTCATCGATAACCTTAAACTTCGCTTTTCTTATGGTAAATCCGGAAACGAAGCTATCGCCGTATATCAAACAATTACATCAAATGCCTCTGTAAGGTATCCATTTAACGGAGTTGCAGCAACCGGTACATTTCCAAGTCAGTTAGGTAATAGCGATTTGCATTGGGAGTCAACAATCGGAACTAATGTGGGCCTGGACTTTTCTGTATTAAAAAATCGCATTTCTGGATCCATCGATGTATATCACAATAAAACAAAAGATCTTTTACTTTTTAGAAGCCTGCCCATAGTTACAGGTTATACCAGGGTACTTGAAAATATTGGAAAAACAGCTAATAATGGTATCGACCTAAGTATCAGTTCCAAAAATATCAATACTGGAAATTTTAGGTGGGAAAGCACACTTAACTTCTCATCAAACAGAAATGAGATTGTTGACTTATATGGCAATAAGCAAAGCGACCTGGGTAATCGTTGGTTTATTGGAAAGCCAATTAACGTTATCTACGATTTTCGTTTACAAGGCGTTTGGCAAACAGGTGAGGACCCATCAGGGCAAGATCCCGGGGCAAGGCCTGGCGACTTGAAGTTTGCAGATTTAAACATGGATGGCCGGATTACTCCAGATGGCGATAAAGAAATTATCGGCCAAACTGGCCCTAAATGGACAGGCGGACTAACCAATACTTTCCACTATAAAAACTTCCATCTAAATATATTCATTCAAACCGCGCAGGGCATGACCCGAAATAATAACGATTTAAACTATGCTGATGAGACTGGTAGGCGTAATACGCCGGCAGAAGTGGGTTATTGGACCGCCGAAAATAGAAGTAACACTCGCCCTTCACTGGCTTTCAATAACACCCGTGGTTATGGCTATGCTTCGGATGCGAGCTATACCCGTATTAAAGACGTGACCTTAAGTTACGTTTTCCAACCTTCCGTTCTTAAAAAGTTAAGGTTAGAAGGGCTTACAGTTTATGCCAGTGGCAGAAACCTTGGCACTTTTACCGATTGGATAGGTTGGGACCCTGAAGGAAATTATGCGCCGAGAGGTTCGGGCGATTGGACTAACAATTATCCCGTAAACCGCTCCATTGTGTTCGGAGCGAATATTTCGCTTAAATAATAGGCCATTAATGCAATTAAAATGAAAACGCGAACAATAGTATATATCAGCATTCTATCGTCAATGTTATTATGCTGCAAAAAGGACTATCTTGAAGAAAAGCCTTTCTCCACCTATACGCCCATAACCCTGAAGGACTCATTAGGTTTTGAAGCCTCTCTGGTTGGGCTGTACAATCACGTAAGTACAATTTTTACTTGGTCTGACCAACAAGGCTGGTTAAGTGTATGGCAAGTGGGTACCGACGTGGCAAACGCCACAAATAACCAGCAGGGAATTGAAATTCCTTACTATAACTATAACCTGTTAACATCCGAAGACGGCGCAGCTGCACGAATGTGGAACCGGTGCTATGTGTTGATAAATTATACCAATACCATAATTAATGGAGTTGAAAGTCCTGATGCCACGGGCTTAAGCCAGGTTGGGAAAAACAGGGTGGCAGCAGAAGCCAGATTTTTTAGGGCCTATGCATATAACACACTGGCAACGTTATACGGGGGCGTACCATTAATCACCCAGGCTCTTACCGGCCCTAAAACAGATTTTGTACGGGCTCCTTTAGCAGAAGTTGAGAACCTGATTGCTGAGGATTTAGTATTTGCGAGAGATAATTTGCCAGATATTACCGCAGCAAAACCTGGCCGTGCCCACAAATACATGGCAATGCAGTTATTAGCCGAAGCCTACTTGCGTACCAACAAGCCCGCCGATGCCGAAACCCAGGCTCAGGCGATTATAAGC